>ERZ827108.66-NODE-66-length-164633-cov-5.893224_pt1 | contig 164633 bp, 146 predicted proteins | sample MGYA00519921_ERZ827108 | MGnify/ENA primary metagenome ERZ827108 (study PRJEB31778, sample SAMEA3449258) | human gut metagenome | biome: human gut; feature: human-associated habitat; material: faeces | place: United Kingdom | collected 2010/2012 ... | reverse complement strand
TCGTGGGCAAGCCGATGGCCATGCTGCTGCTGGCAGCGGATGCGACGGTGACCGTCTGCCACTCCAAGACGGAGAATCTGGCGGATATAACGCGGCAGGCCGATATCCTCGTCGCGGCGGTCGGCAAGGCGAATTTCGTGACCGGCGACATGATAAAGCCCGGCGCGACGGTGATCGACGTGGGCATTAACCGCGTGGACGGGGCGCTGGTGGGCGACGTGAACGCGGAGGAAGCGGCGCAGAAAGCGGCCTACCTCACGCCGGTGCCCGGCGGCGTCGGCCAGATGACGATCGCGATGCTGCTTTCCAACACGCTCGACGCGGCGGAACGCCATGGCCGCTAAGCTCGAACTGACGGTCTCTCAGCTCAACGAATATGTGCGCAGAATGTTTCAAATGGATCCGATGCTGCGCGCCATTGAGCTGAAGGGCGAAATCAGCAATTTGAAATTTCACCAGTCTGGCGCGCTGTTTTTCACGATGAAGGACGAAAACGCCGCGATTTCCTGCGTGATGTACGCCGACGAGGCGGAAAATTTGCAGGCCATGCCGTTTGAAGGCATGCGCGCGACGGCGAGCGGAAGCGTGGCGCTGTACGCGCGGGGCGGGCAATATCAATTCGTCGTGAAGCGGCTGCATGCGCAGGGCGTGGGCGTGCTCTACGAGCGGCTGCAAATGCTCAAGGAGAAGCTGGGGCGCGAGGGGCTGTTTGCGCCGGAAAGAAAGCGCGCCCTGCCGCGCTACCCGGATACTGTCGGCGTGGTTTCCTCGCCGACGGGCGCGGTGATTCACGACATCCTGAATGTGTCGCTGCGGCGCAACCCGAACGCGCGCATCCTGCTCTGCCCGGTGCGTGTGCAGGGCGTCGGCGCGGATGAGGAAGTCGCGGCGGGGATTCGGATGCTCGAACGGCTGGAGCACGTCAGCGTCATCATCGTGGCGCGGGGCGGCGGCTCGATGGAGGATCTGTGGACGTTTAACGAGGAAAGCGTCGTTCGCGCGGTGGCGATGTGCAAAAAGCCGGTCGTTTCCGCAGTCGGACATGAAACCGACGTGACGCTTTGCGACTTGGCGGCCGATTTGCGCGTACCGACGCCCTCCGCGGCGGCGGAATGTGTGACGCCGATTTGGGACGACGTGGCGGCCTCGGTGGAGGCGATGCGCGAAAGCCTGAAGAAAAGCGCAGAAGCATGCATCGAGGCGAGGCGAAACGCGCTGATTCTCGCGCAGACGAAGCTGAACGCCAACCGCCCGGATCTTCGAGTCGCGCGGCAGGCGGAACGGCTGGAGGCGCAAACGCAGACGCTCTTGCGCGCGATGCGGGAGCAGATGCAGAAACGACAGGGCGCGCTGGACGCGCGGCAGGCCGCGCTGGAGCTGCTCAGCCCGTATGCCGCGCTGAAAAGGGGATACGCCATCGTTCAGAAAGAGGGCGGCGCGGTGGCGAAGGCCGCGCTTTTGCGGACGGGCGACGAGGTTTCGATCCGCTTTGCGGACGGCGTGATTCGCGCGAGGGTATGGAGCGAGGAGGAAGAGCATGGCCAGAAAGCAGACGTTTGAAGCGGGCATGAGCGAGCTGGAAGCGCTGACCGAGCGGCTGGCGGAGGGCGACATGACGCTCGACGAAACGATAAAGACATACGAAAAGGGCGTGGCGCTTGCCGCGCAGCTGAAGCAGCAGCTTGCGGATTGCAGCAGGCGCATTGAACAGATCGACCCGGAGACGGCGGAGATCACGCCGCTGGAGGAGAAAAGCAATGGATTATCGTGAGCAATATCAGCGCTATGTCGCGATGGTGGAGGAGACGATCGAGCAGGTTCTGCCGCAGACCGAGGAAGAATGTCCGAACGAAATGCGCATCCCCAAGCGCCTGTGCGAGGCGATGCGCTACAGCCTGTTGGCTGGGGGAAAGCGGATTCGCCCGGTGCTGCTGCTGGCGACGTGCGAAATGCTGGGCGGCGATATCCGTCAGGCGCGCGTGCCGGCCGCCGCGTTGGAAATGATTCACACGTATTCACTGATTCACGACGATCTGCCGGGAATGGATAACGACGATTACCGCCGCGGAAGGCTGACAAACCACAAAGTTTTTGGCGAAGGCTTTGCGATTTTGGCCGGAGACGGATTGCTTAATTATGCGTATGAGTGTATACTAAACAATGCGCTGGCGTGGGGAGAAAACACGCCGGGGCATATCCGCGCGGCGCAGGAGATCGCGCGGCGCGCGGGTGTGAGCGGCATGGTGGCCGGACAGAGCATTGATCTGCTCAGCGAGCATCACGAGCCGAACGAGGCGACGCTGCAATACATTCACACGCACAAGACGGCCGACCTGCTGACGGCGCCGCTGCTGGCCGCGGCCTATATCGCGGGCGCGGACGAAAAGGCGATTTCCGCGTTGGAGACGTTTGGTCTCTGCGTCGGGCTGGCGTTCCAAATCGACGACGATTTGCTGGACGTGCTCGGCGACGCGAAGGATTTGGGCAAGCAGACCGGCATGGACGCGCAGCGCGGCAAGATGACCTGGCCTTCGCTGGTCGGCGTCGAGGCCGCGCAGAAAAAATCCCGCGAGCTGTGGACGCGGGCGGAAGAGGCGCTTTCGGTTTTCGGCGATTCGGCGTGGTTCCTGCGCGCGTTTGCCGAGGCGCTGGCCAAGAGAAAGAAGTAAGAAACAGGGGGAGCAACCGTGGGGGCTATTTTACTGGAGATTATCAATAACCGCGTCATTCAGGCGGCGGCGCTGGCGTGGGCCATCGCGCAGGGGATCAAGGTGCTGCTGACGCTGGCCATCAGCAGGCGGTTTGACTACACGCGCGTGTTCGGTTCCGGCGGAATGCCGTCCTCGCACTCGTCGATGGCCTGCGCGATGCTGATGGTGGTCGGCCTTCACGAGGGTTTTTCCTCGGCGGTCTTCGCGCTCGCGTTCTGCTTTGCGGGCGTGACGATGTATGACGCGGCGGGCGTGCGCCGCTCGACGGGCAGAAATGCCGCGGTCATTAACCACATCGTCGAGGGTCTGTCGGGCAAGGGCTTCAATTTTGACGACGAGCATCTCAAGGAGCTGGTCGGCCACACGCCCATTCAGGTGCTGGCCGGCGCGCTGCTGGGCATCCTTGTCGGCGTTTTGATGGCCTAAAGACGCTGACCCGCATCGTGAAACGACAGAAAGACGATTGAAAAAAGGGAAAAACCGTGCTATAATCAGACGCAGGTGGTGCAGTATTCTAGTCAGCAAAGTTCTCTCTGAAGACGGGGCTAAAAATCCGTTAAAGGGCATATCGATGAAGTTTCTGGCGCTGGCTGCTGACGCCCAGTCGGGGGTTGGCGCTGGGAGTAAGAACTATGGGCGGCCGTCAATGGCATGGCGGAGTTCGACCCATTTTTCGTGGAGGCATGACGGCTTTGCGTCATGAAAACCTGCATGGTGGTACAAAAGCTGCCTGCAGTGTAGCCTGCCTTGAGCGGCTGTGGTGGATCACGGAACAACGCACGGTGACCAAAGGCTCACGGAAGCCGCCGCGATCGCTGTGTGAAACCACGACTGCAAAAGAGGCTAGGAAAGAACCGAGGCTGCCGAGGAAAGCTCCTAGACTGTCGAACAGGATATAACAGAGATTACAGTGTGGTCTCAGTGGTAATTCGGTCCCGCGCACGGAAACGACGCGGCGCGCGCTTTCAAGGGAAACCGCTTCTATGGCGACAGGAAGTAACGCGCGGGGAAAGCCTACCGAACCTAAGCCGCAAGGTCTATTTGTTATATCACCACCTTTCTTTTGCAAGCAGGCTCACGGTTTTTCGTGGGCTTTTTTTACCATAACGGGGAAAGATAACGCGGCGCAGAGCGCCTTAGACTGTAGACAAAAAGCTATTCTCCCCCCGAAGAGGGAGAATAGCCCTTTCCGCAAATGAAAGAATAGCTGAATTTCTTGATTTTGCTATTCAAGCCAAGTTTGCTTATGTCAACAAGCTACGGCGCAGAGCGCCTTCACGGCTTAGATGGAGTGAAAATTTTGTGAGTAAAAAGGAAAAAACGAAGCAGGAAAAGCGGCAGTGGGTGGTCACGGTCGTGATTCTTTCCTTTGTGCTTTCCGTGCTGATGTCGGTTTTAACGAGCCTGTTCGTCGATTCGGCGGGGCTGCTGGTCGCGCTGCTGGCGCTGATCGTGCTGATTTCCATCGGCGTAATAACGGATGTCATCGGTACGGCGGTCACGTCGGCGGACGAGCAGCCGTTTATTGCGATGGCCTCCAAGCGGATCAAGGGCGCGAAGCAGGCGCTTCGGCTCATCCGAAAGGCGGAGCGCGTGTCGAGCCTGCTCAACGACGTGGTGGGCGATATTGTCGGCGTTATCAGCGGTTCGGCCGGTTCGGTGATCGCGCTGTATCTGGCGGCGATGGGGCTGCCGACGGCGGTGGCCTCCGTGCTGATTGCGGCGTTCACGTCCGCGTTTATGATCGGCGGCAAAGCGGCGGGCAAATCCATCGCGATTGAGCAGAGCGCGAACATCGTGCTGTTTGTCGGCAAGACGATGGCTCTTTTTGAGCGCAAAACGACAAAACGAAAGAAAAATAAGAAAAACTGAGGGAGGTGCTGTCGATGGCGATTCTGCCTGAAATCAGCGGGCCGGATGACGTCAAGCGTCTGGATGCGAAGCAGCTGGACGAGCTGGCCGCGGAGCTGCGGCAGACGATTATTGATACCGTGTCGCGTCAGGGCGGGCATTTGGCATCCAATTTAGGCGACGTTGAATTGACGATTGCGCTGCACAGGGCGTTCAACAGCCCGACGGATAAGCTGGTTTTCGACGTCGGTCATCAGATTTACGCGCATAAGCTGCTCACCGGCAGACAGGAGCAATTCAAAACCCTGCGCTCCTATCACGGCATGAGCGGTTTTCCGTGCCGCGAGGAGAGCGAGCATGATTTGTTCGATACAGGTCATTCGTCCACGTCCATTTCGATGGCGCTGGGGCTGGCGCGCGCCAGAGATCTGAACCACGAGGATTATCACGTGGTGGCGATTGTCGGCGACGGCGCGCTGACGGGCGGCATGTGCTACGAGGCGATGAACGACGCGGGCAACGGGCACACGCGGCTGATTGTGGTGCTCAACGACAACGAAATGTCCATTTCTAAAAACGTGGGCGCGCTGTCGGAATATTTCAAGCACCTTCGCGCGAGCGCGTCGTGGTACGGCAGCAAAAAGCGCATCCGCGACAAGCTGACGCGCGTTCCGCTGATCGGCAAGCCGCTGGCCCGCGCGATTGAAAACGCGAAGAACATGGTCAAATCCGTGACGACGGGCGGCGAGATGTTTGAAGCGCTGGGCTTCCGCTACCTCGGCCCGTTTGACGGCCACAACATCGAAGAGATGACCCATGTGTTTGAGGAAGCGAAGCAGGTTCAGGATATGCCGCTGCTCATCCACGTGATTACGAAAAAGGGATACGGCTACGATCTGGCGGAGCGCCAGCCGGAGAAATTTCACGGCGTTGCGCCGTTCCGCGTGGAAAACGGCATGAAGCGGAGCCAGAGCAGCAAGGAGAGCGCCGCGCAGGCCGCGGGCAAAGAGCTGATGAACATGGCGGCGGAGGATGCGCGCGTGGTTGCGGTGACGGCGGCCATGGCGGGCGGCACGGGGCTGACGGAGTTCGCGTCGTATTATCCGAGCCGGTTTTTTGACGTGGGCATTGCCGAGCAGCACGCGGTGAGCATGGCGGCGGGCATGGCGCGCGGCGGCTACCGTCCGTATTTCGCGGTGTATTCCACGTTCCTGCAGCGCGCCTATGACCAGATTGTGCACGACGTATGCCTGCAAAACCTGCCGGTGTGCATCCTTTCGGATCACGTGGGGCTGGTCGGCGACGACGGCAAGACACATCACGGCGTGCTCAGCGTTCCGATGCTGATGAGCATCCCGAATTTGACGCTGCTCGCACCGCGCGATACGCGCCAGATTCGTCAGGCCGTGCGCGCGACGCTCAAGCTGGATGGGCCGTGCGTCGTTCAATATCCCAAGGAAGGCATCGAGCCTTACGCGCAGAACGTGACGGGCGAACCGTTTGCCGTCGGCAAATGGCAGACGCTGATCCCCGGCGGGCAGGACGCGGTCATCCTCGCCTATGGCCGGATGACGCAGAACGCGATTCAGGCCTCCGAGCTGCTGGTTCAGCGTGGGATGTCGGTCGGCGTGATCGACTGCTGCTCGCTGAAACCGCTGGATATGGATTGCCTGCGTGCGCTGTTCGAGCGGAGGGCGAAGATCGTCACGATTGAAGAAGGCGAAATGATCGGCGGATTCGGCTCGGAAATCGCGCGTGTGTGCGTGGAGGAAAACGCGGATGCGCCCGTGCAGATCATCGGGCTGGAAAACCGCTTTATCACGCACGGCTCCGTGCCGGAGCTGCTGCGCGAGTGCGGGCTGACGCCGGAGCAGCTCGCGGATCGAATAGAAGAAATCGCAGGAGACAAGGAGAGCAGTCATGTCGGATAAAAAACGGGTTGACGTCGCGCTGGTGGAGCGCGGGCTGGCGCAGAGCCGGGAAAAGGCGCAGGCGCTGGTGATGTCCGGCGTGGTCTATATCGGCGAAAACAAGGTGGACAAGGCTTCCGCGCAGGTGACGCCGGAGGACGAGCTGATCGTGCGGCAGACGGGCACGGGCTACGTGAGCCGCGGCGCGCTGAAGCTGGAAAAGGGGCTCGCGGTCTTCGGCGTGGAGGCAAAGGAGCGCGTGGCGATGGATTTAGGCGCATCCACGGGCGGCTTTACGGACGTGCTGCTGCAAAACGGCGCGGCGCATGTCTATGCCATCGACGTGGGCTACGGCCAACTGGATTGGAAGCTGCGCAACGACCCGCGCGTGACCGTGATGGAGCGCACCAACGCGCGCTACCTGACGGCGGACGACCTGCCGCTCAAGCCGACGCTGGGCGTGATGGATGTGTCGTTCATTTCGATTACGAAGATTTTGCCTGCGGCCGCCGCGATCATGGGCGAGGACGGCGAGTTTATTTCGCTGATTAAGCCGCAGTTTGAGGCGGGGCGCGACCGCGTGGGCAAAAAAGGCGTGGTTCGCGACGCGCAGGTTCACCTTGACGTGGTGAAAGAGATTCTGCAATTCATCGACGCGGACATGGGATGGACGGCGCAGAACCTCTCCTTTTCGCCGATCAAGGGGCCGGAAGGAAACATCGAGTTTCTGGTGCACATCCTGCCCAAATGCCGCGCGACGCACTGCGTCACCGAGCAGGAGGCGGCGGAGGTCGTTCGTCAGGCGCACGAATCGCTGGGCAACGCCTGATTTGAAAAAAAGAGGGAGGACATCGGCGCATGATTCGCAACGCGATGTTTTATCTGAACCAGAATAAGCCGTCGGTTTTCGACACCGTGCGGGTCTGCGCAGAGCTTTGCCGCGAGCGGGGCATCGAGCCGATTTTCTTTGAGGCGAATCGGGAAGAATTGATCGAAAAGCTGGGCGATGAAGCGGAAACGGCGCGGTATCTCCCCGAACCGGAGGTCGGAACGGTCGATATGCTCTTTGTATTCGGCGGCGACGGCACGGTGCTGCGCGCGCTGGATATGTATGTGGACAGGGACATCCCGATTCTGGGGATCAACCTCGGGCGGCTGGGCTTTCTGCTGGAGACGCAGACGCAGGAGCTGCCGGAGGCGCTGGACATGCTTGTTCGCGGCGAATACGCCATCGAGCGGCGCATGATGCTGTACGCGGAGGGCATGTGCAACGGGAAGCCCGTTTCGGCCTATGCGACCAACGAAGTCAGCATTTCCCGAGGCCTCTCCCAGCGGATGATCGCGCTGGATGCGCTTGTCGGCGGCGCGCTGGTGGATCATTACATCGCGGACGGCGTGGTGCTGGCCAGCCCGACCGGCTCAACGGCGTATTCGCTTTCGGCGGGCGGGCCGATTGTCAGCCCGGATGTGCCGTGCTTTGTGCTCAACCCGATCTGTCCGCACACGCTGCAATCCCGGCCGATTGTGCTTTCCGCCGACGAGCCGGTGACGCTGCTGCTGAACATGAAGGAGATGCGCGAGGGCATGCAGCTCTCCATTGACGGGCAGGCGATCAGCCGGATGCGCAACGGCGAACGGCTGACGGTGATGCGCTCGCCGCACGACGCGCAGCTTGTGCGCTTTTCAAGGGCGCGCAATTTCTTCTCGCTGCTCAAGGACAAACTCTCTCAGTGGAGCTTATAATACTAATTCTTGTTAAAATGGCTTAATCCGCGCACCATCTTTTTCGCTCTGACTTTGCCTCGTTCCGTTCAACGTACCTCCAGTACGCCTCACTTCACTTGGCTTCGTCAGAACAAAAAATCTGATGCGCTCTGTTAAGCATTTTAACTGCGAATTAGTATAAACGGCGGATTTTCCAACCGACCCGATTCGAGGAGGACGTTATGAAGGCAAAACGGCAGGCTTTGATCCGCGAAATTGTGGAGAGCCAGAGCATACAGACGCAGGAGGAGCTTGCCGAAGCCCTGCGTGTGCACGGGATGGTGGTTACGCAGGCTACGGTTTCCCGCGACATCAAGGAGATGCACCTCATCAAGGTGCTTGCGGAGGACGGCGTGTATCGCTACGCGATGATTGACAAAAACGATCAGGGCGTGGGCGACAGGCTGATCCGCATGCTCTCCGATTCGGTGGTCGATATCAACAGCGCCAACAACCTGATTGTGATTAAGACCCTTTCCGGCAGCGCGCACGTTGCGGCGGAGGCGGTGGACAGCCTGCGCTGGCCGGAGGTGCTGGGCACGGTCGCGGGCGACAACACGATTCTGATTATCGTGCGTTCCAACGACGAGGTGGACGCGGTGATCCGCCGGTTTAAGAACATCGTCAGGTAAGAGGGGAAGATTGCGATGCTTTTGCAGCTTAGTATTCATCATCTTGCGCTGATTAACGACATGACCATCGACTTCGAGCCGGGCATGAACGTGATGACCGGCGAAACCGGCGCGGGCAAATCCATCGTCGTAGACGCTGTAAATTTGGTGCTCGGCGAACGCGCGGACAGGGATTTGATTACAAACGGCGAAATGAAGGCGCGCGTGGAGGCGGTATTCGATATCGCGGACAACGAAAAGGTCAAGGCGCTGCTGGGCGAACTGACGCTGACCGGCGACGAGGATACCGCGTCCATCTCCCGCGAGCTGACCAGCGCGGGGCGAAACATCTGCCGGATTAACGGCACGATTGTTCCGCTTCAAACGCTCAAACAGGTTTCCGCCCAGCTATTGGATATTCACGGCCAGCACGAGCACCAACTGCTGCTGGACAGCAAAAACCACATCGGTTATCTGGATGAATACGCCGCGGACGAGGTTCGGCCGCTGCTGGCGGAAAATGAGCAGGCGTATGCCACGTGGCGGCAGACGGCGCAGAAGCTCTCCAAACTGCGCAAGAGCGTGGCCGAAAGGGAACAGCGCATTGACATGCTTCGCTTTCAGCTCGAAGAACTGCGCGGTGCGCATTTGACGGCGGGCGAGGAAGAAGAACTGGAGCGCCAGAAGGTGTTCTATCGAAACGCGGGCAAGATCATGTCGGCGTTCGACGAATCCTGCGCGCTGCTGAGCGACGGCGTGGAGGGCGGATCCTCGGCGGTGGAGCTGCTGCGCGAGGGCGTGAACGCGCTGGAGCCGGTGGCCTCGCTCGATGCGAGATATGAAACGGTATACGCGAGGCTGGACGGCCTCTGCTATGAGGTGGAGGACGCGGCGCGCGATTTGCGCGACCTGCGCGAGGACATGGACTACGACGGCGAGGAAGCCGAACGTGTGGAAAGCCGATTGGATCTGCTGCGCCGCCTGAACCGCAAATACGGCGCGACGACGCAGGAGATGATCCGCTATCGGGATAAAATCGAGGCGGAGCTGAGCGAATTGGAGGATTCCGACGAGGCGGCGGAACGGCTGGAAAAGGATTACCGCCAGATGACGCGGCGGCTGGAGGAGATTTCCGTAAAGCTGACGCATGCGCGGGAGGAGGCCGCGAGGCGCTTTGAACGCGCGATTGTCGAGCAGCTTCACGATCTCGGCATGAAAAACGCGCGGCTTTCGATGGCGTTTGCGCCGCTGGCCGAGGGCGAAAAGCTGCGCGACCGCTTCAGCGCGCAGGGCGTGGATCGAATTGAAATGATGTTCTGCGCGAATCTGGGGCAGCCGCTCAAGCCGCTGGCGCGCGTAGCCTCCGGCGGCGAGCTGTCGCGCATCATGCTGGCGCTCAAAAATCTTTCGGCGCAGAAGCCGGGAATTCCCCGAAGCATGGTCTTTGACGAAATCGACACCGGAATCAGCGGGCGCATGGCGCAGGTTGTGGCTGAGAAGATGAGCCAGATCGGCGACCATCATCAGGTGATCTGCGTGACGCATCTGCCGCAAATCGCCGCGATGGCGGATACGCAGTATCTGGTCTGCAAATACGATGAGAACGGCGCGACGCGCACCGAGGTGACGCGGCTGAGCGAGAGCCAGCGCGCGCAGGAGATCGCCCGCATGGTGGGCGGGGCGGGTTGCGAAAGCGAGAGCAGCGTTCGCCACGCGGCCGTGATGTTGGAGGAAGCGAGGGCGCGCAAGCAGGCGCTCCGCGCGGCCATAGAGGGAAAATAAAGCCGTCGCTGAACAAAAAAGAAAAAGCAGAAAAAACGAGGCTGTCAAGCTAACAACACCGATAGTTCAAGAGTAAAACTGAGTATTTGCGCCCGAAGGTTTCCAAAGAGGTTTTCGGTTGTTGCTGCCAGTGGCAGAAACAAACAAACGAAAACGGAAAGCCCTTTGGTGGGGCGATGGGGCAAAGCCCCATATCCAAAAATGCTTAGATATTTGTTTCTTGAAATGTTCGGTTTGAACTTGACAGCTCGTTTTGCTTTTAGTTTTCACCCTTGCGAATGGCGATGCACAGCGCGCCGTTTTGAACGGTGCAGTCGATGGTGATCGGGAAATCGAACGTATTCTGAAATTCGAGGTTGAGCTTGATGGTGCCGCTCGTGGGGCTGCTTCTTCCGACGGCGGCGTCTACGCCGTGCGGGGCATATGTCGCGCCGCTGGGGCCGTGCGTGTGGCGATAGATGATGGAAATGCCCTCCGGGAGTTGGAGCAGGGCGTTATAAAGCGTTGTGGAAACCTGACAGGTGCCGCCGCCCGAGCCCGCGACGGATTCGCCGTTGATCAGCACGGGGGAATCCTTGTAGCCGCGGCTCTTGCGATACGGCCCGGCGACCGCGTCAAAATCAAAGACATAGCCCGAAGCATAGGTTCCGTTGATATAGCCGCATCCGACGCGGATGTTTTCCATGCGCCCCAGATTCAGCTCGGAGGTGCGCAGTGAATAGAAGGTTGTGAAGACGGAAATGACGTCGCCCGTCTGCGCATAATCGGGGTTGGGGGCGACGGGTTCGAGCTGCTTGATATCGCCGACGTACAGATAGCCGACAACGCGCTTATACGGCACGACCGCCCAGCCGTCCTCAATCTGCCAGATGCTCAGGCGGGAATCCGCCGCGAGGGTGACGAGCTGCTCGGAGTCTGCGTCCGGCGCGGCGTACAGGGCGGTTTCCACCGCGGTAACGGCCAAATAGCTGTTTCGAATAACGCCGTAGGGGGCGACGTCGTCTGACACGGGGAGAATATCGTCTACATTATGCCGACCGACATAGTAAATGCCCACGTCGCTGCGCCAGCAGAAGAGCCACTCCTGATCGTAGCCGAAAATCTGGATGGCTTCGCCTTCCTTGAGCAGGCCGAGCGAGGCGCTGTCCTTATCGGCCTGACTGCGCATGCTCATGGAGATCTTGGCGACGCCGGTATATAGAATTTTCGGCGTGCCGTCCGCGTTGGCGTTTTGCATGAATTTTTCCATGCAGATAGCCGTTCCCGTGTCTGCGAGCGCGCCGAAGGCCATACATAGACAAAGCAAAAAGAGGAGCAAGAAATGTTTTCGCACAGAGAGCCTCCGTCAATCGTTTTGAAGGGTATTGTTTTTTTATTATACCCCCAAACGACGAGCAAGGCAAGCGGCAAAAGCGCATAGTTTGTGGCCGGGAGGTGTCCGACGGTGAAAGAGAGCTATGTGCTGAAACGGCGGAACGGGGAGGCGTGCGGCTATGTTATGGCGAGGGACAAAGAGGTGCGCGTGCGCCTGCCGAACGAAAAGGGAACGGCGAAAATGGCGGTCATTTATGCGGATCAAACGCAGACGCTCGAAGGCATGCTTGACGGGCTGGAGCGGACATATCCGGCCGCCGGAAGCCGCCTGCTGGGCGCGTATGTATGTTCGGGCGGGAGGCTGCTGATGGATACGGGCGAGGCGGCGCGCCGAGCGTTTGAACGCGCCGAAGAAGCGTGCCAGTCCGCCCAAAGGCCGGAAGGAAAAAGAAAGGATGCGCGCGGAGAGGATGCGCGGACGCACGCGCGCCGCCAAACCGAAGGAGATACAATCGAGGCGGCGGAGCGCAGATGGCCGCCGCCGCCCTGCATGCCGGGAGCGAGGTATGTAAACGGCGCATGGAAGGTCAGTCAAGGGGTGGCGCGCTGAAAACCGTTCGATTCGCCGCGCTGCTGTGCCGCAGACCGATTTCGCGGATGTAGTGCGTTCGGCCGCCTTGCAGCCGGGGCGGAAGGACGGGCGGAGCGGGTTCGGGCGCCGGGGCGGGAACGGCCGGCTGAACCGGCGCATCGGCACGGCTTTGAACCGCGCTGAAAAGATCGTAGGCCGTGACGATGGACGCGGGGGATTTCGGACGGCTAGCGTTTAGAAGCGCATACGGGGAAATCATGCAATCAAGCCCCTTTCTTTATTTCTTTCTTCATTCTATGCCCGTAAAAGGCAGGCGTTACGCAGAAAAAGTGGCAGCATTTCCACCTTTTCGATAAAATGGGATTGAGAAAAAGAGGAACATCATGTATAATATCCCTAACCGAAGATTGCCTGAAATGAGGTGTATGAATTGGACGAACAGAAGAACGGAACGCCTGCGCCAAGAAGACGCAGACGCGCCGACGTGCAAAGAACGGTAATCAGCGAGGATTATACGGATTCCTTCCAGCCGGAGGGGACGAAGCCTCGGGAAGAGGCGCGCCAGCCCCGCAGCGAGGTACGCAAGCCCGCGCAGAGCAGCGTGCAGCGTCAGGTCTGGGAAGATGAATACGATGATTTTGACGACGAGCCGCGCCACAAAAAGGGTGGAAAGAAGCACGGGAAGGGCGACAAAACGGGATGCCTGATCGGCATCATCATTTTGCTGCTGATCGTTATCGTTGTGTTTGTGCTGGGCTGGATTGTATTCCCGGCGCAGAAGGACGACATTCTCACCAGAATCGGCATCATGGCCACGGCCGAGCCGACCATAACGCCGACGATTGAGCCGACCGCAACGCCGACGGCCGCTCCGACGGCTACGCCTACGGCTGAGCCGACCGCAACGCCGACGGCGGCACCCACAACTGCGCCGACGGCTGAGCCAACCGCAACGCCGACGACTGCGCCCACGGCGACGCCGACTGCAACCCCGACGGCCACGCCTACGGCGACGCCGACCGCAACACCGACGGCTACCCCGACGGCGACGCCCACGGCTACGCCGACCGCCACGCCGACGGCCACGCCGACGGCTACGCCGACCGCATCTCCGACGCCTACGCCGACTCCGACGCCCACCCCGGTTCCCTATCGAGCCGAAAAGGCGTCCGCATCGGAAAACGCTCTGCCGGAGAATGTGCTCAAGAGCAGCTTTGTCGTTTCCGGCGGGCAGAAGGTCGATACCTATGCCAGCAGCGAAACCGTCAGCATGGGCGACCCGAACAAGTACAGCGCGCAGGGCGGTGTGCTGACCTTCCGCGGCGGCCCGCTTCGCCAGAACGCGGCATACGGCACGGTCGAGGTGACGGAGGAGCAGCTTTCCGTCGTCCGCGGCATGCGCACCTCCAGACTGGATAACACATACACCGGCTTTGGCTTCGGCAGCCAGCCGCTGATCGTCAAGTGGTACAAGAACATCCGCGAGATGATGAACATCACGGATGAGTCGAAGAACACGACGGCGATGAAGGAGGTCATTGTTCCCGCCGACGACGGCAAGATTTACTTCTACGATTTGGACACGAAGGCGTATTCCCGCCCGGCGATTGAGATTGGTCTGCCGGTCGGCGTGACGGCCAGCGTCAATCCCTACGGTTATCCGCTGCTGTATGTCGGCCAGAATGCGGAGGCGACTTCCGCCTACACCGGCATTATCGGCATGCGCATTTACAACCTGATCAATCAGAAGATGATCGACTTTGAAACCAGCAAGGACGAGGCCGCGCTGGGCAAGGAAGACGCCGTCGCGCCGTCTTCCATCGTGGAAAGCGGCTCGGATACGCTGGTGTACACCGCCAAGAACGGTCTGCTCTACACGCTGGCGATGAATACCTCGTTCGATCTGAACAATGCGACGATCTCCGTCAACCCGGTGAAGACCGCATACGGCTATACCGGCAGCGTCAGGGATTTCAAGCAGGGGATCACCGGCGGCGTGGCCAGCTACGGCGATTATGCGTACTATGGCGACGACACGGGCATCCTCCAGTGCGTGGACATGAACACGATGCAGGCGGTCTGGGCCATTGATCTGGGCGAGAGCATGATGTGCACGCCGGCGCTGGAAACGGAAGAAGACGGCGGCGTATACCTGTACACCGGTACGGCGCTGGGCAAGACGGGGCGCAGCGCGCAGATTCGCCTGCTGAAGATCGACGCGCTGACCGGCGACGTCGTTTGGGAATGCCAGAGCGCGATCAAGGGCAAGTATGCCAGCAAGGAAGCGAAGGCCGGTTCCTACGCGGGCGTGATGGCCTCTCCGCTCGTCGGCGAGGGTGAAATCAACGACCTGATTATTTTCAACGTGAACCACGTCGAGCTGGATGACAAGAGCATCTGCGCGGTCGTGTATGCGCTGGATAAGACGACCGGCGAGGAAGTATGGAATCAGCCGCTGGATGTGGATTCCAAGTCTTCCCCGATTGGGCTGTATCAGCGCGACGGAAAGAGCTACATCGTCATGGGCGACGACGGCGGCACGCTGCGCCTGATGGACGGTTTTAGCGGAACGACCCTCAGCACGCTCAATCTTGGCAGCGCGATTCAGGCTTCCCCGGCGGCTTACGGCAATGAGATTGTCGTCGGCACGACGGGCGGCATGCTGTATTTTGTTGAACTGAAGTAAGAAACGGAAGGCCTGCGCCGCCGCGGGGATGACCTGCGGCGGCGCGTTTTATACGAAAAAACGGGGGGCTTTGCGCCATGCATACCTATGTGATTGCGCTCGATCAGGGGACGACCAGCTCCCGCGCCGTTTTGTTCGACGAAAGCGCGCGGATCGTCGCCATGAAGAGCTATGAATTTGAGCAGATTTATCCGCAGCCCGGCTGGGTGGAGCACGACCCGGCGGCGATCCTTAATACGCAGGTTGACGCGCTGCGCGAGGTCGTCCGCATTTCCGGCGTTCCGCTGGACAGCATCGCGGCAATCGGCATCACCAACCAGCGCGAGACCACGCTGCTCTGGGATCGGAAAACCGGAAGGCCGCTGCACAACGCGATTGTCTGGCAATGCCGCAGAACCGCGCCGATTGTCGCCCGGCTCTGCGAGGAAGGACTTGAAAAGCACATCAAATCCGTGACGGGGCTCGTGCCGGACGCTTATTTTTCCGGAAGCAAGCTGAGCTGGCTGCTGGATCGGCTTGGGCTGCACGAGCGCGCCGAGCGCGGGGAAATCTGCTTCGGCACGGTGGACAGCTTTCTGGCGTGGAACCTCGTCAGCGGGCGGCCGCATGTGACGGACGCGACCAACGCGAGCCGGACGATGCTCTTTGACATCCGCAAGAACGATTGGGACGACACGCTGCTCGACGCGCTGAACATTCCCCGCGCCGTGCTGCCGCGCGTGACGGATACATCGGGCGTGATCGGCATGCTCGATCCGTCCATCCTCGGACGATCGATCCCTGTTGCGGCGCTCTGCGGCGACCAGCACAGCGCGCTCTTCGGTCAGGGCTGCTTTGAGCCGGGTATGATGAAAAACACATACGGAACAGGCTGCTTTCTGCTGATGAACACGGGCGATCAGCCTGCCGTCAGCCAGAACGGGCTGGTTTCGACGATTGCGTGGCGGCTGAACGGAACATGCACCTACGCGCTGGAAGGAAGCGTATTCGTTGCCGGCGCGGCGATTCAGTGGCTGCGGGACGAGATGAAGATTATCGAGCGCGCTTCCGAAACGGAGACCATCGCGCGCTCCCTGCCCGATAACGGCGGCGTGTACATGGTGCCGACCTTCACGGGGCTCGGTGCGCCGTATTGGGATATGTACAGCCGGGGCACGATCATCGGGCTTACGCGGGGGACAGGACGTGCGCATGTTGTTCGCGCGGCGCTGGAATCCATCGCGTATCAATCGGCCGATCTGGTCAGCGCGATGGCTTCCGACTGCGGGCGCAAGCCGTCGGAACTCCGCGTGGACGGCGGCGCGAGCGCGAACCAGTTCCTGATGCAGTTTCAGGCGGATGTGCTGGGCTGCAAGGTGATCCGCCCGGCGGTGATTGAAACGACGGCGCTCGGCGCGGCACTGCTGGCCGGACTGGCTGTCGGCGTTTGGAAGGACATGGATGAAATCCGGCGCGTTTGGCAGATGGATTTGAGCCTGACGCCGCAGATGACGGAGCAAGAGCGGGAAAAGACCATGACGCTCTGGCACCGCGCCGTGAGGCGCAGTATGCGCTGGGCGGCGGAGGAAGAATAGCCCGCGAGAGCCGGAACTTGGCGCTTTGCGGGCTTCGGCGGAGGTGAAGGCGGGCTCAGCCCGCCTTTTTGCAGGAATTTTTACCCGGCTGATAGGTTTTTGCGAGTTTGTGTCGAATAATGCTTTATGTCGTTTCAGCGCGTGAAACGGCAGGGAAAAGAATTAAAGAGGGTGGAAAACGCTTTTCGGCCTTTTCGGGATGCGAACGGGGCAGAAAACCCCGCCCCAAGCGATTCATTTGGTCGACTTTTGACGGAATTGGATGAATATACGCATCAATCCACAAAAAAATGCATGAAGGATGCAGGAATGAGCAAGAAAACGGCGAAAAAGAGTAGGACGGTGAAGGACGATGGCCGGAAGGCTGCCTCAGGCATGGCTTGATGAGCTTCGCGACCGGGCGGATATCGTGCAGGTGGTTTCACGATATGTGCAGCTGAATCTCAAAGGCGGCCGCTATTGGGGGCTTTGTCCGTTCCACGGGGAAAAAACGCCGTCCTTTTCCGTGAATCCGCAGCGGCAGATGTATTATTGCTTCGGCTGCCACGCGGGGGGAAGCGCCATCACGTTTGTGATGGAAATGGAACATTTGGATTTTATGGAAGCGGTTAAGCTGCTGGCCGAGCAGGTGCACATGGAGGTGCCGGAGCTTACGCACAGCAGGGAGGACGCGGAAAGCAAATCACGCAAGGAGCGGCTTTACGAGGCGAACCGTCAGTGCGCGCGTTTTTTTCACGCACAGCTCTGGAAAAAGGAAAGCGCGCAGATTCTGGAATATCTGCACGGGCGGGAGCTGAGCGACAGCACCATCCGCGTCTTCGGCCTTGGCGCAACGCCGCCGCAGAGCGATGGTGCGACGCGGGCGATGCGCGAACTTGGGTTTACGGACGACGAGCTGGTGAGCGCGGGAATCTCCGTGCGGCGGGAAGGCCGCGTGTATGATATGTTCCGGCAGCGCGCCATCTTTCCCATCATCGACGCGCAGGGGCGTGTGCTCGGCTTCGGCGGGCGCGCGCTGGGCGATGTGAAGCCCAAATACCTGAACACGGGCGATACGCCGATATTCAACAAGAGACTCGGCGTGTTTGCCGCCAATCTGCTCAAAAAGCAGCGCGGGCTCAAGCGCGTGATCCTCACGGAGGGTTACATGGACGTGATCGCGCTGGTACAGGCGGGGGTGTCCGGCGTCTGCGCGACGCTCGGCACGGCGCTCACGCTCGAACAGGCGAGGCTGCTCAAGCGCTATGCGCCGGAAATCTGGGTTTCCTACGACGGCGACGCGGCCGGACAGCACGCCATTCTGCGCGCGCTGGATATTTTCGAGGAAGAAGGCGTTCCGGCTCGCGTGCTGGATTTTCCGGGCGGCATGGATCCCGACGAATACATCAAAACCTACGGCCCGCAGAGCGTCGAGCAGCTCAGACCGACGGATGCGACCGCTTACCGCATGAAGCAGGAGGCGGCCAATCACGATCTATCCACGGAGGAAGGGCGGACGGCTTACGCAATCGCCTGCGCCAAGTATCTGGCGAAGGTGAAGGAGCCGGTCGAGCTTGAAAATTACGTCAAGCAGTTGATGGTCTCAACGGGCTTTACGCGGGAGGTTCTGCTGGCTCAGATTGGGCGGACGGAGCTGATTGAGGAAAACAAACGGCCGATGTTCCGCCATGCCGCGCGGCCGCTCGAGGAGAAAAACGACGGCGTGGACACCGAAACCGCCGCTGCCGAAAAGGGGCTGCTCGTCCTGCTGGCGGAGGGCGGCATTGAGCCGGGAACGATCTCGGCGGACGACTTTATTTCGCCGCAGAGGCGGGCGCTGGCGCAAAAGCTGCTGGACGGCCTGACCCCGGCGGCCATTCTGGAAGAAATGGACGACGAGGAGGAGCGGAGCCGGACGGCAAAGCTGCTCTCGAGCGAAAGCGGTGCAGGCGAACAGGAACTGCGCATGGTTGCAGATTATCTGCGTGTGCTGGAAAAGAAGCGGAAGGAAAACGAGATCAAGGCGCTTAAAGAAAAAATGAGCACACAGCAGGGCGAGGAAAAGCGTGGTACGCTGATCAAAATACAGGAATTACTGGCTCAGGAAAACAAGACCGGGAGAAGGGAATGATCGTTAGTGGCATTGAACAAGGAACAGGCACAGCAAAAGGTGAAGGAAATCCTCGACCTTGCGCGCAACGAAAAGAAAACGCTGACCTATCAGGACGTGATGAACAAGCTCAGCGATTTGGATATTGATGCGGACGCGATTGACGCGGTGTTTGAAACGCTGGAATCCGAAGGGATCAACGTCATTAACGCGACGGAGGACGAGACCGCCGTGCTGCCCGCCGATGTGACGGGCACGGACATGGACATCTCCGTTCCGGAAGGCATCAGCATTGACGACCCCGTGCGCATGTACCTCAAGGAAATCGGCAAGGTGCCGCTGCTGACGGCGGAAGAAGAAATCGAAATCGCCAAGCAGATGGAAATGGGCGGCGAGGTGGCGGAGGCGGCGAAAAAGAAGCTTGCCGAGGCGAATCTGCGTCTGGTCGTCTCCATCGCCAAGCGCTATGTCGGCCGCGGCATGCTCTTCCTCGATCTGATTCAGGAGGGCAACCTCGGCCTGATCAAGGCGGTTGAGAAGTTCAACTATACAAAGGGCTTCAAATTCTCGACCTATGCGACGTGGTGGATTCGCCAGGCCATCACCCGCGCGATTGCCGATCAGGCGCGCACGATCCGCATCCCGGTGCACATGGTTGAAACCATCAACAAGCTGATTCGCGTCAGCCGCCAGCTGCTTCAGGAGAAGGGGCGCGAACCGCAGCCGGAGGAGGTCGCGGAAGCGATGGGCATCAGCGTTGAAAAGGTGCGCGAAATCATCAAGATTGCGCAGGAGCCGGTGTCGCTCGAAACGCCGATCGGCGAGGAAGAGGATTCGCACCTCGGCGACTTTATTCAGGATGACGACGCGCCGCCGCCCGCGGAGGCCGCTTCCTTCACGCTGATGAAGGAACAGCTCATGGGCGTGCTCGATACGCTCACCCCGCGCGAAAAGAAGGTGCTCTCCCTGCGGTTCGGCCTGGAGGACGGCCGCCAGCGCACCCTCGAAGAGGTTGGACAGGAGTTCAACGTGACGCGCGAACGCATCCGTCAGATCGAGGCCAAGGCGCTGCGCAAGCTCCGCCACCCGAGCCGGAGCAAGAAGCTCAAGGACTATCTGGAGTAAACAAAATTTCAAAAGGGGCGCGGAAGCGCTCTTTTTTGATTGCCGCCCATTCACGCGAAATCGTATCATAACTGGCGAAACATTCTAGTTTTGCACGATTATGGCGGAAAAGGTGAGAAGATTTCGCCGATTTCCTGCAAAAAGAGCGCGTTTCCGCAGGATTCGACAACGGAAGCGCTTGACATTATGTACATGTGGCGATACAATAGAACCACTACGATTCGAGGCATTTTTGCCCCAGAGTTCGCGGCAAACCGAACTTTGATGGAGGATACGACCATGTACGACATTCCTGTGACGCTCACAACCAATCCGAAAAAAAAGCCGGAGGATGAATCCAAACTCGGCTTTGGCAAGATCTTTACCGATCATATGTTCATCATGGATTACGAAAAAGGACGCGGCTGGCATGACGCCCGCGTGGTGCCCTACGGCCCGTTTGTGATGGATCCGGCCTGCACCGTGTTCCACTATGCGCAGGAAATCTTTGAAGGCATGAAGTGCTATCGCCGCAAGGACGGCGGTTTGAATCTCTTCCGTCCGCGCGACAACTTTGAGCGCATGAATCGCTCCGCCGAGCGTATGGGCATGCCGAAGATCGACGTGGAGGAGGCGCTGGCGGGTCTGACCGCACTGCTGAAGGTCGATGCGGATTGGGTGCCGAGCGCGCCGGGCACTTCGCTGTATATCCGCCCGACGATGATCTCGACGGATGTGATGCTGGGCGTTCACGCCTCTCACACCTATCGCTTCTTCATCATCTGCTCTCCGTCCGGCGCGTATTACGCCAAGGGGCTCGCCCCGGTCGGCATCTACGTCGAGCCGGAGCTGGTTCGCGCGGTTAAGGGTGGCGTGGGCTTCACCAAGACCGGCGGCAACTACGCCGCGTCGATCCTTGCAGGCGACATCGCGGAGAAAAAGGGCTATGAGCAGGTGCTTTGGCTGGATGGCAAGGAGAACAAGTACATCGAGGAAGTCGGTTCGATGAACATGTTCTTCAAGTTCAAGGACGCGCTGGTTACGCCGCCGCTGCTCGGTTCTATTCTCGGCGGCATCACCCGCGACTCCATCATCAAGCTGGCCAAGCACAAGGGAATCCCCGTGGACGAGCGCCGCATTACGGTGCAGGACGTCTTTGACGCGGCGGATAACGGCACGTTGGAAGAGGCGTTCGGCTCCGGCACGGCGGCTGTCGTCTCTCCGGTGGGCCGCCTTGCTTGGAAGGATCGCGAGATTTCCATTTCCGGCGGCCAGATCGGCAAGCTGACGCAGGATTTCTATGATACGCTGACGGGAATCCAGTATGGCGAGCGTGAAGATCCGTTCGGCTGGGTCGTCAAGATTTCTTAAAAACGAGCGATAAAGGACGAACTTTGTCCGATTCCGAAAGATAAACGGATGATAAATGGCACCCATGCAAATCACGGGTGCCATTGTCATGCGGAGAAAACGAAAACAATCGCGGAGGGATCGACAAATGTTCAGGCAGGAAGAGGTATTTCCGGGCGGCTGGCCGGATAAGACCGTGGAGGCCATGCGGAAACGGCGTTTTGAGCAGAGCATCCGCCAGATGGAGCCGCTTGATGCCAATCGCTTGGAAACGCTGCCCCCCGGCGCGTTGGCGCGCAGGCTGGAGCAGAGCTGGCAGGAGGTCAAGCGCAGGCCGATGTACCACCAGCAGCTGACGCAGGTGTGGAAGCAGGTGTTGGAAACCATCGACGCGCAGGCGGATTGCCTCTCAAACGAGGAGCACGAGCTGGTGGAGCGGGCGATCATTCTGGGCGGGACGGCGCAAATCGAGGACGCGGCGGAGCTGGAAGCGGCGCGCGCTTTGTCGCTCAGATTGTGGGCGAACATCGGGCTGATTTCCGACAAACCCTATCTGGAGCTGGAAAAAGCGATTCGCCAGCCCGTCGCACGCGCGTTTGCCAGAGAGGAGCATGAGCGCGTTCGGGCGCGGCTGAGCTGTTTTCACGAATATCTGACAGGGACGCTGTACCGCGTCGGCGCGATGGACGACCGACAGCCGCAGAAAATGATTCTGCGCGAGGTTCTGGGCGGCGACGAGCGGGACGAGGTTCGCATGCATCTGGCGCGCCGCTATCTGTGGGCGAGCTATGACTGCATGGATTACAGCGGCGGTGTGATGCTCATTCATCCGGCGCTGGCTGAACCGCAGAGCGTGATGCGGAGAAAGCGCCGCGCAGGCGGCCTGCTGATGACGCCGACGGGCTCGGCGCGGTGCACGGATATCCTCCCGGAGGAAATACCGCTGCAACAGGAGATGGAACGCGCGATTGCGGGGGCGCTCCGCGACGGTCAGCGCGCGGAGGACGTCGCCACAACGCTGCGCCTTTTGTGCAAGCAGGGGGCGCCGCTCGACGCGCTGGAAGATGTTTTGCAGACGGCGTTGATCATCTACGTTTCCGACGCGATGCGCGCCGCGCTTTCCGATTTGTATTTTCAAACGCCCAAATGGGTCATATCCGCAGGCAGCGAGACGCTGCAATAACCAAAGAGGAGAATCCATATGCAATTCGACGTAACGCCCGAAAAAGACGGAATGATGCTTTCGCGCCTGCTCTTGCAGGTGGCCGATGCGCCGCAGTGGGCCGTCAGGCAGGCGATGAAGAACCGAGACGTGCGCGTGGACGGCGTTCGGGTATCGGGCGACGTGCGGGTGCGGGAAGGACAGCAGATTCGCGTCTATTGGCCGAAGGAAGTCGTCGCCTCGCAGGGGCAGAGCAAGCCCGCCCTGCCGATTGTTTTTGAGGACGAGCATATCATTCTCGTCAATAAGCCGCAGGGGATTCAGGCGCAGAATGAGGAAAATCCGCTTGCCGGGGACAGCGTGCTGACCCGCGTGATGGCGGAGAAGCAGCGACAGGGCGAAAAAACAGACCGGATTCGGCTTTGCCATCGGCTGGATGTACAGACCGGCGGTCTGATTCTGCTGACCAAGGACGACGCGGCCTATGAGGCGGCTCGAGAAGCGTTTGAACAGCGAACGATGGAAAAATTTTATACCTGCCGAACCAAGGGCTGCCCGGCCAAACGGGAAGCGGTCATGCATGCGTATCTGCGGAAAGACGCGCAGCTTTCCCGCGTTGCGGTGACGGATTATCCGGCCAGAGGGGCGCTTGAAATCATCACCGGCTATCGGGTGCTGGAGCCGGGGGAATACGCGCGGCTTGAGGTCGAACTGATGACAGGGCGCACGCATCAGATCCGCGCGCATCTGGCGCACATCGGCCATCCGATTCTGGGCGACGACAAATACGGCGACCGCGCGCTGAATCGCAGGCTGGGGCTTCGCCGTCAGCAGCTCTGGGCGACGCGGCTTGTTTTTCACGCAGGCGGCGCGCTGGCTTATTTGGACGGCAAGGCGTTTTCGGTGGATTGTCCGTTTTGATGCCGAGGAGGGAAACACATGAAACGAGTGCGGCTGATTGCGCTGGATATGGATGGAACGCTGCTGCTCAGCGACCATCAGACCGTTCCGCAGCGAAACATAGACGCCATTCGCAGGGCGAATGCGGCGGGAATTCACGTCTGCATCTGCACGGGGCGCATGATCGAGGATGCAAGCGATTTTGTGAAGCGGCTGAATCTGCCCTGCATGTTGATTGCCTGCAACGGCACGCGAATCAGCGACGCGCCGCTTCCGGAGGGGCGTATTCTTTACAGGCGCTCGCTTGAGCCGGAGGACGCCAAACGCGCGATTGACCTTCTGATGCCGTATCACATTATGATGAACGGCTTTGAGGACGGACGGGTGACGACAATCGCCTTTGCGCCGGGGCAGCATTATCATGTCGCAAAGCGCGCGCTGGTTGATGTCTGCTATGGCGAAGAAGCGATGTACGCAGCGGCAGAGCGCGGCATTATGAAGCTGTATCTGGCGGAAGACGGCTGCGACGGCGCGGCGGACAATGCGAATATCCGGGCGGCGCGCGCGGCCGTTCGCGCGGCGCTGCCGCATTTGCAGATGACCAAGTCCGCGCCGGGTAACATCGAAATTACGCCGGAGAACGCAGGAAAAGGGACGGCACTGGCGTATCTGGCGCAGTACCTCGGCCTTGAGCGGGAACAGGTCATGGCGATGGGCGACGCGGAGAACGACTTGAGCATGCTGGAATATGCGGAGCACAGCGTCGCGATGGCGAATGCGAGTGACGAGGTGAAAGCCGCGTGTCGATATCAGACGGCGAGCAACGACGATTGCGGAGTTGCGGCGATGATCGATCGCGTATTGGCGGCTAAGGAGACAATCTAATAAAAAGAAGAAACCGACGGCAGGCGTACAAACCGACCGTCGGTTTCTTCTTTGAATATGTGAAAATGCGAATAATCGCTGCGTGGATATGTTTGGCGGCGAGGTTGCCTCAACCCGCTTGTTACAGGGAGTAGGCTGTACGCTCAAACCGGCAGACGGTTTGTATATGCGTTGCGAGCTGAACCAGATATCGCTCGTCCAACTCGTCAAAGCGCGCGGGATCAGGACTGTCGATATCCAGAACGCCGATGACGCGCCCCTGATGGTGAAGCGGGATGACGATCTCGCTTCGGGATGCGCTGTCGCAGGCGATATGGCCGGGAAAGGCGTGCACATCGGCGACGCGCTGAACCTCGTCTTTCCGGGCGGCCGTGCCGCATACGCCGCGCCCCAGCGGAATCTTTGTGCAGGCGGGCAGGCCGCAGAAGGGACCGAGTGTCAGCATGCCGCCGTCCAGCAGGTAAAAGCCGCACCAGTTGATCCGCGGCAAAGCGTCGGCCAGAAGCGCGGCCATGTTCGCCAGATTGGCGATGGGGTTGAGGGTTTCATCCAGCAGGGACACGGCCTGAGCCAGAATCAGCTCATAGCGCGCCGCCCGATCCTCGGGATAACAGGGCTTGGAAAACGACATGGTGGCTGTTCCTCCTTCAAGGCGAAGAGAAAAAGAGACGCGGGACGCGCCTCCAAGCGTTTAATGGCCGGTGGTTGAGCCGAGGCCGCCGTTGCGAACGCCCTGAGCATGGTCATCTACCGTGATGCCGAACGGCAGGAAGATGCCCTGCGCAAACGCCGTGCCGGAGGGGACGATCAGCGTCTTGCCCTCGCGGCTGTCGTTGGTCATGCGCATAAAGATGTGCCCCTCGTTATCCGAACGGGCGTAATCACTGTCGATGACGCCGACGGAATTATCCAGTTGGAAGCGATATTTGAAGCCCAGACCGCTGCGCGGATAGATTGTCAGCACCCAGCCTTCTTCGATCAGCACCCGAAGCCCTGTCGGAATTTTGATGCCGTCGCCCGCGCCGAGTTCAAAACCGACCGGCGCAAAGAGGTCATACCCAGCGGAACCGCTTGTCGCGCGCTCCGGCAGGCGGATGCGCTCATATGCGGCGACGGCCTGTTCAACGGTCTGCTGAGGAAACGTCGCGACCCAATCCGCGACAAAGCGGCGAAGGGAAACCTTTTCAAAACGTGCGACACGAACCATAAAAAACTCCTTTTGTATCGGTTAATTTTTTGCCCACAGGACGATTTCTCCGCTGGCGAGCGTCTTTTTAACGTCGATGACGCGCTGGTTTTTGCTGCCCTTCCAGCGCAGATTGACGTCGCGAAGCGCCTCGACATAGGGGCCGTCCACAATCACGTCGATTATCGGAAGGAAGCTGAGCGTATCGCGGAAGCTCTCAAACAGATCCCCGGTGTAAAGCCATATCGTTTTTTCCGGGAAACGCTCGTGAATTTCGGCAATCAACTGCCCGACGGTTTTGCGGTTGCCGGGGCAGAGCGGGTCGCCGCCGGAAAATGTCACGCCGCTCATATAATCCCGCGAGAGGTCGGCAAAAAGCTCCTTTTTCGCCGCGGCGTCAAACGGAATCCCACTGCAGGCATCCCATGTTTGCGGATTCTGGCAGCCGCGGCAATGGTGCGCGCAGCCGGAAACCCAGAGCACCGTGCGCAGACCGTCGCCGTTGAGCATATCATCCACGGTTATGTTATGGTAATTCATGTCACATACTCTTTCTTTCCGCAATTTCGGCCATCTTCGCGTCGTTGAGACGGCTTTCGCCATGGACGCGGGAATAGGAGAGATAGCCGTTCATGCGGTCAATTTTCGTCAGATTGGTGCTGCCGCACTTCGGGCAGACGTCCATCTCGAGCTGCTGATATCCGCAGTCGTCGCAGTAAGCCAGCGACAGGTTGACGCCTTCGTACAGGCCGAGCTTCATGGCGCGGCGCACCAGCGTGCGGATGGCTTCCTTGTTGTAGCTGACGGGGTAGCGGACGTATTGAATCTTTCCGCCGTTGGAGAGGTTCCAGAAACGCGCTTCGCTGTTCTGCTTTTCAATCGGCGTGATCTCTTCGGTGACGTGACAGTGGAAGGAATTGGAGACGTATGGCCGGTCGGACACGTTTTCCACAATGCCGTACAGCTTTCGGAATTGCTCGATTTGCAGGCCGCAGAGACTCTCCGCAGGCGTGCCGTAAATGGCGTAGAGATTGCCGTCTTCCTTCTTGAACTGGTTCACCTTGTCGTTGATGTACTGCATCACCTCGAGGGCGAACTGACCGTCTTCGTAGATGCTCTTGCCGTTATAAAGCTCCTGAAGCTCGTTGAGCGCGGTGTAGCCGAAAGAGGCCGTCGCCGTTTTGAGCAGCGGCTTGATCTTGTCGTAAAGCCCCAGATGGCCGCCGTAGAAGCCGCCCTCGCAGTAAGCCAGCGGGTTGGTGCTTGCGCGCATTTCGCCCAGATAGGCGTAGGTGCGGATGTGCAGGCGGCGGATCAGTTCGAGGTAATAATCCAGCACCTCGTAGAAATCGCGGCTCTCCTTGCGCGCCTTGGCGAGAATCAGCGGCAGATGCAGCGAAACCGCGCCGATGTTGAAGCGGCCGACAAAGACAGGCTTGTCGTTTTCATCCGCGGGCTCCATGCCGCCGCGCTCAAACCACGGGGAGAGGAATGCGCGGCAGCCCATCGGGCTGATGACCGCGCCGTATTGCTTGTACATCGAGGCGACGTAGCCCTCGCCCGTCAGGCTCAGCCAATCGGGATACATCGTCTTGGAGGAGCACTCGATGCCCGCTTCAAAGACGTCTTCAAGCGGCTTGCCCGGCCCGTGCAGGTTTTCGTCGTAGAGAAAAACCAGCTTGGGGAAGAGCACCGGCTTCTTGTTGTTCTTTTTGCCCTGACCGCCCGCGTGCACCTTGAGGAACAGCTTGCTGGCGAGCTTGGCCATGCGCGTCTGGCCGAGGCCGAGCGTCATGGTGATAAACGGATAATCGCCGCGGCTGGAAGCGACCGTGTTGAACTTGTATTCCCAACCCTGGAAACCCTGCTCGAAGTCGTTGACGATGTCCTTCATCGCTTCTTCCTGCGCGCGCTCGTCGGAGAGACCGAGGGAGCGATAGCGATCATAGAACATGATGTAGCTGGCCTCGGCGTATTTATCCAGAAGCTGGTCGACACAGGACACGGTGAAGCCGCCGTATTGCTGGCTCGCGGCGGAGAGCACGATATCGCCGATCACGTCAAACGCGACGTTCAGCGTTTTCGGCTCGTTATACCACAGGTTGCCCATTTCAAACCCGCCGCGCAGCACGGCGCCCACGTCAAACAGGCAGCAGTTCATCGTGTCGCGGCGGGCGGACATATCGTGAATGTAGATATATCCATCGCGCTGCGCCTGAAGCTCTTCGACCGTTAAAAAGAATTTCTGATAGAGCTGTTTGTTGAGCTGGTTGAAAATCAGGCTGCGGCGGGTGGAAACCAGCGCACTGTCGGCGTTGGAATTCTCCTTGTCGCCAATGTACATGATGGATTGCGATTTCTTATAGACCGTGTCGAGCATCTGCACGAAATCGGTCTTATAGTTGCGGTAATCGCGATACGATTTGGCGACCGCCGGGTTGATGGCGTCCAACGCGCCCTCGACGATGTTGTGCATCTGCGCGATCATAATGCCGTCCGCGCCCAGCGCTTCGCATTTCTCGGTGACGAAGCGGCAGATAAAATCCAGCTCGTCGGGCTTGAAGGTATAGAGCACACGCTCGGCGCTTTTATTGACAGCGGCGACGACCTTTTGAACGTTAAACGGCTCCTTCGTGCCGTCTTTTTTGATGATGTACATCCCCACACTCATTCCTCTCTTTGTATGATTGAAACCTGAAACCACAATATATAGATATCGACATTTGATTTGAACACAATATTTAGTTTTCGCTATCGAGAACCATCTTATCACGAAAACAGGGGGAGCGTCAAGGGCGATTGCGCTTAAAAAAAGAAAATATCTTCCGCATGAACGTTAGCCCTTTTCGCGGGCAATTAGGCGGCGGGGACGGCCTGCGGAAAAATGACGGGGATTCATGCGGAACAGACAGGATATTGTAAAAAAATGCGTGATTCAGCCAAAGAGAGCGGAAAAACTTGCAGGGCGGCGGTCAGGCGGCGGCTTTACCGACAAAGGAAAGGAAAATGATATGCGAATGATTTTATTGTATTTGTAAAAATCGTTCGATTTTCAGCCCTGCCGAAGCACCAAAATCTTGTTTTTGTTTCGTTTTTACACAAAAACGCAAAATTGTGGCATAAAAACAGGAAAAATGGCGGGCACATTCATTGACAAAAAAGGAAATCAGCGTATAATAAAAACGATGATTATTGCCTCGGTTTTCCGGCGGCAAGAAAGAAGGTTCGACTCCATGAATACGCATTATCACATGACAATCGCCGGCTGTGAGCGCGATCTGCCCATTTGCCCGCTTAACGACAAGCTTTCCATCGGCGCGTTCGTCATCTTTGGCGACTGCGAGCTGACCGAGGCCTGCGCGACGGAGCTGCTCAAGAAAGCGCCGGAGTTTGATTATCTGATTACGGCGGAGAGCAAGGGTATTCCGCTGGTTTATGAAATGGCGCGCCAGTGCGGCTGCAAGAAGTGGATGCTTGCGCGCAAGGGTGTGAAGCTCTATATGAAGGACGTGATCGGCGTGGAGGTTCGTTCCATCACCACCGACCATGTGCAGAAGCTCTATATCGACGGCGAAGACGCCGCGCTGATGAAGGACAAGCGCATCCTGATCGTGGATGACGTGATCTCCACCGGCGAGTCCCTCACCGCGCTGGAGAAGCTCGTGGAGAAGGCTGGCGGCAACATCTGCGGCCGCATGGCGATTCTCGCGGAAGGCGACGCGCAGGAGCGCGGCGATATCATCTATCTGGAGAAACTGCCGCTCTTCAACCCGGACGGTACGGTTCTCGGCTGATTTCATGCACAAACAGCCCCTCGACGCATAGGCTTTTAGCAGAACGTCGAAAGGGGCTGTTCTTTTATGGATCAAATCAATGCGACCACGACCGAAAACGAATGGATCAATCAGACGGCGATGGAGCGAGACACCAGCGCATGCCCGCCGGGCAGCGAAACCTATCGGGTTCAGCGCGGCGACAGCTTCTACCTGATCGCCCGGAAGTTCGGCGTGAGCGTGCGCGCGCTGATGAACGCCAACCCGAATATCGCGGCGGGTCATCTGCTGGTGGGCGATATCCTGTGCGTGCCGGTGGGAGAGGGGCGATCCTGTCCGGTCGGTTCCTCCGCGTATACGGTGCGGCCGGGGCAGAGCGTTGTGGACGTCATGCTGTCCTCCAACGTGTCGCTCAGGGCATTGCGCGAATACAACGAAGATATCCGGCTGACGGCGCTGCGCCCCGGCGATGTGCTCTGTGTGCCGCCGAGCGGGGATCGGGGGCTTTGCGAGAATGGCGGCCCGGTCTATCGCCTTCAGGAAGGCGACACGCTGGATGAAATCGCGGCGCGCAACGGCACGAATGTTGAGCAGCTCCTGCGGCTGAACCCCAACCTGCTGCCCAGCGATTTTGTCAGCGGGCAGGTGATCTGCCTGCCGACCAAGCGGCGCGTCGTGGAGGAAAGCGAGCCGGAGGCCTGACCTACATAGAAAAACGCACGCCATTCAATTCCATATAGGGAAAAAGGAGCGGGTCTTGCGAACCCGCTCCTTTTGTGATTGGCTGATGTTTGACTGTCCGATTATTTCTTTTTGCTCAGGCTGATTTTGCTTTCCGTGTGGTTCATCAGGCGCTTGATGTTCGGCGCATGCCGCCAAATCGCCAGCAGGCAGATGGCGATCACCGAACCCCAGATGACCGGGTTGCAGGGCGTGGTGAGCATGATGAAAAACGGAAGCGTGACGGCCGCGCCCAGCGAACCGGCGGAGACATAGCGCGTCAGCGCCACGATCAGCAGGAACACGCCGAAGGCGCACAGCGTCTGCACCGGGAACACGATCAGCAGACAGCCGAAGCTCGTCGCGATGCCCTTTCCGCCCTTGAAACCGAAGTAGAGCGGGAAATTGTGTCCCAGAATGGCGCCGAACGCGCCGACGATTTCGCCCGCCTGCGTGCCCAGCCACGCCTTGCCGATCAGCACGGCAACAATGCCCTTGAGCAAATCGCCCGCGAATGTCAGCAAGGCGTATTTTTTGCCCATGACGCGGAGCATGTTCGTTGTGCCGGAATTGCCGCTGCCCTCGCTGCGAATATCCTTGTGGCCGAACACGCGGGAGACGATGACGCCCGTGGAAATGCTGCCCAGCAGGTAGCCGATCACAAGCGTCAGAATCAGCTTGACAGAAACGCTCATTTCACGTCATCTCCCTTTTGATTCTTGTTGCGGAGGATGAAACGAATCGGCGTGCCCTCAAATCCGAAGGATTTGCGGAACTGGTTTTCCAGATAGCGCTGATAGGCGAAATGCATCAGCTTTTCGTCGTTGACGAAGAGCACAAAGGTCGGCGGGCAGACGCTCTGCTGCGTGGCATAATAGATTTTGAGCCGGCGGCCGCTGATATACGGCGGCTGGAGCGCGGTGGTTGCGTCGGCCAGAATATCGTTGAGCAGGCCGGTCGTGACGCGGCGGGAGGTCTGGCCGTAGACCTCGCGGACGCTTTCCAGCACCTTCGGCACGCGCTGACCGGTCAGCGCGGAGATGAAGAGCACCGGAGCATAATCCATGAATTTGAGATCCTCGATGACCTTCTTGCGGAAGGCTTCCATCGTGTTGGTGTCTTTTTCCAGCGCGTCCCACTTGTTGACGACGATGATGGCGGCCTTGCCCTCGTCGTGCACATAGCCCGCGACCTTCGTATCTTGCTCGGTTACGCCGTCCTCGGCGTTGATGACGATCAGGGCCACGTCGCAGCGGCGCACCGCGGCCAGCGCGCGCACGATGCTGTAACGCTCGATGGATTCTTCCTCGATGGCGCGCTTGCGGCGAATACCGGCCGTGTCGATGATGTTGTAGCGCTGGCCGTCGCGAACAAACGCGGTATCAATCGCGTCGCGCGTTGTGCCCGCAATGCCGGAAACCATGGAGCGCTCCTGCCCGAGAATCCGATTCACGAGGCTGGATTTGCCCACGTTCGGGCGGCCGACGACGGCGATTTGAATGGTGTGCTCCTCTTCGCCCTCGGTCTGCTCATCCTGCGGGAAATGCTTGACCATTTCATCCAGCAAATCGCCAAGACCGAGCATGTTGGTCGCGGAGATGGGGAAGGGATCGCCCAGACCGAGCGCGTAGAAATCGTAGATGTTGTCGTTCACGCCCTGATAATCGACCTTGTTGACTACCAGAATGACCGGCTTGCGGCTCTTGCACAGCATGGTGGCGACGTCTTCGTCGTCAGCGGTCATGCCGGTGCGGCCGTCGGTAAAAAAGAGAATCACATCGCAGGTGTCGATGGCGATTTCAGCCTGACGACGCATCTGCTTGAGCAGGATATCGTCCGTGCGCGGCTCGATGCCTCCGGTGTCGATCAGGGTGAATTTGTGGTTGAGCCATTCGCAATCCGCATAGATGCGGTCGCGCGTCACGCCGGGGGTATCCTCCACGATCGAGATGCGCCGCCCCGCGATTTTGTTAAAAAAGGTCGATTTGCCCACGTTCGGGCGGCCGACGACCGCGACAAGGGGTTTGGCCATGCTTATTCCTCCGTTCCGCGCAGGGCATAGAGCAAATCCGCGCCGTCGTCCGGGACGGGGGTGATGCGGATGCCGAGCTGCTGCTGCGCCTGTTCAAGCGTCATGTCATCCAGAAAGATTTCCTCTCCCTGGCGAAGCATGCTTTCGGTGATGAGTATTTCATCTGCTTCCTCGCCTTTGAGCTGCGCGACCAGATCCTGCCCGGTAATCAGGCCGGAGACGGTCACGGTTTCGCCGAAGAAGTAGTTGACGATGGGTTTAATCCGGATATCGACGCCGCTGACGGGATGGCTTGTTATCAGCTCCCGCAGAAACGGCGCGACAGATGTGCCGCAGGCCATGATGACCCTTCGTTTTTCCGCCTGCCCTTCGTCGGGATCGAGGCGGACGGCCGTTTCGTATTCATCCTTCAGGCGGCAGAGCAGGCCGACGCCGTTTTCGAACTGCGGAAAATCCTCATAGCTGTCCACATCGGGCAGCGGATGCTTCGCAATCTGATAAAACTCGTCGGAGGGGAAGACGAACCGCGTACCGTGCGCGGCGAGCATCTCCTTTTGAAACGCTTCCGCCTGCCGGATGACCTGCTCGGCCTCCTCCTGCGTATAGGGGCGAAGCGGATACAGATGTTCGCGGTATTTGGTCAGCCCGACCGGCACCAGCGCCACCGTCAGCGCGTGCGGCGCGAGCGACGCCAGGTCGCGCATGGTTCGTTCCAGCTCCGGCCCGTCGTTGATGCCGGGGCAGAGCACGACCTGACAGTGAAAGCTCATGTCGTGGTCGGCAAAGCGGCGAAGATGTTCCATGATGCGGTCGGCATGGATGTGGTGCAGCATCTTTTTGCGCAATTCGCCGTTGGTCGTCTGCACCGAGATATACAGCGGGCTGGCGTGGCGCTCGATCATGCGATCCATTTCCTGTGGCGGCAGGTTGGTCAGCGTTACAAAATTGCCCGCCATCAGCGAAAGCCGCCAATCGTCGTCGCGCACATAGAGGCTGGGACGCATGCCCGGCGGCATTTGCTCGATAAAGCAGAACATGCAGTGGTTCGCGCAGGTCTTCGGGCAGCTCATCAGGGAGGATTCGAGCGTCAGCCCGAGCGGCTCCTCGACGAGCTTGTGAACGTGCACCGTGCGCGACTGCCCATCGTTATCCTCCAGCAGCATTTCCAGCGACGGACGTGCGGTGAGATATTGATAATCGACCAGATCGAGCACCGGCGTTCGGTTGATGGAAACGAGCGTCTCCCCTTCCCGGATGCCACTGCGCGCGGCAAGCGAACCGGGGTGAACGCGAACAATACGCTGGGGCATGGAGACGAAACACCTTCTTTTTCAAAATAACCCAACATATTATGATGGATTTCGGCGGCAAAGTCAAGCATTTGCATAAAAAAACGCGCGGCAGGCTGAAAAACCGCCGTGCCGCGCAGTAAAACCGTTTGTTATCCGTTTTTGTCCTTCGGCTTTTTGCCCAACAGGCCGCCGGTCATTTCGCTGACGTTTCGCCCGAGCTTTTCGCCCATGGCTTTGCCGCTGCCGGTCTGCGCAAACGCGAAGATCAGCACGCCCGCCACGACGGCCACAATCAGGAAGATGACGCCGCCGGAAACGCCAGCGTCGTCCTTTGCGGCCGGTTTCTGCGCGCCGGATGCGCCTTTTTCGCTCTTTTCCGCGCTGGCGCTGCCGGTCTGCGGGCCGTAAAGCGTGTTGGAGACGACTTTGGCCATCATATCCGCCGAATTGAGCACGCGCTCCTTGCTGATGGTGTGCGTGCCAAATTCAAGCAGAATCGCATGCGGCGCGAGATCCTGATTATACGTGCCCTTGCCGATGAAAATATCCTTCACCAATCCGGGGTACTGTTTATCGGCGACGGCCTTCATCTGTTTGGCGAACTCCCGGTTGACCGAGCTGTTCTGGTTGCCGCGCCCGACCAGCAGCCGAACCCGCGACACGTTTTCGCCGTCGATGCTGCATGCGTATTCGCTCTGGTCGGGGATGCCGTCGCGATGGACGTCGATGATCGCGTCCGGCCTTTTCTGCAAAAGCCGCTCGGCGGTCTGTCGGCTGCGCCGATACGCGCCGGAATCGTGGGGCAGGTGGGTGGATTCATCCAGAATCACGTCGATGCCCTGCTGCTGAAGCGCATCGCGGAATTCGCGCGCCACGTCGTATATGCCGCCCTGCCCGTTGACGCTCTGCGTTCCGTCGGAGGGAACGTAGCTTTCGTCGCTGTGCGTGACATACATGGCGATCAGCTTGCGGGAATCGTCGGCTTTTGCGCTGGCGGCGGGCACGGCGCTTTCCTGTGCGAAGACGGGTTGAGCCTGCCCCACATCCAGCCACGAAACGTCCGGCATGGCTTCCTCGCCGATTTTTTCCGCGATGGCGTTTCCGTTTTGCACGGTTGCGATGCGGTAGAGGATGTTGTCGGCGCTGATGTATTCGTCGCCTTCGCTGATTTCGCCGCTGATGGAGAACAGATACGCGCCCGTTCCGTCTACCGCGACGTGCAGCGATTCGGCGACGTCGTCGGCGGAGGCCGTCGGCAGAAAGGCGGCATATAACGCAATCGCCAGCGCAAAGGAGAGCGCGAGGCGGGAGAGCTTTTCCTTCATGCGCTTTGACCTCCCTGCAGCGTGCTGCCGTCTGTCTTGCCGCGCGCCATGCGCTCCATGATTTCGCCGAACAGCTCGCAGAGCATCACCGCCGTCACGCCGGAAAGCACGACGGCGTCCAGTGCGCCCGCACCGCCCAGATACAGAACCTGCTGAACGCCGCGCGTCCAGTTGACCACGCCGATTGCCGTGTCGGCAAGAATCATGCCGAGCACGCCCGCGATAAACGCGCTGCGTCGGGAGCGCCCTGTCAGCCATGCGATGACGCCGCCGCACAGACCGTAGAGCACCATCGGGTCAAACGGCATGGCGACGGGGTCTGCTGGGAACAGCAGGCTGATGACGTCAATCACCGCGGCGGTCAGCACCGACGCAACCAGACAGCGGATTCGCTCCCTGCCCGTGCCGGCGTGAAAAAACAGATAGACGCAAACGCCTAAAGGCACAAGCGCGCCGCCGATGTTGATGGAAACCATTCCCAAGCGGATATCCGGCAGCCAGCCGCCGACAAAAATCAGCGCGACCAGAAGCAGCGCCTGCCTGTCGGTGAGCGCCATTCGATCCAGAACGCGCTGCAAAACGCCGAACAGAATCAGCAGCGCGAGCACCACCAGAAGAATCATGCCCAGAGACACACAGTATCCCTCCTCGCTTCATTTCAGTAAAGACAGGATGCGCCGAAACGGCGTTTCATATGCCTGAAGGCGCGAAAAACAGTGTCCGAACCTGAACGGAAATGCGCAAGTTTCAGGCGGGGCATTGCAAAAAACGGAAAAATCAGGTATAATATAGAGTTGTACGATTATAAGGAGGGCTTTATTCATGGCGAAAACCTATTCTGCCAGCATGCTCAAGGTGCTTGAAGGGCTGGATGCGGTTCGGATGCGTCCGGGTATGTACATCGGCTCGACAGGCTCCCGCGGTCTGCACCACCTGCTTTGGGAAATCGTGGATAACGCGATTGACGAGGTGGCCAATGGCTACGCCAGGAGCATCTCCGTGGAGCTGCACAAGGACGGCAGCGCCTCCGTGGAGGACGACGGCCGCGGCGTTCCGGTCGATATCCACCCGGAATTGGGCATCACGGGCGTGGAGGTGATCTACACCCGGCTGCACGCGGGCGGCAAATTCGATCATCAGAATTATGCGTATTCCGGCGGCCTGCACGGCGTCGGCGCGTCGGTCGTCAACGCGCTGAGCAAATGGCTCGTCGTGGATAGCTGCACCGGCGGCGGCCACTACCGCATGCGCTTTGAAAGCAATTATGATCCGGCAGAAAAGAAAATTGCTTCCGGGCGCGCGGTGACCCCGCTGGAGCGCATCAGCGCGACGCGCAAGCATGGCACGCGCGTGACGTTCCTGCCGGATGACACCGTTTTTGAAGAAACGAAATTCAATGCCGAAACCGTCCGCCGCCATCTGCGCGAGTTGGCGTATCTGAACAAGGGGCTTTCCATCACGTTTGTCGATGAACGGGAAAAAGACCCGGAAAAGCAGAAAACCGTCTTCATGTACGAGGGCGGTCTGGCGGATTACGTGAGCTATATCAACCGGGACAAAACGCCGCTGTATGAAAACGTGCTGATGCTCGACGGCATACAGGACGACGTGCGCGTGTGCCTGGCGATTCAGCACACCGACGATTACGCGGAGAACATCTTTTCCTATGTCAACAACATCCCGACGGCCGAGGGCGGCACGCATGAAATGGGCTTCAAGGCCGGGTTTACGCGCGCGCTGAACGACTATGCCCGCAAGGTCGGCGCGCTCAAGGAAAAGGACAACAACCTGATGGGCGAGGATTACCGCGAGGGAATCACGGCGGTGCTGGCGACCTTTGTGCGCAACCCGCAGTTTGAGGGGCAGACGAAGGGCAAGCTGGGCAACACGGAGGTTCGCCCGGCGGTGGAGGCCTTCGTGTACGCCCGCATGACGGAATACCTCGAAAATCTCAAAAATCAGGACGTTGCGCAGGCGATTGTCGAAAAAGCGCTGCGCGCCTGCAAGGTTCGCGAGGCTGCGCGAAAGGCGAAGGAAGTCGCCCGCGCGAAAAACCAACTGGACGCCGCGCCGCTGGTCGGCAAGCTCTCGAGCTGCACGGGCAGAAAGGCCGAGGAGAACGAAATGTTTATCGTCGAGGGCGATTCCGCAGGCGGCAGCGCCAAGCAGGGGCGCGACCGCCGCTTTCAGGCGATTCTGCCGATCCGCGGCAAGCCGCTCAACGTGGAGAAAAAGCGCATCGACCAAGTGCTCGCCAACGAGGAATTCCGCTCGATCATCACGGCGCTGGGCACGGGCATCGGCGAGGATTTTGATATCAAGAGCCTCAAGTATTACAAGGTCATCATCCTTTCCGATGCGGATCAGGACGGCGCGCACATCCGCGCGATCCTGCTGACGTTCTTCTATCGCTATATGCGCGAATTGATTACGGACGGCCATGTGTACATCGGCATGCCGCCGCTGTATCGCGTTGCAAAGGGCGACAAGATCGTTTATGCATATGACGACAAGGAGCTGGCCTCCGTCACGGCGAAGGCGGGCAAGGGCTACACCATTCAGCGCTACAAGGGCTTGGGCGAGATGGATCCCTCCCAGCTGTGGGAAACGACGATGAACCCGGAGAACCGCCAGCTCATGCAGGTGACGCTGGAGGATGTGGCCGAGGCCGAACGGCTGGTGACGCTGCTGATGGGCGACAAGGTTGAGCCGCGGCGCGACTATATCACCACCTATGCCGATTTCAACAAGGTGGATACGTTCCTGGCTCGAGAAGGGAAGGCAAAGTAATGGCACGCAAAAAGGAAGGCGGTCAGCCGCCGAAGGGGACTGCGCCGCATCACGAGATCATCCAGCGTCCGATGGAAGAGGTCATGCATATCTCGATGATCCCATATGCGGAGCACGTCATTCTGGAACGTGCGCTCCCGCGCGTGGAGGACGGCCTCAAGCCGGTTCAGCGGCGTATTCTCTTCACGCTCAGCGAGCTGGGCGTTACGCCGGATAAGCCGCACAAAAAATGCGCGCGCATTGTCGGCGATTGTCTGGGCAAATACCATCCGCATGGAGACAGCTCGGTTTACGACGCGATGGTGCGCATGGCGCAGCCATACAGCATGCGCGCCCTGCTGGTTGACGGCCATGGCAATTTCGGCTCGATTGACGGCGACAGCGCGGCCGCGATGCGTTACACCGAAGCGCGCATGGCGCCGCTCGCGCTGGAAATGCTGCGGGATATCGACAAGGACACCGTGCCGTTCAGCTTCAACTTTGACGATACGCTCAAGGAGCCGGATATGCTGCCTGCGCGATATCCGAATCTGCTGGTGAACGGCGCATCCGGCATTGCGGTCGGTCTGGCGACGAATATTCCGCCGCACAACCTCAAGGAGGCTGTCGACGCGGCGATTCTGGTCATGGACAAGCCGGAAGCGACGCTGGATGAGATTATGAATGTTCTGCCCGCGCCGGATTTTCCGACGGGCGGCAGGCTGATTCGAAACGACGAAATTCGCGCGGCCTACGAAACGGGGCGCGGCAAGCTGACCCTGCGCGCCAAGGTGCACATCGAGGATGGCGCGGCGGGGCGCAAGCTGATCGTCATCACCGAGGTGCCGTATCAGATTCCCAAGGCGGCGATGCTTGAAAAAATTCTCAAGCTCAGCGAGGAGCGCAAGGTTCAGCTCGGCGGCATTTACGATATCCGCGACGAATCCGACCGCACGGGTCTGCGCGCGGTGATCGAGCTCAAGCGGGACGTCGATCCGATGGCGATTCTGTCGGTGCTCTATAAATATTCCGATTTGCAGATCACCTTCGGCGTGAACATGGTGGCGATTGCGGAAGGCCGCCCGGTTCAGATGGGCGTCAAGGCGATGCTTACCTATTATATTGAGCATCAGAAGCGCGTGGTGACCCGCCGCACGAAATACGAGCTGGAACAGGCGCAGGCCAGAGAGCATATTCTGGCCGGTCTGATGGTGGCGGTCAACCATCTGGACGAGGTTATCGCGCTCATCCGCAAAAGCAAAAGCCCCAAGGAAGCCAAGGAGCAGCTGATTGCGCGGTTTGGGCTGACGGATATTCAGGCGCAGGCGATTCTGGATATGCGCCTTCAGCGCCTTACCGGGCTGGAAATCGAGGCGCTTCGCAGGGAATACGCCGCGATTCTCAAAACCATCGCGCGGCTTGAGGGCATTTTGAAGAGCGAGAAGAAGCTGGACGACGTGATTCGTCAGGAAATGACCGAGATTCGGGATCAATACGGCGATGAACGCCGCACCGAGCTGATCGAGGACGACAGCGCGACGCTGCCGGTCGTGGAAAACAAGCCCGCCGCGGAAGACACGGCGATTCTGCGCCTGCGCGACGGGCAACTGCGCCGCATGAGCCCACGCATGGTGGATAAATACCTCGCGCAGCCCGGCGCAAAGGACGACGTGGTGGAAACCATTCAGACGGCGACGGACGAGACGCTCTACTTCTTTACGAACAAGGGAAACTGCTTCATGCTGGACGTTTCCAAAATTCCGGAGACGATGAAGCTCAGGGATCGCGGAAGCCTGCTGACCGGACTGATCGCCGGATTGGCCGACCACGAGCATGCCGTCGCCATGGTCTGCGTCAAGACGGAGGAGATGGCGAAAAAGGGCGATTTCCTGTTCATCACCAGGAACGGACAGGTCAAACGCACGACGGCGGCCGAATACGGAATCCGCCGCGCACGCTTCGCGGCGATCAACCTCAAGGGCGAGGACGAACTGGTCGGCATGGTACAGGTGGATCCCGACGACAAGGACGATATCATTCTGATTACCCGTTTGGGTACGGCGCTCCGCTTCAGGCTCGACACGGTCTCCTGCACGGGGCGCGCAACGGCTGGCGTTCGCGGTATGGACGTGGGCAAGGACGACGAGGTGCGCTGGTTTGAAATTCCGAAGGCGGGCGATATGCTGCTGGTGCTCAGCGACCGCGGCTTCGGCAAGCGGATGCTCAGCGACGATGTGGAGCGGCAGGGCCGCGCGGGCAAGGGGCAGAAGCTCCTGCCGATGAACAAGACGGGCGAAACCGGCACACAGCTTGCTGCCTGCCTCAACGTCACGGGTGCAAAGAGCGCGCGCGTGGAACAGCGGCACGGCCATGTGACGGTGCTCAACATGGACGAAATTGCCGTGGAACGCCGCACGAGCAAGGGGCAACTGCTCATCAATGTGCTGCTTGACGATGTGGTGGAATACGCCGCACTGACCGCGGAGACAAATAACGACAATTAATACTAATTCTTGTTAAAATGGCTTAATCCGCGCACCATCTTTTTCGCTCTGACTTTGCCTCGTTCCGTTCAACGTACCTCCAGTACGCCTCACTTCACTTGGCTTCGTCAGAACAAAAAATCTGATGCGCTCTGTTAAGCATTTTAACTGCGAATTAGTATAAACAGGATTCCGGGCTGCTTTTTCTGAAAAGAAGAAGCAGCTCTTTTGTATAGACGCGCGGCACGGCAAAGGGCAGCGCGCAAACAATCCGAATCGGATAGATCATATTGTTCTGAAACGATCAAATGCGGCGGAAATGTGAAATCTTTCTTTTGAGAGAAAAATTAGGGAAGAAACGGGCGGTCTGCTCCGTCTAATGAGTGAAGTTCTAAATGCAAAGCGCGCCACATATAAACCTTCGAGGTGATAAGTGGAGGCGATGCGGATGAACAAAAAGCGCTTCGGTTCGCTTTCCGTGAGGCATTGGGCCATGATCTTCGCGCTGGCGGCTTTGACAGCCGTCTATGTGACGCGAAGCGACGGCCCGGGGCTGATGGCGGCGACGACGACGCGCGAGCTGCCGGTGTATAACGTCGATACAGAGGAAAAAGTGCTTTCCATCAGCTTTGACGCCGCATGGGGAAACGCCAATACAGAGGGGATTTTGAACATTCTGGATCAATACGGGGTGAAGACCAATTTCTTTCTGGTCGGCTTCTGGGTGGAAAAATACCCCGAGCTGGTGGCGGAGCTGCAAGCCAGAGGGCATGAGGTGGGCAACCATTCCGCCACGCACCCGCATATGTCGAAGCTCTCCGATTCGCAGATTCGCGAGGAGCTGAAACGGTGCAGCGATTTGGTACAGTCCATCACGGGCAAGCCGACCACGCTTTTCAGACCGCCGTATGGCGAATACAACGACGAAGTGGTACGCATCAGCCGGGAAGAAGGCTATGAATGTATCCAGTGGAATGTGGATTCGCTCGATTGGAAGAACATCAGCGCCGAAGACATGGTCAGGCGATGCACGAAGAACGTGAATCCCGGCGACATCGTGCTCTTCCATAACGATTCCAAGTATATCCTGCAAGCGCTGCCGCAGATTCTTGAATACTATCAGCGGGCGGGTTACAGGGTCATTCCGATTTCCGAGCTCCTGCTTGAGGGCGAAACGTGGATCGATCATGCGGGCACACAGCATTTGGCCACGCCGCCGCCTTCGGCGTCAACAGGCAATGAATCAAGAAAGATTGAGCAATAAGGAGGACGTACAATGGAAAACGTCATTAACACACTGCATTTGAGCGGTAAGGTTGTGGGGACGCCCGTGGTGGGGCATGAAGCGTTCGGCGAGAAATTTTATTACCTGACGCTGGGCGTGCCGCGTCTGTCCGGCGCGCAGGATCTGCTGCCGGTCACGCTTTCCGAGCGGCTGCTCGACGGCGCGATGCTCTCCGACGGCGATACGCTGGCCATTGACGGACAGGTGCGCTCCTACAACAAAATCATCGAAGGCGCGGGGCGGCTGCTGATTACGGCGTTCGCCCAGAAGATCGTTGAAAACGACGAGCACGAGAATCCCAATCAAATCCAGTTGACCGGCACGCTCTGCAAGGCTCCGGCGTATCGAACGACGCCGTTTGGGCGCGAGATTGCCGATATGATGCTGGCTGTAAACCGGGCATACGGAAAGAGCGACTATATTCCGTGCATCACGTGGGGGCGGAGCGCGCGCTTTGCTGCCAAGCTGGATGTGGGCGACAAGATCACCCTGACGGGGCGGCTGCAATCGCGCGCGTATCAGAAGCAGATGCCGGATGGCAGCGTGATCGAAAAAACGGCGTATGAGGTTTCCGTCGGCCATTTGGAATTGCTGGACGGCGCGCATAACGCCGATCCGGCGCAGGCGCATCCCGCGCATGCGTTTCACGCGGAGGCGGCGCAGCCGCAATAAGCGGTCGCTTTAGTGAAATAAAGAAGAAAAGCGGTGAAACAGAGCGTTCGCCGCTTTTTTTTGCGCGGTATCTGTGCTATAATGAAGTGAAATTGATCGACAGACGTTATGAGGAGGACGGCAGCATGCAGGATCACATCATCAACGATCAGATTGCCGATTTGGCTCGCGCGATGCTTGAACTGGATAATATGGACGAAGCCTATCGTTTCTTTGAAGATATTTTTACGATTCACGAATTGCAGGCGGTTGCGCAGCGGCTGGCGGTCGCGCGCCTTTTGCAGAAAAAGGTCACCTATCAGGAGATTGCCGAGCGTACCGGCGCGAGCACGGCGACCATCAGCCGCGTCAATCGCTGCCTGACCTATGGCGCGGGCGGATATCAGCTCATTTTGGGCAAAACGAAATTCGGCGATGAAATAAGCGAGGGAAATCTATGAACTTAAACGACCTGAACAGAGAACAGCGGCTCGCGGCGGAAACGCTTGAAGGGCCGCTTTTGGTGCTTGCGGGCGCGGGATCGGGCAAGACCCGCGCGCTGACGTATCGCGTGGCGAATTTGCTGGAGCACGGCGTACCACCGTGGGCGATTATGGCGATCACCTTCACCAACAAGGCGGCGAAGGAGATGCGGGAGCGCATTGAAAAACTGGCGGGCGCGGGGGCGGAGGACATCTGGGTTTCGACGTTCCACTCCGGCTGCGCGAAAATTCTGCGCCGCGACATCGAAAAACTGGGCTACACGCGCTCCTTCACGATCTACGATGACGACGACCAGATGAGCACGCTGAAGGAAATTCTGAAAAAGCTGAACATCGACGACAAGTTTTTGCCGCCCAGAGAGATCAAGGGCAAGATTTCCGATGCGAAAAACAAGCTGCTCGGCCCGCAGGACTGGTTTTCGCAGAGCGAGAGAGACTATCGAAGTCAGCTCGTTTACGACGTCTATCAGGCGTATGAGGAAAAGCTGAAAAGCTCGAACGCGCTGGATTTCGACGATTTGATCGTCAAAACGCTTGAGCTTTTTGCACAGCATCCGCCGGTGCTGGAGGCCTATCAACGCAAGATTCGGTATATCCATGTCGATGAATATCAGGATACGAACTACGCGCAATATATGCTCGTGCGCCTGCTGGCAGCGCAGAGCCGGAACCTTTGCGTCGTCGGCGACGACGATCAATCCATCTACGGCTGGCGCGGCGCGGATATCCGAAACATTCTCGATTTTGAGAAGGATTTCCCGGATGCAAAGGTCATCAAGCTGGAGCAGAATTACCGCTCCACGGCAAATATTCTGGACGCGGCGAATCAGGTCATCGCACTCAACGCCAACCGAAAGGACAAAGCGCTGTGGACGCAGCAGGGGCCCGGCGAATTGATCCGGCTGTATCGGGCGGGCGACGAGCGCGAGGAGGCGGCCTGGATTTGCCAGCAGATTCGCGAATTGAAATCGCGCGGCGAGGAGCTTGGCCGCTTTGCCGTGCTCTATCGAACCAATGCGCAGTCCCGCGTCATTGAAGAATCGTTCGTGCAGGCGGGCATCCGCTATCGGATGTACGGCGGCCTGAAATTCTATGACCGCAAGGAGGTCAAGGATATTCTGGCTTATCTGCGCGCGCTGGTCAACCCGGCGGACGATATTTCCGTGCGGCGCATCATCAACGTGCCCAAGCGCGCCATCGGCGATACGACGGTGAACGAACTGGCGCGCCACGCCGCGCAGGAGGAAATGCCGCTGCTGACCGCGTGCATGGATATGCCGGAGAGCCTGAACGCCCGCGCGCGCAAGAGCGTGGAGAAATTCAGCGAGCTGATGATGAGCCTGACCATGATGCAGGAGACGATGAAGCTGACCGAACTGGTGCAGTACGTCATCGACACGGTCGGGCTGGAAAGCCAGTATACCAAGGAAGACAACGACGAAAACCGTTCCCGCGTGGAGAATATTCGCGAATTTGTCGGCGCAGTCAAGGAATTTGAAGAGAAAGCCGACAACCCGACGCTGACGGATTATTTGGAAAACGTGTCTCTGGTGTCCGATCTGGATGAGATGGGCGACGACGGCGGCGCAGTGACGATGATGACGCTGCACAGTGCAAAGGGACTTGAATTTCCGAATGTGTTCATGGTCGGCATGGAGGAAAACCTGTTTCCGTCGGCCAGAAGCCGCGACGACGAGGCGCGCATGGAGGAAGAACGCCGCCTCTGCTACGTCGGCATCACGCGCGCGCGGGAGAGGCTGTTCCTGTCTCACGCATCGCGGCGCATGCTGTATAACCAGATTCAATTCAACGATCGCTCCCGGTTTATCGACGATATTCCGGCGCGGCTGATCGAGGATGTTTCCGACAGGGGCGGCCGGAGCGGCGGCTTTTCGGGAAACAAAAAGCCCGGAGGAAATTGGCAAAGCGGCGGCTGGCAGCAGCCCGCGTGGAGCAAGAGCAGCGGTTTTGCACCGATGCAGCCGCAGGCGGGACAATCAAACTGGAAGCCAAAGACGAGTTACAACGTCGCAAAGCCGACGGGACAGGCGCAGAGCTTCTCCGGCTGGAACGCAAAAAGCGCGACGGTTGGCGGCGTGACCGTTCAGGGCGTGCAGCGCGGAATGAACGAGCCGCCGAAGGTGGTGGCCTCGCAGGCACATGAAACGGAGAAACCATCGATTTACGCGCCCGGCGACCATGTGATGCACAGAAAATTTGGGCGCGGCGCGGTTGTGCGCGTCAGCGGAAGCGGCTCGGACGCCCGCATTATGATTCGATTTGACGACGTTCGTGTGGGCGTGAAGGAATTGGCGCTGACAATTGCGCCAATGATCAGGCTGGAGGAGTGAACAAAACGTGAGCGAGACAAACGATTTGCAGCGCATGCGCGAGTTGATCGTCAAGCTGAACGAAGCCTCGCGCAGGTATTACGATCAGAATGAATCCGATATATCCGACGACGAATGGGATGCGATGTACGCCGAACTGCGCGGGTTGGAGGAAAAGACCGGCGAGCGCATGGCAGATTCGCCGACCCGGCGCGTTGGCGGCGCGGTGATGGAGGGCTTTGAGCAGCACCGTCACATCGCGCGGCTCTGGAGCATGGACAAGGCGCAGAGCGAAGAGGAGATTCTTGCGTGGGCGCAGCGCTGCGAAAAGCAGACGAACGACGCGGGCGGCCTGCCGAAAAACAGCTATTGCGTGGAATATAAGCTCGACGGCCTGACGGTCAACCTGACATACGACGGAGGGAAGCTGGTTCAGGCGGCGACGCGCGGAAACGGCGAGGTTGGCGAGGCGATTCTGCCGCAGGCGATGACGATCCGCACCATTCCGCTGACCATCCCGTTCACCGGCAGGATGGAGGTGCAGGGCGAGGGCATCATGCGCCTGTCCGAACTCAAAAAATACAATGAAACCGCCGCCGAGCCGCTCAAAAACGCGCGCAATGCGGCTGCGGGCGCGCTGCGCAACCTCGATCCGCAGGTGACGGCGAGCCGCCATCTGGACGCATTCTTTTATCAAATCGGCTATATCGAGGGCAGGAGCTTTGAAACCCAGCAGGATATGCTGGCGTTTATGAAGGAAAACGGCCTCAACATCAGCCCGTTCGTTCGTCCGGCGCAGACCATCGAGGAAGCGCTGGAGGCTGTGCATGAAATCGAGCAAAAACGGGAGACGCTGGATTTCCTGATCGACGGCGCGACGATCAAGATTACGGACATGCGCACACGCGAGGTGCTGGGCACGACGGACAAATTCCCGCGATGGTCGATTGCTTTTAAGTTTCCCGCGCAGGAAACCGTCACCAAGCTGCTGAAAATCACGTGGGAGGTCGGGCGCACGGGCAAGCTCACGCCGCTGGCGCACCTGTCCCCGGTGGATATCTGCGGCGTGACGGTGAAGCGCGCGACGCTCAATAACTACGACGACATCTGCCGCAAGCGCGTGCGCATCGGGAGCGAGGTCTGGGTGCGCCGCTCCAACGACGTTATCCCGGAAATCATGGGCGTCGTTTGGAATGGCGAAGGCGAAGCGCCGGAAACGGATATCCAGCCGCCGACGGTCTGCCCCGCATGCGGCGGCGAACTGGTCAAGCTGAGGGAGGACGGCGTTCACCTGTTCTGCCTCAATCGGACGAGCTGCCGCCCGCAGGCGATTGCCCGCATGGCGCATTTTGCCTCGCGGCAGGGCATGGATATCGAAACATTCAGCACGCGAACGGCCGGGTTGTTTTACGACGAACTGGGCGTTCGCTCGGCGGCGGATCTGTACCATCTGGATCGGGAAAAGCTGGTCGCGCTGAAGGGCTTTGGTGAAAAGAAGGCGGAAAAGCTCTTTGCCGAGCTGGAGAAGAGCAAGGACTGCGAACTGGACGCCTTTTTGTTCGCTATCGGTATTCCCAATATCGGCAAAAAGACGGCGTATGACCTGATGGCGCATTTCGGCACGCTGGAAGCGCTGATGGGCGCGAGCGAGCAGGAGCTGGTGGACGTCGAGGATGTGGGCGGCATTGTGGCCGCCTCCATTACGGAATACTTTGCGGACGAAGAAAACCGCCGCTTTGTAAACCGCCTGCTGGAAGCCGGCGTTCGCCCGCAGATGCACGCGCAGCGGGACGCAGGCACGTTGTTTGAGGAAATGACGTTTGTGCTGACCGGCACGCTGCCGACGCTTTCCCGCGCGCAGGCGCAGGAGATGATCCGCAAAAACGGCGGCAAGGCGACCGGCAGCGTATCCAAGAAGACCAGCATCGTTCTGGCCGGGGAAAGCGCGGGCAGCAAGCTGGATAAGGCGCGCGAGCTGGGGGTGCGCATCATCGACGAGGCGCAGTTTTTGCAGATGATCGAGCAGCAGAAGCGCCCGGAGACGACGGACGATTGAAAACGTGTACGCTTAACGAAAAAATCTGTTGAAGTAGGCCATTTCCTTTTGTAAATCTCTGTGGTATAATCAAGAATAAATCTGCGTGAAAAGAAGGGGTGATTTTCCGTGCAGAGCATGACCGGCTACGGCCGCGGGCTTGTCTGCGAGGACGGGCGCGAAATGACGGTCGAGGTCAAGAGCGTCAATCATCGTTTTCTGGATGTTTCCTTCCGCCTTGCGCGGCCCATCGCGTTTCTGGACGACGCTGTGCGCACGGGCGTGGCAGAGCGGCTGGCGCGCGGGCATGTGGACGTCTTCGTCAATTATGTGAACCATCGCGAGGATGCGCGCCGCGTTCATGTGGACATGCAGCTTGCGAAAGCCTATCGGCAGGCGGCGGGCGAATTGAGCGAGGCGCTCGGCGTGAAAAACGATCTTCCGCTTTCGGATTATATGAACATGCCGGATGTGCTGACGGTGGAAGCCTCCGAAGAGGATCAGGACGCGGTTTGCGCGCTGTTCACGCGGGCGCTGAATCTGGCGCTGGACGATCTGACGGCTATGCGGAAGCGCGAAGGAAACAGCCTGCGCGGCGACATGATGAAAAAGCTCGACGCGATTGACGGTCTGCGCGAAAGCATTGCGACACGCGCGCCGACGGTCGTGGAGGAATACCGCGCAAAGCTCAGCCAGAGGCTGTCCGCGCTGCTCAGCGGCGACATCGACGAGGCGCGCTTCGCCACCGAGGTGGCGATTTTTGCGGATCGTGCGGCGATTGACGAAGAGCTTGTGCGCCTGAGCAGCCACATTGCGCAGCTTCGCGCGACGGCGGAGCTTGACGAGCCGGCTGGCAGAAAGCTCGATTTTCTGGTGCAGGAGCTGAACCGAGAGGTCAATACCATCGGATCGAAGGCCTCCGACGCGCAGATTGCCGGGTGCGTCGTTGCGGCGAAGGGCGAAATCGAAAAGCTGCGCGAGCAGGTTCAGAATATCGAATAACGAAAAACATCGGAGGTATCCGTGGACATCAAGCTCATCAATGTCGGCTACGGCAATTTCATATCTTCAAGCCGCATCATCGCGATCATTGGGCCGGAATCTGCGCCGGTCAAGCGCATGATTCAGGAGGCGCGCGAGGAGCGCCGCCTGATTGACGCGACATACGGCAGAAGAACGCGCGCGGTGATCATTTCCGACAGCGACCATGTGATTTTATCCGCGGTTCAGCCGGAAACGATTGCGCATCGCTTTGATATCAAAGATAACACAACCATCGTCGAGGAGGAAGAACTGTAATGCACAAGGGGAAGAGGGGCGTTCTGTTTGTCTTTTCCGGGCCGTCCGGCGTGGGAAAGGGCACGCTGAAGGCCAAATTGTTTGAAGAATTTGCCGACCGAATCGCGTATTCCGTTTCTGCAACGACGCGCGGGCCGCGCGAAGGCGAGGTGGACGGAAAGGATTACTTTTTCATCTCCAGGCAGGAGTTTGAACGGCGCGTGAAGAATAATGAATTTCTGGAGCATGCCGAATTTGCAGGCAACTGCTACGGCACGCCGCGCGCCTACGTGGAAAAGCTGCTGGACAGCGGCATGAACGTCGTGCTGGAAATCGACGTGCAGGGCGCGCTTCAGGTGATGAAGAGCATGCCCGAATGTGTCAGCGTGTTTATTCTGCCGCCGAGCTTTGAAGAACTGGAGCACCGGCTGCGCGGACGCGGCACCGAGACCGAGGAGAAAGTTCGCGAGCGGCTGGAAACCGCCAAGCGCGAATTGCCGTATGCGCCGCAGTACGATTACCAGATCGTCAACGGCGGCGATATCGAGGCCGCCTATCAGAGCCTGCGCGAGGTATTTCTCAAGAGCACGGGCGAGGCCTGATGCCCAAAGCGCAATGAACCCGCTTCACGGCGATATTTTAGAGGAGGAAAACCCGATATGTCTATGACCGATCCTACGATTTTGCAGCTTCTTGAAAAGGCGGATTGCCGCTATACGCTGGTTGTTGAAACGAGCAAGCGCGCCCGTCAGCTCATCGACGGCGTTCCGCCACTCATCGACGCCAAGGACAAGGAGAACATGCCTCTCTCCGTCGCGATTGACGAGGTGAATCGCGGGCTGATTACCTACGAGCGTTCCCCGGAAATTGATGTCAAGTGAGATGAAAAAACCGTGCGTTGTCCTCGGCGTGACCGGGGGCATTGCGGTTTATAAGGCATGCGAGCTGCTGCGCCTGCTGCAAAAGCGGGGCATCGACGTTTTTGTTGTGATGACGCAGAATGCATGCCGTTTTGTCGCGCCGCTGACGTTTGAGACGCTCTCCGGTCATCCCGTTGCGGTGGATACGTTTGACCGCCCGCAGACGTGGGAGGTCGAGCACATCGCACTGGCTAAACGCGCGGATTTGTTTTTGATTGCGCCCGCGACGGCCAACATCATAGGCAAAATGGCCTGCGGCATTGCGGACGACATGTTGTCTACGACGGTGATGGCGACGCGCGCGCCTGTTCTGGTTGCGCCCGCGATGAATACCGGCATGTGGGAAAACGCCGCTGTGCAGCAAAACGTCAAGACGCTTCGAGCGCGCGGCGTTGAAATCGTCGCGCCGGTTTCCGGCCATCTTGCCTGCGGGGACAGCGGAGCGGGAAAGCTGGAAGACGTTGCAGTCATTGCCGAACGCGCCTGTGAGCTGCTTTTTGCGAAAAAGGATATGGAAGGCCTGCGCGTCATGGTGACGGCGGGGCCGTCCCGAGAGGCACTTGATCCGGTTCGCTATATATCCAACCGATCCTCCGGCAAGATGGGCTACGCCATCGCGCAGGCGGCGCAAAAGCGCGGCGCGGAGGTGACGCTGCTCAGCGGGCCGGTTGCAATCGAAGCGCCTCAGGGCGTGAAGCTCGTGCCGTTTACGACGACGCAGGAGCTGCTTGACCGGGCGAGCGAGCTGGCACAGGAGCAGGATTTGCTGATTCAGGCCGCCGCGCCGGCGGATTATCGGGCGAAGGAAGTCGCGCCCCAGAAGATCAAAAAGCAAGGCGGCGAACCGATGACCTTCACGCTGGTGGAAAACCCGGATGTTGCCGCGACACTCGGAAAGGCCAAGCGGAGCGGGCAGGTTTTTGTCGGCTTTGCGGCGGAAACCAACGACGTTCTGGCGCACGCGAGGGACAAGCTGGCGCACAAGAATCTCGATATGATCGTGGCCAACGACGTGACGCGCCCCGGCGCGGGGTTTGACGTGGACACCAATATCGTGACGCTCATCACGAAGGACGGGCAGGAGGCGCTGCCGATGATGAGCAAGGCGGAGGTCGCGCAGCGGATTCTTGATCGCGCGCTGGCGCTCAGAAGAGAATAAACGATGAACTGCCGTTTGAAAGAAAGCGGCAGTTTTTTCGTAATTGTACGGTTTCAGCGCTCTTTTTTGCTGTTTCACGTGCAGAAAACTTGACGGAATCCCCGTTTATGCATATAATTGAGGATATGCTTATATAGGGCGGCATAGAACCGTTTTGGCGGAGAACACGGCATGGCGGAAGGAGGGCGATACGATGAAAGCAAAGGGATCCCGCGTATGCAGCGGGGCGATTGTGCTTTTTGTATTTGTCTGCCTGCTGCTGGCCGGAGCGGGGCGGTTGATCGCCTCGGAAGGCGATGGGCAGCGCATGCCCGACCTGAGCCAAAGGCAGGCGTGGCTCTGCGCCGCGCCTAATGCGGCACAGGAGCCGCTGACGGATGCGCGTCAGGAGATTCGGCCGGGCGGGGAGCATCGTTTCGCATGTTCCGCGAACCGGGAAGGGCAGCGCGCAGCAGCGCTTTTGCAGCGACGCGACGCGAACGGCAACATTCTGCCGGGAAGCGAAAGCTATATGAAGACCGTCTATCGGGCATTTCCCTTGGGTGATGGGTTCGCATAGCGCGAAAAATGGAGACGCGAACCTTTCAACAATATCAAAAGCGAGGAAAAACGTTATGGCTAACAAGCATGCTAAGGCGAAAAATCTGCGCGCCCGCGCGCTGGTTTCGCTCGTCGCAATCATTGTTGTCGTCGCTGTTTGCGCCTATCTGGGTCTGTGCGGCTTCGGCAAGGGCACGATGATCAACTACCTCAAGCCGTGGGGCGATGCAATCAGCCTCGGCCTTGACCTGCGCGGCGGCGTTTACACCGTCTATCAGGCGGAGAACAACGGCGACCCGGATTTTGACACCAAGATGGAATCCACGGTGAGCATCCTCACCAGCCGTTTGACCCGTCAGGGCTTCACCGAGGCGACCGTCACCCGTCAGGGCAGCGACCGCATCCGCGTGGAGATTCCGAACGTGTCTGACCCGAACCAGATCCTGACCATCATCGGTACGCCGGCTCAGCTCTACTTTGTCGATGAGAGCGGCAACAACCTGATGGAAGGCGCGATGGTAAAGAATGCGCAGGCGGCGCAGGATCAGGACGGAAAGCCCTGCATCGCCTTTGAGCTGACCGACGAGGGCGCGAAGATCTTCGCGGAGGCCACGGCGGCTAACCTCGGCAAGACCATCTCCATCACGCTGGACGGCGAGACCATCTCCCGCGCGACGGTCAACACCGTTATTGCTGGCGGCAAGGGCGAAATCACCGGCAACTTCACCGCGGATGAGGCGAAGAATCTGGCGACCCTGATCCTTTCCGGCGCGCTGCCGCTGAACCTGACGCAGCTCGAAGTGAGCGCCATTTCCGCGACGCTGGGCGTTGAAGCGCTCGACCGCGCGATTCAGGCGGGCATCATCGGCGTGGCGCTGGTCATGCTGTTCATGCTCTTCCGCTATCGCCTCTGCGGCCTTGTGGCGGATATCGCGCTGACCATTTACATTATGATCGTCGTGCTGCTGCTGGCGCTGACCGGCGCGCAGCTGACCCTGCCGGGCGTCGCGGGTATCATCCTGGGCATCGGCATGGCTGTTGACGCGAACGTTGTCATCTTTGAGCGCATCCGTGAGGAAGTCAAGAACGGCCGCCCGATTGGCTCCGCCGTTCGCAAGGGCTTCTCCAACGCGCTTTCTGCCATCATCGACTCGAACGTGACGACCATCATCGCCGCCGTCGTGCTGTATGCCTTCGGCACCGGCTCTGTGCGCGGCTTCGCGCTGACGCTGGGCATCGGCGTGGCGACCTCTCTGGTCACGGCTGTGTTCGTCACCCACAAGCTGCTGGATATCTTTGCCGACCTCGGCATCAAGAACCAGAAGCTCTACGTGTGATAAGGCGAGGAGGAATGAAACATGGATATCAAAGTGAAAAGCCACCTCAAGCCCTGCGCAGCCGTCTCCATCGCCATTATGATTGTGGCGCTGGTGATGACGCTGACCGGCCACGGCATGAATCTGGGCGTTGATTTTACCGGCGGCACCATTATGACCTACAACATGGGCGAGCAGTTTGAAACTGCGGACGTTGAAAAGGTTCTGGCCGACAACGGCATTTCCGACGCGCAGATCGCCAAGACGGGCGAAAACGACACGCAGGTGCAGATTCGCATCAGCGACAAGGAGAACACGGACGATCTCCGCACGGCGCTGGAAAACACGCTCGGCGAGAAATACACCGGCATGGAATACGTCGATATTTCCCGCGTGGGCGCGATTGCGGGCCGCGACCTGATTAACAACGCCATCAAGAGCGTGAGCCTTGCGGCGGTGCTGATGCTGCTGTACATCGCGGTTCGCTTCGACTTCTATTCCGGTCTGGCTGCGATCATCGGTCTGCTGCATGACGTGGCGATCATGCTCTCCGCAGTGGTGCTGCTGCACAGCTTCATCCGCGTGGAGACGACGTTCATCGCCGCGCTGCTGACCATCGTGGGTTATTCCATCAACAATACGATCATCATCTTTGACCGTATTCGCGAAAATTCCCACAAGAGCACGCTGCGCCAGTTGAATCGTGAGAGCATCGTGAATCTCTCCGTGCAGGAGTCCCTCTCCCGCACGCTGAACACGACGATCACCACGCTGCTGACCATCGTTACCCTGTACATCATGGGCGTGGACTCCATCAAGCAGTTTGCGCTCCCGCTGATTATCGGCATTGTCGCGGGCACCTATTCCGCGAACCTGATCAACGGCTATGTGTGGGCGGCGCTGATGGACAAGCGCGACGCGAGCAAGCGCGCGAAGGCCAAGGCGTAATCAACCGGGCGATTCAGCCCGCCAAATCAGAGGATCAACCCTCTGGTTTGGCGATGAACGCGAATTTGCGTTTATCGCCAAACCACGAGGGAGAAAGGGGGCTTCGGCATGCTTCGATTGATACCGAAAAATCAGGAAAAGAGGCAGGTTCCGCCGGAGCTTGCCTCGCTTGGATTGCCCGACAGGCTGCTTGAGCTGCTGCTGGATCGGCAAATCGACACGCCGGAAAAAATCGAGCGCTATCTGCATCCGAAGCGCGAGGATCTGCATGACCCGATGCTGATGCAGGATATGGGGAAGGCAGTCGCCGTCATCCGCGACGCCATCGAGAAGCATGAGGAGATCACGGTTTTCGGCGATTACGACGTGGATGGCGTCACCGCCACAGCCATTCTTCTGACCTATTTGCGCAAACAGGGCGCACAGGTCGATTTTTATATTCCGGACAGACACGGCGAGGGATACGGCCTGAATATCGCGGCGGTCGAACAGATTGCGTCACATTCCAAATTGCTGATTACCGTGGATTGCGGCATTACCTGCGTGGCGGAGGTCGCGCGGGCGAAGGAATTGGGGATGCGCGTGATTGTGACGGATCACCACCAGCTCGGACCGCAGATGCCCGAGTGCGAGGCGGTGCTCAATCCGCTGCTGGGTGATTACCCGTTCCGCCGGCTGTGCGGCGCGGGCGTTGCGTTTAAGCTGGTTCAGGCAATCGGCGGGACGGAAGCGATTGAGCCGCTTTGGGAGCTCGCCGCGCTGGCGACGATTGCGGATATTGTGCCGCTGATGGATGAAAACCGCGTCATTGTGTCCTACGGGCTGGCGGCGATGGCGGCTACGCAGCGGCCGGGGCTGATTGCGCTGATGGAATCCGCCGGAGTTGACCCGCAGAAGGTCACATCCGCCGACGTTGCGTTCCGCATGGCGCCGCGAATCAACGCGGGCGGGCGGCTGGCGCTGGCCTCGCGCGGCGTTCAGCTTTTGACGACACGGCGAATGGACACGGCGAAGGAGATTGCCGAAGAACTGAATCAGGATAACATCCGCCGCCGGGAGCTGGAGATTGATATTTTCAAGCAGGCGGATGAAATGACGCGGCAGCAGATTGATTTTATGAACGAACGCGCCATTGTCGTCTGCGGCGAGGGATGGAATCCCGGCGTCATCGGGCTGGCAGCTTCCAGGCTGGTGGAAAAATACAAATGGCCGACAGTGCTGCTCGCTCAGGACGGCGATATCTGCGTCGGTTCTGCGCGGTCGATTCCCGGCGTGAACATCCATGACGCAATGAGCACATGCCGCGACCTGTTTGTTCGCTTCGGCGGGCATGCACAGGCTGCCGGATTGACGATTGAAGCTAAAAATGTGCCGGAATTTAGAAGGCGGCTGAGCGAGGCCATTCGGGCACAAGCCGCGCCGGAAGCATTTATTCCGACGGAGGAATATGACCTCGAGTTGGAGCTTTCCGAAATGACGGAGGCGTTTGTGGATGCGTTTTCCGCCATGCAGCCGACGGGGTTCGGAAATCCCGCGCCGGTGTTCTGCGTGCGCGGCGTGCACACGACGGACGTGCGAACCATCGGCAAAGACGGCGCGCATCTGCGGATGAGGCTTGCGCAGGGCGGCGAAATGCGGTCGGCTATTGGCTTTCGGATGGGCGATCGTGCGGCCGATCTGCCGGAAATCATTGAAGCGATCATCACGCTTTCCATCAACGTTTGGCAGGATAAGCGCAGTGTGCAGTGCGAACTGCGTCAGCTTCAGGCGTATATGCCGGGAAAGGCGTTCATTGCCGAATGTCAGCGGCAGAGCGACGTACTGGATGACGCGCTGCTGAACGCCCTGTGCCTGCCGGAGGGTGAAGCGTTAGGCATTGAACAGATGTCCCTTGAGCAGGCGAAAACGGTTCTGGCCGGTGAATTTGAAAAGGGCTATCAGGGCATTCTGATCGGTGTGCATACGCTGGCGGCGATGAAGCTGCTCAACGTGCATCTGGCTGTGATGCATGCCCAACTGGACTACGCCATTGAGCGGACAAGCGACATTCGCGGCTTTAACGCGCTGGTGATGACGCCGGACTGGGCGAACATCGCGTTTTCGCCGAGGCTGATTGTCGCGATGGACGGATTTTTGAGCGAAGGCGAGCGCGCGCTGGCCAAGCGCCAGTTTCCCGAGGCGCGCATCATTGAAGTGACCAATATGCGGACGCAGAGCGCGGCCTGCGCGGGCAGGCTGCTGCCGAGCGACGACGCGCTGCGCCAACTGTATAAGGCGCTGCGCCAGCGGGAACGAACGGATTGCACCCTAAACGTGCTTTCCGCCGCAATCGGGCTGGACGAGAGCACGATTCGATGCGGCATGCGCATCATGGAGCAGCTTGGGCTGGTCGAATATACGCTTCAGCCGTTTCGCTTTCAGCTCATTCCCAGCGGCAAAGTGTCGCTGGAAAGCAGCATGCTTCGCGCGAAGCTGTTACAGATGAAGGACGAAGGGGGGAAACCGTTTTGACGCAGGACGAATGTAAGAATCTCGACGAATTGATTGCAACGCTGGTGAAATATCACCCGGAGGCCAATGTCGAGCTGGTGGAAAAGGCGTATCACTTCGCCGAAAAGGCGCACGCCGGACAACTGCGCAAATCGGGCGAACCCTATTTCGTGCATCCGCTGACCGTTGCCGGGATTCTGGCGAAGCTGATGCTCGACGCGCCGACAATCGCCGCCGGTCTGCTCCACGATACGGTGGAGGATTGCGACGATGTGACGATCGAGGTCATCGAGCAGGAATTCGGGCAGGAGGTTGCGCTGCTCGTCGACGGCGTGACCAAATTAAAACGGCTGGATTTTACCTCCCGCGTGGAGCAGCAGGCCGAATCCATCCGTAAGATGATCCTGGCGATGAGCAAGGATATCCGCGTTGTGCTCATCAAATTGGCGGACAGAACGCACAACATGCGCACCCTGAAATCTCAGCCGCCGGAGAGCCAGAAGCGAATCGCACAGGAGACGCTCGACATTTACGCGCCGCTGGCGCATCGTCTTGGCGTATATAAAATCAAGCAGGAGCTTGAGGATCTGTGCCTGCGCTATCTCGACCCGGAGGGATATCAGAACCTGATTGTCAAGGTCGGCATGAAGCGCGCCGAGCGCGAGGAAAACATCCGCACGGTGATCGACACCCTGAGCGACAAGCTCAAGGAGATGAACATTCACTATGAAATCGACGGCCGGCCGAAGCATTTTTACAGCATATACCGCAAGATGGTGCTCCAGCACAAGCCGTTTGAGCAGATTTTTGATTTGATCGCCATTCGCGTGCTGGTGGATACGGTGCAGGACTGCTATGCCGTGCTGGGCGTGGTGCACACGCTCTGGAAGCAGGTGCCCAACCGCTTCAAGGATTATATCTCCATGCCGAAGCCGAACATGTATCAATCGCTGCACACGACGGTCGTTGGCGAAAACGGCATGCCCTTTGAGGTGCAGATTCGAACCTATGAAATGCACCGCATCGCGGAATACGGCATTGCGGCGCATTGGCGCTACAAGGAAGGCAAGCAGGTTGCGGATTCGCTGGATAACAAGCTCTATTGGCTGCGCCAGATTCTGGATTGGCAGAACGACACGCGCGATTCCGAGGAATTCATCAAATCGCTCAAGGTCGATCTGTTCAGCGATGAAATCTTCGTCTTTACGCCGAAGGGCGAAATCATTGATCTGCCGAAGGGCGCAACGCCTCTCGACTTCGCCTATCGCATTCACAGCGCGGTCGGCAACAAGTGCGTCGGCGCGAAGGTCAACGGCCGAATCGTGACGCTGGATACGCCGCTCAACACGGGCGACTTTGTGGAAATCATCACCCAGCAGAACAGCAAGGGACCCAGCCGTGACTGGCTCAAAATCGTCAAAACTGCGCAGGCCAAGGCGAAAATCCGGCAGTTCTACAAGAAAGAATTGAAGGACGAGAACATCGCCAACGGCAAGCAGATGCTCGATTATGAGGCGAAGCGACAGGCGGTCAGCCTGCCGTCGCTGCTGAAAACGGAATATGTCGATCCGATTCTGCGGAAATTCTCGTTTGCGGATTTGGATGATCTCTACGCGGCGGTCGGATGCGGCGGCATTGCGGCGCAGCAGGTCGTCACCCGCCTGCGCGAGGAACAGCGCGCGCACGACAAGCCGCTTGTGCCGGTTTTGCCGCGCGTGGCCGAACCGACGACGCCCGCCCGCGGCGGCAAGAGTTCCTCAAAGGAGGATATGGGCATCAAGATCGCCGGGCTGCCGGGGTGTCAGGTTCACTTTGCCAAATGCTGCACGCCGCTGCCGGGCGACGAAATCATCGGCTATATCACGCGCGGACGCGGCGTGACGATCCATTCCAAGGAATGTGTCAACGTCAACGCATCGCATGACCCCGCGCGCTGGGTGGAGGCCGAGTGGAGCGACACGGTCAATTCCTCGTATAACGGTTCGATTCAGATTCTCGCGCAGGATCGTCACAACCTGCTGGCCGACCTGATGAGCTATCTGTCCGCGCAGAAGGTGACGGTCTGCGCGCTCAATGCCAAGGTCAACAACAACCAGACCTGCTCGATTGAGCTGACGCTTCAGGTGGCCAACAAGCAGGAGCTGGACTGGGTGATTAAACAGATTGCCAAGCGGCAGGATACCATAGAGATTTTCCGCGTGTAAGCGGAAGCGAAAGGACACATACATGAGACTGGTGGTACAGAGGGTGCTCGAATCAAGCGTCAAGGTGGACGGAAGGGAAGTCGGGCGCATCGGCAAGGGATTCATGGTGCTTTGCGGCGTTGAAGATGGCGATACCGCGGAGGATGTGCGCTATTGCGTGGATAAAACCGTCAATCTCCGCATTTTTGAGGATGAAAACGACAAGATGAATCGCTCCATCCTCGATGCGGGCGGCGAAATTCTGGCGATTTCCCAGTTCACGCTGCATGGCGACGTCCGTCATGGCCGCCGTCCGAGCTTCATCCGCGCGGCAAGGCCGGAAGTGGCCGTGCCGATGTACGACGCATATTGTCAGGGGCTGCGAGAGGCGGGGATTCATGTGGAAACCGGCATTTTCCAGACAGATATGAAGGTTTCGCTCGTCAACGACGGCCCGGTGACGCTGCTGATTGATTCAAGGAGGACGTTCTGATGGAGCTGGATATCAAAACCGTGACGGGCGGCCCGCTGGATGTGAACACCTACGTGGTGGGCGCGTCCAGCTCGAATCAGTGCGTGCTGATTGATCCCGGCGCGGAATATGCGGCGGTCAACGGCGCGGTCTGCGGCAGAGAGGTCAAGGCGGTGCTGCTCACGCACGCGCATTTCGATCACATGCTCTACGCCAGACCGTGGCTGAAGGACGGCGTGAAGCTTTATGTGCATAAGCTGGACGCACCGGCGCTTGCCGATCCCTCGCTGAATCTCTCCGGCGTTGTCGGCGCACAGCTCACGCTGCCGGATGCGGATGTCCTGCTCGAAGAGGGCGACTGCGTGGAAGAGGCGGGCATTCGCTTTGACGTGCTGCACACGCCGGGGCATACGCCGGGTTCGGTCTGTTATCGGCATGAAAAGACGTTGTTTTGCGGCGACACGCTGTTCTATCAGGGATATGGCCGAGTGGATTTGGCGGGCGGAAACTCGCTGCAAATGGCGCTCTCCCTGAAACGACTGCTGAAACTGCCGGGCGATACCGTTTGTTACCCCGGCCACGGCATGAAAACGAAGATCGCCTGGGAACAGGAGGCAAATGCGTGAAGATCGCTGTCCAAACATCGCTGCCTGCGTTTCAAAACGATATCGGCGACGTCGTGCGCCTGTTTTACGGCGAAGGAGCGGCTGTGGAGGAAACGCAGCAGGCCGACGCGCGTCTCACGCATATCCATGAGGAAGCAGACGGGGAATGGCGCGAAACCTTCGTTTTAACGGATTGCAGCGGCAGGACGGAACAAAATACGCTCAGCGCCCCGGCGGTTTTCGGCGGCCTTGAGGAAAAACGCCAGAAGAAACGCTTGATTAAGCGCTGCTGCTATATGCTTCTCAAGCGTCTGTCCGGGCGGCAGCCTGCATGGGGCTCCTTGACGGGAATCCGACCGACGAGGCTGTATTACCAGCAACTGGAAAACGGAAAAACGCGCGGCGAGGCCAGACATACGCTGCAAGACCTGTTTGATCTGTCGCAGGAAAAGATTGATCTGCTCGATGAAATTCTCGATGCGCAGCAAGGGCTGATGGATCGGCGCGCGCGCGCATGTGATTTGTATATCGGCATTCCCTTCTGCACGACGCGCTGCGCGTACTGCTCGTTCTCATCCGGCGAAATCGGAGACGGGCGATTGGTCGAGCCGTATCTGGCGGCGCTGCTGCATGAGATTGAGGCATGCGCCGAGATGGCGCGAGAGATGGGACTGCATATCCGCGTGGGCTATATCGGCGGCGGAACCCCCAGCAGCCTGACCACGCCGCAGCTTGACCGCCTGCTCGCGCATGTTGAAAGGCATTTCGGCGTGCTGGCGGAATTTACCGTTGAGGCCGGTCGGCCGGACACGATGGACGCACAGAAGCTGCGCATGCTCCGCGACCATCCCGTGACGAGGATCAGCATCAATCCGCAGACGATGAACGACGCGACGCTGACGCGAATCGGCCGCGCGCACACCGCGAAGCAGACGGTGGAGGCGTATGAGCTGGCCAGAAGCATCGGCTTTGACGACATCAACATGGACGTCATCGCGGCGCTCCCCGGCGAGGATTACGCCATGTTTGCGCACACGCTGGCGGAGATCCGCAGGCTCCGCCCGGAAAGCCTGACCGTTCACACGCTGGCCATCAAGCGTTCAAGCAGGTTGCACGAAGAAAAATACGCGCAGGCGGAACAGGACGTCGCTCGCATGGTGGCGCTCGGGCGGCAGACGGCGCACGACATGGGCATGCGCGCGTACTACCTGTACCGGCAAAAATACATGGCGGAAAATCTGGAAAACGTGGGTTACGCACTGCCGGGGCGTTTCTGCCGATACAACATCGACAACATGGAAGAAACCACCAGCATTCTGGCGCTCGGCGCGGGCGGAATTTCAAAATGTGTCATGCGCGAAGAGGAAAAAATCCTTCGCGCACCGAATATAGCCAATATTGAGCAATATATCGGCCGCGTGGATGAGATGATCGAGCGAAAGCGGATCGTCTTTGCCGAAAAGGCGAAAAAGCTGGATTAAACATCGGCGGGAGGAGGAAGGCGCAGACCATGGTAATCAGCGATAAGCAGACGCTTCGGCGGTGCGTCAAGCAGGCGGTTCGCCGGGCGGCGGTGGTGGAGACCCTGCTGAATTTTGACGCGGCGCGGGGCGAAATGGGCATAAAAGCGCTGACGACGTCGATATCAAAGGCGCAGGGCTTGACGCCGCTTCAGGCCGACGCGGCTGCGGCGTTTGCCGCGATGGATGCGCTGGAAATGCCGATAGAGGATATCCCGCGCGCGGCGCTGATTCAAAGCGGCTACACAAGGGAAGCGTATCTGCGCGAAATTCTTGACCAGATGCGAGCGAAGCGCGTATTTGCCTGCATCTCCATTCGGGATGCGCAGAGCGCCGTCTTTGAGGACGACCGGATAGCGCCGCTATTGACGCTGCCGGAGGATTTCTTTGCGCCGGGGCGTTATGGCGTGGAATATGCCCGTCGAGCCGAAGAAATTCGCCTTGCGGCACAGCAAAGCGGCGCAAGGGATGTGCTCATTCGGCAGTTTGATGAGGACGCGCTCCGCTTTTGCCTGATTCCCGTCTGCGAAGACGAGCGTCTGCGCCTGCATGTCCGGCTCGATACGTGCGCGCAGGCAGACGGTTTTCTGCGTCAGTTGGATGCTTCCCATACCGTGCGCGCGCTGGCGTTTGGCGATGAAACCGTCGAACCGATGCTGATTGAGGCGGCCGCGACAAGGCGGCGGCTTCTCGTGCGCGTAAACAAGCGGATTCCGCTTGCGCTTGAAAAGCTGGGGCTGCGCTTTGTGCCCTACGCCAGCGAGGCGGATTTGCCGGAGCAGATGCTGGGGCGATGGATCACGGCCAGAGAGGCGATTTGGCCCGCGCTGTGCGACGCCTATCTGCCGCTGGCCAGATGCGGCTATCCGTTGACCAGTGAAGCGATTGCAAGGGACGTTCAAGCCTTGCTTGGCGGGCATTTTCTGATGGATGACGACAATACGCATGAGGCGTATCAAGAATGAGATACGACTTTATTATAGTAGGAGGAAGACAAAATGAATCCGACGTTTATCATTGAAATGGAAAACGGGCAGACGATGAAGGGCGAGCTTTATCCCGAAACGGCGCCCAACAGCGTGGCGAACTTTGTGGAATTGGCGAACAGCGGTTTTTATGACGGCGTGATCTTCCATCGCGTGATTCCGGGCTTTATGATTCAGGGCGGCGATCCGCTTGGCCGCGGCACCGGCGGACCGGGTTACAGCATCCGCGGCGAATTTGCCCGAAACGGTTTCAACAATCCGCTCAAGCACACGCGCGGCGTGCTGTCCATGGCGCGCAGCATGATGCCCAACTCCGCCGGTTCCCAGTTCTTCATCATGGTAGATGACGCGCCGTATCTGGACGGCCAATACGCTGCGTTCGGCAAGGTGACGGAGGGCATGGAAACGGCGGACGCGATTGTCAGCGTTCCGCGCGATCCGATGGATAAGCCGTATGAGGAGCAGAAGATGAAGTCCATCCGCGTGGACACGCACGGCGAAACCTACACGGTTGAAAAGCTGAAAGGGCGCGGCTGATCGGAGGCGGCACCGTGAACAAAAACAAGGTCGTCGTCCACCTGATGGGGCGCGATTATACTTTGGTGACGGATCAGCAGCCGGACAAGGTGCAGCGTCTCTCCCGATACGTGGATCGAAGGATGCGCGAGCTGGCGATTTTGACGCGAGCCGGGGAAAATATGCTGCCCGTGTTGACGGCGATGACGCTGGCGGATGAGCTGTTTACCGCGCAGGACGAGGTGAACCGCCTTCGCCGCGAGCTTGACGCGGCAAAAACTGAAACCAAACAGGACGAAAACGCATAAATCAAGCGGCGGCGCTGGGGTGGTTGCCCTGCGCCGCTTTTTTCGGAGGAGAAAATGGAACTGCTTTCACCTGCGGGAAACCGCGAAGCACTCGTTGCGGCAATCGCTTGCGGCGCGGACGCTGTCTATCTGGGCTATACGGCCTTCGGCGCGCGCAGCTACGCGGGGAATTTCGATGCGGATGGGCTTCGAGACGCTGTGGCCTATGCGCACGAGCGAGGGAAGAAAATCTATGTGACGGTCAATACGCTGGTCAAGCAGTGCGAACTGGATGACCTTCGTGATGTGCTCGACCTGCTCTCCGGTGTGCGCGTGGACGCCGTGCTGGTGCAGGATATGGGCGTGGCGCGGATCATTCAGCAAAGCTATCCCCATCTGGTGCTGCATGCCAGCACACAGATGACGATCAACAACGCGCAGGGCGCTCGGCTGATGAAGGACATGGGCTTTGCGCGCGTCGTTCCGGCAAGGGAATGTACGCTAGATGAGCTGAGAAAGATGGCGGACGTCGGCGTTGAGGTAGAGGCCTTTGCGCACGGCGCGCTTTGCGTGGCGGTATCGGGTCAGTGCCTGTTTTCCAGCATGATCGGCGGACGGAGCGGCAATCGCGGCCGATGCGCGCAGCCCTGCCGACTGCCCTACACGCTGGAAGACGGAACGAGCGGCTACCTGCTCTCCACAAAGGATTTGATGCTGATTGACCGCATTCCCGAGCTGCGCGATGCGGGCGTATATTCCTTTAAGCTGGAAGGCCGCATGAAAAGGCCGGAATACGTCGGCGTCATCACGAGAGCCTATCGCGAGGCGCTCGATGCGGCGGAAGCACATGTCAGCTATCATCCGAGCCAAGCGGTCATCGAAGGCCTGCGGCAGGTGTTCAATCGCGGCGGCTTTACGGAAGGCTACGTGATGGAAAAGAGCAACGCCGCGTTGATGAGCTGGGAAAAACCGAACCACTGGGGCATTTCGGTCGGCAAAATTATGTCGATGCGGGGAGCGCTTGCGCAGGTTCGTTTGACCAAGGCGCTCAACGACGGCGACGGACTGCAATCGCGCGGGCGGCAGGAGACCGAGTTCACCTATTCCGGCAACGACGTTCCGGCGGGCGCGGAGGCGACGGTTCGCATCGCGGCCGGTCAGGCGCGCGTGGGCGACGAGATCTTCCGGCTGACGGACGCCGCGCAGATGAGGGAAATTCGGGAAATCATGGGCCGTGAAAATGTGCAGATTCCGCTGGACATGCATCTGTACGCCATGCCGAACAGCGCTGCCGTTTTGACCGTTTCGGATGGCGACGGGCACTGCGTTTCATCCGTCGGTGAGCAGCCGGTCATGCCTGCGCAGCAGCGCGCACTGAATGAGGAAACCGCCGCCAAGCAGCTCGGTAAACTGGGCGGAACGCCGTACCGCCTTCGAGATTTGACGCTTGAAAGCGAAGGCGCATTTATGACTGCCGCGATGCTCAACAATTTGCGGCGGGACGCGCTTGAAAAAATGCGAAAAGCCCGAACGGAGCCGATACAAACCGACCGTCGGTTTGTTCCTGACTCGTGTGATATGCCAACACAGGAAAAGCTGCTGATCGTGCAGGGCGAAGACGTTGCGAGGGCAAAGAGCCTGATTGAACGTGGAGCGGACATTTTTGAATGGCAGCCGCAAGTCTATAAGGCGGATGCGCTAAGCCACATGATTGCGGAGGCGGACGGCGTTAAACCAGCGCTCGTTCTTCCGACCGTCATGCATAGCGACGAGCTTGAGCATATCCATGCGTGGGTTTGCGAAAACGCGGAAAAGCTGAGCGGCGTGGTGGCCAATAATCCCGGCCAGTTGGCGCTCTCGTGGCCTGTTCCGGTTTCGGGCGGTCAGGGACTGAACGTTATGAACCATGCCTGTGCGGCATTTTATGCCGCTCTGAACGTCAACCGACTGACGGTCTCCTGCGAGCTGAATCAAAAGGAGCTGCGGGAGCTGTTCGCCAGTGGCGGCAATTACGTGATGGAGGCATATGGGCGGACGCAGTTGATGCTGCTGAACCATTGCCCGCGCCGAACGGAAAAAGGGGACGAACAGCAGGACAGCCGTTGCAACGAATGTGCAAGGCTCGGCGGCTGCCCGGAAATTTATACGGATCGAAAAGGATACCGTTTCCCGCTGCGCAGGCTTCAAATGGAGCACGGCTGTGTTTTGAGGCTGTATAACAGCGTGGAAACGGATATGGCGAAATACGCTGAGAAGCTGCATCATCTTTCCGTCAGCCTCCGCCTTGCCTTTACCGATGAATCGCCCGAAAGACAGCGGGAAATTGTCGCTTCTTACCGCGGCGTGCTGGATAGCGGCAGAGCGCTTCACAGCATTTCGCCATCCGCGACGGCGGGGCAGCTTCTGCGCGGCGTTCAGTAAAAAGAGGGTTGAACCCGCCTTTTTCGAAAATCGCAGAGCGTCGGTGTCCTGCCCACGCGGGCGGTTTTACGTCATTTTCTAATTGCGCAAAAAAGGAGAAATCCATGAACGAACGTTCTTTACGTGTGCTTGAATTTACAAAAATCCGTGCGCAGCTTGCGCAATACTGCGTTTCCGACATGGGGCGGGCGCTGTGCGACGCTTTAACGCCGTCCAACCGATTGGAGGACGTTTTGCGCATGCAGCAGGAGACGGAGGAAACGCACAGCCTGCTTTCCTATTTGGGCGGCACGCCGATGCTCTCGTTTTCAGATGTGCACGCTTCGCTGCATCTGGCGCAGATCGGTTCGTCTCTTTCGCCGCGCGCATTGATGGAAATCGGCGCAAGCCTGCGCGCTGCCCGCGCCGCGCGCGAGGCCATCGTGACGGATAGGCAGGATACGCCGCTGATGAGCGCGAATGCCTCGCGGCTTTCGACGTTCAAGGACATCGAACAGGCCATTTCCGACGCGATCATCAGCGAGGACGAAATCGCGGATCGCGCGAGCAACGAGCTGTTCCAAATCCGCCGCAAGATGCGCGCGTGCAATGAACGGGTTCGCGAGCGGCTGAACGGCATGATCCACAATCCGAATTTCCAGAAATATTTGCAGGACGCCATCATCACCATGCGCGCGGATCGTTATGTTCTGCCGGTTCGGCAGGAATACCGCTCGATGGTGCCGGGCATTGTGCACGATCAATCCTCAACCGGCGCGACAGTGTTCATCGAGCCGATGTCCGTCGTCGAAATCGGCAACGAGCTGAAGCAGTTGATTTCGGCAGAAAAGGTGGAGATCGAGAAGATTCTCCGGACACTTTCCGCGCAAATTGCGCCGGAAGCGGACGCCATCTCGGATAATCTGGCGATCCTCGCTCAGTTGGATTTTGCGTTTGCCAAAGCGTCGCTGGCCAAGCAGATGAACGGATGCATGCCCAAGATCAACCGCGAAGGGCGGCTGAACATTGTGCGCGGCCGCCATCCGCTGATTGATCCGCAGAAGGTCGTGCCGCTGGATATCCGGCTGGGCAGCGACTTTACGACGCTGATTATCACCGGCCCGAACACGGGCGGCAAAACGGTGACGCTAAAGACCACGGGTCTGTTTACGCTGATGGCACAGTCCGGCTTGCAGATTCCGGCGGAATACGGCACGGAGCTGGCTGTTTTTGATGACGTTTTCGCGGACATCGGCGACGAGCAGTCCATCGAACAGTCGCTTTCCACCTTTTCGGGTCACATGACGAACATCGTCTCGATCCTCCAAAGTGTGACCCCGGATTCGCTCGTGCTCTTTGACGAGCTTGGCGCGGGCACCGATCCGACGGAGGGCGCGGCGCTGGCGCAGGCGGTGCTCTCCACCCTGCTGGATATGCATACGCGCACGGTGGCCACGACGCATTACAGTGAACTGAAGGAATATGCGCTGACCACGCCGAACGTTGAAAACGCTTCCGTTGAATTCGACGTGGCGACGCTCAGACCGACGTATCGTCTGTCCATCGGTATCCCCGGAAAATCCAATGCATTTGAAATTTCGCGGAAGCTCGGCCTGCCGGAATTTATCATCGGCAGGGCGAAGGAGCTGCTTTCCAAGGAGCAGGTTCGCTTTGAGGACGTGATTGCCAACGCCGAATACCACCGTCAGGTGGCCAAGAAGGAGCGCGAACTGGCCGAGCAGGCGCGCAACGAGATGATCTCCATCCGCGATCAGGCGGAAGCAGAGCGGAAAAAGCTCGAAGATCAGCGTGAAAAATCCATCCGAAAGGCGAAGGAAGAGGCCAAGCGCATCGTCGAGAACGCCAAGCGGGAGTCGGAGACCATGATCGCCGAGCTTCGCGCCATGAAAAAAGCGGGCGGCGCGCAGGAGCACGAAATTCAAAAGGTCAAAAAACAGATGGAAAAGGCGCAGGACGAATTGGCCGACAAGGAGGAAGTGGGCGGCGAAATTCCAAAGAGCGTCAAGGCGGGCGATATGGTGCACATCGCCTCCATGGATGTGGACGCGACGATCGTTGCGCCTGCGGACAGCAAGGGCTATGTGCAGCTCAAGGTCGGCATGATGAAAATGCGCGCGCCGCTTTCCGATCTGCGAACGCTGACGGCGACGCAGCAGCTCGTCAAAAAGGAGCAAAAAAAGCTGGAACGCAAGAAATCCATGCGGGAAGCCCGGGTGGATATCACCGCGCGAGCCGTTCGGCAGGAGCTGGATGTGCGCGGCATGGCGCTGGATGAAGCGATTCCCGAGGTCGAGAAATTCATCGACGATGCGATGCTCTCCTCGCTCGGCGAGGTCAGCATCATTCACGGAAACGGAACCGGCGTTCTGCGCGCCGGCATACAGGATTGCCTGCGCCGCCATCCGTGCGTGAGCAGCTTCCGCCTCGGCCGGTACGGCGAAGGCGAAACCGGCGTGACCATCGTCTCCCTGAAATAACGGCCTCAAAACGCCCTGTCATGGTGATGGAGGGCAGACTGTGGACAATAAGCTATTCTCCCCCTTACGGGGGAAGAATAGCCCTTCCTGCAAATGAAAGAATCTGTGAATTTCTTGATTTTGCTATCCAAGCCAAGTTTGCTTATGTCAACAAACGAGCGCCCTGTCATGGTGACGGGGCGTTTTTGTGATCCAAGTGAAAAGATACGCGGGTCTGCGCGTGAAAAAACAGAAATTTGGGGAAACTACCTGCGAGGTGAGCGGGATGGATCAAAGGGAAGTGCTCCGAAAAATGGCGTTCACGGCGCTGGGACTTGTGCTGGCGATTGAAATTGTGGCGATTGCCGGCGCGGACGCGCAGCCTGCCGAAAGCGTTTACGCGCAGGGAGAATATGTTCAGACGCTGGAAGGAGCGAAAAGCCCGTTTGCGGACGTTGTGCAGACGGTGATGCCCTGCGTTGTCGGCGTGAGCAACCGGGCGAATACGTTCAATATGATTAGCGGGCAAACGGAATTGATTGAGCAGGCGACGGGCTCCGGCGTTGTGGTGACGACGCAGGGGCATGTGGTGACCAATTACCACGTGATTGAAGGCGCAAACGACGTGCAGGTGCTCAGTCAGGGACGGTATTTGAAAACGGAGATCGTCGGCTATGACGAGCTGACGGATTTGGCCGTTCTGCGCGTGATGGAGGACGTTCATCTGCCTGCCGTCAAGATGGGGAATATCGCGCAGGTTCGCGTCGGCGACTGGGCCATCGTCATCGGCAATCCGCTGGGCAAGCAATTTGCGGATACGGTGACGGTCGGCGTTGTTTCAGCGCTGAACCGGGAATTGGAGGGATCATCCATCGTCAAAATGCTGCAAACCGACGCGGCGATCAATTCGGGAAACAGCGGCGGCGGTCTGTTTAATACGCGCGGCGAGCTGATTGGCGTTCCGTCTCTCAAATTCAGCTCGAACGGGAAGGACGACGTGGCCTCCATCGAGGGCATTGCGATGGCCATTCCGGTGGACGTTGTTCAGCCGGTCGTAAACAGCATCATCCAATACGGCAGGGTGACGCGCCCGAAGCTCGGCATTTCCGTCATAACCATCCGCGGAAGCGACAAACCGACCGTCGGTTTTATTCCGGCCGGCGTCTATGTCAGCTCGGTTTCTCCGGGAAGCGCGGCAGAAAAAGCCGGGATCAAGCCGAACGACATCATTATCCGGATGGATGGCAAACGGATAATGCTCCATACCGATTTGACCAACCGGCTGGCGGCGCATGCGGCCGGAGACGTGGTGGCACTGACGGTCTATCGAATCCCCGGTCTGGAAAAGCTGACGCTGCAGGATACGATTCCCGCAGGAGAGGAGCTTGAATTGACCATCACGCTTGAAATGCCGTCGCAGGATGCGTAATAACTGGCGGACAGGGCGCATACGCTGGCATGACGGCAGGGAGGGATGTTATGCAAGCGTATGACCTTTATCAGGATATCGCCCAGCGAACACAGGGCGATGTTTATGTCGGCGTTGTCGGCCCCGTGCGGACAGGCAAATCGACCTTTATTCGCCGGTTGATGGAAAAAATGATCATTCCGGCCATTGAAAACGCGCATATTCGAGCGCGCGCACAGGACGACCTGCCTCAAAGCGGGTCGGGGCGCACCGTGATGACGACCAAACCGGCGTTTATTCCGTCGGAGGCGGTGGATATCGCACTGCCCAGCGACAACCATGTTCGCCTGCGCTTTGTTGACAGCGTCGGCTACATGGTGGAAGGCGCGCTGGGCACGACGGAGGGCGAAGCGCTGCGAATGGTTCGCACACCGTGGGCCGACGAGGAGATGCCCTTCGAGCGCGCGGCCGAATTGGGGACGCAGAAGGTCATCACCGAACATTCGACCATCGGCCTGGTGGTAACGACGGACGGCAGCGTGACCGATTTGCCGCGCACGGCATATATTCCGGCAGAGGCGCGCGTGATTGCGGAACTAAAAAGCCTCGGAAAACCGTTTGCGATCATCCTGAACACGCAAAACGCGGCGACAACCAAGACGCAAAGCCTACGAAAGGCGCTCGAAGAGGATTATGCGGTTCCCGTGGTCGCCATGAACGTGGAGGAAATGGACGAAGAGGACATTCGCGGCCTGCTGGAGCAGGTGCTCGGACAATTCCCCGTGGTTCAAATGAACATTCAAACACCGGAATGGCTCGGCGCGCTGGATGAAACGCATTGGCTCGTCAAGAGCCTGATGGACAGCTTACAGCAATCGGTCGCGGGAACGCTCCGAATCGGGGAGGCCGACGCCTTCACGCAGGCGCTCAAACAGAACGAGTATCTGGACGATGTGGCCGTTCGAAGCGTTGACCACGGAAGCGGCTGCGTCGGCATGCAGATGGTGCTCAAGGAAGGACTGTTCAATCAGGTGCTGGCGGAACAATGCGGCACCGAGATTCGAAGCGACGCGCATCTGCTGGCGCTGCTGCGGGAATTGGTCGCGGCAAAAAAGGAATACGACCATGTGGCGCAGGCGCTGCAATCCGTTCGGGAAACAGGGTATGGGCTGGTGCCGCCGCAGCTTGACGAATTGACACTTCAGGAGCCGGAAATCATGGGGAAGGGCGGAAAATTCGGCGTTCGTCTGCGAGCAAGCGCGCCGAGCCTGCATCTGATCCGCGTGGATATCCAGACCGAGGTTTCGCCGGTCGTCGGCACGGAACAGCAGTCCGAAGAAATGCTGCGGTATCTCATGGAAGGGTTCGAGCAGGATCCGCAGAAGCTCTGGCAGAGCAATCTGTTCGGCAAGCCGCTTTCCGATCTGGTGCGGGAAGGGCTTTCCAACAAACTGATGCACATGCCGGAGGACACACAGCTCAAGGTTCAGCAGACGCTTGAAAAGATCATCAACGAAGGGAACGGCGGAATGGTATGCATTCTGCTCTGATCTCAAGTCAAAGCGAGAGGATCGCCGGATGTAAAACAGACCGGCGGTCTTTTTTTGATGCGCGGGAAATTGCGTAAAATCATCCACGTAAGCGAGAGCCTGATGCCTGGCAGACTTTGACGGAGGTAAAGGCGGGCTCGACCCGCTTTGCTGTTTGTGAAGAAAAACGTGGTTTTCTTTTCGAAAAAGCGCGGCGAAAAGTGCCGACAGACGGCAGAAAACGAACGAAACATAGGGAAACACTGGTTAGAGAAAAAACTAACGATGAAGAAAAGTGGAAACTCTGTTTTCATTTTAGCATTTCTATGCTATAATGACTCCTGACATTTCATTCAAGTCCATGGCATGTCTCAGACACGTCATCTTGAAAAGCGAAGGGAGGAACTTGTCTGTGGCTACTACCCAGACATTTGGCGGAGGCGTCCATCCCCGCGAGATTGGCAATGGCAAGAATGCAACCCAATCCCAGCAGATCGTGAACGCGGCCGCCCCGGCTCGTGTGATGATTGCGATGGCTCAACACGCCGGCGCACCTGCGGTGTGCTGCGTGAAGGTGGGTCAGACGGTAAACATGGGCCAGATCATCGGAGAGGCTCAGGGATTCATTTCCGCGCCGGTTCATGCGTCCGTTTCCGGCAAGGTTGTGGCGATTACCACCTGCACCGTGGCGAGCGGAAAGAGCGTTCCCGCTGTCGTGATCGACAACGACTTTGAGGATCGCTGGGACGAGTCCGTAAAGCCGTGCGACAATGTTGATGCGCTGAGCGCGGCGGATATCGCATCCATCGCGGCGCGCTGCGGCATCGTCGGCATGGGCGGCGCGGCTTTCCCGACCAATGTGAAGCTCGACACTTCTAAATTGGAAGAAAAGCCCGATACGCTGATCGTCAACGGCAGCGAATGCGAGCCGTATCTGACGAGCGATCACCGCATCATGGTGGAAAACGCCGAGCAGATTGTGGACGGCATCGCACTGGCGATGAAGGCCAGCGGCGTGGCCTGTGCGAAGGTCGGCATTGAGGACAACAAGCCCGACGCCATCGCGGCCATGCGCGAGGCGGCTTCCGGCAAGCAGAACATCGAGGTCGTTTCTCTGCCCGCGCGCTATCCGCAGGGCTTTGAAAAGACGCTGATCTATTCGCTGACGGGTCGCATTGTGCCCAATGGCAAGCTGCCGTCCGCGGCGAAGTGCGTCGTGATGAACGTGGGCACCTGCGCGGCGCTTTCTGCGGCCGTGCGCAAGGGTCAGCCGCTCATCGACCGCGTTGTGACCGTGACCGGCCGCGTGGCCAACCCGGCTAACTTCCGCGTCCGCATCGGTGCGCCGCTGCTGGATCTGATCGATCAGGCCGGCGGCCTGACCGAGGGCGTGCGCAAGCTGGTTGTCGGCGGCGCGATGATGGGCAATGCGGTTCCGACGCTGAATCTGCCGATCACCAAGAACTTCGGCGGTTTCCTCGCGCTGGGCGAGGAAGCGATTTCCGCCGAGGAATCCGCCTGCATCCGCTGCGGCCGCTGCATGCGCGCCTGCCCGATGAAGCTCATGCCTGCGAAGATCGACGCGCTCGTTCGCCACGGCGACTACGACGGCGCGATTGCCGCCGGTGCGATGAACTGCATGGAATGCGGAAGCTGCACGTTCGCCTGCCCGGCCAAGCGCGAGCTTACGCAGAGCTGCCGCGTGGCCAAGGCGATCGCCAGAACGAAAGCCAAAAAGTCCTAATTGAGTACGGAGGAACGTGAAAATGTCCAAGTATGTGATTTCGTCTTCTCCGCATCTGCGCGATAATGTCTCGACCACGAGCATCATGCGGGATGTCTGCATTGCGCTGCTGCCCGCTGCCGTCGCCGGTGTGCTGTTCTTCGGCTATCGCTCGGCGATCATCCTCGCATTGTCTGTCGCGGCTGCGGTTCTGAGCGAGTGGCTGTATTGCAAGGCTGCTCATTGCCGCAACACGATCGGCGATTTCAGCGCGGTCGTGACCGGCATGCTGCTGGCGATGAACCTGCCGTCCACCGTGCCGTACTGGATGCCGGTGATCGGTTCTGTCATCGCTATCCTGCTGTGCAAGATGATCTTCGGCGGTATCGGCCAGAACTTCATCAACCCGGCGCTCGCCGCGCGCGCGATTCTGGCGCTGTCCTGGGCGAGCCTGATGAACACGTTCGCTACCCCTGCGTTTGGCAATCTGGCCGGCGTTGACGCTGTGGCGAGCGCGACCCCGATCGGCGCGGCGGCCGGCACCTACACGCTGGGCCAGCTTTTCCTGGGCAATATTCCGGGCACCATCGGCGAAACCTGCAAGCTGGCGCTGCTGATTGGCGCGGCCTACCTCTTCTATAAAAAGGTTATCACCTGGCACATCCCGGCGGCCTTTATCGGCACGTTCGCGGTATGCTATCTGCTGAAGACCGGCTTTGATGTGAACGCGACGCTGGCGCAGCTCCTTTCCGGCGGCCTGATTCTCGGCGCGTTCTTCATGGCGACCGATTATTCCTCTTCTCCGGCGACGGCGAAGGGCAAGATCGTGTTCGGCATCGGCTGCGGTCTGCTGCTGTTCATCTTCCGCGCCTGCAAGAAGACCCCGGCGGAGTGGTGCTCCTACGCCATCCTGCTGATGAACGTCTGCTCGCCGCTGATTGAGCGCGTGACCGGCAACAAGAGCTTTGGGGAGGTCAAGAAGTAATGGGTGATATTGTGAAGCTTGCGCTCCGTCTGTTCATCTTTGCGCTTGTTGCCTCTGTGCTGCTGGCCGTCACGAATGAAGTGACTAAGGGCCCGATCGAGCAGCAGAAGCTGGCCTCCAAGATGGCTGCGCTGAACACGGTGCTGCCGGGCTGCGAATACGAGCAGATTGAGTATGAAGGTATTTCTGACGACAGCGCGCTTGATGAGATTTTCATCGGCAAAAACGCTGACGGCAGCATCAAGGGTTATGCGCTGACCGCGAACCCGCAGGGCTATGGCGGAGAGATTCCGATCACCCTCGGCGTGAGCGAAGGCGGCTACGTCACGCAGGTCTATGTCGGCTCCCTTCAGGAGACGCAGGGTCTCGGCAGCCGCGTGGGCGACGACGCTTTCAAGGAGCAGTTCATCGCGATTGCCGCTGACCCGGACACGCTGCGCAATGATGTGGACACCATTGCGGGCGCGACGATCTCTTCCAGCGCGTTTGTGAACGCGGTGCAGGAGATGCTGACCTACACGAAAGGCACGCTCGGCATTGAGCCGCACGCGGGCGACAAGGACGCGATTCTGGCGGAAGCCGCTGCCATCAACGGCGGCGACGAGGGCGAGGACGCGCCGGTGGAAACCACCACGAACACCTATGACGTGACTGGCTTTACGCCGTTCAAGGTGGATGTGACTGTGGACAGCAACGGCAAGATCGTGTCCGTGTCTGTGCCGGAAAACAACGAGACGCCGGGCTTGGGCGCTGACCTGATTGCCGATCAGAGCGTGTTCGACGCGCTGGTGGGTCAGGACATCGCGACGGCGCAGATCGACGTGAAGAGCGGCGTGACGCTGACCAGCAACGCCATCAACGACGCGCTGAAGCAGGCCGCTTCTGCCGGTGAGTCCGGCGAGGGCAGCGCGAAGGCCTACGACGTGACCGGCTTTGCGCCGTTCAAGGTGGAAATCGCGCTGGACGACGCGGGCAAGATCGTGTCCGTGTCTGTGCCGGAAAACAACGAGACGCCGGGCTTGGGCGCTGACCTGATTGCCGATCAGAGCGTGTTCGACGCGCTGGTGGGTCAGGACATCGCGACGGCGCAGATCGACGTGAAGAGCGGCGTGACGCTGACCAGCAACGCCATCAACGATGCGCTGAAGCAGGCCGCCGCTGACCTCGGCGGCGCTGAGGCCGCGCCTGCGGTGGCGGGCGATCCGTACACCGTGAAGGGCATGAACAAGTTCACGCTGTATGTCGAGGTGAAGGATGGCGGCAAGATCGCTTCCGTCAGCGCGCCGAACAACAGCGAGACGCCGGGCTTCGGCGCGGATATGCTGACCGATGAAGCGCTCTCCGCGCTGGTCGGCGAGGATCTGGCTACGGCGCATGTCGATGTGAAGAGCGGCGTGACGCTGACCAGCGACGCGATCAATGCGGCACTGAAGCAGGCCGCGATTGCGAACGGCGTTGCGGTTGCGGCCGAACCGACGGTTGAAGCGACGGCCGAACCGACGGCTGAACCGGCTGCCGTGCCGACCGTCGCCGAAAACGCCGCCGTTGAGCTGACCATGTACGATGTGACGGGCTTCGCACCGTTCAAGGTCGGCATTGCGGTGGATGAAAACGGCAAGATCGTGTCCGTGTCCGTGCCGGAAAACAGCGAAACGCCGGGCTTGGGCGCCGACCTGATTGCCGACCAGAGCATCTTTGACGCGCTGGTGGGTCAGGACATCGCAACGGCGCAGATCGACGTGAAGAGCGGCGTGACGCTGACCAGCAACGCCATCAACGACGCGCTCCGTCAGGCTGCCGCTCAGTTCGGCGGCGAGGCGACGCGCGACGAAAGCGCGGCTGACGGCGTGGCGATCGGCACGTATGACGTGACGGGCTTCGCGCCGTTCAAGGTTGAAATCGCTGTGGACGGCAACGGCAAGATCGTGTCTGTGTCCGTGCCGGAAAACAATGAAACGCCGGGCTTGGGCGCTGACCTGATTGCCGACCAGAGCATCTTTGACGCGCTGGTGGGTCAGGACATCGCGACCGCGAAGATTGATGTAAAGAGCGGCGTGACGCTGACCAGCAACGCCATCAACGACGCGCTGGGTCAGGCCGCTAAGGAGGTGCAGTAAATGAAGAAATATGGAAAAATCTTCATGAACGGCATCATTGACGAGAACCCGACGTTCCGCATGGTGCTGGGCATGTGCCCGACGCTGGCCATCACGACCGCGGCGAGCAACGGCATTGGCATGGGTTTGGCCGTGACCTTCGTTCTGATTTTCTCGAACTTGGTTATCTCCCTGCTGCGCAAGGCGATTCCGGATCAGATTCGTATTCCGGCGTTTATCGTGGTTATCGCGACCTTTGTTACCATCGTTCAACTGATTATCAAGGCGTTCCTGCCTGCGCTGGATGCGTCTCTGGGCGTGTTCATTCCGCTGATCGTCGTCAACTGCATCATCTTCGGCCGCGCGGAAGCGTTCGCTTTCAAGAACAAGCCGCTGGCCTCTGCGGTTGACGGTTTGGGCATGGGGCTGGGCTTCACGCTGGCCATCACCCTGATTTCCTCCATCCGCGAGCTGTTCGGCGTGGGCACCGTCTTTGGCGTGCAGGTCATGCCGGAGGGCTATCTGCCGATGGATATTCTGGTCAAGCCGGCCGGCGGCTTCATCGTGCTCGGTCTCACCCTGGCTCTGATGAACAAGCTGCTGCCCAAGAAGGCGTAAGGAGGAAAAACGATGAATGCAGTTCTTACGATCCTGATTGGGTCCATTTTCGTCAACAACTTTGCGATGTCCCGCTTCTACGGCATCTGCCCGTTCCTGGGCGTTTCCAAGAAGCTGGAGACCGCGTTCGGCATGGGCATGGCCGTCACCTTCGTTATGGCCGTCGCCTCGCTGGTGGCCTATCTGGTCAACACGTTCCTGCTCATTCCGCTGGAAATCGAGTATCTCCAGACCATCGCCTTCATTCTGGTTATCGCTGTTCTGGTGCAGATCGTTGAAATGGCGATCAAGAAGATGTCCCCGGGTCTGTATCAGGCGCTGGGCGTCTATCTGCCGCTGATCACGACCAACTGCGCCGTGCTGGGCGTGGCTCAGCTCAACGTGACCGAAGGCTACAACCTGATTCTCTCCGTTGTCAACGGCGTGGCTTCCGCGCTGGGTTATACGTTGGCCATCTGCCTGTTCGCCGGTATCCGCGAGCGTCTGGCGCTGAACAACATGCCCAAGTGGATGGAGGGTTTCACCGGCGCGATGATTACCGCTGGCCTGATGGCCGTTGCGTTCAACGGCTTCAGCGGCCTGATCTGATCGCAGAGCGAGGGAGGAAACCAACGTGGATGTAATGTTAATTTTGACTGCGGCGCTCGTGATGAGCGTTCTCGGTCTGATCTTTGGCGCGCTGCTGGGCGTCACCGGCCGCGTGTTCAAGGTGCCCGCCAATGAAAAGGTGGAAGCGCTGCGCGAATGTCTGCCGGGCGCGAACTGCGGCGCCTGCGGCTACCCGGGCTGCGACGGTTATGCGGCTGCGGTTGCCGATGGCAAGGCCGAGGTCGGCGCCTGCGCCGTGGGCGGTCCGGCCTGCGCCGCGAAGATGGGCGAAATCATGGGCGTGAGCGTCAGCGCTTCCGTTCGCATGGTTGCGTCCGTGGCCTGCCAGGGCTATGGCGACCACTGCAAGCCCAAGGCGGAATATCAGGGCATGACGGACTGTGTCGCTGCTTCCATGGTCAACAACGGCACCAAGGCGTGTCAGTATGCCTGTCTGGGTCTGGGCACCTGTGAGCGCGCCTGCCCGTTCGGTGCAATCCACATTGATCCGATCAAGCAGATCGCGGTCGTCGATGAGGAGAAGTGCCAGGGCTGCAAGAAGTGCGTCGCGGCCTGCCCGCAGCATGTGCTTTCCATGCGTCCCGCCGGACGCACGGTGAACGTCGGCTGCCACAACCCGGAAAAGGGCATTGCGCTGAAAGAGAAGTGCGACCGCGCCTGCATCGGCTGTGAAGCCTGCGTGAAGGCCTGCAACTTTGGCGCGATTGAAATGGAGAATGGCGTTCCCAAGATTGATTACGAGAAATGCGTGGGTTGCATGGCTTGTGCAGACGCCTGCCCGACGGGCGCGATGCAGGCCAATTTCGAGACGCGCAAGGAAGCGTATATCGATCCGAGCAAGTGCGTGGGCTGCAATCTGTGCACCAAGCAGTGCAAGTTCGACGCCATCGAGGGCGCGCTCAAGCAGCCGCATAAGGTGCTTGGCGCGTGCACGGGCTGCGGCCTGTGCGCGGCGAAGTGCCCGAAGGAGGCCATCACCATGCGTGATCGCCGCGCGCCGCGCAACAAGCTGGATAAGGTGAAGAAGGCTCCGACGGCCGCAAAGCCCGCCGCGCCTGTCGCGCCGAAGGCTCCGGCGGAGAGCAAGTAATCCGTCGCCGCACACAAGCATGGAGAAGAGGTTGAATCATTCGGCCTCTTCTCTTTCTTTTATTCGGAATTTTCGGGCATATCCCGTCGATCATTTGAATCACGGGGTCTTGCTTTTGTCAGATTTCGAGCGTATAATACATTTATCATATCAGGAAGGCAGGTACGGACTATGATTGATTTCGAATCCATCAAGGCTGTTGATCCCGAAATCTGCGACGCGATGCGCAAGGAACTGACGCGCCAGCGCGAGCATCTGGAACTGATTGCATCCGAAAACTTCGTCAGCGACGCGGTTCTGTCCGCAATGGGCTCTCACCTGACCAACAAATATGCCGAAGGATATCCGGGAAAGCGCTATTACGGCGGCTGCCAATATGTCGATATCGTTGAAGATCTGGCGCGCGAACGCGCCAAGGCGCTTTTCGGGGCGGAACACGCCAATGTGCAGCCCCATTCCGGCGCGCAGGCCAATATGGCGGTCTATTTTGCCATGCTCGAGCCGGGCGATACGGTGATGGGAATGAATTTGTCCCACGGCGGTCATCTGACGCACGGAAGCCCGGTGAACATGTCCGGTAAGTATTTTCATTTCGTGCCTTACGGCGTAACGGAAGAGGAAGAAATCATCGATTATGATGCGCTGGAAAAGATGGCGCTTGAAACCAAGCCGAAGATGATTGTCGCGGGCGCGTCGGCCTATCCGAGAATCATTGATTTCGCGCGCCTGCGCGAGATCGCGGATCGAGCAGGCTGCCTGCTGATGGTGGATATGGCGCATATCGCGGGGCTTGTCGCGGCGGGCGAACACCCCAGCCCGGTTCCGTATGCGGATTTCGTGACGACGACCACCCACAAAACGCTTCGCGGGCCGCGCGGCGGCATGATCCTCTGCAAGAAGGAATACGCCGCGGCAATCGATAAGGCGATTTTCCCGGGCACGCAGGGCGGCCCGCTGGAGCATGTCATCGCGGGCAAGGCGGTCTGCCTGAAAGAGGCGATGACACCGGAGTTTAAGGCGTATCAGCACCAGATTGTGCTGAACGCGCGCGCGATGGCGGCGGAATTTACAAAGGAAGGGATTCGCCTCGTCTCCGGCGGTACGGATAATCACCTGATGCTGCTGGATTTGACGGGAACCGGCGTGACGGGCAAGGCGCTCGAGGCGCTGCTCGGTCAGGCCAACATCACGGTCAACAAGAACACCATTCCGAAGGAAACGCTCAGCCCGTTTGTGACCAGCGGCGTGCGCATCGGTACGCCTGCGGTGACGACCCGCGGCATGAAGGAAGCGGAAATGAAGCAGATTGCCGCGCTCATCACGCGCGTCATTCGCGAAGGCGAAGGGTGTCTGCCGGAGGTCAAGCAGGAGGTTCTCGCCATTTGCGCCAAGCATCCGCTATATGCCGACTGCGTTCGCGATTAAAATGGATGGAAGACGACGTGTGCGCGCGATGCATGCGTCGCTTTTTTGCGTATAAACGATTGCGTAGAATCGCCCGCGTGAGCAAAGCTTTGAAGCTTTGAAGACTTCGGCGGAAGGAAAGGCGGGCATTGCCCGCTTTTTGACGTATTGACAGGCTATGGGGTTGGGGGGTAAAATATATAAAATGGGTTCGCTTTGGGAGGATAAAAATACATGATCAATCTGGATCATGCGGCGACAACGCCGCTCAGGCCGGAAGCGCTGAACGCCATGCTCCCGTATTTTACGGAGCATGCGGCGAACGCCAACGCGCTTTATGCCGAAGGGCGGCGCGCGCGGGCGGCGATTGACGCTGCGCGTCGGCAGATTGCGGACGCCATTCACGCTAAACCGGCCGAAATCTATTTCACGGGCAGCGGATCGGAAGCCGACAACTGGGCGTTGTTCGGCGCGATGCGCGCTATGGCCGAAAAAAGCCATATTGTGACCACTCAAGTTGAACACCATGCGATTTTGAACGCCTGTGCGGCGCTGGAAAAGCTCGGGTATGAGGTGAGCTATGTGCCGGTCGATCGTCAGGGATGTGTTGATCCGGAGGCGATTGAAAACGCCGTTCGCCCGGAAACCGGCATGGTTTCCGTGATGCTGGCCAACAATGAAGTGGGAACCATACAGCCCATTTCTGAAATCGCCAAAGTTGCGCATATGCATGGCGCGCTGATGCATACCGACGCGGTGCAGGCTGTCGGTCATATTCCCGTTGACGTCGAGGCGCTTGACGTGGATTTGCTGTCGCTCTCCGCGCACAAGTTTTATGGGCCGAAGGGCATCGGCGCGCTGTACATCAGAAACGGCGTAAAAATGACCAATCTCATTTACGGCGGCGAACAGGAACGCGGCCTGCGTGCGGGCACGGAAAACACACCTGCCATCGTCGGCATGGGCAAAGCGCTGTCGCTCTCCTGCGCGGAGCTTGAACAGACCGCAGAACGGATTCGCGCGCTTCGAAACCTGCTGGAAGGCGAGATTACGCGCCGTTTTCCAAATGCAATCGTCAACGGAGACCGAGAAAATCGCCTGCCGGGGACGCTCCATGTAACGTTTCCCGGCGAGGACACCAGCATGCTCCTGATGCGGCTGGATATGGAGGGCATTGCGGTATCGGCGGGCAGCGCGTGCGCGGCCGGCGCAAGAGAGCGCTCCCATGTGATTCGCGCCATGCATGTGCCGGAAGGCGCGGATGTGCGCTTCTCGCTGGGCAATGAAAATGATGAAACGCAGATTCGGCAGGCGGTTGACGCGCTCTGCCGGGTGATGAACGGATAAAGGAGTCTTTGAATCGGATGATTTACGGCAATAAAGAGGGTATACGCGATTCGATGCTGGCTAAGCTGGAAACGCTGTACGATATCGAAATTCCGACAGAGGTCTTCGCCCCGGCGGAGCTGCTCGATGCGCTGGCGGCTTTTTCCTGCGCAATCAACCGGGAAATCAGCATGTATATCTCGCGCAGCGGCGAGGTGCTGGATATCACCATCGGCGGAATCAGCAGCGTCGATTTGAAGGATATGCATTTGCGCCGCAATACAAAGCGCCTGAGCATGGTGCGCTGCATCCATACGCATCCGGGTGGAAATCCGCAGCTTTCCGATGTGGATATCAGCTCTCTGCGCGCCATGCGTTTTGACGCGATGGCTGCCGTCGGCGCAAAGGACGGCTATGTAACCGGCATACAGTCGGCTTTCCTCGGTTCATACGTCGGCGGCGTCAATCAGGTTCACCTGACGAATATCGTGTCGATCCATAAGCTGCCGCAGCGCGCGTGGATGGATGCGATTGAGCGTGCGGACGACGAGGTGCTGATCGGCGCGCCGAACAGCACGCAGGAGGAGCAGGAACGCGCTTTTCTGGTGGGGCTGGACAGCGACGAATCGCTGCTGGAGCTTGCGCGGCTGGCCGAAACCGCCGGCGCTCAGGTTGTCGGAACCATGCTCCAGCGCAAAACGCGTCCGGACACGGCCACCTATATCGGAAGCGGCAAGGCGGACGAACTCTCTCTGGCGTGTCAGGCCAGAGACGCGGACGTTGTGATCTTTGACGACGAGCTATCCGGCGTGCAGACGCGAAATCTCGAAGATATTTTGCGCGGCGCAAAGGTCATCGATCGAACGACGCTGATTCTGGATATTTTTGCGCAGCGGGCGCAGTCCCGCGAGGGGCGCTTGCAGGTTGAACTGGCGCAGATGGCGTATCAGCTTCCGCGCCTGCTCGGTCACGGCGTAGCCATGTCCCGCTTGGGCGGCGGTATCGGCACGCGCGGCCCGGGCGAAACGCGGCTGGAAATGGACAGGCGGCGCATCCGCAGACGGATGAACGACCTGCGCCGGGAAATTGATGAACTGAGCGGCCAGCGCAGTCTCCGGCGCGCCCGAAGAGAGAAAAACAAGGTGCCGGTTGTGGCGCTGGTCGGTTACACCAACGCCGGAAAATCGACCCTGCTCAATACGCTGAGCGGCGCGGACGTGCTGGCGGAGGATAAGCTGTTCGCTACGCTCGACCCGGTGGTCCGCACGGTCAAAACGCCTGCCGGCGGCGAGTTTTTGCTGGTTGATACCGTTGGTTTCATCAGCAAGCTGCCGCATGCGCTTGTCGATGCGTTTCATTCGACGCTGGAAGAGGCGCTGTTGGCCGATGTGCTGCTGATCGTTTCCGACGGCGCATCCGGCGAGATGATCCGCCAGCACGACGTTGTGCTCGAAGTGCTCTCGTCCCTCGGCGCGGCAGATAAACCGATGATCGACGTCATCAACAAGGCCGATCTGCCCGGCGTTACGGCAAACGAATGGCCCGGCGCGATTGCAATCAGCGCCAAGAAGGGCGAAGGGCTGGACGCGCTGCTGGAAGCCATCCGTCTCAAACTGCGCGGCGCGGCAAGGCCGATGCACGCGGTGATTCCTTATGCGCAGGGCGGCCTGCTGGCGAAAATACACGCCGACGGGCAGGTGCTCGGCGAGGAATATACGGCGGAAGGCATCGACGTGACGGCGCTGGCAGACGAGCAGCTCTTCGGCCGTCTGGCCGCGCAGCTGGGCGAACAGGCCGTCACGTGGCAGGACTAAGGAAAAGGGGCGAAAAACGGTGTTTTCTTTACAGACTTTGGCCGCCCTTACGCTTGGCACGACGATGATGTTTGAAGCATGGGGGTATATGCTGCCGCAGCAGAACCCGACAGACCTGTTGATTCTGGTCAACAAGACCAACAAAGCGCCGGCAGTTCCCGTGACGCTGGTGAAGCCGAATGTGCAGCCGACGAGAGAATCGGCTTCCGAAAACATTTACATGCGGCCGGAAGCGGCGGCGGCCTTGGAAGCGCTGTTCGCGGGCGCAGCGGAGGACGGGCTGACGCTGTACGCAACGAGCGGCTACCGCAGTTATTCCACGCAAAAGGCGATTTTTGAGCGCAAGCTCGATCGGATGAGCGAAAAGCAGGCCAATCTGAGCGTCGCGAAACCCGGCTATTCCGAGCATCAAACCGGCCTTGCGATGGATATCGAGGGCGAAACCACAAAGGGAACCGGGCTGACGGAGGCCTTCGGCGAATCACCGGAGGGAATTTGGGCGGCGAAGCATTGCGCGGAATACGGCTTTATCATCCGCTATCCAAAGGATAAAACGAAGATCACGGGCTACATTTACGAGCCGTGGCATCTTCGGTATGTGGGCAGGGAGGCTGCGCAGGAAATCACGGCGCTTGACGTGACGTTTGAGGAATATATCGCCATGGTGCGCAGCGACCGTATTCAATGGTTGCAGGAGGAAACGCAATACGATGATCAGAATCCATAATATGCTGCTGGCCGCCGCGCTGGCCTCTGCGATTGCGCTGCCGTGCGCGGCAGAATCGCTCAGTCTGGCGGATTTGGCGGACGCGCAGGATGCGCAGATGATCGACATGGACGCGCAGGACGGCGCGTGGACATATCCCATCCCATACGATCTGCTGATGACCAGCGACTATATCGTGCTGGCCAACAAGGAAAGCCTGCTGGATGAAACCTATGTGCCGCAGGATCTGGTGAAGCTGACCTGCCGAAAGATCAGCTCCGATCCGATCCAGATGCGCGAGGTTGCCGCGCAGGCGCTCTCGGACATGTTCGACGCGGCGAAGGCGGACGGCGTTACGCTCTACGCCCATTCCGGTTATCGCAGTTATCGCACGCAAAAAACCATGTATTCCAACCGCCTGAAGCGGAATAACGGCAAGGACGACGGGGTTGTCGCTTATCCGGGCGCGTCGGATCACCAAACCGGGCTGGGCATTGACGTCATCAATAAGGCCGGTATCGGCAAGAAGTTCACATCCGCATTTGCCAATACCAAAGAGGGCAAATGGATCGCCGAGCACTGCTGGGATTACGGATTCGTCATCCGTTATCAGAAGGAAAAGGAAGAAATCACCCAGATCACCTATGAACCGTGGCATCTGCGCTATGTCGGCGTTCAGATCGCGCAGTACATGCATGAAAACAACCTGTGTCTGGAAGAATTCACGAGCGAATGGAAGGAGGCTGCGGCAGCATATCAAGCCGCAGGAAATTGATATGAAAATTATCGACATCTCTCAGGAAATCTATCAGGGCATGCCCGTTTATCCCGGAGACCCGACATTTCAAAGCCATCGTGTGAACAGCTTCAAGCAGGGGGATATGTGCGAGGTCAGCGAGGTGACGATGGGCACCCACTGCGGCACGCATATCGACGCGCCGACGCATATGGTGCCGGACGGTAAGCCGCTGGAGAGCTTCCCGCTGGATTGCTTTATCGGCCCGTGCCGCGTGCTGAACGTTCCGTATCCCGTCATCAGCGAAAAGGCGCTTCAGGAGCTGAATGTTCAGCCGGGCGAGCGCATCCTGCTGCGCACCGACCCGAATGGAAAATACAACAAACACGCGCGCTTTAATCCGTCTGTGCTGAGCATGCGCGCGGCGCAGTATCTGGCGCAGCTCCCGGTGAAGCTGGTAGGCATCGACGCGCCGACGGTGGAAAACATGGAGCTTTGCGACGGCGAGGTGCATGCCGCACTGCTGAAGGCCGGTATTCCGCTGCTGGAAGGGCTTCGGCTTGAGGAAGCGGACAAGGAGAACTACGAGCTGAGCGCGCTGCCGATTCGGCTGATGGGCGAAAACGGCGCGCCGTGCCGCGCGGTTTTGATCGAAAAAGAATAATCGGGCATGCGTTGCCATATGACATTCATCGTGCTATAATAAAACAAGCCAAAGAAAAGGGAGGAGAATGATTCCATGAACATTCTTTTGACCGGCGGCGCCGGTTTCATCGGTTCTCACACGGCAGTTGAGCTGCTGAACGCGGGGCACGACGTCATCATCGTGGATAATCTGTACAACAGCAGCGCCAAGGCGGTTGAGCGCGTGGAAGAGCTGACCGGCAAGCGCGTGAAGTTCTATTGCGCGGACGCCTGCGATCACGATGCGATGGATCGGATTTTCTCTGAAAACAAGGTGGACGCGGTGATTCACTTTGCGGCCTATAAGGCGGTGGGCGAATCCGTCGCCAAGCCGCTGGAATACTACCGCAACAATCTGGATTGCACACTGACGGTATGCGAAGCGATGAAGAAGCATGGCGTGAAGCGGTTCATTTTCAGCTCTTCGGCTACGGTGTACGGCATTCCGGATCATATGCCGCTGGATGAAACCATGCCCACGAGCTGCACCAATCCCTACGGCTGGACAAAGTATATGAACGAGCGCATCCTGACCGATGTGGCGAAGGCGAACCCGGATTGGTCGGTCGTGCTTCTGCGCTATTTCAATCCGATTGGTGCGCATGAAAGCGGCCGTATCGGCGAAATGCCGAACGGCATTCCGAACAACCTGCTGCCGTATGTCTCTCAGGTTGCGGCGGGCAAGCTGGCCTATCTGCACGTGTTTGGCGACGACTATCCGACCCCGGATGGAACGGGCGTTCGCGATTATATCCATGTCGTCGATTTGGCGCGCGGCCATGTCGCGGCGGCCGATTATGCCATGAAGCACACCGGCACGGAGATCATCAATCTGGGCACCGGTCACGGATACAGCGTTCTGGATATCGTAAAAGCGTTTGAAAAGGTGAACGGTGTGAAGGTGCCCTATAAGATCGAGGCGCGCCGTCCTGGCGATATCGCCGAGTGCTGGGCCGACCCGGCCAAGGCAAAGGAGCTTCTGGGCTGGACGGCGCAGAAGAACCTTGAGGATATGTGCCGCGACGCATGGCGCTGGCAGACACAGAACCCGAATGGATATGCGGATTGAGAAGAATTTTCGGCATAGAATCTCAAAGGCGGAAAAAACTCCGCCTTTTTTGTTTACAGTCCAACTTTTTAAGCGGCAAAAGCGTCTAATCAGTGAGAGCGCTCAAAACAAAGGAGGAATGACGGATGATGACCGATGCGGATTTTATCCGCGAAGTGCAGTCCTGCGAGCGAACGCTTTACCGCGTCAGCAGAACGATTCTCAGCAGCGACGCGGATTGCTGCGACGCTGTTCAGGAGGCCTTAACCCGCGCATGGAAGCATCGAAACGATGTAAATCCGAGTTTTTTCAAAACATGGCTGGTGCGTATTTTGATCAATGAATGTCACAATATCGGCAGGCGATTGAAGCGCGTAACGCCGGTTGACAAAATCCCCGATCAGCCTGTCTGGCAAGCCGAAGAAACCGGAATGATGGAGGCGCTTCAAAACATCAAAGAGTCGTGGCGCATCGTCTTAACCATGCACGAATTGGAGGGCTTCACCTATTCGGAAATCGCAGCCGTCACGCACACGCCGGAAAGCACGGTCAAATATCGTGCCGTTCAGGCCAGACGTGCCCTTCGGAGGGAAATAGAAAAACAGGAAAACGAGCTGAAAGGAGGCGCAGTCAAGTGAAGGAAGAAAGAAAATGGCGGGATGAAATGGACGCGGCCTTCGGCGAAACGCCGGAGACGTTTCATCGGCGCATCGAACAAACGCTGCGCAGCCTTCAGGCAGAGCAAAAGGAGGAACCGGTTGTGAAAAGGAAAGTAAATGGGGGAATTGCGCTTCTTGTGGCGCTTCTGATGATCTCCGCAATTGGCGTGGCAGCCAAATTCACAGGGATTCTGGATGACATAACCCGTACAGCGGCGAAACACTGGGTATTGGACGATGCAGGCGCAATGGTGCGGACAAACGGGGAAAGCATCCGGATCGGGGCATGCCAAGCGAGCGTAAAGGAATGGGTTTGCGACGGCCAGCGGTTATTCTTAACCCTGAGCGTTATAGACCCTGCGCTGGAAACGGAAGGTTATTACGTTCCGAAGGACGAGGATGAGGATTATCTCGCGGGGCTTGAGCGCTACGGGCTGACCCACGACCCGATGGAAGCGTCGTCTTCCGCCGGAACGGCGCAAGTGAAAAGCTCCGATTTCAGGTGGGGAAACGAGGCAAATTTCGAAATTTTGTACACCTACGAAATCGAACTTGAAAATATGCCGAGTGCGTACACGATAACCCTGCCGGTTTCCTGCTCGGAGGGTGTCGGAGAACTGCACATTGCGATAAAGGACACGGATTACGGAAAACAGCGAAAATTCGAGCCGTCCGCCGTGTATTCCTTTGACGGTTATACGGCTCAAGTCACAATGCTGCAAGCATCGTCTCTGAAAACCTACGGCGAACTGAAACTGGCGTTCGACGCTGAGACGGATGCAATAGCGCGGGAAATGACCGTAACGGATTATTTGGAAGGATTGCTTGCGCCAGAGGGAATGATGACGATCACAGCGGGAGAAGGCGAGGAAATCGCATATCCGACGAGCGCGGCATGGTCGGACGACGGTTTGACGGCAACCATCACCTTGGAAGGTAATCCCCGCGAAAGCTATCCCGAAAAACTGGCGTTCTACCCACGGAAGGGCGCAGGCCGGTTTGATGGGGAAGGGGATTGGCCGTCGCTGAGCGAGGAAGGCGCTGTTGAAATGGAATTGAAACTGAAATAATACAAAAATCGCCTGCTTTTACCCCTCAGAAGGTAAGGCAGGCGACCTTTTATGCGCTTTTGATTGCGATCAATGAATCCGCTGAATATTCTTTGGCACGACGAACGCCATAATCACCCCGCCGAGGATGAACATGCCGAGCACCGGCAGAATGCCGTAACGGGAAACGCCGGTCGCCTGCGCGACAATGCCGAACAGCGTGGGGCCGATGACGGCGGAGAATTTGCCGAACACATCAAAGAAGCCGAAATACTCGCTGGCGGATTCCTGCGGCACCAGCTTGCCGAAGAACGAGCGCGAAAGCGCCTGAATACCGCCCTGCGCGGTGCCCACCAGCACCGCGAGAATCAGAAAATCGCGGAGGGTGCTCAGGCGGAACGCCACGAAGCAGACGACGATATAGGTCGCAATGCCCGTCAGAATCATCGTTCGGGAGCCGAACCTTTCCGCAAGTTTGCCGTAAAGGATAGCGAAGGGGAACGCGACAATCTGCACGACCAACAGCACGACCATCATATCCATGCTGCCCAGCCCGCAGGAATCGCCGAATACCGTCGCCATATGGATGATGGTGCCCACGCCGTCGATGTAAAAGAAATACGCGATGATAAAGAACACGACGCTCTTGTTTTTGAGAATCATGCAGCAGGTATCCTTTACATTGCGCAGCGTGTGCAGAACAATGTTTCGTTCCGGGTCAATGCCGTGCTTTTGATGGACATGGCGCAGCATGGGGAGCGTGAACACCAGCCACCAGCCCGCCGTCAGCAGGAAGGAAATGCGCGTGGCAAGCATGGTGCCGATGCCGATTGCGTCGCCGAGCTGAATCAGCAGCAGGGAGAGCACCAGCGGGATCGTGGAGCCGCCGATGTAACCCAAGCCGTAGCCCAGCGTTGAAACGCGATCCATGCGTTCCTCGGTCGTCACATCCAGCAGAAAGCTGTCGTAATACACGCAGGAGCCGTTAAAGCCGAGCGTGCCGAGGACATACAGCGCCAGAAGCGCCTTCCAATTTCCCGTAAATGCAAGCAGTGCGCTGCTGATGACGCCGAGCAACATGAAGAAGATAAAGAGCCGCTTCTTCATGCCCTTGAAGTCGCCGAGCGTGCCCATAAACGGCGCAAGCACCGCGCAGATCAGGGTGCCGCAGGAGGTGGCATATCCCCAGAACGCGGTTGCGTCCACGTCGCTCACGCCGTTCTGATGGGCGATTTCCTTGAAGAAAATCGGCAGAATGATGGCCGCTATGATCGTTGCAAACGCTGAATTGGCCCAGTCATAGAGCATCCAGCTCTTTTCCGCCTTCGTATAGCCTTTAAGCATTTTTCTCGTCCCTTCTGCGGTTCAGGCCGCGATAGAGGTGCAGATCGTTGTTGATATATCCGGCGAGGATTTCCGTGATCTTGGCGTCCTTGCCGCCGCCGGCGACGATGACGTCGGCGTATTGCTCGTAATTGCGGATATACTGATCGAACATCGGCTTGACGGTCGTGATATACTGCGAGGAAATGTTGTCGATCTGACGGCCGCGCTCGTTGATATCGCGCTGGATACGCCGCAGCAGGCAGATGTCGGATTCCACATGCATATAGAGCTTGAGATCCATCATCGCGCGAAGGCGCGCGTCGTAAAACGCATGGATGCCCTCGACGATGATGACGTCGTGCGGCTCCAGATATTCGCCCGGCACGTCTGCGCGGCAATGGTGCGAATAATCGTAGCGCTTTTTGGAAACGCGCCTGCCTTCCAGCAGATTCTGCACATCTTCCAGCAGTTGATCGTGATCAAAGATCGAAGGTTCGTCATAGTTGAGCAGGCAGCGCTCCTCAAAGCTCAAATCCGGATGATCCTTATAATAGGCATCCTGATTGATAATCAGGATGCTTTTGTTGACCATCGTTGCCAGCTCCTCGGCCAGCGTGGACTTTCCGCTGCCGCTCGCGCCGCAGATTCCGATAAAAAGCATGGTTATTCGCTCTCCTTTTTCTGTTGCAAAGATATCAGGCTTCCTCCTGAGACAGGGCGGCCTCGGCAGCCTCCCACTGTTCGTAAAGCGTTTGAAGCGCCTGCTGCGCCTTTTGATAGGCGCGCTGAACGTCCGCGGATTTTTGCGCATCGCTGTACAGAGACGGATCGGCCATCTGCGTCTCAAGCTCGGCGATTTCTGCTTCCTTGACGCCGACGGCTTTTTCCGCCTCCTGCGCGCGGATTTTGAGCTGGCGAAGCGCCTGACGGCTCAGCTTCTCGCGCCGTTTTTCCTTTTCAAGCTCCGTCTTCGTCTTTCCGGCTTCCGCTTCGACGGCAACCGGGCGGTTTTTGCGCTCGATATAGTCGTCGTAGTTGCCGATGTATTCCGTCACACCGTCCGGCTGCATTTCGATGATGCGGTTGGCGATGCGGTTGATGAAATACCGGTCGTGCGAAACGGTGATGATCGTGCCGCCGAAATCGGTCAGCGCATCCTCCAGCACCTCGCGGGAATCCATGTCGAGGTGGTTGGTCGGCTCATCCAGCAAAAGCAGATTGTCCTTGCGCAGCATCAGCGCCGTCAGCGCGACGCGCCCCTTTTCACCGCCGGAGAGGGTATGGATGGGCTTGAACACATCGTCGCCCGTGAACAGGAACATGCCCAGCGCGCCGCGCACATTGGATTGCTCCATCTGCGGGAAACGATCCCAAATCTCATCCAGAGCGGTTTTATCGGCATGGAGCGTGCTTTGGTGCTGGTCGTAGTAGCCGATATCCACATTGGAGCCGTAGCGGATAAAACCGGTATCCGGCTGCTCCTCGCCGACGATGATCTTGATCAGCGTCGATTTGCCGACGCCGTTCGGGCCGATGAGCGCGACACGGTCGCCCGCGCGCACGCGCAGCGTCAGATCGTGAAAAAGATGCTTTTCGCCGAACGATTTGCTTATCTCGGTCAGTTGAAGCACATCCTCGCCGGTGCGCCTGCGCGCCTCAAAGGAGAAACGGATGGCGCGTTCATCCACGGGCTTTTCCAGCTTTTCCATGCGGTCGAGCGCCTTTTCGCGGCTTTCCGCCGCGCGGATGGATTTTTCGCGGTTGAACATGCGGTAGCGGGCGATGATCGCCTGCTGGCGCTCGATTTCCTTCTGCTGGATTTCATAGGCGCGCATGCGGGATTCAAAACGCTCCTGACGCTGCGCGATATACCGGGTGTAGTTTCCGTTATACTGTTCGGAAGCCCCCATCAGGATTTCCACAATGCCCGTGCAGACGTGATCCAGAAAATAGCGGTCATGGGAAATCACCAACACGCTGCCCTTATAAGCGGCCAGATAGTTTTCAAGCCATTGCAGGGTCTCCATGTCGAGGTGGTTGGTCGGTTCATCCAGCAGGAGCAGATCCGGCTTTTGCAGCAGCAGGCGCGCCAGACAAAGGCGCGTCTGTTCACCGCCGCTGAGCGAATCCACACATTGATCGTATTGCGCGGGCTTAAACCCGAGGCCGTTGAGCACGCCGGAAACCATGCTCTTCCATGAATAGCCGTCCGCCTCCTCAAAGCGCTGCGTCAGGCGGTCATAGTCGGCGGAAAGCTGCGCAAAGCGCTGCGCGTCGGTGTGCGCGTGCGCCATTTCATCCTCAAGCTCGCGCAGCTTTTTCTCCATGGCAAAGACCTGCTCATACACCTTTTGCAGCTCATTCCAGACGGTTTCGCCGCTGGTCACCATGTTCTGCTGCGCCAGATAGCCGACGCGCAGGCCGCGGACGAGCGAAATCTCGCCGCCGTCCTGTGCATCCAGCCCCGCGAGAATACGCATGAGCGTCGATTTGCCGCAGCCGTTTACGCCCACAAGGCCGATTCGATCGCCCTGCTGCACGGTCAGGGAGACGTCGCGCAGCACAGCGTTGACGCCGAAGGACTTGGCGATATGCTGGGCGGATAAGATAATCATAAAGGCAAACTCCTGTTTCATTGACATGTTCAGCCGTTCGACCGGCTTAAAACTGCATACTTTTTTATTATACGACAGTTGGCGCATCAAGGCAAGGCGATTTTGCACATCGGCCGCGAAAGCGAAAAAAATCAGGCGCGAGGGTTGCAAAATAGGTTTGATTTGAGTATAATAATAAAAGGTCAAAGATAGTTAAATGATGAGGTGTTCCGCATGAGATTACTCAGCGATTCGATTGAAGATTTTATCAAGGCGCTCATGGAGGATGAGCAGGATCAACAGCAGGCCATCGAGCTTCGCAGAAACGAGCTGGCCGAGCATTTCCAATGCGCGCCGTCCCAAATCAATTACGTGCTCGCCACGCGCTTCACGCCCGACCATGGTTACGTGATCGAATCCCGGCGCGGCGGCGGCGGCTATATCCGCATCATGCGGCTGGCGTCTACCAGCAGGGAAGAGCTGCTGCAATCGCTCTACCAGCGCATCGGCATGTCCATCAGTTCGGCGGACGCGATGAAAATCGTCGATCATTTGGAAAGCGAAAAGATCGTTTCGTCGGATGAGGCCAAGCTGATGAAGGCCGCGCTTTCGCCGCAGGCGGTTCCGCTGCCGCTGACCATGAAGGACGCGCTTTGCGCGGGAACGCTGCGCAGCATGATCCTCGCTTTGGCCAAGCGTCGCCCGAACGGCTGACCCGTCCGGGCGGGCAAGGAGGTATACCCAATTGTTGAATGTTCCCAATGTTTTTACCCAAGGCGCGATGAAAGCCTTGGTTCAGGCGCAGATCAGCGCGGCCTCGATGGGGCACGAAAAGATGGGCAGCGGACACTTGCTCTGCGGTCTGTGCCGCGTCGGTGACGAGCTGACCCGCTGCATCCTCGGCGATTTGACAGCCGGGGAGATTGAAGAAGAAGTTTTGCGCCGCTGCGGCCGGGGAGAAGTGGGCTTTTCCCGCGTGACGGGACTGACGCCGCATGCGCAGCGCGCGCTGCTGCGGGCGGTTACGTATGCAAACCCGGAAAAAAAGATACTCGCCGGCATCGCGCATATCTGGCAGGAGCTTCTGTATGAGGACGGCTGCACGGCTCTGATCGTGCTGGACTCGCTCGGGCGGACGGTGGACGCCATGCGCACGGTGCTCTTCAACACTGTCGGCGAAATTGAGCGGCCGCTTCAGGCGACGCGAATCGCCGCTTCGTCCGAGCCGATTTCCCGGCAGGAAGCTGCCTTTGCGCAGCAGGGGGCAAAGGCGCCCACGCAAAACGGCGACGGCAAAACGGAGGAAGATCCGCTCGAAGCCTATGCGAGAAACCTGACGCAGGCAGCCGCCCGCCACGAACTCGAACCGTTGATCGGCCGAGAGGCGGAGCTTGACGCCATGATTCAAATTCTCGGCAAAAAGATGAAGAACAATCCGCTGCTGCTTGGCGAACCGGGCGTCGGCAAATCCGCATTGGCGGAAGGGCTGGCCATGCGCGTCGCCAGCCGCGATGTGCCGCCTTCTTTGCTCGGCGCGCAGATTTATGCGCTGGATCTGGCGCTTCTGGTTGCCGGAACCAAATTCCGCGGCGAGTTTGAGGAACGAATCAAGGGCGTTGTCTCTTCGGCGCAGGAGCGCGGCAACGTCATCCTCTTTATCGACGAATTGCACACGCTCATTGGCGCGGGCAGCAGCTCGGAAGGCTCTCTGGACGCGGCCAATATTCTCAAGCCCGCGCTGGCACGCGGCACGCTGAGGGTTATCGGCGCGACGACATACAAGGAATATCGCAAATACATCGAAAAGGACGCGGCGCTGGCTCGCCGTTTCCAGCGGATTGACGTGCATGAGCCGAATAAAGCACAGACGCTCGAGATTCTCAGCGGCCTGCGCGAACGATATGAAAATTTCCACCACGTTGAAATCTCCGACGAGGCCTTGATTTCGGCTGTTGAGCTGTCCTCGCGCTATGTGACGGATCGCTTTATGCCGGATAAAGCCATCGACCTGATTGATGAGGCGGCGTCCATGGCCAACGTCACGCTTTGGAAACAGAGCGTTGCGGAGGAAACGCTTGAAAACGAGGCCGTCAGCCTGCCGGGCGCCGTCATCCGAGAGGATGAAATCGCGCGGGTGATCGCCCAGTGGACGGGCGTTCCGGTGGAGCGCATCGGTTCGGACGATCAGCAGGATATTCTTACCTTGGAGGAGCGCCTTTCCCGCCGCGTCATCGGGCAGGATGAAGCCATTTCCGCGATTGCCAAAGCCCTGAGGCGCACCCGCGCCGGTTTGAGCGATCCAACGCGCCCGCTCGGCGTGTTCATGCTGCTCGGCCCATCCGGCGTAGGCAAAACCGAACTGTGCAAGGCGCTGAGCGAAGCGCTCTTCGGCAGCGAGGACGCGCTGATTCGCGTTGACATGTCCGAATACAGTGAGGAAGCGACCGCCTCCCGGCTGATCGGTTCGCCGCCCGGTTACGTCGGCTACGGCGACGGTGGGCAGCTGACGGACGCGGTGCTGAAGCGTCCATACAGCGTGGTGCTGTTTGATGAAATTGAAAAAGCGCATCCGAAAATTTTCAGCCTGCTCCTGCAGCTTCTGGACGACGGCCAACTGACGGACAGCGTGGGGCGCAAGGTCAATTTCAAAAACACAATCGTTATGATGACCTCCAACACGGGTGTGACCTTCGAAATGGATAAACGGCTCGGCTTCGTCGGCTCAAAGACGGATGCAGCGCCGGCGCTCAGCCATCGCCGCGCCATTATGGCGCAGGCCAAGCAGACGTTCAGGCCGGAATTTCTCGGCAGAGTGGACGAAATGATCGTTATGAACAGCTTGACACAGGAGGACAGCGCGAGGATTGCCGCGCTGATGCTGGAAAAGGTGAAGGCCAGAATGGAAAGCCGCGGAATCTGCCTGCGCTATGATCCGCAGGTGGCGATGCTGCTTGCGCAAAACGGCGTAAACGACATGAGCGGCGCGCGAAATCTGCGCCGTGTCGTTGCGGAGCTCATCGAAGATCCGCTCAGCGAGTTGATTCTGCGCGGAAAAGCCGGGCGCGAGGTGCGTCTGAGCGTTGAAAAAAACAAAATCACCGTCACGGGCGAGCAGGAGGCTTTGGCTCCGGCCTGACCGTCAAAGAGGGATTCTTTCCGCGGAAGGGGGAATCCTTCTTTATTTATACCCGGTTAAAATGCCCCTTGCGCCGATAGAAAATCTGCTATAAAATAGAGAAGCATTTACAGCGTGGAAAGGAGGCCGTGCGTCTGATGACCCGTCAAAAATCGGTTTTGCGCCAAATTGCTTTGCGTTTGCCCGAAATCGCTTCGTTTTGCTGCGCGGCTTTGATGCTTTGTGTGATTCCCCTGTATTTTGACGACGCTTTTTTCAATATCAATCGCTGCAAGGTGAGCCTCATTCGCACGGCTACGCCTTGGCTGTTGGCACTGATGGCCGTTTCGCTGTGCGCCAGCCGTCTGCCAGGCGAAAAAAAGCGCCTTGAAAGGCCGATTGCCCCGGATATCTGCATGGCGGCATTCCTCTTGGCCTGTGTGATCGCCTGCGCGAGACAGGGCTTTAACAAGGACGTGACGGAGGCGGCCAACGGACGAAATCTGGGGCTGTGGCTGATGCTCTGCCTCTGCGCGGCATATTACATCGTCGCCTTGGGCGAAATCGACGGGCGTTTGCTTGCAGCCTGCATGCTGCTGTGTGCGGCAATCTGCGCCGGACTCGGGATTCTCAACGCGGCGGGCATTGATCCGCTGGGGTTTTATCAGAATATCAAACGAAAGCTGAAAATCACCTTCTTTTCCACCATCGGAAACGCGGATTTTTTCGGAACATATCTGCTGATGATGTTCGGCATGGCGGCGGGCGTCATGCTCTTTTCAAAAAAGAGGGCGTTTCGTCTGTTGGCGGCGGGATGCGCGATTTTGCTGATTCTGGGGATGCTCGTGTCCCGAACGGACAGCGCGGCGGCGGGAATGCTGCTGGTCTGCCTGACCATGCTGGTGCTTTCGTGCGGGAATTGGGTGGGAATGGGCTGCGCGGCCATCCTGTTGGCGGTCTGCTTGGCGCTCATTCCGGCAGCACAGGCCGTTTTGAACAAAAATCCCTATCATCCCCAAATGGACGGCCTGTTAAGCCTCCTGATGAAGACGCACGCCGTTCACGTTTTGCCGGTCGTCCTTGTGGTTGCGGCCGCCGTGTTTACTTGGCTTGGCCGCCGCGGCGTTCGTGCGCCGAGCCGTAAAGCGGCAAGCCGCGTCGTTTTGATTGCGGCGGCCGTGATGCTCGTCGGCTTCATCTGCACCGCGGTCTGGTTCACGGTTGTGAAACCGGAAGCGGATCTGGGCGAATTATCCGCCTTCCTCCGGTTTGACGATCAGTGGGGGAATTATCGCGGCTTTGTCTACATTCGTTCGCTTCGCGCGTTTGCGGATTATTCACTTGCCGATAAGCTGCTTGGCAAAGGGCTTGGGCGGGCACTTGCCGCTCTGACGCCTTATTTTGACGACCCGGATGCGATTGCGCAGGCGGGCGGCGTGTTTACGGATGCGCACTGCCAGATTCTGCAATTTCTTCTGACCTGCGGTCTGTTCGGCGCGTCGGCGTTTCTGGCCTTTTATGTGTCCATGCTGTATACCTGCGCCAAGGCCATGGGGGATGATCCGATTCTCTGCGGCTGCTTTGCGGCGCTTGCAGGATATTCGATCGTCATAGCGATCAACGTCGCCCAGCCGATTTTGCTTTCAACCTATTTCCCGCTGTGCGGGCTTGCTGTCTCGCGCATGCGGCGACTGAAGAAAGGAGCCGTTCATGAATCTTGAACAACTGATTGACCGCCTGAAACGAACGCCCTCCTTTATGGAAAATGTCACGCATTGGGAAACCCTTCCGGCAAAAGAAGCGCGCTTTGCGCCTTTTCCCGAAGCGCTGGATGGCCGCCTGCCGCCGGTGCTGGCCGCAAGGGGCGTGTATCAGCTCTATACGCATCAGCGCGAGGCGTTTGACCGCGTGGCGGAGGGCAGGGATATCTGCGTGGTTACGCCGACGGCTTCCGGCAAAACGATGTGCTACAATCTGCCAGTGCTGAACGCCATTTTGAAAAACGGCGACGCGAGAGCGTTGTATCTCTTTCCGACAAAGGCGCTGTCGGCGGATCAGGTTTCCGAGCTGTACGAGCTGATCGAAGCGATGGACGTTGACGTTAAAACTTTTACATACGACGGGGACACGCCGGCGGCCGCCCGCAGGCAGGTGCGGCAGGCGGGGCATATCGTCGTAACCAACCCGGATATGCTTCATTCCGGTATTCTGCCGCATCATACTAAGTGGCTCAAGCTGTTTGAAAATCTGCAATACGTCGTCATCGACGAAATCCACGCCTATCGCGGGGTATTTGGCTCCAATCTGGCCAATGTGATTCGCCGATTGACGCGGCTTTGCAAATTTTACGGCTCAAATCCGCAGTTTATCTGCTGTTCGGCGACCATTGCCAATCCGGGGGAGCTGGCCTCGACGCTGATTGGCCGACCGGTTGACGTGATCGACCGAAGCGGCGCGGCGAGCGGAGAAAAGCACATCGTCTTCTATAACCCGCCGGTGGTCAACAAACAGCTCGGCATCCGCAAATCCGTTTTGCAGGAGACACTGCACATCGCGTCCATGCTGGTGGATAATGATATTTCGACCATCGTTTTCGGCAAATCGCGGCTGACGGTTGAGGTGCTGACGCGGCACCTCAAGGAAAGGGTCAAAGACCCGTTCGGCAACGCGGGGCGCGTCCGGGGCTATCGGGGCGGCTATCTGCCTACGCTGCGGCGGGAGATTGAGCGCGGCCTGCGCAAAGGCGAGATTCGCGCCGTAATCTCCACCAACGCGCTGGAGCTGGGTATTGACATCGGCCAACTGGACGCCTGTGTGCTGTGCGGCTATCCGGGGTCGATTGCCAGCACATGGCAGGAGGCGGGGCGCGCGGGTCGGCGCAAAAATACGGCGTTGACGATCATGGTCGCCTCGTCCTCGGCGCTTGACCAGTACATCGTCAATCACCCGGAATATTTCTTTTCGCGTTCGCCGGAAAACGCGCTGGTACATCCGGATAATCTGTATGTGCTGCTGGGGCATGTCAAATGCGCGGCATATGAGCTTCCGTTTGAAGAGGGCGAAAGCTACGCGAAGGGCGTATCGACGCGCGAGCTTCTTGATTACCTCTGCGAAGAGCACATTCTGAATCTGACCGGCGGGCGGTACTACTGGATGGCGGAGGAATTTCCGGCGGCAGATCTGTCGCTTCGCTCCGTCACCAGCGAAAATTTTCTGATTATTGATATCACAAGGCCGGAGCACCGCGTTGTGATCGGTGAAATGGATCGCTACACCGTGCCGATGCTGCTGCATGAGCACGCGATTTATATGCATGAAGGGCAGCAATACCAGGTTGAAAAGCTGGATTTTACCGAGAAAAAGGCCTATGTGCGCAGCGTTGACGTCGATTATTATACGGACGCGGATTTGAACACGAGCGTCAAGGTGCTCGACGTGCTCAAGGAACAGCCGCTTGGAAATGGCTCGCTGGCCTTCGGCGATGTGCTGGTCACGTGGCTGGTGACCATGTTCAAGAAATTCAAGCTGGACACGCAGGAGACGCTCGGCTTCGGCCCGGTCGATCTGCCGGAGCTGGAAATGCCGACCAACGCCTGCTGGTGGGCGCTGGACGAAAGCGTTACGTCAGGGCTTTCCATGGATGATTTGCAGGGCGGCATGCTCGGCATTGCCAATGCGCTCCGGCAGATCATTCCGCTGTACCTGATGTGTTCGCCGCGGGATATCTGTGTGCAATACCGGGTGCGCGACCCGTTCACCAAGCTGCCTACGCTGCTTGTCTTCGATAATTACGCGGGCGGTATCGGCCTGAGCGAACGTGTTTTCGGCATGCGCGCGCTGATTTTCAGCGACGTCCATGATTTGATTGCGCGCTGCCCCTGCGAGGCGGGATGCCCCTCCTGCACGGGGCCGATGAACGAGGTGGGCGAGCACGGCAAAAAAACGGCGCTTCTGCTGACGGAAAGGCTGATGGCGCTATGAGGGATTTGCGCCAGCGGCTGATGGATATCGCAAAAAGTGCCGAAAATAAACGCGCGGAGCCGCCGCGCGCGCCCGAGCCGACGGAAGGCTTTTTCTGCCGGGAGGGCGTTGTTCCGCGCGGCGCATTGGGGGATATCGACCGGGTTACGCTTGAAGACGTGCGCGCCTGCGATCCGTATTTTGAGGGGGATTGCTGGAGCGCGGAGCGGCTGCTGTTTCTGGATACGGAAACGACGGGGCTCAGCGGCGGCGCGGGAACGGTTGCCTTTGAAATCGGCGTGGGATGGATTGAACCGCGCGGCATGGTCATTCGCCAATACGTCATGCGAAATTACGCACAGGAGGCGGACATCCTCCGCGAAATCGCTGCATTGGCCGCAAGGGCGGATACGCTCGTCACGTTTAACGGAAAGAGCTTTGATCTGCCGCTGCTGGAATCGCGCATGGTGATGAACCGCATCCGGGCGCATATAACGGATATGCCGCACCTCGATTTGCTGCATGCCGCGCGCCGCGTCTATAAACTGCGGCTCGGCCGATGCAGCCTGACTGCGCTGGAGGAAGCCGTTCTCGGCAAAGCCAGACAAGATGATCTGCCGGGCGCTCAGGTTCCCGAACGATATTTCACCTATCTGAAAACCGGCGAATTTGCGCTGCTGGAGGACGTTCTTCGGCATAATTTCGACGACGTGCGCAGTCTGGCCGAACTGACGGCCGTGATCTGCTCGGCCTATCGCAGGCCGGAAGCCCTACGGCACGAGCAGGATATCCTCAGCGTCGGAAAGACGCTTTTGCGCGGCGGGCGCACACAGCAGGCGAGGGCGTGCTTCAAAATTCTCGGGCACAGCACGCTTTCCCCACAGGCGCATCTGTATCTGTCGTCGAGCTACAAGCGCGGACGGGAGTGGGACGAAGCCGCCGCGCTCTGGAAGGATATGATCGCACGGAGCGAAGGCGGCGTGTGGCCGTATATCGAGCTGGCCAAATATTACGAGCATGTGCGCCGGGATTACGACAGGGCGCAGCGTTGTGCAGCCGCAGCGCTGCAATATGCGCTCAACACCGCGCCGCTCGGCGGGGAAGACGAGCAGCTTGCCGCCGCCATCTTTAAGCGCATCGACCGGCTGAAACGAAAACAAAAAGCACAACAGGGAGGCAACCAACCATGAGCTTTATGGGCAATATGATCGGCAACAAAGCGCTAGCCGCGCACGGAAAAAACGAGTATGAAAAGGCCCTGCAGCTTTACAACGAGGCCTATGAAAAGGGGATGGACAAGCCGCGGCTGCTGCGCGGATACAGCGTTTTGCTGATTCGCATGGGGCGTCTCGACAGGGCGCTGGAGGTTTTGAAAAAAATTGAAGCGCTGCCGGGGCTTACCCCCGCGGAAAAGACGGATCTCCACGTCAATTACGCGATTATTCTTTCGCAAAAAGGGTATCTTGACCGCGCGATGGAGATTCTGGAAGATGAATTTCGGCACCTGAAAAACGGAACCATGTACAGCATTATCGGTTATCTGAAGGTGGAACAGGGAGATGCGGAGGCGGCGCTCGCCTTTAACCGGGAGGCGCTGGATTACGACGACGCAGACCCGGTATTTCTGGATAACATGGGGCAGACCTACTACCGCCTTGTCGGCGATAAGGAAACCGCCAAGACGTATTTTGACAAGGCCATCGCGCTCAAACCGACGGCGATTGATACGAATTACTTTCTTTCGCTGTATGACATCGAGGCGGGCGACCGGGAAAAAGCTGTCGAGCGGCTTCAAACGGCGCGCGGCGGTTTCTTCTCTCCGCTGAATTACGCCACTCCGGAGATGATCGACGAAAAGCTCACAGAGCTGGGCGCAAAGTAAGGGTGTTCATCTCCGCCCGCGTGAGTAAAGCATCAAAGCCCTGCTCACGCGGGCGATTTACGCAATTCCCTAATCGCAAAAAAGGCGGCTTTCCGCGCGGGAAAACCGTCTTTTTTGATTGGGTTTTAGGATACCGTGCATTCCGGTTCGGCGTCAATGACCAGCTTATCGCCATCATAATCCACCAGCAGGTCGGTGCGCGGCTGCACGTCTTCGGCAATCAGCTTGCGCGCGATGAGCGTTTCAACCGAGCGCTGCATAAAGCGCTTGAGCGGACGCGCGCCATAAATCGGATCGTAGCCCTGCGCCACAATGTAGCTGCGCGCGGCAGGGGTGAGATGCATGGTCAGCTGCTTATCGCTCAGGCGACGATTGAGATCGGCCACCTGCAAATCGACAATTTTATCAATTTCATTGCGCGTCAGCGGTTTATAGAACACGATTTCATCCAGCCGGTTGAGGAACTCCGGGCGGAACTGCGTCTTGAGCATGCCTTCCACCTGCTTGCGCGCCGCCTCGGTGATGTTGCCGTTTTCATCGATGCCTTCCAGAATCGCGGAAGAACCGAGGTTGCTCGTCAAAATGATGATGGTGTTCTTGAAATCGACCGTGCGACCCTGAGAATCCGTGATGCGGCCGTCATCCAGCACCTGAAGCAGGACGTTGAACACATCCGGATGCGCCTTTTCCACCTCGTCGAACAGCACGACGCAATACGGACGGCGGCGCACGGCCTCGGTCAACTGGCCGCCCTCGTCATAACCGACATATCCCGGCGGGGCGCCGATCAAACGGGAGACGCTGTGCTTTTCCATGTATTCGCTCATGTCGATACGAACCATGTTCTTTTCATCGTCAAACAACGCCTGCGCCAGCGCCTTGGCCAGCTCGGTCTTGCCAACGCCCGTCGGGCCAAGGAAGAGGAACGAGCCGATCGGCCTGTTCGGGTTCTGGATGCCGACACGGCTGCGCAGGATGGCCTCGCAGACCTTTTCGACCGCCTCATCCTGACCGATAACGCGCTCGTGGAGCGTATCATCCAGATGCAGCAGTTTTTCGCGCTCGCCTTCCATCAGTTTGGAAACCGGGATGCCCGTCCAGCGGGCGACGATGCGGGCGATTTCTTCCTCGGTCACCTTGTCGCGCAGCAGCGTGCTGTCGCTCTTGGCTTCCTCGGCGATCTTCTCCTGTTCGGCCAGCTCTTTCTGAAGCTGCGGCAGCTTGCCGTATTTCAGCTCGGCGGCGCGATTCAAATCATAATTGCGCTCGGCTTCGGCGATTTCGCCGCCCATATGCTCGATTTCCTCGCGGAGCTTCTGTACCTTGCCGATGGAGTTTTTCTCGTTTTCCCACCGCGCTTTCATGGCGTTAAACTGCTCGCGCATATCGGCCAGCTCTTTTTGAATGACGCTCAGGCGCTCACGAGAGAGCGCGTCGTCCTCCTTTTTGAGCGCGGCCTCCTCGATTTCATGCTGCATGATGCGGCGGCGCACGTCGTCCAGCTCCTGCGGCATGGAATCCATCTCGGTGCGAATGGTCGCACAGGCCTCATCCACCAAGTCGATGGCCTTATCCGGCAGGAAACGATCCGAAATATAGCGATTGGAGAGCGTCGCGGCGGCGATCAGCGCCTGATCGGAGATTTTAACGCCGTGGAAGACCTCGTAGCGCTCTTTCAGGCCGCGCAGAATGGAGATCGTATCCTCAACCGTCGGCTCGGCGACCATGACGGGCTGGAAACGGCGTTCCAGCGCCGCGTCCTTCTCGATATATTTGCGATACTCGTTCAGCGTCGTCGCGCCGATGCAATGCAGCTCACCGCGCGCCAGCATCGGCTTGAGCAGGTTGCCCGCATCCATGCTGCCCTCGGTTTTGCCCGCGCCCACAATGGTATGCAGCTCGTCGATGAACAGGATGATGCGGCCGTCGCTGGCCTTGATGTCGTTCAGAACGGCTTTCAAGCGCTCCTCAAACTCGCCGCGGAATTTTGCGCCGGCAATCAGCGCGCCCATATCCAGAGAGAAGATGGTGCGGTTTTTCAGGCTGTCCGGCACGTCGCCGCGAACAATGCGCTGCGCAAGCCCCTCGGCGATGGCCGTTTTGCCGACGCCCGGTTCGCCGATCAGCACCGGGTTGTTTTTCGATTTGCGGGAAAGAATACGGATGGCGTTGCGGATTTCGGTATCGCGGCCGATGACCGGATCGAGCTTGTTTTGACGGGCAAGCTCGACCAGATCCTGACCGTATTTTTTCAGCGCGTCATACGTCGATTCCGGATCTTCGCTGGTCACGCGCGCGCTGCCGCGAACGGCCTGCAGCGCCTCCAGAAATTTCGGCTTGGTGATATCCAGCGAAGCAAACAGTGGGCGAACCGTGCTGTCCGCTTTTTCAAGCAGACCGAGGAAAAGGTGCTCGACGGAAATATACTCGTCGCGCATTTGCTTCATCTGGTTTTCGGCCTCCGTGAGCGCCTGAGAAAGCGAGGCGGTCACATACGGCTGCTGATTGCTGCCGGAAATCTTCGGCAGGCGGTTGACGGCGCTTTCGCAGGCCGTCCGCACCTGCTGAACGTTAAGCCCCAATTTGCCCATCAACTGGCCGATCAAGCCGTTTTCCTGACTGAGCAGGGCATCGAGCAAATGAACCTGTTCAACCTGCGCGTTGCCGTAGCTTTGCGCAAGCTGCTGAGCGGCCTGCAGGGCCTCCAGGGATTTTTGGGTGAAGCGGTTCGTATCCATCCAAATCATCCTCCTTTATATTCAGGGGCGGCTGAATTACGCCCCTTGAAGCATTGATCTTCTGTCTTTCGACGGCGTCATTATACCATGGTCAAAGAAAGTCAGTAAATAGTAAAAATGTGAGAATATTTTCATATTTTCGATGCACAATGCACGATCTTTCGCTGTTTTTCAAGGCTGACTGTCAAATGTCCGAGCGGAACGCGGTATTTGCTGTAGCGCCGTCCCTGCCGATCGCGGTATGCGCCGCTTCGATCTTCGACCATAACCGTCGCCGTTTTTCCGATATAGGTGACGATTCCGCGCAACACGCTGCCCTGATAGCAAAAGCAAACCCGCACGCCGGGGGAAAGCCCTTCCGAAGCAGCCTCCTGCATGCGCGTCGGAAGGCTGTGGCGCGTATCGTTGTGGCCAAACAGCCCGTGGGCGAGCGAGAGGAAGCGGGAAGAATGGCCGGTTGAACCGAAGAGCGCGTTTTCCGCCGCGTGGCAAAGCTCGTGTTCAAAGACGACGAGAAAAGCCTCCTGCGGCGTTGCGACGGACAGACCGTTGAGCAGAAACGGCCCTTCGCTCAACCTAAACAGAAAATCGCCGGACATGCGGATTTCCGCCTGTGACAAACGAGACGCACCGCCGCGCACATACATAAATTTGCCCGCCGAGCTGGTCAGCCGCTGGGAGAGCGTCACGTTGATCTTGCCGTAGACGCGGCCGAGAAAGCCGGAAAAGAACAGGCTGTCATAGAGATCGAGCATCTGCGCCAGCGTCTGTTTCCGAATGGAGGCGACGGGGATTGCGCAAAAACCCTCGTCGGCTGCGCAGAGTGTCGTCAATATTCTGGCGCGCAGGCGCTGAACGTCGTGATCCGGCAGGGGAAAGGAAAAGGGAAAATCATTCATTGCAACGATCAAAAGCTCCTCGTTATGCAGAAGAAGACGAAAAGGAGCCTCGGTTTTCCCGAAACTCCCCTTCATCGAGACTTACAGCGTGATTTCGATGCGGACGGCGCGCCCCACCAGCTTGATTTCGCTGATGTGCATGGCCTGAGCATCCAGATCGCGGTCGCCGCTTTGCAGCAGAATTTTCGAATCGCCCAGCAGGCGGATGCGGCGCAGACAGCGATGCGCGCCGTATTCCACCAGCATGATCGCGCCATCTACCGGCAGCGCCTGCGGCACGACGAGCACAAGATCGCCCTTTTCAATGCGCATCGCGCGCATGGAATCATCCGGCGCTTGGAAATAGAGCACGCGCTCCGGCTTTGCGCCTTCGATTTTGCCATCCTGAATCGGCAGCATGCGGCGGCCGATTTGGACAAAGCCGGCGTTCATAATCGGCACGGGCTGCAAAACGCTGCTCAGCGCGTCGAGCCAAATGCCGCTCTGTTCCTCGGCACTGGCCGGTTTCGGCGCAGGCTTCGGCGCTTCCGCCTTCTGGGGCGCGGGCTTGGCGGGAGCTAACGTGCCCAAATCGACCGTCGCCGCAATTTCATCCAGCGAGAATTCCGCTTCGTTTCGCTGACTTGTCCCCAGCGTTTTGAGGATACGGCGCGCCTGATCGTCCTGAATGATGCGGCGGCCTTCCTCCACGTCCTTGATATATCCTTCCGAAACGCCGCACTTTCTGGCCACCTGCTTGCGGGTCAGTTTCTGGCGTGTGCGCTCCAGCAAAATCAAATCACCCAATCGGCTCATCGTCAAATCCTCCTGCCGTTATAAAATCGCGTGAACAAGACCCAATCCCTTTGTGTGAGCCTATTATACCTTAAATCGAAACAAAAAGAAAGACACTTGTTCAATAGACTTGAAATGTAAGTGAAAATGCGCTATATTTTATTTATGGATGGAAAGCCCGAAAGGGTTCAAACGCGCTTTATTTTACATGCATTTGATAAAAATTGTTCAAACGTCCGGCAGGAAAACGGGCTGACGAACGTGAATTATGAAATGAGAGACATGTGGACGACGGGGGATACGGATGCAGGAAATCATCATTCACAACTGGGACGAGCTTCAGCGCGTTGTGTTCGACGATGTTTGGGACGATAAAATCATGCGCTACCGCGACAATCGCATCTATCGCGGCATGGCGGAGCAGAGCTGGGATTTGATTCCGTCGCTGAACCGCGTATGCGGCCACGATTTATCGCTTGAAACGCAGGTTTTTCGCAGCTTTCGGAAGTACGGTTATGCGGAGCTGGCCGAATATTCCGGGTTTTGGAAGCTGCTGCCGGTCGCGCAGCACCACGGTCTGCCGACGCGCCTGCTCGACTGGACATATTCACCGCTCGTCGCCGCCCATTTCGCCACGGAGGACACGAGCTGCTATGACCGCGACGGCGTGATCTGGTGTCTGGATGTGACGGATTTCCGCAAATTCATGCCTGCGCCGCTCGTGCGCAAGCTCGCCGATACGGGAAGCAACATTTTCACCGTGGGGATGCTCGAAAAAGTGATCCCGGATTTTGATAAGATGCGGGAGCTTTCCGACAAGCCGTATGCCATTTTCTTTGAACCGTCGTCGATGATCGACCGCATCGCAAACCAATACGCGCTGTTTTCCGTCGTTTCCGACCCGTCGGTTCTGCTGTCGGATATTTTGAAGACGCAGCATATTCCGTGCCGCAAGATCGTCATTCCGAAGGAAACCAAGCTGGAAATCCGCGATAAGCTGGATTATATCAATATTTCCGAAAGAATGATCTATCCGGGGCTGGACGGCGTTTGCCGGTGGATCACAAGACGATACGCTGCGCTCGGCCCCAAATACAATCAGCGTCGCACCGAAAACAGGGAGTAAGCGCAATCGGGCGCTTAACCAATAAAGACATTCTTCAGGAGGAGAAATCACAATGAGGAAATTTGTCGCTTTGATGGCGGCAGCCGTCATGCTCTTCGCTTTCTGCGCAAGTGCAAACGCTGCGACCCAGGTTACCATTTGGCACACCTTTACCGACGCCCAGCAGGCCGCGCTGGAAAAGTTCGCCGCTGACTTCAACGCGAGCCAGAGCGATTACGAGGTGGTCGTTGAGTCTCAGGCTTATTCCGGCTTCCTCGACACCGTTTACAATGCCGTCGCGAACGGCGTTGGCCCGAACATGATCATCAACTATGCGTCTACCGCTGCGGATTATGTGAAGGACGGCCTCGTTGTCGATCTGAGCAAGTATGTCTTCGACGAGGAAATCGGCATGGCGGACGTGTACAACAGCCTGCCGGAATCCATCAAGGCCGAGACGGTCGGCTTCTCCGACGGCGGCATGTATGCGCTTCCGGCGGTCACCACCGGCCCGATCTTCTTCATCAACAAGACCATCTACGATGAGCTGGGTCTGACCGCTCCGACCACTTGGGAAGAGCTGGCCGAGAACTCCAAGAAGATCTATGAGGCGAAGGGCGTCGCGGGCTTTGCCGCCGACTCCCTGACCGATATGATGCAGGCGCTGATGATGCAGTCCGGCGCGGGCTACATCGACGTAGCCAACAAGAGTGTTCTGTTTGACACCGAAGACGCGACGGCTTGGCTGAAGTGGTTCGGCGACAATGTTGAAGCCGGTTACTTTGCGCTCAACCCGACCGGCGATTACTGGTCCAACGACTTCAACGCGGGTCTGGTGGCTTCCTACCTCGGCTCCTGCGCGGGCGTTCCGTACATCAAGCCGGACGGCTTTGAGTACACCGTGGCGCCGATGGTTCGCGGCGACAAGGCTGAGTGGTACCCGGCGTGGAATCGCGGCGCGATCGTCTTCAACAAGGACGAGGACGCGAACAAGGGCACCTATCTGTTTGTGAAGTACTTCCTCTCTCCGGAAGTGAACGCGGAATGGGCGCAGGCCATGAACGCGCTGTCTCCGTATGGCACGACGCAGGCGGGCGAGGCGTATGCCGCTTTCGCCGAGACGATGGATCCGTCTCTGGTTGCTGTGCAGGCTGATCTCGACATTGCCGGCGCTCTGCCGACCGTCACCGGTTCCTACGCTGTCCGCAACGCGCTGAAGGACGCCGCCATCGCGGTATCCGGCGGCATGTCTGCTGAGGATGCGATGGCCGAGTGCGTTGCGACCTCCAACGCGGCGCTTCAGGAATAATACGCCGAATCAGAAACCTCTCGGGGCTGGCGGGCATCAGTCCGTCAGCCCTTTTTTCTCTACTTTTCGACTTTTCGCTTTGAAACGTTATGTTCTCTCCCCCCTAAGGGGGAAGAGAGCATAACCGCTGGTCTCAAGGAGTTTCAGAGCCGCAATAACGAAGGAGGAAAAAACGATGAGCAAGCCCAAACTTTTTGTGTTCATGGTCGATGCGCTCTGCGAAAGCGACGTCGCCTATATGCGCACGCTTAAAAACTTTGGATGGATGCTCGAAAACGGCGCGCTGGTTCGCGAAATGCTGCCGGTCTATCCGTCGTTTACCTATCCGTGCCATGTGTCAATTATGACGGGATGCTACCCGGAGAAGCATGGCATTCCGCATAACGAACAGGTGAAGGCCGGCGTGCATCCGGTGCCGTGGTACATCAGCCGCAAGCTGGTTCAAAAGAAATTCTTCGCTGAATACGCCAAGGAGCGGGGGCTTTCCACCTGTCTGGTGAACTGGCCGGTCTCCGCCGGGGCGGATGTGGATATCAACCTGCCGATGTGCGTGCCGATGGGCTATCGCGGCGACAATCCGCGCCAGTTCTACGAAGGCGTTTCCAGCCCGGAGGTGCTCGATCGTTATTTCTGGAAATACGGATACATGCTTTGCGGCTGCAACAAGGTGCTCAACGGCAGTCTGGATGACTTCACCAACGCGGTTGCGCCGGATATCATCCGCGATTACGGTCAGCCGGACGTGATGTTTGTCAAGATGTGCGATTTGGACTCCGTGCGGCACAAACTTGGCGTCGACAGCGATACGGCCAAGCTCCAACTGGAAAAGCACGACCGCGAGCTGGGCGTTTTGATGAAGAGCATCCGTCGATACGGCGACTTTGAAAACACCAATTTCATTGTGATGGGCGACCACGGCCAGACCGACGTGGCGCAGGTCATCAATTTCAATCGGGTTTTCCAAGACGCCGGTCTGCAAAGGCTCGATGAAAACGGAAAGCTCGAGGCGTTTGACGCATACTGCCACTCCACCGGCGGTTCCGGCTGGATTGAACTGCGCGACCCCAACGACGAAGCGCTGCGCGAACGTGTTTACCGTCTGCTGCTCGACATCAGGGAGAGCGGAAAATACAACATCGGCTACGTGTTCACCAAGGAAGAGGCGCGCGAGCAATTCCACCTGACCGGTCCATTCGATTTCATCATCGAAGGAAAAGAGCCGATGTCCTTCGGTTACGATCCGGCGGCGCCGCTGTTTACGCAGACCGTTCCCGGCGGCGATTACAAGACCTCGCCGGGAACGCACGGCGGCCTGCCGTGGCGCGACCACCGGACGACCTTCTTCGCCTGCGGCTCCGCGTTTGAAAAGGGCGCGGTGATCGATCAGGCTCGCATCGTGGACGAAGCGCCGACGATGGCCAGCATTTTCGGCTTCGAAATGGAAGACATCGACGGAAAATGCCTCGATACGCTGCTGAAAAAAGCCTGATAAAGCCCGAGGGAATCCGGCAGGCTGACAAGCCTCCGGTCTTTAACCGTAAGAGAAAAGCTACATTGATTTATATTTGTAAGGGAGATATGACCTATGCGCGTTGTTCTTGATCATATCACAAAGCGTTTTGCTGACGTTACCGCCGTCAGCGAATTCAGCGCAACTTTGGAAGATGGCGAGCTGGTTTCGCTGCTCGGCCCGTCCGGCTGCGGCAAAAGCACCCTGCTCAACATGCTTTCGGGCATTCTGCCCGTCAGCGGCGGAAAAATTTACTTTGACGATCAGGATGTGACGTCCATGCCGCCGGAAAAGCGAGGCATCGGCCTCGTCTTCCAGAATTACGCGCTCTATCCGCACATGACGGTCATGGGCAACATCTGTTTCCCGCTGGAAACGCAGCGCGTGCCGAAGGCCGAGCGCATCGAGCGCGCCAACGAAATCGCCAAGCTGGTTCACGTGGATATGCTGATGAATCGCAAGCCGTCCGAGCTTTCCGGCGGTCAGCAGCAGCGCGTCGCAATCGCCCGCGCCTTGGTCAAGAACCCGCGTCTGCTCCTGCTGGATGAGCCGCTCTCCAACCTCGACGCGCGCCTGCGCCTTGAAATGCGAGAGGAAATCCGCCGGATTCAGCAGCGCACCGGCGTTACCACGATCTTCGTCACACACGATCAGGAGGAAGCGCTTTCCATTTCTGACCGCATTGTGCTGATGAAATCCGGCGTTCTCCAGCAGAACGATCTGCCGCAGCGCCTGTATAACGAACCGGCCAACCAGTTTGTCGCGGATTTCTTGGGCAATCCGCCGATCAACAACATCCCCGGCACGATTCAGGACGGCCGCTTTGTGACCGCGGACGGGAAGGCCGACGCGGCGCTGGACATGTGCAGGGGCGTTGAAAACGGCCGCAAGGTCAACCTGTCCGTGCGCTCGGAGAGCTTTGTGCTCGACGCCGACGGCTCGATTGCCTGCAAGGTGACGCGCGTGTATCAGATGGGCAAGGAAGAGATGGCGTATCTGCGCATGGGCGAATGTGATTTCCGCGCGTATATCGACTCTGAGGAAGGGCTGAAGCCGGGCGATCAGGTGCATCTTGCGCTCAAGAAGCGCGGCGTATTCCTCTTTGACCGTGAAACGGGGGAGAGAATCCGATGAAAAAGCAAAAGCAGCCCGTTGACCGGGATCTGGTTGACCGCAGTTTTTTTGCCCGTGTCGAGCCGTTTCTGTATCTGCTGCCGTTTTTAATCGGCATCGCCGTCTTTACGCTCTATCCCGTGATTAACGTCGTGCTGATGTCCTTCAAAGAGGGATACAGCTACTTGTCCCGCGGCTTCGATCAGTGGGGGCTTGCCAATTATCAGACGGTTTTGAGCGACCCCAAGTTTTCGCAGGCCATCGGCAACACGCTCAAATATGTGATTCTGGTCGTGCCGATTTCGACCTGCATCGCCGTGGTCGTCGCATATCTGCTGAATCAGAAGCTGCGTTTTTCTGCGGTATTCCAGACGGCGTATTTCCTGCCGATGGTCACGTCCATCACTGCGGTAGGCCTTGCGTGGAAGCTGATGTACAACAAGAACTTCGGCATCATCAACTATCTGCTCTCCTTTTTCGGCGTCAACCCGATTCCGTGGCTTGAAAAGGCGTCATACAGCATTCCCGCGCTGGTGATTTTCGGCATTTGGAACATTCTGCCGTTCACCATCATTCTGCTGCTTTCCGGCTTGCAGAATATTGATCCGCAATATTATACCGCCGCGCGGGTGGACGGCTCCAAGGGGCTGCGCATCTTCCTGCGCATTACGGTTCCGCTGCTTGCGCCGACGATCTTTCTGGTTTGCATCGTGAACACGATTTCCTGCTTCAAGGTCTTTTCGGAGCTGTATCCGCTGTTCAACGGCAAACCCGGCCCGTTCAACAATCTGTATACGGTGGTTTACTACATTCGCTACGCGATGATGGAAAACCGCAAATACGGCATTGCGGCCGCCGCGGCGTTGGTGCTGTTCCTGTTTATCTTTGTGTTTACCATGGTGCAGCTCCTGCTGCAAAAGAAAACCAAGAGGAGGTAAGCAGATGAACAGCCGTAAGATTTCCCGCTTTTTCGTCTATTTCTTTTTGACTGTGGGCGCGCTGATTATGCTGCTCCCGTTTTTCTGGATGTTCTCTTCCGCGTTCAAGACCACGCAAGAGATCAACCGTTTTCCGCCCCAGTGGCTGCCCAGCCATCTGAGCTTGGAAAACTTCAAACGCGCCTTTGAAATGGCGCCCTTCGGGCGTTACTTTGTCAACTCCGTCGTCGTTATGGTGGTCTCCGTATCGGTGACGACGTTCACGACGATTCTGGCCGCGTTTGCGTTTTCCCGCCTGCGCTTTCCGGGCAGAAACCTGATTTTTTCGCTCCTGCTGTCGCTGATGATGATTCCGTTTGAAATGCTGATTATCACCAACTACACGACGGTCGTTAATTTGAAGGTCTATGATACGCTGTACGCGCTGATTCTGCCGTTCACCAGCTCGATCTTCTACACCTACATTCTGAAGAATTTCTTCGATTCCGTTTCGGACAGCCTGTATTGGTCGGCCCGCATCGACGGATCGAGCAACTGGCGTTTCCTGTGGAAGGTGATGGTGCCGATGGCGCGCCCGTCGCTGATGACGATCATCCTGCTCAACGGTCTGGCGAGCTGGAACTCGTTCATGTGGCCGATGTACGTCATCGTCAGCAAGGAAAACCGCACGCTGCCGTGGGGTCTTCAGGTTTTTACGACGGAGGCAGGCTCTTATCCGGAACTGCTGATGGCCGCGTCTACGGTCGTTGTTTTCCCGGTCGTCATCCTGTTCCTGTTCGCCCGCAAATACATCGTCCGCGGCGTTGCGCGCGGCGGTCTGAAAGGCTGAGCCATTTTTCCGATTCTCTCCAGTCCGGGGAGAATCTTTTTATTTAGGGTCAGCGGCAGGCAGACGGCGTTGCCGTTCATTCGAATTTCCTTATTTTGTAAAGAAAATGCACATTAAAGCAGAAGAATTGTTTCTCAAAATGTGAAGTTGGGCACTTCGATTGTGTATTGACCAAAGATTTTGTTCATGTTATAATGCAAATAATTGTAAACGATAAACGAAGAAGGGGAGGGTCATTCTGTGCAGGGTGAAAAACCGCAGCAAAGCATTGTGAAGGAAACCAAGCGAATTGGCGTCGGCACGGTAATCATGCTGGTCGTAATGCTGGCCGTCTATGCCGTTCTTGGCAAATTCACAGTCGGCGTGTTGCTCGGAGGTCTGCTCGGCAGCGCCTATGCGATTTTCAACTTTTTCATGTTGGGCATGACGCTGCAAAAGGCCGCGTCCATGACCGACCAGCAGATGGCGCACATGAAGGTTCGATCTTCTTACAGCACACGCATGATCGGCATGCTGATCCTCGCGGTCGTTGCCTTTGCGCTGCCGTTTGTAGAGGGCATTCCCTGCCTGATTGCGCTGCTTTTTCCGCGCGCTACGATTTTCGTGCTTCAGGTAACCGGCCAGATTAAAGACGTATAACGACAAATGAAGATGATCATACAGAAAGCGAGAGAGAAACGATGGATATTGATATCACAGGTGCTCGTATACTGATCTCAAGACCCGAATGGGGCGGCTTTATGCTGACGGAAACCGTCGTCGTGACATGGGTTGTCATGCTGATCCTCGTGTTGGCCTGTCGGTTTATGACCGCCCACCTCGAAGTGCACCCGACGAAAAAGCGGCAGGTGATCGCCGAGTGGATTGTAACCTCCATTCGGGACATGGTTCAGACCAACATGGGCGAGAGGTACGTCCATACCTGGTATGTGCCGTTTATCGGCGCTATGTTTGCGCTTTCGGCGGGATGCAGCCTTTCCAGTGTGGTTGGCGCTTACGCGCCGACAAGCGACCTTTCCACCGTGCTGGGCTGGGCGCTGTTTGTTTTTGCGCTGATTACCATCACGAAGATCAAGACGAACGGCTTCGGCGGTTATCTGCTCGGCTTCACCACGCCAATCCCTGTGATGACGCCGTTTAACATCATCGGCGAAATCGCCACGCCCGTTTCGATGGCGTTCCGTCATTTCGGCAATATCGCCAGCGGCAGCGTCATCACGGCGCTGATTTACGGTGGTCTTTCCGCGCTGTCCAGCCTGGTGCTGGGGCTTCTGCCGGGCGCGTTCGGCGACGCGGTTTCTCAGATTCCGATTTTTGACTTCGGTATTCCGGCCATCCTGTCGCTGTACTTCGACTTCTTCTCCAGCGTGCTTCAGGCATTTATCTTCTGCATGCTGACGATGATGTACATTGGCGGTGCGGCCGAAACGGACGGCTGATTTTACATCCGATGCCTGCGCACTATTCGCGCTGCATATAAAAAGTACCTATTAAAAACGTTTTGTTTATGCTAAAGGAGGAACACACACTATGGAAACTTCGATTCTCGCGAAAGCTATCGTATGCGGCTGTTCTGCTTTGGGCGCCGGCGTCGCCATGATCGGCGGCCTTGGCCCTGGTATCGGCGAAGGTTACGCCGTCGGCAAGGCGCTTGAATCCATCGCCCGCCAGCCGGAAATGAAGGGCACCATCACCACCACGATGTTCATGGGCTGCGCTGTCGCTGAGACCACGGGTCTGTACAGCTTGATCATCGCGCTCATTCTTCTGTTCGTCAATCCTTTCACCGGGTTGTTTTAATCAAAACAGCGCCATTGAAAGGAGGGACTTCCTGTGGAAGTTCAACAGTTTATATCCATTGCGCCGTGGACGATCATCTTCCAGATTCTCAACCTGCTTTTGCTGATGGTGCTCTTTAAGAAGTACCTGTTCAAGCCGGTGACTGAAATTCTGGAAAAGCGTCAGGCTGAAATCGAAGGCCATTATCAGGAAGCCCAGCAGGCCGAGACGGATGCGAAGGCGATGAAGGCCGATTACGAAAGCAAAATGGCCGGTGCGCGTCAGGAAGCGGATCGCGTCATCAAGACCGCGACGGAAAGCGCCAACGCCATGTCCGCCAGCATCGTCGAGGATGCGCGCACGCAGGCCGACCAGCTCAAACGCCGTGCTCAGACCGAAATTGATCTGGAACGCCGCAGAGCGTTTGACGAGGTGAAGGGCGAGCTTTCCGGCATCGCGCTGGATATCGCCTCTCAGGTGATTGAGCGCGAAGTCAACGAAAAGGATCACGAAGCGTTTATCAACGAATTCATCAAGAATGTGGGTGAGGCGTCGTGACGGAACTGGGCCGCGCATACGGCAGCGCCCTTTACGCGCTGGCCGAGGATGAAAAGCAGGAAGATGCGTTTCTTTCTCAGCTCGGCGAGGTTTGCAAACTGCTTGCCGACAACCCGGATTATGTGCGCTTAATCAAGGATAAGGCCATCGCGAAAACCGAACGTCTGGCATTGCTGGACGGCGCCTTTTCCGGGCAGATTCATCCGTATCTGCTGAATTTTATGAAGCTGCTCTGCGAGCGGGGGGCGTTCGGCGAAATGGCCGCCTGCCAAGCGGAGTATATCTCCTGTTACAATGAAAAGCATGGCATTGTTCCGGCCAAGGTGTTTTCCGCGGAGGCGCTCAGCAACGAGCAGCTTGCGCGGCTCAAGGCAGCGCTTGAACGCACATCCGGCAAGCATGTGACGCTGGATGTACATGTCGATGCGGCGCTGGTGGGCGGCATGCGTGTCGAAATGGCCGGTAAAAGCTATGACAATACCCTTGAAAGCCGAATGGATCATCTGCGGCGCGTTTTGGCCGCACGATCCTAATTTTACAGAAAGAAAGCCGGTGAACCCATGGATCTGAAACCCGAAGAGATTTCAAAAATCATTAAGGCCCAGATCAAGCAATACGACCAAAAGCTCAAACAAGACGAAACCGGTACGATCATTCTGGTCGGCGACGGTATCGCGCGCGCCAGCGGCCTTGAAAGCTGCATGGCCAACGAGCTGGTCGAGTTTGAAAACGGCGAATATGGCATGGCGCTCAACCTGGAAGAGGACTCCGTTTCCATTGTTATTCTGGGCAGCGACGTCGGTCTGCACGAGGGCAGCATCGTTCGCCGCACGGGGCGCGTCGTTTCCGTTCCGGTCGGCGAGGAGCTGATCGGCCGCGTCGTCAACGCGCTGGGTCAGAGCGTCGATGGAAAGGGCGAAATTAAAACCAGCCATTCCCGCCCGATTGAAAGCCCCGCGCCGGGCATTATCGAGCGCAAGAGCGTCAGCGTCCCGCTGCAAACAGGCATCAAGGCAATCGACAGCATGATCCCGATTGGCCGCGGCCAGCGCGAATTGATTATCGGCGACCGTCAGACGGGCAAGACCGCGATTGCGACGGATACCATCATCAACCAGCGCGGCAAGGACGTCATCTGCATCTACGTTGCCATCGGCCAGAAAAACTCGACCGTTGCGCAGCTTGTCGAGCAGCTCACGCGCGCGGGCGCGATGGAATACACCATCGTCGTCAGCGCAACCGCGTCCGAGCTTGCGCCGATGCAGTATATCGCGCCTTACGCAGGCTGCACGATGGGCGAATATTTCATGCAGCAGGGCAAAGACGTGCTGATTATCTACGACGATCTGTCCAAGCACGCCGTCGCTTACCGTGCGCTGTCCCTGTTGATTCGCCGTCCGCCGGGACGCGAGGCCTATCCGGGCGACGTTTTCTATCTGCACAGCCGTCTGCTCGAACGCGCGGCACGCATGGCGCCGGAATACGGCGGTGGCAGCCTGACCGCTCTGCCGATCATCGAGACGCAGGCGGGCGATGTTTCCGCGTATATCCCGACGAACGTGATTTCCATCACGGACGGCCAGATCTTCCTGGAAAGCGAACTGTTCCATTCCGGCATTATGCCGGCTGTCAACCCGGGCATCTCGGTTTCCCGCGTCGGCGGCAACGCGCAGATCAAAGCCATGAAGAAGGTCGCCGGTTCCCTCAAGCTGATTTACAGCCAGTATCGCGAGCTGCAGAGCTTCGCTCAGTTCGGCAGCGATCTGGACGCGGACACCAAAGCGCGCCTCTCTCAAGGCGAGCGCGTGGTTGAGGTGCTCAAGCAGGGACGCAATCAGCCCATCGACGTTGAGAAGCAGGTTTGTATTCTGTATGCTGTCATCAACAATTATCTGACGGATGTGCCGGTGGAGCGCGTTTCGCTGTACGAGCAGGGGCTGTATGCGCGCCTTGACGCGCAGCATGCGGACATTCTGGAGACGATTCGCACGACCGGAAAGTTTGAAAAGGAAACCGAAGAGAAGCTCTGCGCTGCTCTGAAGCAATATACCAAGGATTTTCTTGCCCAGTGAGTAAAGGAGGGGATTTGGGATGGCTGGCGCTTCGATGAAAGACATCAAGCTGCGCATTAAAAGCGTGGAAAGCACCATGCAGATCACCAAAGCGATGGAGCTTGTCGCTTCCTCCAAGCTCAGGAAGGCGAAAGAACGTCAGGAAAGGTGTCGTCCCTATTTTACGGGGCTCAAGCAGACGCTCGAAAGCATCGAGACGGCAACGCACGATTTTTCCTCGCCCTATCAACAGCATCGCGAGGTGAAGAAGCGCTGCCTGATCGTCATTGCGGGCGACAGAGGATTGGCCGGCGGCTATAACAGCAATGTGTTCAAATCCGTTCTGCCGCTGCTCAGGGAAGGCCCTGTCTGTGTGCTGCCGATCGGCAAGCGGACGGTAGAGTTTTTCGCGCGCAACGATGTGGAAATGCTGACCACGGAATTTGCCGAGGCAGCGTCCGTCTCTGTCGCGGATTGCTTTACCATCAGCAATCTGGTTACGCAGGGATATCTGAGCGGCCAGTATGACGAGGTTTCCGTCGTTTATACGCGCTTTGTATCCATGCTGACGCAGACGCCTGCTCAGGATTCGCTCCTGCCGCTTGAAAAGCTGGAAGCCAAAGACGAAACCGGCGTTCGCCAGCTCGTGCTCTATGAGCCGAGCCCTTCCGCGGTTTATGACGCCATCGTGCCCAACTACATTGCGGGCATGATTTACGGCGCCATGTCCGAATCTGTCGCCAGCGAGCTGGGCGCTCGCCGAACGGCAATGGACGCCGCCAGCAAGAATGCATCGGAAATGATCGAGGATCTGAGCCTGCGCTACAACCGTGCCCGTCAGGGCGCGATTACGCAGGAAATCACCGAAATCGTCGCCGGTGCGGAGCACTAATCTCGAAACAGAAGGAGCAACGCTATGGCTAAAGGAAACATCGGTACCGTGGTGCAGGTCATCGGCCCGGTACTGGATATTCGATTTAAGGATGGCGAGCTGCCCCAGCTTTTGAACGCCGTTGAGGTTGAAAGCGGCGAGAAAAAACTGACGGTTGAGGTGGCTCAGCACATCGGCGACGATGTGGTTCGCTGCATCGCCATGAGCAGTACGGATGGCCTGACGCGCGGCGCGAAGGCGACCGATACGGGCGCGGCCATCACCGTTCCGGTCGGTGAAAAATGCCTGGGGCGCATCTTCAATCTGCTCGGCGAGCCGGTGGATAACCAGCCTGCGCCGCAGGACGTGGAGCGCTGGGCGATTCACCGCGATCCGCCGCCGTATGACGAACAGGAAACATCTGCCGAGATCCTCGAAACGGGCATCAAGGTCGTTGACCTGATTGCGCCGTATGCGAAGGGCGGCAAAATCGGCTTGTTCGGCGGCGCGGGCGTCGGCAAAACCGTTCTCATCATGGAGCTGATTAACAACGTGGCCAAGCAGCACGGCGGCCTGTCCGTTTTCACGGGCGTCGGCGAACGCACGCGCGAAGGCAACGATCTGTACAACGAAATGAAGGAGAGCGGCGTTCTGAGCAAGACCGCGCTGGTCTACGGCCAGATGAACGAGCCGCCGGGAGCTCGTATGCGCGTGGCACTTTCCGGCCTGACGATGGCGGAGTATTTCCGCGATCGCGAAGGTCAGGACGTGCTGCTGTTTATCGACAACATTTTCCGTTTCACGCAGGCCGGTTCCGAGGTTTCCGCGCTGCTGGGTCGCATGCCGAGCGCCGTCGGTTATCAGCCGACGCTGGCGACGGAGATGGGCGCGCTTCAGGAGCGCATCACCTCGACCAAGCACGGCTCGATTACGTCTGTTCAGGCGGTTTATGTGCCTGCGGACGACCTGACCGACCCGGCTCCGGCGACGACCTTCGCGCATCTGGATGCGACGACGGTTCTCTCCCGTGCCATTTCTTCGCTGGGCATTTATCCGGCGGTCGATCCGCTGGAATCTACCAGCCGCATTTTGAACCCGGACGTCGTGGGCGAGGAGCATTACCGCGTGGCACGCGATGTTCAGCGCATCTTGCAGCGCTATAAGGAATTGCAGGATATCATTGCGATCATGGGCATGGACGAGCTTTCCGAGGAGGACAAGCTGACCGTTTCCCGCGCGCGTAAAATCCAGCGCTTCCTTTCCCAGCCGTTCAGCGTTGCGGAGCAGTTTACCGGCATGGAAGGCAAGTATGTGCCGATCAAGGAAACCATCCGCGGTTTCAGGGAAATCATCGAGGGCAAGCACGACGATCTGCCCGAGAGCGCTTTCCTGTTTGTCGGCACCATCGACGAAGCGGTAGCGAAAGCCAAAAAGGGTGAGCATGCATGAGTACGTTCCACCTAAAAATCAGCACTCCGGACGGCTTGCTCTTTGACGGCGAGGTTGAGCGTATTCGCGCGCGCATGATTGACGGCGACGTTTGTTTGCTGGCGCATCACGCCGATTATGTATCCGCTGTCGGCGCAGGCGAGGCCGCGATTGCGCTGCCGGATGGGCAGGTCAAGCGCGCCGCCTGCATCGGCGGTATGCTGGCCATGATCGACGGCGAAGCGAACCTGATCGCGACGACGTTCGAATGGGCAGAGGATATTGATCTCCCGCGCGCCCAACACGCGAAGGAGGTTGCGCAGAATCGCATTGCCGCCGCCAAGAATGACGAACGCGAGCTGATGCTGGCGGAAGCCAAATTAAGGCGCGCGCTGGTGCGAATCGGCGTTAAGAGCTAACGGAACACGACAACACAGGGACGGTTTTTCCGCCCCTGTGTTTGTTTATTTGTGCTGCACGGCCAACGCGGGAATCAGGCTTCTCAGGCCGGAAATCATTCCGCTTCCTGCCTGCACCTGCGCAAGCTGAACGGCCTGCTTGCCCTCAAGCCAGACGCCTTGCTGCAAAAGCTCCTCGTGGATCGGAATAATCCGATACGTATACAATACGCCGGCCTGCGCGGACGTATCCAGAAAGCTGAGCGCCTGACCGGAAGAGGCGACCATTTCCGTCAGGATGACCGATTCCCCGACCGCATCGCGCTGGATGCGATAGCGCGCATCCGACGACGCTTTGAAATGCAGCTCGGGATAGCCGCCGGCGCTATGCGCCACATAGAAGGACGACGGCGCATTGGGCGCCTGCCAGATATCCGAAACCGCATACGGCCGATTAGAGGCCGCAAAAACCTCGCTGATGCGGTATTCCTTCGGCGTTTTGTCGCTCGCCAGCATGACGGAGCCCCGGCTGGTCAACGCGCGCTTATCCAGAGTCAGCCAAATCAGGCCATCCGGCTGACTGAAATTCGGCTTGTCGCGATCTGCATACGCCTTTTTGAAAAACGCCGCAGCGAGCGAGGCCGTATTGCGGCCGCCGGTGACGCCGTTTGAGATTTTGTGCTTGGCGTCAGTTTGGTCAAAGCCCATCCATACCGAAACGGAGATTTCCGGCGTATACGCCGCCATCCAGATATCGCGATTGCCGCCGGTCATGGACACCGTTCCTGTTTTTCCGGCAATCGGCGTGTTTGCCGCCAGCATTCGCGTTCCCGTTCCGTTTGAAACAACCGATTGCAGAAGAGAGGTCATCAAAAACGCATTTTGCGCGGAAATCACCTGTTTTCCGCTTTCTTTTCGTTCGTAAACGACGTTTCCGTCTGCGGATTCAATCCGGCTGACGCAATAGGGCTGGCGATAAATGCCGCCGTTCGCGTAGGGCGCATACGCCGCCGCAAGTTCCACCGGCGTAACGCCATAGGTCATTGAGCCGAGCGCGAGAGAAAGGTTTCGGTCGCTCTTCTCCGTCGGAATCCCCATTTTATTCAGATATTGGATCGAAGCGTTCACACCGATCTCTTCGAGCAGACGAACGGCCGTCGTGTTCAGCGAATTGCGAACCGCCGTTCTCATGGTGACGAGTCCGTAATATCGGTCGCCCGCGTTGCGCGGCGTGTAATTGCCAAAACTCGTCTTTTCATCCAGCAAAACGGAGGCGGTCGTATAGCCCAGTTCGAGCGCAGGGCCGTAAACAGCCAGCGGCTTGAGCGCCGAACCCGGCTGGCGGCGCATTTGCGTCGCACGGTTTAACCCGCGCCGCACCGTGTAATCGCGCCCGCCGACCATGGCCAGCACCGCGCCGCTGCCCGTATCCACCACAGCCATCGCGCTTTGGATCGGCGTTCCGTCGGATGCGTCGGCAGGGAAGAAACTCTGATCCGAATAGACCTCGTCCGCAATGGTTTGAAGCTGCGCGTCGTATGCCGTGTGGATTTCAAATCCGCCCTGAATCACTTCGTCCGCCGAAAGCCCGAGAAGCTCGGCGCTCTCGCGCAGCGCCTCGTCGATATACCAACCATACGACTGTTTCTCGGCCTCACGCGCCAGCACCCAGACGCTTTCGCCGCGCGCTTCCCGCGCCTCCTCCTGCGTGATAAAACCGTTACCTTCCATCACGGAAAGGATGTACTGTCTGCGGGAGCGGTTGCTTGACGGGTTGATATGCGGCGCGTACACAGAAGGCGCTTTGATGATCGCCGCGAGGCTTGCGCTCTGGTTCAGCGTCAAAGCTGATACATCCACGCCGAAGTACGCCTGTGCGGCCGCCTGTATGCCGTATGCGCCGCGCCCGAAATACACTGTATTCAGATACATGGCCAGAATCTCATCCTTGCTGTATGCCGCTTCGATTTGGAAGGCGAGATGGATTTCTTCCAGCTTGCGCCGAATGGTCTTTTCGGCGCTCAGGTGCGTCAGTTTCGCCAGTTGCTGCGTGATGGTGCTTGCGCCTTCGGCCAATGTGCCGTTTTTGATGTTGCTGCGAAGCGCACCCAAGATTCGATAGACGTCAATCCCTCGATGCTCGTAAAAGCGCAGATCCTCCGCAGCCAGAAACGCCTGACGGGTGTGCATCGGAATTTCATCCAAAGATACGATGTTTCGGTTTTCCGCGCCGCGCAGTTCGCTCATCAGTTCGCCCTGCGCGTCATACATCGAGGACGTCTGTGCCAACGCGGACAGCTTGGAAGCGTCCAGCTGCTGCCAATTCGGCACGTCGAAAACAACATAAAACGCCGCGCAGGCAAGCAAAAGAAGACCGATGAGCGCCGCCAGAACCATCATCAGCACTTTTTTCTTTTTGCTCATTCCGTCAGCCTCCTCGATCGACTTTTCTTCTTTTCTGCCCAAAGTTCCCGCTAAATATGCGTGTTTTGCTGCATACACGGGCGTATACTTTCATACAGTGTATCATCAAACACAGGAGGAGGGATTGTTTTGCTGCAATGCACACAGCAGGGAGACGCGCTGACGGTTCATCTCTGCGGGGAAATTGACCATTGCGCGGCTGAAAGCCTGAGAAACGAAATCGAAATGCAGATTGTACGGCGAAATGCAAAGCGTTTAATCCTTGATTTTTCGCAGGTCACCTTCATGGACAGCTCCGGCGTCGGCATGATTATCGGGCGATATAAAACCATGCATGCGCGCGGCGGCAGCGTCGCGGCCTGCGGCTTACAGCCGCCGATAGACCGGTTATTCCATCTGGCGGGGCTGCATCGAATCATTGCCATCACAGAGACGGAAGGGCGGGAAACATATGAATAATCAAATGGAGCTGAGCTTTCTGGCTGTCGCGCAGAACGAGGCGTTCGCCCGCATGGTCATCAGCGCGTTCCTCGTCCAAACCAACCCGACGCTGAGCGTCGTTTCCGAGGTGAGAACCGCTGTCAGCGAGGCCGTGACCAACGCCATTGTGCATGCTTACGCTGAAAAAAGCGGAAAGGTGATTCTGCGCGCGTGGATCGACGAAAACGCCATCCGAATCGAGGTTGAAGATATGGGGCGGGGCATCGAGGATATCGAGCAGGCCATGCAGCCCTTTTATACCACCCAGCCGGATCAGGAAAGGACGGGCATGGGCTTTGCTCTGATGCAGTCCTTTATGGACAGCGTTCGCGTACAGTCCTCGCCGGGAAACGGAACCATCGTTTTTATGCAGAAACGGCTGCATGAAAACGATGAATGATGACCTCGGAATGCTGCACGAAGGAAGAGCCGCTTCTGCGTCGCGCTCAAAGCGGCGACCCGGACGCCATCGAGCTTTTTCTGGCCGGATACGTTCCGCTGCTGCGCGCGCTGGCCAAGCGCTTTTTCTGCGTTTCTCTGTCCGCGCAGGATCTGTGTCAGGCCGGTTATATCGGGCTGATGCTGGCGCTCGAACATTACAACACAGGACGGGGCACCGAATTTATCACCTACGCCATGCCGTGGGCGCTCGGCGAAATGAAAAAAGCGCTTCGACAGGCAGACGATTTCACCAGCACGCAACGCTTCGGGCGGCAGGTTTCAAGGGAACTGCGCCGTTTGAGCGCTTCGCTCGGCCGCGAACCGCGCATTGAAGAGCTGGCACAGGCATGTCATGCGTCGCCTTCGGACGTCGTTTGCGCACTGGAAGCAGGGTATACGCCCATGTCGCTCGACGAACCGGCTCAGAGCACGGGGCGAACGCTGCTCGACGCTTTGGCCAGGGGAGATTCCATCGACGACCAGAAGCTAGATATTCGCCTTGCGCTTATGCACCTTCCGATTCAGCAGCGAAATCTGATCATTTTGCGCTATGTGCGGGAGCACACGCAGAAGGAAACCGCGAAAATCATGGGCGTCAGTCAGAGCCAAATCAGCAGAATCGAGCGGCAGGCATTAGACGCGCTGCGGAAATGGCTCATATAAGCCAAAGGAGAAGCGCCATAACCGCGCCGGACATGAGCGCCCGGAGCAGCGCGAGGCAGAGCAAACGCCCCTGCGTCACGCCGCACACCTGCAAAAAGAGGTGGTTTTGCGTTAAAATCGACAAGCCGCCAAAGCCTGTCAGCACCGCCATGCTCACATCGCGCGCAAAGGATGCGCTTGACGTTTGGATCAGCAGGCGCATGCCGCCCGCGATTTCCAGCACGGATTGCAGATAAGCGCACCCGGTTTCCGGCAAAAACGGGAAAAGAATACGGATGCAGGCAGCCGCCACGCTGAAAAAGACAATGCATCCGCCCACACCCAGCACGGAAAAAACGCTGTCCGTAATTGGATTTCCATTTGCCTTTTCCGGCGTTTCCCGCGCGGCGACCTTTTCCATGACGGGGGACAGCCGCCGGACACAGACAAAGGCTGAAAGTGCCCCAAGACCATGCGCGGCCAGCAGGCAAAGGCATGTCTTTTGCGCAACGCCCCACGCATGCAGAGTGCCGACGAAAAACATGGGGCTGATGGTTCCTGTCAGCGCGCAGAGCGCGTAAAGCTGACTCTGCGCCATGCCGCCGGATGAAACGGACAGCATCGCCGCACCGGAAGGAGAGCCGCCCACGCAGCCCAGCAGTACGGCCAGCGGTGCGGCGGGAAAGCGCGCCGAACGCAGGCGCTGCGCCGTCATTTTGCAGAGCACCATGTACGGAAACAGGCTCGGCACAATATCCCGTGCCCAAATAGATAACGCGCTTTGCGACGCGGAAATCGTCGTCCCCGGAAAACACAGGATCATTCCCGCCAGCAGAAAGCAGATAAGCGCCGCCACATCACGCACCTCCCTTGCAGTCTATGCGCATACGCGCCGCAAAATTGCGCCGACGTGCCGCAGGAAAAACGAATATTTTCAAGAAAAAAGCCGAAAAAACGGTGACACCCGTTGCGCACAGCGTCCGTATCGTGCTATAATAAACGATGTAGCAAAAACAACCGGGAGGTTTTTCATTTATGTCAGGCCATTCCAAGTGGGCAAATATCAAGCACAAAAAGGGCAAGGCGGACGCCGAGCGCGGCAAAATCTTTACGAAGATCGGCCGTGAAATCGCCATCGCGGTGCGCGACGGCGGCAGCGACCCGGCCATCAACGGCAAGCTCCGCGACGTAATCGCGAAGGCCAAGGCCAGCAATATGCCCAACGAAAACATCAAGCGCTCCATCGCCAAGGCGGCGGGCGAACTGGGCAACGTCAATTACGAAGAGATTCAGTACGAAGGCTATGCGCCGGGCGGCGTTGCGGTCATCGTTTCGACCGTGACCGATAACCGCAACCGCACTGCGTCCGACATCCGCCATATCTTTGATAAAAACGGCGGCTCTCTGGGCACGAACGGATGCGTTTCCTATATGTTCGATAACGTCGGCATGATCGTCATTGAGCGCAAACCCGGCATGGATGAGGACGAAGTGATGATGGCCGCGCTTGACGCGGGCGCAAGCGACGTGGAGGTTCTCGACGACAGCTTTGAGGTGACCACGACCGTTTCCGATTTCTCCGCGGTTCGCGACAATCTGGAAAAAGCCGGTTATACCTTCCTGAGCGCCGAGCTGACCATGATTCCGCAGACGACCAACGAGATCACCGATCCGGAGACCGTCGAAAAGATTCAGAAGATGCTCGAAATGCTCGATGATCTGGACGACGTGCAGGACGTGTATCACAACGGCGATCTGCCCGAGGAAGAAGACGAGGACGAATAATCCTTCGACATACGCAAAAAGCTGCCCGTTTGACCGAGCAGCTTTTTTGTCGCCACATCTTGACATTTCCCCCTGACTATGAAACAATAGACATATATATTGGCCATTTTGGCATGAGAAGAGGTTACACACCATGAAAGCCACCGTAACGCTGATCGTTCCCTGTTATAATGAGGAAGAATCTCTTCCGATTTTTTATAACGCCGTTTGCGACGTTGCCCGACAGCTGCCCGATTACGGCATTTCGCTTCTGCTGGTCAACGACGGATCCAAGGATGGAACGCTCAAGGTGATGCGCGAGCTGGCGGCGCGGGATGAACGGGTTCAGTATCTTTCCTTCTCGCGGAACTTCGGAAAGGAAGCCGCCATGTACGCCGGATTCTGCAACGCGAAGGGCGACTATGTGGCCGTCATGGATGCCGACATGCAGGATCCGCCGTCCCTGCTGCCGGAAATGCTCCAAACTTTGGAAGCCGGCGAATACGACAGCGTGGCCACCCGCCGCGTTACCCGCGACGGCGAGCCGCCGATCCGCTCCTTCTTCGCGCGGATGTTTTACAAATTGATCAATCGCATTTCCGAGGCGGATATTGTGGACGGCGCGCGCGATTTTCGCCTGATGAAGCGCGAAATGGTGGACGCCATCGTCTCCATGTGCGAATACAACCGTTTTTCCAAGGGAATTTTCGGCTGGATCGGCTTCAAAACCAAGTGGCTGCCCTATAAAAACGTGGAACGCGTGGCTGGTGAAACCAAATGGAGCTTTTTCAAGCTGTTTAAGTATTCACTGGATGGCATTGTCAATTTCTCGCAGGCGCCGCTGTCCATCGCCTCGGTTTCCGGCCTGATTCTTACGGCCATCGCCTTCTTTATGATTCTTTTCGTGGTGATCCGCCGCCTGATCTTCGGCGATCCCGTTGCGGGCTGGGCTTCCACCGTCTGCATCATCCTATTCATCGGCGGCGTTCAGCTTCTGTGCATGGGCATCATGGGGCAGTATCTGGCAAAGACCTATTTGGAAGTAAAAAATCGCCCGCATTTTATCATCAGCGAAACGAACGATAAGGACGCCAAGCGCATCGGCTAATCAAGGAGGATTTCCGTTTTGAAACCCCAAAAACATGGCTCTTTTCATCAAAAACACAGTTTGGGTCAGAATTTTATTGAGGACGAAGCCCTGCTTTCGCAGTTGGCCGAGCTTTCCTTGGTTACAGCTGAGGATTGCGTTCTGGAAATCGGCCCGGGGTTCGGCGCGCTGACCAAGCCTCTCGCCGAGCGTGCCAAACAGGTTGTTTCGCTTGAAATCGACCGCACGTTGATTCCGATTCTGAATGTAACGCTGGAAAAATACGCCAACGCGCGCGTAATCTGCGACGATGTGATGCGAACAAACCTCTCCGCGCTCGTGGCGGAAGCATTCGGCGCGGATTGTCCGTCGCTGCGCGTCGCCGCCAATTTGCCGTATTACATCACGACCGACGTGCTGACCAAGCTGATGCGCGAGTTGCCGCAAGCCAAATCCATCGCGGTGATGATTCAAAAAGAGGTCGGCGACAAGCTGCTCAGCGGCCCGGGCGACGACGGATACGGTCCGTTGGCCGTGATGTGCCAATATCGCTACCATGTGATGCGCGCGCTCGATGTGCCGGCGGCCTGCTTCAACCCGCCGCCCAAGGTGGATTCAAGCTTCATGGTGCTTGAAAAGCTCGAACAGCCAAGCGTAAACGCAGGGGATGAGGAGATTTTTACCCGGCTGGTTCGCAGCGCATTCGCCATGCGGCGCAAAACGCTGCTCAATAATCTGGTTTCAGGCTTTTCGCTCAACCGCGAACAGGCGGCTGCTTGTCTTGCGGCGGCCAATCTCTCCGCACAGGCGCGCGCCGAGGAACTGAGTCTGGAGGATTTTGCCGGACTGGCCATACAGCTGCAAAACACCATACGTTGAATTTGACGACAACCGCTCTTGAAGGATGCTTCGGCGGTTGTTGTTTTTTTATAGATGAATTGCGTAGTATGCATTTCCCTGCGAAAGGGTTTGCTTTTTAGCGAATCGCCTCGAAAACCAGGCGGCCTTCGGCCGTTTTTATGGACAAAAATGATGTTTTGTCCAAATCTTACCATTATATATGGTACTTTACATTTCTGTAGAAATTTGTTATAATATCTGCGCTGATTTTTCGCGAAAGGATGAAAGCTATGAAACGGTTCGTGTTTTTGCTTCTGACAGCATGGCTGCTTTCAAGCGGTTTTGCGGTTGCGGACGTAAATCTGCGCGGTTACGCCAAAGAAAACAGATATCAATACCTTGCGTTTGGCTGTTTCCCGCAGACGGCCGACGGGGAAGAGCAGCCGATTCTCTGGCGTATTCTAAGCGTGACGGACAAAGAAGCCTACCTTTTGAGCGAATACATTCTTTTCAACAATCGGGTTCACCCGGACGATGACGCATACCGCGCATCGGGCGGCGCTTTTAATCAAACCGAAATCTATGCGCTCCTGAACGGCCCCTTTGAGCGCATCGTCATCTCCCCGGATGAGGCGGCGGAGCTGCGTCATAAAACATACTACGGGCGCGCATATGACGCAGAAACGAGCTTTTATGAGCAGGCTTTTACGGCGGCGGAAAAGGCGATGATCCTTGACGACAAAGAACTGGGGCGCGTCTTTCTGCCGTCCGCAGACGATTTGAAAAACGCGGATTACGGCTTTGGCACGAATCCATCCACAAAAGCCTATGGCACGCAATTTGCAATCGCCGAGGGACTGTTTCGCTATTCAAACGGTTCCAGCCCGTATTGGACGCGCACACAATCCACTGATTTTCCGTATGGGACGCGCTGCACGAAGGAACACGGCAATTTGGGCTATATCCGCTGCGTGGTGATGAACGAGGGGATTCGTCCGGCGCTGCGGCTGGATATCGGCGCGCTCGAACTGTCCGGTGGGAACGGTACAATGGAAAACCCTTATCTGGTCAAACGATAACGGTTAGGCATGGAGTCGATCACGATGCACACGAAACACATAGGATCTATCATAACGGCGGCGCTTCTCTGCCTGCTGGCTCCCTTCTGCATGGCGCAGGAGGCGCAGGAGCTCACATCAAGCTGCGTCATCACATCGCCCAACAAAAAGACGGATTCGGTGCACGACGGCGAATACACCAGCTTCTGGCGCAGCCGCACGGGGGAAAACCCTTATCTGGAATTTCAAACGCCGGAGGGCGAAGCAGCGCAGTATCTGTACATCTGTTTTGCCGAGATGCCCGAAACGTGGTCCGTTGAAACGGAGACGGACGGCGAGTGGCGCACACTGCTGAACGGCTCGAGAGACTACATGCACGTACTTCTCGAACTGGACGGCCAAACGCATTTTCGGATCGTGGGAGATTCCGGAAAAGAGAGCTATCTAAAAATCAACGAGGTTTTTGTCTTCGGCGACGGCGATTTGCCGGATTGGGTGCAGCGTTGGGAACCCACCCCGGAAAAAGCCGACTTGCTTTTGCTGGTTGCGCACCCGGACGATGAATTGATCTTTTTCGGCGGCACCATTCCGACCTATGCCGTAGAGCGCGGCATGAACGTCGTGGTGGCGTATATGAGCTATTCCAACACGACGCGCAGGAGCGAGCTTCTGAACGGCCTATGGCACCTCGGCGTTCGCCAATATCCCGTCATCGGCTCGTTTGCCGACGTTTACATGAAAACGCTGGATGAAGCCTATTCCCGCTGGCGAAAGAAGGACAGCCGCGCCTACGTCACCGAGCTGATTCGTCAATACAAGCCGGACGTCATGCTCACGCACGATATCAACGGCGAATACGGCCACGGCGCGCACGAGCTCTGCGCCAGCGTTGCCCAATACTGCGTGGAACGAACCGGCGACGAAGCCTTTATGCCGGAATCTGCGGAAAAATGGGGGACATGGTGCGTCAAAAAGCTCTATCTGCATCTAGGAAGGGAGAACACCGTCACGATGGATTGGCGCGTTCCGCTCTCATCCATGGGCGGCAAAACCAGCCTCGAACTAGCGCAGGAAGCATATGCCTTCCATATCACGCAGCACAAAACATCGTTCGCAGTCACCGACGAAGGGCGAACGAGCAACGCCAAATTCAGTCTGGTCTATTCCTCGGTCGGGGAAGACTGCATCGGCGGCGATTTCTTTGAACACATCTCACCGGACAACCAGAACGCTTCGGACACGGAAACCGCATCGACTCCGACGCCCGCGCCCACGTCAACGCCCGCGCCCGTTTACGACAAGGTCAAGGCCGACGTCGCGTGGCCTATGGCACAGCCTGCGCTGGATGCATACGGCTATCCGCTCTCCGGCGAGCACGTTTATGAAGACGACGACGCGGGCGTTTGGTTTTACGCATCGCCAACCCTCGTCGTCCGCATCGACCGCTTTTTCGATCAAGAGGCCGTTCTGACGTGGTACGAAGTGCAAATCTATTGCGACCTGAACGCAGAGCACGTGGGCAGTATTCTTTACAACCCGCAAAAACCGCAGAGCAAGCATGTGCAGGCTGCGCTGATTGCAAAACAGAATCAAACTGTCTGGGGGATGAACACGGATTACTACACCTATCGCGTCGGCCGAAAGACCATCACGGGCATGGTCATTCGGAACGGGCAGGTTTTCTATGACCGTGTGCCTGAGGCAAACCGCCATCAATTTCCCAATCTGGATACGCTGGCCATGCTGGAGGACGGAAGCTGGCATGTGTTCCATTCCGACGAGCACACGGCGCAGGAATATCTGGATATGGGCGCGGTGGACGTGTTCTCCTTCGGCCCGTACCTGATTCGAGACGGCGAAATCAATCCCTTCCTTGCCGAAATGACAAACGGCCTTACGCCGCAGCCGCGCTGCGCCATCGGAATGGTGGAGCCGGGGCATTACTTCGCCGCGTTGGCGGAGGGGCGCATCCGCAATGTCAGCGTCGGCGTATCGGTCGCGCAAATGGCCGAATGGATGCAGAAGGGCGGCTGCAGGGAGGCGCTCAATCTGGACGGCGGCCAAACCGCAGTTATGACGTTCATGGGGAAGCAAATCTCCCGGATCGGCAAATATGACGGCGGCAAAACCAGCGCCCGCGCAACAACCGAAATCATCGGCGTCGGCCGATCGGACTTGATCGATCCCAACGCCAAATAACCAAGCGGGCTGAGCCCGTCTTCGCCTCTGCCGAAGGCTGCAAAACATCAAGGTTCCGTTCACACGGGCATTTTTTTGCAGTCTCCTCTCCCATACATTTCCATGAACAAAAACGCGCATGCAGCCCTTCAAGCAAGGCAGTGCATGCGCGTTTTTATGATTCAGCGAATCAGAAAGCGAAGACGGGGGCGGAGCTTATTTATATAAATCGCCGTCAACGGGACAAGCAGACGATCGTAGAGCAGCAGTGAGAAGTTCATCAGCACCGCGAACAGGAAAAGAAGCCACGCGCCCATCTCGGTAAATTCCGCAACGACAGCATCCATGTGGAGCACAAAGCCCAGAATCGCATACATCAGGAAAATCGCGGCGTTGAAAACGGCGAGCTTGAGCGCGAGCCGCAGAGGCTTTTTCCCGATCTTCTCGATATTCCACTTGATAATTGGGTAATATCCGAGAAAGAGATAGAAAAACGCCGCTTCCTTGTCCACGCCGAGCGTGAGTACGATCAACGAGGTTGCGATATACGCCGTCCACGCGGTTTTTCGGCCATATTCCAGCATGATCGGCAGGAGCAGTATGCCGCCGAGCATCGGCGCGCAGTACGTCGCAATCGGAACCAAGCCGCCCGTGAGCATCAGGGCGACGGAAAGCGCGACCATCATGCCGCAAAAAGCAACCTTGCCACTCTGTTTTCGGCTGCCGGAACGATTCTGACCCGCCATCATTCAATCCCTCTTTTTCCTTCAAAACTGTTTTCCATTATAACACAGGGGCGGTGCAAGCACAACTGACCAACAAAAATCCCCCTTCGCCGCACGAGCGAGGGGGAACATAGGAAGGTTTACGTTTTACGTCAGATCAATCCTGGAGCGCGAGGCGCTTCGCCAACTGACGAATCTGCGGGATGAGCGCAAGAACGATGCAGATGATGGCTTCCGGCACAAGGTACAATCCGTTGTACACGATGGAATACACCACAAGATTCTGACCCTCCGGCGCATACATGCCGAAGAAGATCATGCCGGACAGGAACGCGCAGACAAACCGGCCGAAGGTGCCGAGAATGATGCCCGGAATCATGCCCCACTTATCGGAGAACTTGTTGGCCAGACCGGCCAGACCCAGCATGGCGAACGCCAGCGGATAGTCAAGCAGCAGCTCGATGGGATGGACGAAGTACAGGCCGCCCTGCAGGAACTGCACGAATCCATACGCCGCGCCGACCAGCATGCCCGGACCCACGCCGTAAGCATAGGAGAACAGGAAGATCGGCAGCATACTCGCCAGCGTGATCGTGCCGCCCTGCGGCATTTTATACAGCGTGACAAAGGAGAGCACAGTGGCCAGCGCGATGCAGAGCGCACCGTTGGCAAGCATGCGCGCCGTCCAGCGCTTTTTGTCCTTCGAGACGGCAAAGACGATGATGCCGACCAGCAGCAGCGCGACGATGACGCCCCAAGTCGCGGCGGACACCTCAGCAAATTCAGAAAACATGATAGGAAAACCCCTTTCTCTTGTTCGCAATTCTCCGGCCGCAAAAAAAGCCGCATTCCTATCACAGGACTGCGGCTTTGATTTTTGAATCAAGCTCGTCGCTTCCCTACGGTAGGATTAACTACACAGGTTCAAAGGGACAGGCCATTCGGCCATCTCAGCATTGCGCGCCCCCAGCGGTCTTTCGAATTGTCGAAATCATTATATCCGCATGACGCGGGGCTGTCAAGCAAAATTTGCACGCGCCCATCGCCCGCCATCGACGTTTTCCACAAAAAAGCCTTCCGCAAAGGCCGCAACCGTCTGTTTTTTTATAAAAAACGCTTTTTCCCTTGAAAAAACATGATTTTCGGGATAAAATAAACAGGGATTTTTTGTAGAGAGAAGGATACGATGGCGAATATTGTTTTGATTGGTATGCCAGGCTGCGGCAAAAGCACCGTCGGCGTGCTGCTTGCAAAAGCCCTTCAAATGGATTTTGTCGATACGGATATCATTTTGCAGCAACAGCAGGGGAAGAAGCTCCAGGAAATCATCGATCAGGTCGGCAACGATGCGTTTTTGAAGATGGAAGAGGACTGCGTGCGCGGCCTTGCGTGCGATCAAACCGTCGTCGCCACGGGCGGCAGCGTCGTGTATGGCAAGGAGGCCATGCGCCGCCTGCATGAAAACGGGCTCGTCGTCTATATCCGACTGCCGTATGAGGAAATCGAGCGCCGTCTATCCAATCTGGCGACGCGCGGCGTGACGCTGAAAAAGGGGCAGACGCTGCGCAATCTGTATGACGAGCGGATTCCGCTGTATGAGGCGGAGGCCGATTATACATTCGAGCCGGAGGAGGGCGACGTTCAGGAAACGGTGCTTGATCTGGCGCAGCGTCTGTCCGCGCGGATGGAGGCAGACAATGGCCGCTGAAATCTGGGATCTCTATGACGGATGCGGCGAAAAGACCGGCCGCACCATGGTTCGCGGCGAAGCCATCCCCACGGGGTTTTATCACATCGGCGTGCACATCTGGCCGATGAACGGCAGGGGCGAGCTGCTGATTCAGCGTCGCTCCATGAGCGTGCAGTGGAAGCCGGGAATATGGGCCGCAACGGGCGGCTCCGCTGTGAGCGGGGAAGAGCCTTTAGCGGCCGCACGGCGCGAACTGCGCGAAGAGCTGGGCTACGCCGCTTCGGAAGAGGAAATGCGGTTTGTCGCCCGCCTGCGCCGTTCCAATTCATATTGCTATGTCTATGCGGTGAAAACCGACCGGATGGAAAACGAATTTTCTCTGCAAAAAGAAGAGGTGAGCGCCGTTCGCTGGTGCTCGCCCCAGCGGCTGATGCAAATGGTCGCAGAGGGCAGCATGTATAATTACGGGGATGCGTATTACAAGCTGCTGCTCGAATTTCAAAGAAACAACATGCGCGCATAACGCCTGTAAAACCGACCCAATGATAGAGGAATATTGATGAAGAAGCTGTATTTTTCCACTTTCGTCGAAGGCCTTGAAAAGCCGATTGAAGCCATGCTGCACAAGGAAGGCGGCGTTGCGGTCGAGCGCGTGCTCAATGGCGCGGCGCTCTATCGCAGTGTGCGCGAGCCCGCCCTGCCGTATATGCATCAGACGTTTCAGGTGCTCTTTCAGATGAAGCCGATGGCCAACGTCAACGACGCGGTTCGCCGCCTGCTCGCCACGGGCGGCTGGCTCGACCGTTTCCCTTATGAAGAGACGCAGGGCAAGAAATTCCGCATCGTAACCGCGCAGGACGATCATCTGGTCAGCGCCAACATGCGTTATGTGGATATGCTGGAGAAGGCCATCTGCGAGCATACGGGCATGCACACGTATCGCGAGCGCCCGGACGTCGAGCTGTGGGTGCTCTGCCGCCCGGAAGCCGCGTATTTCCTGTGGCGGCTTGGCAAGCGCCAGCCCAAGCAGGAGGGGCAGCTCCGCTCGGACGTCTGCGCAGTCGCCGCGTTTTTTGCGCATTGCGGCGCGAAGAACGCCGCTATTCTCGGCTGCACCGGCAGCGCCCTGCCCGCGGCGGTCAAGGCCTCCGGCGTTCGCGCGCTGACCTGTATCTGTCCCGACCGCGCGACGGCTCGTTTGATCGAAAACAAGGTGAGCGGAACGCGGGCTTACGAAGGCTCCAGCGGATATACGGATTTGGCGGACGCCAGCCAGAGCGCCGTTCTGATGTATCTGCCGGTCAATGCGGAGAAAACCGAGCGGCTTGAAAGCGATCTGCGAAACGCGCTGTTTGAGACGCGCCGCGTGCTTGAGCCGGAAGGGCGCATCGTCGTCATCGCCGCGCTCCACCATGCGGAAAGCACGCTGCGCAAAACGCAGGGCGTTCGCGTGCTCGGCCGTTATCCGCTCACGCTGAGCGGCCAGAAGAGCGCCATCTGGGTGATGGAAACCACCCCGGCCAACGAAGACGCGTAAAAAGGGGCGAATGTATTTCAACATGAGCACCAAGAAGAAAAAAAAGAAGAAGAACAGCAGACGCTCTGCGCTCGTACCCGTTATTCTGATTTTGATCGTGGTGATGGTCGCGCTGGTCGCCGTTTGGCAGCTTCGCGGCGTAATCGGCTCAAACGCGACGACGGCGCGCGCGGTTGCCAGAACGATGGGCAATTCGTATTCGGGCACGGTTGTCATCGCCCGCAACGAAAGGCTGTATGAAACCGAAAATAAGACGAGCATTGATTTTGTCGCGGCGGAAGGCAGCCATGTCAGCCGCTCCGGCGTGATCTGCAAGGTCTATTCTTCCGGCTACAACCAGACGGAAATCAACCGTCTGCAAACGTATCGGCAGGAAATCCAATCCTACCATGTCAGCACGGTGTTCGGCTCGTATGTGGATGCAGCGCTGGACAGCGAAAATCAGGAAATCGCCAATCTGGCACAGCAGGTGCGTACGCTGGTGCAGGGGCGCGGCGTCGGCAGTCTGGGTAATTTGGAAAAACAGCTCAGCAGCTCGCTGACCGTCCGCAAAAACTATCTCAAGCAGAAATATCCCGACGACCAGACCCTCTCGGAGCTTTACAAGGTCGAAAACGACCAGCTCAAAAAGATCGAAAGCTGGACGACGACCTACACCGCGTCGGAGGACTGCATCGTCAGCTTCTATACGGACGGCTATGAAAACAGCGTCAATTCCAGCACATACGGCACGCTGAACCCCAGCGACGTGCGCGCCGTCATTCGGGGCGCGATGCCGGAGCAATCCACCGTTTCCAGAGGCAGCGACCCGATTTTCCGAACGGTCATCGAGGATGAGTGGTACGCCCTGTTCCTCTGTCAGGATCGGGATTGGAATCCCGTTGTCGGCGAAACCTATCAGATGCAGCTCACGGGCTTTGACGATTACGTCATTCCGGCTCAGGTGGTTTCCTTCACCCGAATCGGAAGCGACCTTCTGCTTCGCATGCATGTGTCGCAGAGCGTCGAGCCTGTGCTCAACATCCGCACATGCGGCGCTTCTGTCGGCGATTTTGTAACGGGGTACAGCGTTCCGATCAACGCGCTGTATACCATGGACAACATGATCGGCGTTGTGGTCGCCGACGGCGGCGCACAAACGTTTGTCGGCGTGACGGTCATTTCCTATCCCGATGCGGATACGGCTTTTGTTCGTCCGACGCTGGAAGGTTCGCCGCTGACGGACGGCAAAACGATTCTGCTCTTTTAACAAGGGGGATTTACCATGGATCAGGACCTTTGCGCAAGGGTTGCGGATATCCGCCGTCGGCTTGACGCCGCGGCACTGGCGAGATGGGGGCGCGCACCCGAAATCATCGCCGTGAGCAAAACGGTGTCCGCACCGCGCATTAACGAGGTCAAAGCAGCCGGAATTGCGCGCCTCGGCGAAAACCGCGTGCAGGAAACGCTGGAAAAACTGCCGTATCTGGACGCGGCTTTTCAAATTGATCTCATCGGACGGTTGCAAATCAACAAGGTTAAATATATAATAGATAAGGTCGCCATGATCCAGTCGCTCGACCGCGAGCCGCTGGCGCAGGAAATCGACCGCCGCGCACAGCAGCACGGGCTTCGCATGCCGGTTTTGATTCAGGTCAACATCGGAAACGAGCCGCAGAAGGGCGGCGTCGCCGTGGAGGATCTGCTTTCGTTCACGCAATATGCCGCCAAACTGCCGGGGCTCGACGTGCGCGGCCTGATGGCCGTGATGCCGGACTTGCGTGACGAGGATGCGCTGCGGCCGTATTTCAAGCGCATGCGCGAGCTGTTTGAACGGCTTCAGACGGAAGCCGTTGCCGATACGAGGATTGAAGAACTTTCGATGGGCATGTCCGGCGATTACGAGGTCGCCGCGCAGGAAGGCGCAACGCATGTCCGCATAGGCTCCGCCATCTTTGGCGCGCGAACCTATCAAGAGAATAATCTCAAGGGGGAAACACATTCATGAGTTTTTTCAAAACGCTGTCTGAAAAGCTCGGCTTTATTGCCGACGAAAGCGATGACGACCGCAACGACGACGAGCTTGAGGACGGCGAAATTCAGGATGAAGAGGACGAGGAGGAAGAAGAAGACGCTCGTCCTTCGCGGTTTTCCCTGAATAATCCGTTTGGCAAGGGCAAAAAGCAGACCGCTTCAAGCAGGCGCAAGCCCGCCGCAGAGGAATATGACGAGGACGAGGAGGAAAACGAGCCGCAGGTTCGCCGCCAAAGCCGCCACAGCAACGTCATTCACGATTCCCGGATGGATCCCCGCGCCGCGCAGGAGGCGCAGTACACCCACTGCGAGCGCATTGTCAACGTCCGCCAGATTGAGGAATGTCGCGAAATCATCAAATATCTGCTTCGCGGCGAAAGCGTTCTGTTGAATCTGGAAAACATTGATCCGAAGGACTGCGGCCGCGTGGTCGATCTGCTCAGCGGCGCGGCATTTGCGCTTCAGGGCAGGATGCTGAAGGTGGCGCATCTTTCCTACCTGCTTGCGCCGGAGAATGTCGAGGTCATCGAGGAAGACGTATACGCGGCCAGCCGCATGCGCTATCGGTAAACCGACATGGACGAAAACCGACGCACATTTGAATTTGCAGCGCGCTTTGCCTGTGAAAAAGGCATCGCGCGCTACACACGTTTTCTGGATCCCGTTCAGGAAGCGGAAGCTCGGCAGATCGCCTGTGACTGCGGTGCTGTCTTCGCTTCATGGGGCGGTTATGAGCAGGCCGAACGCAAAATCGGCTGTTTTCTGCCGTGGGGCGAAGAAGCTCTGCGCGTGAATTTTCCGCTGGTGACGCTCCATTCGCGCTATTCTTCCAAGTTTTGTTCGCTTTCTCATCGCGATCTTCTTGGCTCTTTTATGGCTTTGGGCTTGACAAGAGACAGTATTGGCGATATTATCATAGTAGATTCTGATATCTATCTGTTCGTCGTAGCTCAGACTGCCGATTTCATTGCGCAAAGCATGAACAGCGCCGGGAAAGTTCCGCTTCGTTTCGAACCGATCGACGGCGAAATTCAAATTCCCGAGCCGAAGGGCATCTGTTTTCACGATACGCTCAGCTCCATGCGGCTTGACGCCGTTATTGCGTCGGCCTATCGGCTTTCCAGAAGCGAGGCAAGCGAGCTGATCCGCGCAGGGCTGGTGAAGCTTAACCACATTCCCTGTGAACGGGTGGATGCAGCCGTTGCGGAAGGCACGATGCTCTCCGTGCGCGGCAGGGGCAGAATACAGTTAAGAAAAATCGAAGGCCTGACTCGCAAGCAACGTATCGGGGTCACCTTTTTCCGATACGAATAAATAATGTTTAACCGCTGAAAGGAGCTTCTCCCATGGCTATTACGCTGGATACGATTGTCAACAAGGTATTCAAGGTCGTCAAAAACGGCTATGATAACAACGAGGTTGAGAGCTTTCTCGACGAAATTCTCGAAGAGATGGAAAACCGCGAGGCCGAAACCAACAAGCTCAAGGAGCAGGTCGCGCAGCTGACCGCCGAGCTGAATCAGGCGCGCGCCGACCTTCAGGCGGCCAAATCCGCCCAGCCCGCGGTCGTGACCGCCGCGCCCACCGCTCGTCCGGCTCAGGATGACCGCCATTCCAGCGAGAGCTTTGAGCTTGTACTGAGCAAGGCCAAGGGCGCTTATGAAGAGATTGTCTCCGCGGCGGATACCCGCGCGGCGGAAATCATCAACAAGGCCAATCAGGACGCCGCAACCATCCGTTCGGATGCGCAGAGCAAAATCACCGATTTGACCAGCCAGCTTACCGCGCTGCGCAAGCAGACCTCGGAATACTACGATTCCCTCAAAAAAATCACCGATGCGCAGACTGCTTCCATGGAGCAGATCAAGCGTCTGCTGTAAGCTTGCCAAGCAGGGGGAAACCCTGCTTTTTTGTTTTGTCCGTTTCTTCGCCCGTTTGGGCTTTGATGAAGGCGCCGCAACGTCTTTTTTGCCGCGATGCGGGATATCGGTCGGTTTTCCGCGCAGACGGAATAGCCCGCCGCTCTTTTGTTATGCTAAAGGGAAAAGAGAGGTGTGTGGCATTGTCTGACATTGAGGATTCGCTGAACCGTATCTCCGCGCAACTGACGCAGATCGAAAAAAGCCTGCCCCCTCGCCACGCATGGAAACGCCGGTTCGTTTTGGATTTAGCCAGCGGTATGGCAAGGGGCATCGGCTTTTCCATCGGCTTTACCGTGCTGGGCGCGTTGCTCCTGTATGTGCTCCAGCACATCGCGCTGGCCAATCTGCCCATCATCGGCAAATTTCTGGCGGAACTGGTTCGCATTGTGGAGAGCAATCTGTAATCAAGGATTCTATGAACAAAGCAGTGTATTTTATATGGAGCGCCGTTTTGCTCGGCGTCGATCAGGCCATCAAGCATGTCGTGCGCCTCATGCCGGAGGGCGAACCTTTTTTTCGCTGTCCGCCCCTTTTTGAATTGGAGCGCGTGACCAACACCGGCGTGGCGTTCAGCCTTTTTTCCTCAAGGCAGGGGATTGTCGTTCTTCTGCCCGCGGCGCTGATGCTCCTTCTGTGCGTCTATCAGGCGCGTGAAAAGACGCTTTCCACGCCTGCGCGTCTGGCGATTTCCGGCCTGATCGGCGGGGGACTGGGCAATCTGGTTGATCGAATCCTGTTCGGCGGCGTGACGGATTACATCCGGCTGTCGCTGATTCGTTTTCCCATCTTTAACTTTGCCGATATCTGCATCACTGTATCGGTCGCGGCGCTCATGCTGCTGCTTCTTTTTGACCATTTCAACGACAAAACGGAGGAACGTCATGGGTGAATCCGAAAACATTGAGCTGATTGTCGAGCCCTCCCTGTCCGGCATGCGGCTCGACGCTTATCTGCGCGAGCAAACGCCATTTTCCCGCTCCCGAATTGCATCGCTGATGGAAGAAGGCGCGCTGTTCGTCAACGGCGAGGTCGAACGAAAAGCAGCCCGGAAGACGGAAGGCGGCATGCGGCTTTTGCTGGTCGTGCCGGAGGCGCAGCCCGTCGATATCGTGCCGCAGAATATCCCGCTGGATATTCTCTATCAGGACGCCGACGTCGTTGTTGTCAACAAAAAGAGCGGCATGGTCGTCCATCCCGCCGCGGGAAACGAAAGCGGCACGCTGGTCAATGCCTTGCTCTATCACGTCCACGATTTATCCGGCATCGGGGGAGAAATGCGGCCGGGAATCGTCCATCGGCTGGACAAAGACACCTCCGGCCTGATTTTGATTGCGAAAAACGATGCGGCTCACGCCTCGCTCAGCGAGCAATTCAAGGCGCGAACGATGGAAAAGCATTACCGCGCCATTGCGCACGGTTCCTTTTCCAAGGACGAGGGGATGATTGACGCGCCAATCGGCCGTCATCCGATTGACCGGAAAAAAATGGCGGTTGTGCCAAATGGAAAGCCATCCCGAACAGCGTGGCGCGTTCTTGAGCATTTAAGCGGCGCGGCTTATCTGGATGTGCATTTGCTCACCGGGCGCACCCACCAGATCCGCGTCCACATGCTCTCCATCGGCCATCCGCTGCTGGGCGACCAAATCTATGCGCCGAAGCTGAAAACCCCGGTGCGTATTCCGCGGCTCATGCTGCACGCATACAGCCTCGCGTTTACACATCCGACAACCGGGGAACGGATGCGCTTTTGCGCGCCGCTGCCTGCCGCCTTTGAGGAAACGCTTCAAAAACTTCGATAACAACAGGCCGCCGTCGGGCGGTCTTTTCATATCTTCCCAGCATGATTCCTTTCCGCTTTGTCCACGTTAAAAGCAGGCTCATCAAAAGGGAGGAGCATGGTTTGATTCGCATGAGCATCCTGCGCAACTTCTCGGTCATATGCGGCCATCGGCAAATCGGTCTGCTTCAAAACGCCAGTTTGGACGAGGCGCAAAAACAGGTTCTCGCGCTGATCGTTTCCTGCGGCATTCGAGGCAAACGTGTTATTTTGCCGGAAAGCATTGAAGCCATCGGCCGGGGATTCATCATCGCGCGCGGTGTACGGCGTTACAATCGCGCGCAGGAAACGACGCTCTGCACCTTCATCCGGGACACCTCCGGGCTGCTTTGCGGCCGTGTGACGGATTATGCCGTCAACGAAGCGACGCTTGCGATTGAAGCGGTGGAGATGATCCCCGGCTATCTGGGCAGCGCGAGAAAAAAGCGAATATGGGTTTACGATTATCAGCGCTCGGAAAACCATGCGGAGGAATTGATCGTCCCAGCCTGTTTGGGCGGTGAGCTGACCCTGACAAAGGAGGGAAACGAGCAATGCGCTTATCCACCATGAAAGGCATCGCCGTCGGCAGTTTGATGGGGATGACCCTCGGCGCGGGGCTGATGATGACGCCTCAAGGCAAACGGATGAAACGTGTACTGAGCAAAAATGGTTCCCATCTGGCTCGGCAGGTCGCCGACTGCTGGATGAAATAACGCCATGCGGCCGCAGGATTATCGGCAAAGCGCCGACCCTGCGGCTTTTTAAGAGAGGGAGGGTGTCATGCGTCGTCCGTTCCTTCGCCGGCTGATTCAGGCGATTGTCATTCTAATTCTGATTTTTTATGCGTTTCAAAAGCGGGAAACGCTGGCGCAGATCGCGTGGGTTTTCGCCGCTGCATCTGTGCTGACGCTCGTGCTTTCGCCCGCCTGCACCCTGCTGGAACGAAAGGGCTTTCGCCCTGCGTCGGCCTCCGCCGTCTGCATATCGGGGCTTGTTCTGCTGGCTGTTCTGGCGCTTTCCGCCTTTATTCCGTACCTCTTCGCGAGCACGGCAGACCTGATTCGGCGCATCATCCCAACGCTTTTCGCCCTGACGCAGCGGAGCCGCGACATTCTGGAGACCTTCAATATCCGCCTGAACGCGCAGGCCACCCCGGTCGAATGGCTGACCGCGCTGGTCTCATGGGGAACCGGACTTGTTGCCAGAAGCAGCGTCACGTTCGCCGCCAAAGCGGGGCAATCTGTTTTTGCGCTGGTGATTGCGTATTATCTGCTTTGCGAGCGGCGGCAGATCGGCCGCCATCTGCTGCTCATGCTGCCCGTCTCGTGGCGCGAAGCGTTCTTATCCGCCTGTCTCGGGTGCAAAAACGCTTTGATGAGCTATCTTTCCGGCGTGCTCAAAACCAGTCTGTTTGTGTTTGTGGCAACGCTGACCGGACTTTTCCTCCTTGGGATCAACGACGCGCTGCTGCTCTCCGTCTTTATGGGAATTCTCGAAGTTTTCCCGTATATCGGCCCCATTCTGGCCAGCGTCCCCATCCTGCTGACTGCGCTGGGGCAGGGATTCGGTCAGGCCGTGCTGGCGCTGATTGTCGTTATCGCCGTTCAGCAGATTGAGGGCAATTTCGTCACGCCTTATTTTACGGCCTCCAGCACGTCGATCAAGCCACTGAGCGCTTTGATCGGCGTATTCGTTCTGGGCAGTCTGATGGGGCTGTGGGGCGTCGTGCTGGCCATACCGCTGATCGTAACGGTTCGCAGCGTCCTCTGGTCGATCCGTAGCGCGGTAATTATGATGAAACCATCATAAAGCGTTGAAACCTCGCCGCTTATCGTGTATAATGGGGGTGTGCCAGTTTAAGGAAGGGGTTATTGGATATGATCGATTCTGAAATGGGAACGCAGCACTTCAAAACCATCAGCGAAAATCCGCAGGACGCACAAACGATTCTGCTTTGCGTGTATCACGCCTTATCTGCAAAGGGATATGATCCCATCACGCAGATCGTAGGCTATCTGATCAGCGGCGACCCGACATATATCACGGGATATCAAAACGCGCGCTCCCTGATCTGCCGAATTGACCGCGACGAGCTGCTGGAAGAGCTGGTTCAGTTTTACCTGTCTAAAAACGTTTAAGAGGAACAGCATGAACGAGAGAATTGTTGCGCTGGATGTGGGCGATCGCCGCATCGGCATTGCCGTAAGCGACGCGCTGGGCATCACCGCGCAGCCCATCGAGACGTACACGCGCGTGGGGTACGGGCCGGACGTTCGGCGAATCTGCCAAATCGCGCAGCAATATGAGACCAACCGCATTCTCTGCGGCCTGCCGCTCAACATGGATGGTTCACGGGGATTTCAGGCAGAAAAGGTCGCGCAGCTGGCCGAAAAGCTGGAAGAAGCGGGGCTTGTCGTTTCGTATTACGACGAGCGGATGACCACCGTGCTGGCTGAAGACGCGCTGCTCGAGGCGAACATGAGCCGCGAAAACCGCAAGAAAAAGGTGGATATGGTGGCGGCCGTGATGATTCTGCAATCCTATCTGGATGCGCAGGCCATGCAGAGCGCTTCCGTTGATGCGGATGCGGATGATTCCGACGAGGACGACGGTGTGCTCGAAATGGAAGACGAGGACGGCAATGTGATCCGCTTCCTGCTGAACGCTACCATTCCGTACCACGGCGAGGAATACGTGCTGCTGGTCAGCGAGGAGGCCTGCGGCGACATCGAGCAGGATGAGAGCTTTATCATGCGCAAGGCGACGGACGAAGACGGAAACCCCTGTTTCCAATCCCTTGACGATGAAAAGCTGATTGAACGCATTTATGAAGCCTATCTCGAGCAGAGCGAAGAACGCTAATCTCCATATCGGGCAAAGCATTTGAGGCATGTATATGATGGATCTGTTAAACGACGAAACGGATGAAGAAATTGAGCTGGTGGAAATCAGCGACGCGGAAGGAAATCGCGCCGAGATGCGCCGTCTGGCTACCGTGGAATACAGCGGAAAGCTCTATCATATTTTAGGCGCTGTGCAGGAAGACGAAACGGACGATTTTTCGGACGACGGGCTGGTGCTCGTCCGTCAGGACTGCACGCCGGATGGCGCGGACGAATACGTCATCACGGAGGACGAGCGCGAAATCGAGCAGGTTGTCGGCCGGTATGTGATCGAATCCCTGCTGGATGAAATCGGAGAAGTGAGCGAAGGGGAGGAAACCTGGCCCTGCGGCGAAAACCACAGGCCGGGGGAATTTTGTTATTGCGGGCAAAACGAGTATCTGCAATAATTTTCTCTTGCCAATCCGCAGAAAATCATGTATAATACGCAGGAAAGGCGAAGATTGAGACAATGCCCGCCTCCAAGAGATCCTTTAGAGAGCATGAAACGCGGCTGAAATTTCATGCGGATGTCTGCGGGAAATTCACTCAGGAGCTGCTCCGCTGATACGTAGGCGGAGACGGACGACCCGTTACCGAATCAGAGACCTTGCGCCGCGCCGGTGCGAGGTGAATTTGGGTGGTACCACGAGGAAAACCAGCCTCGTCCCTTTGCGGACGGGGCTTTTTTCTTTTTCGAAAAGAAGGAGGATACAGACCACATGGACATGCAAGAACAACTGCGCAAAATTCAGGAGGAAGCCACCAGCCAGCTTGAAAGCATTCGCGACAAAGCCGGGCTGGACGCCCTTCGCTTGAAGACGCTGGGCAAAAAAGGCGATTTGACGCTGATGCTCCGCTCGATGGGCCAGCTTCCCGCAGAAGAGCGCCCGAAGGCCGGCCAGATGATTAACGTCGTTCGCGAAAAGCTGACCGAGCAGATGGATGCGCTGGACGCCAAGATCAAGCGGATCGAGCAGGAAAAGAAGCTTGAACGCGAAGCGATCGACGTAACCGAGCCGCGCAAGCACGCGCCGATCGGCACCATTCATCCCGTCTCTCTGGTGCAGGATCAGCTCCTGAAGGTCTTCACCGGCATGGGCTTCGACGTTGTGGAAGGCCCGGAAGTGGAACTGGATCTGTTCAACTTCGAGCTACTCAACCTGCCGAAGAACCATCCCGCCCGCGACGCGCAGGATACGTTCTACATCGAGGATAATATCGTTCTGCGTACGCACACATCCCCGGTGCAGGCGCGCACCATGCTCTCCCGCAAACCGCCGATCCGCATCGTTTGCCCGGGGCGCGTTTACCGCGCCGACGAGGTGGACGCTACGCACTCCCCGGTTTTCCATCAGATGGAGGGCCTTGTCATCGACGAGGATGTGACGATGGCCGATTTGAAGGGAACGCTTGACACGTTTGCCAAGGCGCTTTACGGCGACGACGTAACTACGCGCTTCCGCCCGAGCTTTTTCCCGTTCACCGAGCCGTCCGCCGAGGTCGATCTCACCTGCGTCAACTGCCACGGCAAGGGCTGCCGCGTCTGCAAGGGCACGGGCTGGATCGAAGTGCTGGGCGCAGGCATGGTCAACCCGAAGGTGCTGGACATGTGCGGCATCGACAGCAAAAAATACCGTGGCTTTGCGTTCGGCGTAGGCCTTGAGCGCATCGTCATGCTGCGCTACGGCATTACCGACATGCGCGCGCTTTACGAGGGCGACGTGCGCTTTCTGTCGCAGTTCCGCGAGGATTAAGGGTGGAGGAATAAAGCAATGAAAGTACCAATGCAATGGATTCGGCAATATACGGATATTCCCGTAACGCCGGAGGAATTTGAAAGCGCGATGATTATGCACGGCACCGGCGTCGAGGGGCTGGATAACCAGAACGACGCCGTTCAGAATGTCGTCGTGGGCAAGATTCTGTCCGTGCGCAAGCACGAAAATTCCGACCACATGGTGATCTGCTCCGTGGACGTCGGCGAGGACGCGCCGATTCAAATCGTCACCGGCGCGCCGAATGTGCACGAAGGCGATCTGGTGCCGGTCGCGAAAGTCGGCGCGGTTCTGCCCGGCGGCGTTAAGATCAAAAAAGGCAAGCTCCGCGGCGTTGAATCCGACGGCATGTGCTGCTCCGGCCCGGAAATCGGCGTGCCGGATTATCTCTATCCGTCCGTAGGCGATAAGGGTCTGCTGATTTTCCACGAGGATTATAAGCCCGGCACGGACGTCCGCCCGATTCTCGGCGTAGACGATACCATCGTCGATTTTGAAATTCTGGCCAATCGGCCGGACTGTCTCAGCGTTTGGGGTGTTGCCCGCGAGGCGGCTGTGACGCTCGGAACTCAATTCCGCAAGCCGGAGATTAAGGTGGAAACCGTTCCCGGCAAGATGGACGACTATGTGCACATCGACGTGCAGGATACCGAGCTTTGCCCGCGCTACTGTGCGCGCCTGATTCGAAACGTGAAGATCGGCCCATCCCCGATGTGGATGCGCAAAGCGCTGAACGCCGCCGGCGTTCGCGCCATCAACAACATCGTCGATATCACGAACTACGTGATGCTGGAAACCGGCCACCCGATGCATGCCTTCGATCTGGCCAAGGTGAAGGACAACCATATCATCGTGCGCCGCGCCAATCCGGACGAAACCATCACCACGCTGGACGGCAAGGAGCGCGCACTCACGCCCGATATGCTGATGATCGCCGACCAGACCAACGCGACCGGCATCGCGGGCGTGATGGGCGGCGAGGAATCCGAAATCACCGAGGGCACGACGACGGTTCTGTTCGAAATTGCGGCGTTTGACCGCACGAATATCCGCCTGACGACCCGCGCGCTGGGTCTGCGCACTGAGGCCTCCGGTCGCTTTGAGCGCGGCGTCTGCGCGGCAACCTGCCGTGAGGCGGCAGATCGCGCCTGTCAGCTTGTCAATCTGCTGAACGCGGGCGAGGTGATTGACGACGTTTACGACTGCTATCCCGCGCCGAAGGCCGAACAGACGGTCGTCGCTTCCGTTTCGCGCATCAACGCGCGCATCGGCATGGAAATCCCCGGCGAGGAAATGGCGCGTATTCTGAATCAACTGAGCTTCAAAGCCACGCTCGACGGCGATACGCTGCGCGCTGTCGTGCCGGATTTCCGCGAAGACATCGAGGGCGAGGCCGATTTGTCCGAGGAAGTGCTGCGCATTTACGGCTATGAGCACATCAAGTCCACCATGCTCCGCGGCGAAACCTCCACCGGGACGCGCAACGTTCACATGCAGCTCGCTGACCGTGTGGGGCGTATTCTCTCCGCCAAGGGGCTTTACGAAATCCGCAACTTCTCGTTCGTCAGCCCGAAGCTGATTGAAAAGCTCGGTTTGGGCGCGGATGATCCGCGCTGCAATCAGCTCAAGCTGATGAACCCGCTGGGCGAAGACACCAGCGTGATGCGCAGCACCCTTGTGCCGAGCGTGCTGGGCACGGTTTCCCTCAACCAGAACCGAAATAACGAAACCGCCATGCTCTACGAAATTGCGCCGGTGTTCGACGTCAGCGCGCGCAAGCCCGGCGACCTGCCGCACGAGCAGCCGTCCCTGTGCATCGGCGCTTACGGCAACGGCGTGGATTTCTATCTGATCCGTGACATTATGATCGACATGCTCTCTCAGTTCGGCGTTCAGGCGAAGATCGTTCCGGGGGTGGAACCGTATCACCATCCCGGCCGCGCGGCCAAGCTGATGGCGGGCGACCGGTGCATCGCAACAGTGGCCGAGCTGCACCCGACCGTCATGCAGGCGTTTGAAATCACCCGTCGGACGATTATCGCCGAGGTCAATTTGGAAATGCTCTGCGAGCTCCACACGAAAGTGGGGCATGTGCGCGCGCTGCCGAAGTTCCCGGCCGTGACCCGCGACATCGCGCTGGTCATGGAGGAGGGCACAACCGTCGGCAGTGTGCTGGACGTCATCCGCAAGACGGGTGGCGCGCTGCTTGAAAAAGCGGAGATGTTTGACATCTATCGCGGCGCTCAGCTCCTTTCCGGCAAGAAGTCTGTCGCCTTCTCCCTGACGTTTAGAAACGCGGAGCGCACCCTTTCCGACGACGACGTAAACCCGCTGATGCAGAAGATTCTCGCGGCCTGCGAAGCGGAGTGCAGCGCAACGCTTCGCCTGTAAACCGCAACGGAGGAAAATGCCATGCTGAACGAACGCATCGGGCCGGAAACGGCGCGGTTTGCGGTGCTGGGGCAGTCCCTGCCGCATACATGGTCGCCTTACATCCACAATTCGCTGTTTGACGCGGCGGGGCTTGACGCGGTCTATCTGCCTGTCACTGTTCCGCCGGAACGCCTCGGTTCGGTGACGGACGTTTTCCGAAGCTGCTTTTCCGGGTTTAACGTCACCATTCCGTACAAGGAAAAAATCCTTCCTTTTCTGGATGATATTGACGAAGCCGCACAGGTTTGCGGCGCGGTGAACACCGTTGAAATTCGGAACAGGCGCATGATCGGCCATATCACGGATGGTCTGGGCATGCTGCGCGCCATCGAGGAGAAAGGCGTTGAAACCCATCAGGCCGACGTTCTCATTCTCGGCGGCGGCGGGGCGGCCCGCGTGGCGGGGTATGCCTTTCTTTCGCGCGGCGGACGGGTGACCTTCGCCGTCCGCGATACGCAAAAGGGCGATGCACTTGCCCATGCGCTTGCAAAAACGCAGCAGGACGGATTGTATCGTCTTTCCGTTCGGCCGCTTGCGGATTGCGCCGAGGCGCACGATATTCTAATCAACTGTACGCCCGTGGGAATGTACCCGCATGTTGACGCCTGCCCGGTATCGGCCGACGTGATTGCCCGATGCGGGGCGGTATTCGACGCGGTTTACAACCCCAGAGAAACACGGCTGCTCACTTTGGCAAGGCAAAACGGGCTTCCTGCCATCGAGGGACTGGGTATGCTGTTTTATCAGGCTGTGGAAGCTCAGAAATTCTGGTTTGGAGACCGCGTTGCCTCAAAGGCCGAGCAAAGCCGAATTTACAGCGAGCTGCAAACTCGGCTATAACGACGACCTGGCAATCGATCCATTTGGAGGAAAGCATGAACATTTGGCATGATATTGATCCGGCGCTCATCACGCCCGATCGCTTTATGGCCGTGATTGAAATCAAGCGCGGCGGCAAAAACAAATATGAAATGGATAAAGCAACGGGTCTGCTGCGTCTGGACCGCGTGCTGTATACCTCGACGCACTATCCGGCCAACTACGGCTTTATCCCGCGCACCTACGCGGACGACGGCGACCCGCTCGACGTGCTGGTGCTCTGCTCGGAGGCCATCGAGCCGATGACACTGGTGGAATGCCGCCCGATCGGCATGTTCGAAATGAACGACGGCGACGCGCGCGACGAAAAGATCATCGCCGTGCCGCTGGGCGACCCGAATTACAACTACATGTTCGACATCAGCCAGCTTCCGGAACACCTGCTTGACGAAATCCGCCATTTCTTCACCGTTTACAAGGAGCTTGAAGGGCGCACAACCGTCGTCAGCAAAGCGCAAAACCGCGAAGTCGCCAACCGCGTCATCGTCGAGTGCATCAACAACTACAACGAATCCTTCGGCAAAAAGGACAAGAAAAACAAGGATGAGAACAAGAAGGGGGAATCAAAATGAATCGCCCGCTGATCGGCATTTCCGGTTCGCACAATGTCGCCGACCGCCAAATGTTTGTCCGCGAAAACTACATGCAGTCTGTGCTCCGCGCGGGCGGGATTCCCGTGCTGCTGCCGGAAATTGAGGATGAAGAAACCGCCAAAGCAATTCTGGATCGGCTGGACGGTCTCCTTCTTGCAGGCGGCGGCGATGTTCTGCCGTCGCGATATGGCGAAGAAACGCTGCCCGCCTGCGGAGAGGACGACCCGCAGCGCGACATCTTCGAGCTGCTGATTATCCCGATGGCCATCGCGCGCAACATGCCGATTTTCGGCATCTGCCGCGGGATTCAGGTGCTCAACGTCGCCATGGGCGGCACACTCATCCAAGATATTGAATCCCAGCAGAACATTCCGAAAAAAACGCATCAGCAGGAGCCGCCTTTCAGCCAGCCGGTGCATACCGTTCGCTTTGAAAAGGGAAGCATCTTTGAGCGCATCACCGGCGCGACCGAAATAAAGGCCAACAGCATGCACCATCAGGCGATCAAGAAGCCAGCCGACGGCCTTCAGGTCGATGGCCGCGCTGAGGACGGCATCATTGAAGCCATGAGCGCCAAGGACGGAAGCCGCATCTTTGCCGTGCAGTTCCACCCGGAGTATCTTTCCGACCATGACGCGCATGCCCAGAGGCTGTTTGACCACTTTGTCAAGCTGAGCCGCGAATACCAGAGCGAGAAAGAAGCATAACCCCTCTGCGCCGCAGTTTCCGTCAGGAGAAGCGGCGCAGTTTTTTTAACACGCTTCAACACGCTTTTAGGAAAAACAGGCTTGGCTGCCTATCGTTTCCGCAGGATTGAAGTTCCGATGTATTTTTGTTATAATGAACGTGCATATTTTTCAAATCTGTCTAAAAAGGAGACCGCGTATGAAAAAGCGCCTCTTTGTTCTGCCGTTCGCGCTTCTTATCCTGATTATGGCCGTCGCTTTCCCCGCGTCAGCCGATACGCCGTCGAGCATCCGGGTTTATCTGCGCCGTTTGCAGGTTGAAGACACGCTGCGCGTCACCGTGAAGGGGCAGTATGCCACGCAGGACGGCAGGCTGTCCTTCTCTGACGGCGCAAAGCTGGTCGTCGTCCTCCGCGGGGATCAACTGGTGCTGCATACCGGGCAAACGGCCGTCGTTATGGGCAGCAGCATCAAGCTGGTGCGTTGTCAGAGCGAAACGCCCGGCTATCTTCTTTTGAACGATGGCACAGGGATGTATGAGGGCGATTTATCGCTGGACATCGTTGAAAACGCCATTCGTCCCATCCTGACCATCAACGTGGAGGATTATCTGCTCGGCGTTGTTCCGTTTGAAATGGGCGACTCCTTCCCGCTCGAAGCGCTCAAGGCGCAAGCCGTCACCGCCCGGACGTATGCGCTGCGCAAAAGCGGTTCCTCCGGCGCATACGACGTGGAAGATACCACAAACGATCAGGCGTATCGCGGCCGAACGACGTCCAGCCCGCTTTCCGAGCAGGCTGTGACGGAAACGAAAGGGCTTTGCGGCGTTTATCGCGGCGCGTTGGCCTCGTGTTTTTATTCCGCCAGCAACGGTGGCCAAACCGAACTCGGCCAGCATGTCTGGCCAACGGATGCCCCGGACGCTTACGGCTACATGGATATGCGCGACGACCCGTATGATTTGGAAAACAGAAACAGCGTGGTAAAGCGCTATACGCTGCAAAAAAAGCCGGGGGAGAAGGGAATCGGCGAAGCGCTCCATCAGGCGCTCACGACGGCCATGGGGGAACAGCTTTCTGCGCTGGGCGTTGAAGTGGACGGCGAGCTGGTGCGCTTTGACGAAATTCAATCTGTAGAAGCCGTCACGCCCAAATATGACGGCGACTCGCGGCTGATGACCGAGCTCCGCTTTACCGTCAAAATATCCGTCCGAGACTACACGTTCCGCCAGACGCCATCCCCGCAGCTCGCGGCCTCGTCTACGCCCCATGCGGATGAAACGCCCGCGCCGACGGCAACGCCCGCTTTTTCGCCTTATCGAAAGGTGAAGGAGGCCGTGACCGTCACGCTGCCGATTTTCACAGAGGCGGAACGCGCGATGGGGTTGAGCATCAACGTCTCTCAAAACGAATTGATCACCGTTTCCGATATTGGCTCCGCATTTCTGATCGAATCCCGCCGGTTCGGGCACGGCGTGGGCATGAGCCAGCGCGGCGCGGAACAGATGGCGCGCCAATACGGCATGACATACGAGCAGATTCTCGCGTTCTATTATCCGGGCATGGGGCTTGTTTCTTATGACACGGGAAGCGCGCCGCTTCCGACGCTCAACGCGGAATTGATGGCCACGCCCGCGCCAACGCCCAGCCCGACGCCTCGCCCGACCCTGATGCCCGTCAGCACCAATCAAATGCCGGAGGGCGCGTATCTGGCCGTCGTCTCCAACATCGACGAGGATTCCACGCTCAACCTGCGCGAGCAGCCCAACACGTCTGCCGAGGTCATCCGACGGCTTTATAAAAATCAGCCGCTGATCGTTCTTTCCGTCAGCAAAGACGGATGGGCGCACGTCAAAACCGACGTCATGGAGGGTTATGTGCGCAGCGAATACCTTCAAGCCGAAAAAGATTCTTAACTTTTTTGACGATTGACCGCGCACAAAAAGCGCCTTTTTAACGGAAAATCCCCCGTTTGGCGCTGTGTCGTGTGCGTTTCAAAACAAATTCTTCACAAATATCGTATTTCTTTTCAAAATCAACAGGAAAAGCCTTGAAAAAGAACTGGTTTTTGAGTACAATAGAGAGGGTTAAAGTCCCACAAGGGAAACACTTGATAAAGTTTTAGGAGGAGATTTCCAATGGTTAGAGTTGCTATCAATGGCTTTGGCCGCATTGGCCGTCTGGCTTTCCGTCAGATGTTTGACGCCGAGGGTTATCAGGTTGTCGCTATCAACGACCTGACCAGCCCGAAGATGCTGGCTCACCTGCTCAAGTATGATACCGCTCAGGGCTCCTACAAGTACAAGGATACCGTGAGCTCCAAGGAGCCGATCTTCGAGGAAGACGGCAAGACCGTGAAGGTGCCGGGCTCCATCACCGTCAACGGCAAGGAGATCACCATCTACGCCAAGCCGAAGGCCAACGAGCTGCCGTGGGGCGAGCTGGATGTTGACGTCGTGCTCGAGTGCACCGGCTTCTACACCAGCAAGGCCAAGGCGATGGCTCACATTGAGGCCGGCGCTAAGAAGGTCGTCATCTCCGCTCCGGCGGGCAACGATCTGCCGACCGTCGTTTTCTCCGTCAACGAGAACGTGCTGACGAAGGAGGATAAGGTGATCTCCGCCGCGTCCTGCACCACCAACTGCCTCGCCCCGATGGCCAAGGCGCTGAACGATACCTATCCGATCGTTTCCGGCATTATGACCACCGTGCACGCCTACACCGGCGACCAGATGATTCTGGACGGCCCGCAGCGCAAGGGTGACCTGCGTCGTGCCCGCGCCGGCGCGCAGAACATCGTTCCGAACAGCACCGGCGCTGCCAAGGCGATCGGTCTGGTCATTCCGGAGCTGAACGGCAAGCTGATCGGCTCTGCTCAGCGCGTTCCGGTTCCGACCGGCTCCACCACGATCCTCGTGGCCGTCGTGAAGGGCAAGGATGTGACCATTGATTCCATCAATGCCGCGATGAAGGCCGCTTCTTCCGCGTCCTTCGGCTACAACACCGATCTGATCGTGTCCTCCGACGTCATCGGCATGACCTATGGCTCCCTGTTCGACGCGACCCAGACCATGGTGACCAAGATCGACGACGACACCTATCAGGTGCAGGTCGTGTCTTGGTACGACAACGAGAACAGCTACACCAGCCAGATGGTTCGCACCATCAAGTATTTCGCCGAGCTGGGCTAATCGCAAAAGCAGGGGAGACATCCACCGCAGTTGTGATTGGTGTTTAGGCAAATCCAAAGACGACACGGTTTCGGCCGCGTCGTCTTTTATTTTATCGGATAATCCGCCAAGCGTCCCTTTTTGAAATTTCTTTCATTTTCCGCTTGACATAAAATACAAATCCATGATATAATAGCAATGTTCCGTTTGGAACAAAGTGAATAGCGTGGGTAGGTTCCCGAGTGGCCAAAGGGAGCAGACTGTAAATCTGCCGTCACAGACTTCGATGGTTCGAATCCATCCCTGCCCACCATTTTTCCGCGGGAATGGCGGAATTGGCAGACGCGCTAGATTCAGGTTCTAGTGAAAGCAATTTCATGCAGGTTCAAGTCCTGTTTCCCGCACCATTAAAGAGCTTTCGAGAGAATCGAAAGCTTTTTTGTTCGCCTAAAATCATCAGCGCAAATAGGATTTGAAGAAGCCGTAATGAATCAAGCCCCAGTGGGGCTTGAGAACGGCGCTGACCAAGCGGCATCGAGCCGCGAGAATCCAGTCCTGTTTCCCGCACCAAACGCATATAATCCGAACTGGATTTTCCAAAGTGGGAATGGGTTCGGATTTTTCTTACCTTCCACTACGATTATTTTGAAAACGGCAGACGGAGAAGGGCTTCTTCCAAGCGCCGAACGAGATAATCCGCCATAACGAAAAAATTCCGCCAGAGTCTTATCATTGACCCTGACGGAATTTTTCTTATGCGGCCTTTAACTGATTTTCCTGTTCCAGGTTCTCCTTGTCCTGCTGACGTTTCCATGTTTCAAACTCCTTTTGTCCTTCTTCGCTTTCAAAGAAAGCCACGATATCCGGCCAGAGGCAATGCGCAACGGCGTCAATGGCATGTTGCGGATAAGGCGTGTTGTTGACGATTTTCTTTTTCCGTGCCATCCGCTCACCGTCCTCATCGCGTGCACCTCGACACGGCGGCGCTGTGCTCCTGACGTTTGGCGCGCTCAAGAATTTTAGGCGGAATCCGCTCTACAATCCTGCGGAGTTCCCGATAATCATTCAAAAGCTGCGCGTCATCCAGTTTCTTCTGAACGCTTCCACGTTTGGCGGTATCCAGTTTGCTTTGAGGTTCCGCAACTTCCTTCTTCAAGGAAGCGTTTTCAGTAGTTGTGTCTGTAAAGGCGATCTTCTCTCTATCCTCAAGGATATCAAGAAAGACATGGATGAAAAAGAACCAACGTCGCCGCCGGTTCAGATGGAATTTTTGAAAAAGCTGATGGGCGCAATTCGGGAACTGTCTCTCCCTAAAAATCCGCCGTCGCCGGAGAAAGCGGTGGATTGGACGATTTCTCAGCTTGCCAAACAGATTACGATGAGCGCGGAAACGAGAAAAGCATACAAACGTGCGTTTATGATGTCGCTTCACGATAACGGAAAAGCGCAGGGGAAAAAGTGACGGGTATCCCTTTGCTCTTTGACATGTTGGATATAGTTTCTCATTAGGTTTGCCTCCTTGCTTTTTTGCAATGAAGGCTTCGCCGCCGATTTCTCTTTGTTTGTCAAGTGTTTCTGGAAAATTGTATAGAAAAAAGAACCATGCCGAGTTGATTCTCATCATAGTCCTTCTCTTCTTGCTTCATGCCATTATCTTAATGACATTGACAAAAACACCATGAATGAGGGGGCAGGGGGAGTTGATGCGGGCATAGCCCGCTTTCTTGTATAGCGAAAACCTGCAAAATGGTTCCACAAACACATAGATGACAGAAAAGAGTGAACGTGGGCATTCTTTCGAATGGACATGTTCACTCTTTTTTGATGCTGCTTATGTAGCAGCTTTCTCTATTACATTATTGGGAATACACTGCTTTGCGTATTTTCTGCTGGATTACTTGGAGCCGGTATGAGAATTCAACGCTACCAGCAGAGCACTGTTTACGGCATTGATAATGCCGACAGAGGATTCGGTAGCACCGGAAACAGTATCCACAGCGGTGCCGTTGGCAGCCGTAATGGCATCCAGCATAGTCTTCTCGCAAGAGGCGTAAATGGCGGGAGTTTCATTTTGAGATACGACTTCAATGGAGGCAATCTTGGTATCGGCGATAACCACCTTTACGGTGATATCACCGCCATGTCCCTGACCGAGACCATTGTATTCACCGTCCACGAATTTAACATCAGCACCGCCCATGGTTTGAAGAGCGGCTTCTTCAGCTACCGCCAGTTCGTCTACGGGGAACTCGTAGTTCACAACTGTCGCTTCACCACGCACTTCGGTCGCAGCACGTTCACCGGCAATCTTGCCGAAGATGAAAGCTTGCAGCAGACCGTTGCCGCTCATGTAGCCAGGACCGCCGGTGCTGGAGAAGCCTTCCATGACGCCGCCTGCAGCATACAGACCGGGGATGAGAGTGCCGTCTTCCTTCATCACATGGGTAGCGATGTCCGTCACCAAACCGCCCTGAGTATGGCGCAGGTCGCCTGTAATCTTAATCGCATAATAGGGTGCCTCGAAGGATTCGGGCAGCTTGGTGCGATTGAACTCGTCTTCACCGCGCACGATAGAAGCCTGATACTCGGTGATGGTTTGTGCAAACTTGGCGGAATCGATGTTCAGCTGAGCCGCCAGTTCTTCGGCGGTGTCGCCAGAGAATACAATGCCTGCCTCTTTGAACTTCTCAAACTTAGCGCTCTTGGCGGCAATTGCATCATTAAATACCATGTAGCAGTAGTGACCGGGCTGATGCAGAACATGCGGAGTAAGCTCGGAGTATCCGCCATATTCGTTGGTGAAGCGGACGCCGTTCTGGTTGATGAAGATACCGCCATTGTTGGCAATGCCCTGATCCGTGGAGCCATAGCCCACGCCGTAGAAAGCGTGTCCCTGATAAGCACCCATGTTAGCTACAGCAGCCCCCAGTTCCATACCCCACTGAATACCCTCTCCGGTGGCACCGGGAGCGTAATAAGGCTGAGCCACGGACATTTCAGGCATGTACTTTGCTACCATTTCCTGATTGGCGGCAAAGCCAGAAGTACATAGAATGGTGTTCTTGGCAAGAATTTGCATCTCGCCGTCCGCACCCTGAGCAGTTACACCGATAACTTCACCCGCGTCGTTGGTCATCAGACCGGTACCGGGGGTGTTCAGCATCAGCGTGATGTTATCATTGTTTTCAAGAGTAGCGATCATGCAGTCGCTCAAGCCTTTGCCGGAGCCTTCAGCCAAGTGCATGCGGTAGTTGCTCTGACCATAGAACAGGGAGTTCATCACGGTCCACTTCACGCCCATGCCTTCCAGCCATTCGATAACGGTCTTGGCATTTTCGGCAACGGTATATACCAAATCTTCACGCACAGCATAGTTGGACGGACGCTCAATATCGCGGACGAACCATTCGAGGTTATCTTCGATACCGGCTTCTTTCTGCTGTTTGGTACCAACGGCTGGTACGATGCCGCCGGACATCATAGTGGCACCACCCAGATAACCCTGTTTTTCAATCAAGATTACCTTGGCACCGTTCTCGGCAGCAGAAAGCGCGGCACTCATGCCGGCACCGCCGCCACCGATAACAGCAACGTCACATTCGAGGGTTTCAGCACTAACCATGCTAACCGAGAGCATCATTGTCAGGGCCAGAAGGAGAGCGAAGAGTTTCTTCATAAGAGTATCTTCCTTTCTGTTCTGTGTCTTGTTGCAACCTTCGGTAAATCGACCTATCGGATATGTCATGCAATCCGACAAGTTTATTATACAATTGCGAAATAGAAAAGGCAAGTGCGATATGTGATAAACATATACTTTTCTTTTGCTGTTTTTAGCTGCATTGTGGTGTGTATTTCTATTTTGATGTTTTTTATTGGAATGCCTGCAAGAAAAATTGCGCACGAACATGGAAAACTGCTTTTTTTGTGGAGATTCAGGCTCAAGGCACAAGTAAAACGTTTTAATTAACGAAATCTCCGATAGCCTGAGAGAATTTCGATGCTTAATTCAACATAAAGCGTTTATTATTTTGCTAAAAAATCGGCACATATGTATATTAATTTAAAAAATTATCAAATGGTTATTGACAGATTGCACATAATCTGGTATATTTAAAGCGGTTTAACGAAGAAGTAAATGGGGGCGGCAATATGCGTACCACCATCAAAGATGTTGCCAAGGCTGCCGGCGTATCGCCTTCTACCGTGTCTTTGGTCATGAATGGCAAAGATTCTGCTATTTCGGAAAAGACCAAGAACGCCGTGGCGCAGGCGGCGAAGGCACTGCATTACCGTCCAAATCAACTTGCCGTAGGGCTTGCTACCAATCGGTCCAATTCCATTGGGCTGGTCTTGCCGGATATCGGCAACCCGTTCTTTTCCGAATTGGCGAAGCACATTGAACGTGCCGCTATGCAGGAGGAATATACCGTGCTGGTCAGCAGCACGGATGACGATTGCAAGCATACCTGCAATTCCCTGTTTTTCTTTTACGATCGGCAGGTGGATGGCATCATCCTCGCTCAGACGGATTTCCAAGCCGCTGAGGAGACCGAAAAAATTTTCCGAGCCATTGAAGATATTCAGATTCCAATCGTGCTGGTAGACCGTGTCAACGAAAGATACAGCCTGCCTGCCGTGCTGGTGGATCAGCAAAAAATCGGATATATGGCTACCCAGCATTTGCTGGAGCAGGGGCATCGTCGTATTGGCTGTGTCGCCGGTCCGATGGGGATATGCAGTGTTCGCGACCGCGTGGCGGGCTACCGCAGGGCACTTCGGGATTTTCAGGTGCCATTTGACGAAAGCCTGATTTACCACGGCAAGTACGATATTCAAACCGGTGTGGAAGCTGTTCCGTTTCTGCTGGGCAAGAAGGTCACCGCTGCGCTGTGCTGTTCAGATACGTTGGCGTTCGGTGTATACAGAGAGATGCGCAACCTGCATCGACGCATACCGGAGGATTTATCTGTGGTCAGCGTGGACGATACGGTGCTGGCTGATATTATACAGCCGCCTCTGACGTCTGTATCGCAGCCTATTCCCGACGTAGCCGCTCAGGCGGTATCCACGCTGATTCAGCTGATTCATCATCCGGAGCAATCTTTAAAACCCATCCCCAAGCTGGAGCCGACACTGAAGGTTCGCGCCAGTGTTAGTCGAATTCTCGTATAGAGACAGGAGGCTGTACCCCTTGAAGATCATCAACTTTGGCTCTCTGAACATTGACAGGGTATATGATGTGGCGCATTCTGTGCAGCCTGGAGAAACCATCAGCTCCCCTGCGATGCATACTTTTGCAGGCGGAAAGGGGCTGAACCAGTCCGTGGCGGCTTCTCGTGCCGGCGGGCAGGTGGTTCATGCGGGTGCTGTTGGGGCGGACGGCGATTTTCTGATGGATATACTGGAAAAGGCAGGCGTCGATCTTTCCGTTCTGATGAGGGTGCAGCAGCCCAGCGGTCATGCGATTATACAAGTTGAGCCTGCGGGACAAAACGCCATTATTGTGTATGGCGGCGCAAACCATTGCCTGACTCAGGAATATATTGACAGGGTATTGGATACGGCTCAGCCGGATGATTTGATTCTCCTGCAAAACGAAGTCAGCCATGTGGCGGAAATTATCCAAAGCGCAGCCGACCGCGGGCTTCGGGTGGTCTGGAATCCATCCCCGTTTCCGGAAAATTTAGAATGTTTCCCGCTGGACAAGGTTTATCTGTTTATCGTGAACGAGCTGGAAGCCGCGCGGCTGGCTGGCGGTTCTCCATCCATGACAGCTGAGCAGCTGCTGGATGCGCTGAGCGAAAAATATCCCCATTCCAATTTTGTGCTTACCATGGGCAGCCATGGCGTTATTTGCCGGCTGGAGAAAGCGTGCTGCTCGCACCCCGCTTATCAGGTGCAGGCGGTGGATACGACCGGCGCGGGCGATACCTTCTGCGGTTATTTCCTGACAGGACTGTGTCAGCAGCAGGCTTTGGCGGATTGCCTGAAATCAGCCAGTGCAGCGGCAGCGATTGCCGTTTCCCGCGCGGGTGCCGCGCCGTCCATTCCGACGCAGGACGAGGTTGAGGTGTTTTTGAGGAATCAGTAAAATTCCAAAAACAGGAGGACTCATCAACAAGGTAATAAGAGGAATGGCGTTTTTCCTCTTATCGAATACCCTAACAACCTATCAAAAGGAGGACTCGACAATGAAACTTCGGAAAATCCTGGTACTCACCCTGACCCTCTTGATGGTGCTGAGCTGCACGGCTTTCGCAGTGGCGGAAACCCGCCCCCTGAAGGTTGCGCTTCTGCTCACCTCCAACCTTGGCGACAAGGGCTTCTACGACAGTGCAGCCAACGGTTTGAAGCTGATTGGCGAAGCTTTCCCCGGCTCGGAAACCAAGTGCGTAGAAATGGGTCAAGACCCTTCTGTGTACGAATCTAACATTTGCGACATCGCAGAAAGCGGCTACGACTACATCATCATCGGCACCTCTCCCTGCGTGGAAGTGCTTCAGGAGCTGGCTCCTCAGTATCCGGATCAGAAGTTCATCATCTTCGACTTTGATGTAGACCGCACGACCGGCGACTTCTCCAACGTATACAGCATTTCCTACAAGCAGAATGAAGGCACCTATATCGCCGGTATGGTGGCGGGTATGCTCAGCGAATCGGGCGTTATCGGCTTCATCGGCGGCATGGATCTGCCCATCATCAACGACTTCCTGATTGGCTACATCGAGGGCGCTCAGTACATCAACCCCGACATCAAGGTTGCTGTAGCTTATGCGGGTACCTTCGTAGATTCCGCTAAGGGTAAGGAGCTTGCCCTGGCTCAGATTAACCAGCAGAAGGTCGATGTGGAATTTGCCGCTGCTTCTACGACCGGCGTAGGCGCGCTGGAAGCTGCTTATGAATCCGGCAAGTGCGCCATCGGCGTGGACGGCGACCAGGAAGCCGCTTTCCGCGACACCAACCCCGGTTTGGCTGACGCCATCAAGACCTCGATGCTCAAGCGTGTGGATATGTCCCTGCTGCGTGCCGTGAAGCTGGCGGAAGAAGGCACCCTGCCTTGGGGCACCTGCGAGTCCGTCGGTCTGGCTGAAGACAGCGTGGGCGTCGTTATCGACGGAATGCTGACCAAGACCCTGAGCGCGGAGCAGATGGAGAAGATTACCGAAGCCATCGCCAAGGTTAAGGCTGGCGAAATCACCATCACCAGTGCTATGAATATGGATCCTGCCGATTTTGCGAAGATCGTAGAAAAGGTCGCTCCGTAAACAGGCGTTACGTAAACGTTTCTTGCGGTATGCGGTCTGACGACCGCATACCGCTTATTGTTTCTTTGTAAAACAGGAAAAGAGTGATACAATGCCCACAGCTGAAAGCATGGCCCCAGGCGGCCGCCCGCAGCAGGATCGGGATATTCTGCGCATGGAAAACATCATCAAGGTCTATCCCAACGGTTTTGTCGCCAATAAGCATGTGAGCCTGAGCGTCCACGCTGGAGAAATTCACGCGCTGTGCGGCGAAAACGGTGCCGGTAAATCCACGCTGATGAAGATTCTTTTCGGCGAGGAAACGCTGGAAGACGGAAAAATCTATTTGGATCATAAAGAAGTCACGATTTCCAGCCCCATTAAAGCCATTGAAATGGGTATCGGAATGGTTCACCAGCATTTTATGTTGGTTCCCTCTCTGACTGTGGCGGAAAACATGGTGCTGGGTATGGAGCCCACTAAGGGCTGTTTTATCAGCATGGCGCAAGCCGTACAAATGACCCGCGAGGTATCCGAAAAGTACAACCTGCCCATTGATCCCAAGGCTAAAGTGCGCGATTTGCCTGTGGGTCTGAAGCAGCGTGTGGAAATTTTAAAAACCCTGCTGCGGGGCGTTCGTATTTTGATTCTGGACGAACCCACTGCCGTGCTGACACCGCAGGAAACCCGCGAGATTTTTGCAGAGCTGAAGCATCTGCGCGAGATGGGTCATACGGTGATCTTTATCTCTCACAAATTAAATGAAATCAAAGAATTGTGCGATCGGGTTACCATCATGCGCGACGGGCGCACCGTAGCGGTACGCAACGTGGCAGAGGTAACGGAGAAAGATATTTCTCAGATGATGGTGGGGCGCGACGTGATGCTGGAGGTGGACAAGCCTCCCGCTGCCCCGGGAAAAACCATATTAAAGGTGCGTCATCTTTCTGCAAACGATCATTTTGGCAATCGGTTGCTGAAGGATATCAGCTTCGATGTGCGCAGCGGCGAAATCCTCGGCGTAGCGGGCATTGAAGGCAACGGTCAAAATGAGCTTTCCGAAATTCTGACCGGTTTGCGCAAGTACCGCGATGGCGTTGTGGAAATCGACGGTCAAAACATCGCGGGGTACAGTGTACACAAGATTCGTCAGCTGGGTACCGGCAGCGTGCCGCAGGATCGAATGACCTATGGTGTCGTCGCCTCCGAGAGCATCAGGGAGAATTTGATTGGCAATCGCTACGATCTGCCGGAATTTAACAAAGGTCCTTTCCTGGATATTCCCAAAACCCGCCAATGCGCCGATGAGCTGATTCGGGATTACCGCATCAAGTGTGATGACAGGGAGCAGCCGGTCACGATGCTGTCCGGCGGCAACATTCAAAAAGTGGTGGTAGCCCGTGAATTTTCCACTCACCCCAAGCTGGTGATTGTCAATCAGCCCACCCGCGGCATCGACGTTGGCGCGTCCGAGCTGGTTCACCACAAGATGATTGAATTGCGGGAACAGGGAGCTGCTACTTTGCTGATTTCCGCCGACCTGACGGAAATCATGGAAATGTCGGATTCCATTATTGTACTGCAAGACGGTCAGATTTGCGCCTATATCCCCGATGTAAAAGCTGTAACCATGGAGGAATTGGGCGAATATATGCTGGGAATCCGCAAGATGAGCGGCGAGGAAATCGGAGGTGTGATGCATGAACAGCAAGAACATTGAAAAACGCTACGATTTGATTCGTATGCTGTTGGCAATCGCCTTGGCTATGGGTCTGGTGCTGCTGCTGATTGTGCTGGTCAGCAGTAAGCCGCTGGAAGCCATGGGTTATTTCCTTACCGGTCCTCTCAAAAATACCCGCCGATTCTTTAACGTTATCGAAGCTGCCATTCCGCTGGTCTTTACCGGTTTGGCGGTGAGCATGCTGTTCTCCGCCAATATGTCCAATATGTCCACCGAGGGTGCGTTTTATATGGCGTGCGCCGCCTCCTCCTACTGCGCGGTGGTGCTGCATCTGCCCGCCTTCTGGCATGTGGTGGTCTGTCTGCTGGTAGGTACGGTGACAGGCGCGATTATCGCCAGTATTCCCGGTGTGCTGCGCGTCAAGTGGGATGCTAACGAGCTGGTATCTTCGCTGATGCTGAATTATGTATGCCTGTATATGGCCAATTACATTATTCGCGTAAAGATCGGCGATACCAGTCTGGGTATTATGACCTCCAAAAAGTTTCAGGCTACCGCCAAACTACCGGTCATCATTCCCGGTTCACGCATCCATTTGGGCTTGGTCTTTGCGTTGATTCTGGTGATTGTCTGCTTCCTGCTGATGTATCGCTCCAAGCTGGGCTATGCCATTCGTATGACCGGAAAAAACAGTGCTTTTGCCCGCTATGTGGGCACGAGCGTCAGCGGAACGATTTTGATTTCTCAATTGCTGGGCGGAGCCATTGCGGGTCTGGGCGGCGCGACGGAAATGCTGGGCATCTATTCCCGCTTCCAATATCAGGGTCAGCCCGGCTATGGCTTTGACGGATTGATTATCGCGATTCTCGCCGGTTATAATCCAGCGTTGGTGCCTGTGGCTGCGTTGTTCCTTGCCTATATCAATACAGGCGCGGATATTATGAACCGCATGAGCGATGTGCCATCGGAAATCGTATCCATCATGCAAACCATCATCGTAGTGCTGGTCGTGGCAAAAATGTTCCTCAACAATATGAAGCATAAAGCCATTGTCCGCAACGCCCAAAAGAATCTGGGCGAGTAAGGAGGCAGCAGCATGGAAAATATTTTGAGGATTATCTGTTCCACAGAGTTCTTTTATTCAATCTTCCGCGTAACCACGCCCATTTTGCTGGCGGCATTGGGTGCGATGATTACCTCTCGGGCGGGCGTAGTCAACATCGGTCTGGAGGGCATCATGCTGTTTTCTGCTCTGGCAGGCGTGGTCACGAGCGCATGGACGCAAAGCGCGGCGGTGGGCTTGCTGGCGGCTATTCTGGTCGGCGTGTTGATTTCTGCGCTGATGGCGTATGTGATGCTGGTGCTTCGGTCGGATATCACGCTGACCGGTTTTGCCGTAAACGCTTTAGGCAGCGGCTGCACGGTGTTTTTGCTGTACGTTATCTGCAACGACAAGGGTATCTCATCCTCTTTGGCGAGCAAGGTGCTGCCCAAGGTCAATTTGCCGCTGATTCAGGATATTCCCTTCGTGGGCAAGGTGCTGTCAGGGCATAACATCATGACCTATGTCGCTTTCCTGCTGATCATTGTGATATACTGGCTCGTGAATAAAACCCCGCTGGGTCTGCGCATCCGAGCCGTAGGTGAAAATCCTCATGCGGCGGAATCCGTAGGTATCAAGGTCACCCGCATTCAGTTGATTGCTATGTTGATCAGCGGCGTGCTGGCGGGCATGGCGGGCGCGTATATGTCCATGGGTTATGTTTCCTGGTTTGCGCGGGATATGATGGCAGGGCGCGGCTTTATCGCTCTGGCAGCTCAGCAGCTGGGGCAGGGAACCGTGGTAGGCAGTATGCTGGCTTCTCTGGCATTCGGCGCGGCGGATTCTCTTGCCAATAACCTGCAGGCACTCAGGCTCCCCTCGGAGTTTGTTCAAAGCATCCCCTATGCGGTTACCATTGTCGGACTTGTCATCTATTCCGCTTCCAAAAAGCGTCGCGAGCAGCGGCTGGCAGCAGGTAAATAAATCAAAGAAAGAAGGAGCTTCACATGAAAAAAGCGTGGGAATGGACTCGTGAATTGGTTATGAACGGTACCCCCTTCCGCGGCCGCATGGGCAGCGTAAGCTGGGCAGACGTTATTCACGACGGACAGCGGGATGTCGCCAACATGAACTATCAGTGGAAGGGTTATGTTACCGACTCTCTGGCTCAGCTGTTTAATATAGCGGGTACGGTGCAGGCGAAGGGCAATATCGGCTATGACGTCTCCAAAGCGGAAGCCCTGCTGGAGGAAGGCAAGCGTCTGTATGATGCGCGGAACGAGGTCGAGCTGTATAAGCATACTCTGCGCGTGATGCGTCAGGTAATGGAAGCCCCCAAGGATGAATCCTCTCCCTATTGGAATTTCACCCAGTATACGGATTTCGAACAGTATGCGGCGGCAGTGCAATTCCCGGTTTACGACTATGATCCCCGTAAAGCAGATCCGAAGGAATTCTACGATCGCATTTATGCCAGCTGGATTGCTCAGGTTTCGGCAGGCGCCGTGGGAACCGCGCTGGAAGGTTTCCATACCACCGGAATCGAGCGGGCGTTTGGCACGGTGAATGGCTACATCAAGGAGCCGGAACAGTATAACGATGATATTACCTTCCAGCTGGTCTTTTTGGAGGCGTTTGCTCAAAGCGGCTATCGCGTAACCTCCGACGCCATTGCGGAGGAATGGGTGGCGCGCATTCCCATGGGCTTTACTGCCGAGGGTGTGGCTCTGCGTAACTTGAAGCAGGGTATTTATCCGCCCCGAAGCGGGTATGAAAACAACCCCATGCGCGAGTGGATTGGCGCGCAGATGCGCGGCGCGGTATGTGGCATCGTTGCTCCCGGCAATCCGCGCACGGCGGCGGAATTGGCTTTCCGCGACGCGCAGATTTCTCACAGCAACAGCGGCATTTTGGGTGAAGTGTTCAATGCTGTGATGGTGTCTCTGGGTTTTGTGGAAACTGACTGCAAGAAGATTGTCCGTATGGCAATCGATATGATGCCGAAGGACAGCCAGTATCGCTCCGTGGTGGAATACGCTTGGAACGCCTGCGAAAAGCATGGTGAGTGGCGCAAGGCATGGCTGGACTGCGATGAGCAGTTTAAGCAGTATAACTGGATTGCCGCTCTGCCTAACGCTGCTGCCGAGGTCGTGGCACTGTATTTCTGCGAAAATGATTACGATAAGCTGTGTACGCTGGTGGCGATGTGCGGTCTGGATGTAGACTGCAACGCCGCCCAGGTTGCCTGTGTGCTTGCCGTCGCTCAGGGTTCTCAGGCGATTGACAACCGTTGGATTGAGCCTTTCGGCAACATGATGATTACCTATGTGCGTGGCATGGAGAATGTGCGCTTTGCCGATTTGACCCGAAAAACTGTGCAGGCTGTGTATGACGCGCTGAAGCGGAGGGATGCGGAATGAATCGTACCATGAAGGCTGTGGTGTACCACAGCAAGGATCATATTGCGCTGGAGGATCGTCCCGTACCCACACTGCAACAGCCAGACGACGCCATCGTGCGCGTAACACTTTCAACCATTTGTTCCAGTGATTTGCACATTATGCACGGCACTGTACCTCGCGCCAAAGAGGGCGTCATCTTGGGACATGAGTTTGTCGGCGTGGTGGAGCAGGTGGGCACCGGCGTTACCAGATTCCAGCCCGGCGACCGCGTGTCCGTTTCTGTGGAGAGCTTCTGCGGCGAGTGCTTCTATTGCAAACGTGGTTTCGTCAACAACTGCGAAAAGGGCGGTTGGGAGTTGGGCTGCCGTATTGATGGCTGTCAGGCGGAATATGTGCGCGTTCCCTTTGCGGATCAGGGCATGACCCGCATTCCGGACAGCATCAGCGACGAATCTGCTCTGTTTGTGGGCGATGTGCTAGCGACGGGCTACTGGGCAGCACAGATTGGCGATATTCTGCCGTCGGATACGCTGCTTGTACTGGGTGCGGGTCCCACGGGTCTGGTCACCATGATGTGTGCCAAGCTGTATGGTCCGGCTCGCATCATCGCCGTGGATATTAACCCCGATCGTCTGGAGGTAGCAAAGAAAAATGGTCTGGCGGATGTTACGCTGTTGGCCGGCAGGGACAATGTAGAAGAAGAAGTGCTGCGCCTGACTCAGGGGCGCGGCGCGGACAGAGTCTTTGAGGTAGCAGGCACCAAGGGAACCTTTGAGCAGGCATGGAAGCTGTGCCGTCCCAGCGGAACGGTGATTCTCGTCGCGCTGTATCCAGATGCTCAAACTCTGCCGCTGCATCAGATGTACGGCAAAAACCTGACCTTCAAAACCGGCGGCGTTCATGCCGGCTATGGCGAGGATATTCTGCGGCTGATTGAAACCGGTCGGTTGGATACTTCCTGCATGATTACCCACCGCGCGCCCCTCAGCGAAGCGTTGACTGGCTATCGTGTTTTTGAAGCTCAAGAAGATCACTGCATCAAGTGGCTGATTCAGGGTTGACGGTCTGTTCTTTTGCTTCACGTGCTCCGTTAAGCTGCGTGCATAAATAGGGTTCTCGACCTCAAAATTAGATGATTCACAACAGCAGGGGAAGGGTTTGTTTTCCTGCCATAAACGGCTGAAAGCCGTCTAAAACCAAGCAGCCATGGCTTGAGGGGAAACCTTCAAAACCATAGCTGCTTTTTGCTAAAAAAATAAACCAACGGTTGTAACCGCTCAATAATCTCCCGATACAGAAAAGCCGTGGTTCCCAGTACTCACACTGCCGAGAACCACGACTTCATTTCTTCTGACCAAGGGAGCAAATCATCAACCTCAAAGTCCTTGTTCCGCTCCGCACGCTCAGGCAATATGCTGAGCAGATGAAGCAGATCGTCATCCAACCGCAGGCTGTTGGCTTTTGCCGTTTCCATCAGCGAATAGATGATTGCACTCGCTTCCGCACCTTGGGGTGTATCGGCAAAGAGCCATTCCTTCCGGCCAACGACAAAAGGGCGGATGGCGTTTTCAATCTGGTTGTTGCTGATTTCAATCTCACCATGCTCAAGAAACGCACAGAGGTGCGTCCAGCAACCCGCACGCTCTGTGTTCTGAACTTTGTTGTAGCCGCGTATCCATCCGTAATCAGGACACCGCTGAATCCCTCAAGGAAATCAGAACACGGGATTATTGAGCGGTTACAAGACATGGACGAAAAAGAACCGACGTCGCCGCCGGTTCAGATGGAATTTTTGAA
>ERZ827108.59-NODE-59-length-168625-cov-10.608222_pt1 | contig 168625 bp, 145 predicted proteins | sample MGYA00519921_ERZ827108 | MGnify/ENA primary metagenome ERZ827108 (study PRJEB31778, sample SAMEA3449258) | human gut metagenome | biome: human gut; feature: human-associated habitat; material: faeces | place: United Kingdom | collected 2010/2012 ... | reverse complement strand
CCCCACTGCTGCCTCCCGTAGGAGTTTGGGCCGTGTCTCAGTCCCAATGTGGCCGTTCACTCTCTCAAGCCGGCTACTGATCGTCGCTTTGGTAGGCCGTTACCCTGCCAACTGGCTAATCAGACGCGGGCCCATCCTGTACCTATAAATATTTTCACACCGAAAGATGCCTCTCTGTGTGCTTATGCGGTGTTAGCAGTCATTTCTAACTGTTATCCCCCTGTACAGGGCAGGTTACCCACGCGTTACTCACCCGTCCGCCACTCAGTCATATCAGTCCGCTTCCGAAGATTAAGTCCGATATGCTTCGTTCGACTTGCATGTGTTAAGCACGCCGCCAGCGTTCATCCTGAGCCAGGATCGAACTCTCAATTAAAGTTTGTCCCGGTCATTATTAACTTCTGGCTAATAATTCCCTTTTTACTGTTTTTAAGGTCGTATAGTCGGTTTCATTCCGCTTCGTTTCCTCCGCTTTCTGACCTTCCTATACTGTCCGTTTTCTGAAATTCTTTTGAATTTTCAGGGTTGTCTTATTGTTCAATTATCATGGTTCTGTGTGTTGTTGACTTGCTTTACCGCGTCAACGAAACTTATAATATCACCCGTTTTTCCATAAGTCAAGGGGTAATTTAAAAGAAAGTTTATTCCTCGAATTTGTGTATATTGTGTATACAATTATCGACAACTTATCCACATTTTGCTTTGCTTTATACACATATCCACATTTTGACTCCTCGTTTTCCACAATTATTTGTTGTTATCCACAAGGTACTTCCGAGATATTATTTTCGTTTTATCTTACTTCTTTTCATGTATTTTCTATTATATCAAATCAATCGCTTCCTTTACATTTCGAACTCCTAAGAACCGCATTCCCTTAACCGGAGCTATATTGGCTGCATTTGTTGCCGGTAAGATGCAGGAAGTAAAGCCTAAACGTGCCGCTTCCTTCACCCGCTGTTCTGCCATATTTACACCTCGTACTTCACCGGTCAGACCGACCTCACCAAAGATAATCACATGTTCATCCACCGGACGATTCCGATAACTGGATACCAGTGCCAACACAACACCCAAATCAACCGCCGGCTCCGATAACCGAATCCCGCCGGTCAGATTCACGTATGCATCACAACTTCCCAGATGGATGCCTGCCCGCTTTTCCAATACTGCCATCAACAAATTCACCCGGTTAAAATCAATTCCTACAGAGGTTCGTCTTGGCATTTGGAAATTCGTTTGAGCAACCAATGCCTGAATCTCTATCAGTAACGGACGGGTTCCCTCCATGGAGCATACAACAACCGAGCCGGATGCGTCCACCGGTCTGCCCTCCAATAATATTTCAGACGGATTAGTCACCTCAAGCAATCCGTTATTCTTCATTTCAAATACCGCAATTTCATTTGTCGCCCCGAACCGATTCTTTACACTTCTTAATATCCGGTAAACAGAGCTGCGTTCTCCTTCAAAATAAAGCACTGTATCTACCATATGCTCTAAGGTTCGCGGTCCTGCAACGGTGCCTTCCTTTGTCACATGTCCGACAATAAAGATTGCAATGTTCTGGCTTTTCGCAATCTGCATCAATCGGTTTGTGACCTCCCGCACTTGTCCGACGCTGCCTGCCGCTGAGCTTACTTCCTCCAGCATCATCGTCTGAACGGAATCCACCACTATTACCTCCGGCTTCACCTGTTCTATTGCCGCAGTAATTGCATCCACATCCGTTTCACAATGCAGATACATGTCCCTGTTAAATTCACCCAAACGCTCCGCCCGCATTTTTATCTGCTGCGGTGATTCTTCTCCCGATACATATAACACCTTATGTCCCTGACCGGTTAAGTTTCTGCATATTTGCAGTAATATCGTTGATTTTCCAATGCCGGGGTCTCCACCAATTAAAACCAGCGAGCCTTTTACAATACCGCCTCCCAGCACCCGGTCAAACTCCTTCATTCCTGTGCCAATTCGTGTTTCTTCGCCTGTTTTTACTTCTAAAATACTGGCAGGCACCGAGGTCACAGCTCTAACAGCATGTTTCCCGATGCCCGTCACTACTTTTTCTTCTACTAATGTATTCCAAGCCTTACAACCAGGGCATTGTCCCATCCACTTGGTTGATTCGTATCCACACTCTTGGCAAAAATAAACCTGCTTCGGTTTTGCCATCGTATACTCCTTTACAGCTTGTCAATCTTTACCTTTACAACCTCACTCTGACTTAACTCTACACTAAAGCTCAGTTTACCGCCGAGGTTCGTCTTCATCTTTCCGAGATTCGTATCATCCACATAGATTTTATATTCCTTACCGGCTTCTAATTCCAAGGTAATCTGTGCATCTTCATCACCTTCTACATCAAAATGCACCTCGCGTTCCGTTACCTTCAGATTATGAACAACGGTTCCCGGTACGGATTCATATACCATAGTTCCGTTTTTCTCTAATTTGGTAATCTCCTTAAATGTCTTAATCTTGTATAAGTCACCGTTATACTCATAGCCATCCAGCTTTGCCTTTGCCGGCAATTCTGTATTGCCAAAACTTAAAGAGCCATCTCCTTCTGTGCGAATCAATTCGTTAACTACTGACATTTCTTTTTCCTCCTATTAGTTCCTGTCTTCATGCCTGCGGCACGTTTTTGCCTACTGTCAATTAACCATCTTTTTTCTGTCCGCTGGTTCTTCATTTTTATTTCTTTTCGCTCTGTTTCTGATATGTTTATCATACCATGAATTTATACATTTGACTAGTTAATTCTCTTGTTTCTCACACTTCTTTTGCCTGAAAGTGCAGTTGTCCCTTTCGCACCGTAATTCTTACAACATCACCATTTTTCACTTGCCCGGAAAGAATTGCTTCTGCCAAGCCATCCTCCACTTGCGACTGGATTGCCCTTCGCAGCGGTCTGGCTCCGTATTTTTTGTCATATCCTTTTTCAAAAATGTAATTTTTCAAATGGACATCATATTTAAGTGTAATATCCATCTGTTCCTTTACACGCTTACTTAACTGCCGTAACAGCAAATCAATAATCTGGTGAATCTCTGCTTCCTGCAATGCATGGAATACAATAATATCATCAATCCGGTTAATAAATTCCGGTTTGAAAATTCGTTTTACCTCGTCCATCACACCGGATTTCATTTGCTCATGGTCCTTCTTTTCATCCGAATTGTTGAAAAAGCCCAGTTGCTTCGGCTCCATGATTCTTCCTGCTCCTGCGTTGGAGGTCATGATTATAATTGTATTTTTAAAATCTACCTTTCTGCCCTGTGAATCCGTAATATGTCCGTCATCGAGTACCTGTAGCAATACGTTAAAAATATCTCCGTCCGCCTTTTCTATTTCATCAAATAATATAACCGAATACGGATTGCGTCTTACCTTTTCACTCAACTGTCCGCCTTCTTCAAATCCCACATATCCCGGAGGCGAACCTATCAGCTTTGACACGCTATGCTTTTCCATATATTCAGACATATCTACACGAATCAAAGCATCCTCATCACCAAACATGGCTTCTGCCAATGCCTTTGACAACTCTGTTTTACCTACACCGGTTGGGCCAAGGAACAAGAATGAGCCAATCGGACGATTCGGGTCCTTTAATCCAACCCGACCACGGCGAATTGCCCTGGCTACGGCATCTACCGCTTCATTTTGTCCGACTACTCTTTGATGAAGAACTTTATCCAACTCCCGAAGCCGCTTTGTCTCTTCCTCTTCCAGACGGCTTACCGGAATCTTGGTCCACATTGATACGACCTCTGCAACATCCCGGTCTGTAATGGCATGTACCTCTTTAGCCTTTTGCGTTTCTTCCCGTTTTTTCAGGCGTTCCTGCTTCTTTTGAAGCTCCTGAATGGCAAGCTTATACTCCTTTGCCTGTTCATAATTATTAGTTTCTAATGCCTGTTCCATTGCTTCGGTATTTGCACGAATCTGTTTTTCCAGCTCCATTCCCTTCGGAGAATGATGCTTTGAGGACAACCGTTTCCTGGAGCACGCTTCATCAATTAAATCAATTGCCTTATCCGGCAAATATCGGTCATTAATATATCTCTCGGATAGCGTAACTGCTGCTTCTACCGCACTGTCTTCAATTCGGATTCCATGATGCTCCTCGTAACAATGCCGCAATCCCTTTAATATATCAATTGACTGCTCCTTACTTGGTTCTTCTACCGTTACCGGCTGGAATCTCCGCTCCAGTGCCGCATCCTTCTCAATATACTTGCGATATTCTGCTGTTGTCGTTGCACCTATCATCTGAATCTCACCGCGTGATAATGCCGGTTTTAATATATTAGATGCATCAATAGCTCCCTCTGCACCTCCGGCACCGATTAATGTATGCAACTCATCAATAAATAAAATTACATTGCCTGCCTGTCTGACTTCTTCAATAATCCGCTTTATCCGCTCCTCAAATTCTCCCCGATATTTTGAGCCTGCGACCATACCGGATAAATCCAGAGAAAGCAATCGTTTCTCCTGAATCGTTTCCGGCACCTCTCCTGCCGCAATCAAGCTGGCAAGACCTTCCACAATTGCCGTTTTACCGACACCGGGTTCTCCGACCAGACATGGGTTATTTTTCATTCTGCGGCTAAGAATCTGGATAACACGCTGAATCTCATCATTTCTTCCAACTACCGGGTCTAGCTTTCCCTCTTTCGCCTGCTGGGTCAGATTCCGACTGTATTTCTCAAGCATCGGTGTTGAGGATTTCGCCTTCTTCTTGCTGTTATTACCCATGTACTCATTTCGTGCAACAGATGCATCTACACCCATTGCAACCCGGACATCCACATAGACCTTTTGAATGTTAATTCCGATACTGGTAAGTATTTTCATTGCAATACACTCCGGTATCTTAATCATGGCAAGCAGGAAATGCTCGGTTCCGATTTTTTCGCTTTGCGTCCGGATTGCTTCTGTTTCACTCTGCTCCATTACCCGGTTATACATAACGGTATACTGAAACCGGTGCTTGGTTGCCACCGTTCCGGAACCGGCAATGCTGTTCTCAATCAGATTTGCAATGCGTTCCTTTTGGACTCCGTTGGATTCCAGTACCTTAGCGGCTACATTATCTCCCTCTTCCAAAATTCCCAACAGTAAATGTTCACTGCCTACGCAATCGTGTTTTAATCGTTTTGCTTCTTTTATTGCCAGTTGCAAGGAAGTGTCTGCTGCCTTTGTATACTGTTCACTCATAGTATGCCTCCTGTTGTCTTATTTAGATTCTTCTTCAGAAAGGATTTCCAGTGCCTCCTGTGCAATCAGAAATGAATCATACATTTCGCTTACCAATGCCTGCATTTCCACTCTGCTAATATCCTTACAGATTGCCTGTGCTACTATCATTTCCATATCGGAATGTAATGCCTGCATATGGTTGGTTCGATTTTCGAGGCTCACAGATACCACTGCTCCGTTTCTGCGGTCCAGCTTAACATATCCATCCTGCCGTAGTAATGCATATGCCTTATTGACTGTATGCATATTGACACCTAGCTCGTTTGCCAATTGTCTTACAGACGGAAGTGATTCTCCATCCTTTAATATATCTTTTGCAATCCCCATGATAATCTGATTTCTCAATTGTATGTATAAGGCTTCGTCACTATTAAAATCAATTTCAATCACCATAGTCTCACCCCATTTATCCTTTGTTATATCTATGCTATAACACAAGTCTTATTCTGTCAAGCCAACATTAAAAAGCCGGTTAGATTTTCCGTTTCTCTAACCAGCTTTTTTCTAATATCCTGTCTGCTTATATATCTTCGTCTGTAAATTCGTCCGTTTCTTCTGTTGCGTTCTCTTCTTTTGACGCTATCGTTGCATCTTCCATTGAGGACATTTCCTCTTGCAAGGTCTCTGTTTGAATGGTTTCTGTTTCCTCAGTTGCCGCCATTTCCGGCCATCCGAAATTCTCCGGATATGCTGAATTTGCATCTTCTTCTGCCATTGCCTCCGGTTCCAGTACCTTCTTTTTATATTCTGCCGCAATTGCAATTATCATTCCCAACAGCAGAACACACACTCCGCTGACCACATACAGAATTGTCCGTAAATGTCGGTTCTGTTCCTGACCGGTAATGTTCGTTTCCTCTGTACTGCCTGTTTCTTCCGTTGCTGCCGGCTGTGAAACCAGATTTGAGACTGCATATCTCTGATAGGTCTCCTCGATGGTATCATACAGATAAAATCCTGCTTCACCTTTTATATTAACCGCATAGACTAACAGGAACTCCCTGTCATCTGCTTTCGCATAAGCAGTGACCGCATGCCCCTGAATCTCTGCTTCTATCTGGGTATAGCCTTCCGGAATGGATACAGTTTCATCCGGTGCTATAATCACATATCGATTGGCTGCTGCCTGAAACTCTACATACGGGATAAAGGTCTGCTTTTCTCCCTGATATAAGAACCAGCTTCCATTTCCCTCTGCATCCAGCAAATACACAATTGTAACCTGCTGATTTGGTGATGTATAGGCTGTCAGCTTTTCTCCCTGATAGTCAATCTCACCTATTGCAAACTCCTCAGGTATTGTCACCTCTGCCAGCTCCTCCTGCGTTGCCGGCACATATTCCTTTCCTTCTATCGTAATCTTCTTTGTATTCTGTTCTTCTGTTTCATCCGTAGTATCTGTACTGTCATCCGGAACCTCACCGCAATTAATATTTAAGACATAGGTTCTTTGCGTTCCGTTCTCTGCTGTGACTACAATGTAAGTCTTATTTGCTCCCGGTTCCAAATCATTATTATGGGAAACTGCCACCTTTGCCTTGCTGTCATTCGGCACTGCACTTACCACAATTGATTTGGTATCCTCCGGCAGACTTACAGTATAGGAGGTAGTTCCCGATTTAAATGCCGGCGAAAGTGTTCCCGGAGAAATCTCAAGACTCTTCAAGGTATTATCACCGGAGCCGGTCAACTCTGCACCGGTTGTTGCATCCCCGCCATTTGAATCTCCATTACCGGAAGTGTTATCATTTGACTGGGGTGCAGATACGCTTACTGTAGCAGAACCATAGCTTACAGACATATCACCGGTTGCATATCCAAATAATCCTCCGGCAAATTCAGAGGTTGAAATTGTCGAGCTTCCGGTTCCGATTGCCTTAAAGGTCAAGGTTCTGGAGTAGGAAGTTGTACTTCCGTCTCCTTCACTTAAAATCGTTACGGTGCCGCTTCCACCGCCATCACCGCCGCCTTGATACTCCAATACGGAAGTATCGTAAGAAACTGCTATACCATATCCGATTGCTTCATCTGCCGATATTCCAACCGTAACCGATACCGTACTTCCGGTTGTTACACTGGATGCAGATACACTCACCGATACAGAACCGCTTCCGGCATACACCGGCTGTACTGCCCTGCTAAAAAGTCCGATTGCCATTATCAACATCAGCATATATGCTACTATCTTTTTCTTATTCATCTTCTTCTCCTTATTGTGAAATGCTCTGCTGTCCCAGTATGTGCTTCTTTACAGTTACCAAATCCTTAATCGTAATCTTTCCATCACCATCAATATCTGCCGCTATAAAATAAGCACCTTCTAACTGTCCCTGTGACAATACCTGCTTTTTCATGGATACTAAATCACGAATACCTATCTCACCGTCTCCGGACACATCGCCATAAATCATTACCGTATAACTATATGTGCTGCTGCCATCCGTGATACGAATGATATTTCCGGTTCCTACTGCTCCTGTATTTACGGTAGCACCATCCGCCTTATAAACGGTTGCTGTACCGGATGACAGTCCTAATCCACTGATTACCGTTGATACATCACTTCCAACTGAGATACCGGACACCTGCGTTCCGCTTACCCGGTAGGACGTATTCATTTTCGGTCCTTCCGGTGTACTTGGTTGAACCGGTGTATCCGGTATACCGCCACTTTCATTCTTGCGAACTACTGTGATGGTATAGGTTCTGGTACTGCCGTTTTGTGCTGTTACCGTAACCGGAATGGTATTCGTTCCCACCGATAAGCCTATCGTTCCGGTTCCGCTGATTCCACTGTCGGAACGCACTGCCGATGCCGATACTGCCACGCTTGTCACACTGTTTTCCACAATCAGGGAATATTCCGTAGTACCACCGTCAAAGGATGGTGTCAGACTATATCCCGATATACCAAGTGATGCCAGCCAGTTATTCGGGCTGCCGGAGTCTGCCGGCTTAGCAACCGCCTGCTCCGGCATATTGTTATATACCGGTATCTTAAATACTAATGCTAAATTAATCAGTCCATTTGCACTATACGCATTGTAAATGGAACGTGCCTCGGTTGCCGGTGCCTGTACATTGCTCATATACTGGTGTCCATATAGATTTCCGGTATATGTGACATTGAATTTCTGAGTATATAAGGTATCCTGTCCGCGGTTAATATAGGAAGCTCCAATAAACTGAGCCCCGCCCATAATTGCCTTATGTGCACTGTTCCATGGTCTTCCGTAGCTGCTATTCGGAATCGATGCCCAAGCCAGTCCTTTATTAACTGCACCACCACCTGCAGAATCCACCGAGCCTATATTAAAGAAATTAAAGATACCCTTATAATTTTTACTGTTTCCCGTTGCATTATCACCTGCGGTTGTTCCCATTTCCTGCCGCATCCGGGATGCCAGATGATACGGACTTACATTATACTCGGCAGCCGCCCCCATAATCTCGGTAGAAAATGTCCGGTTTTCTCCGGCCGGACAACTTTTCGACATAAAGGTATTTGCTAAAATAGCCTCAACACCGGCAGCATTATGGATGCTGCTGTCATAGGAAAGCTGTTCAAATGCAAATATATATGTCTCATATAAATATGTACGCGGGTCCATATAGTAGGATACAATATCCTTGGACGCAGCAAACCATGTCTTTCCGTCATACGGAGACCATGTATCCGTCCGCCAGTTATAACCAACAGATGTTTCCCGCCAGTTATAATGCGGTGCGGAACCGGAGCCATAAATCAGATTCTTAATCTGCCCCTGCTTATTCCGCTCATTTTCTATAACCGTTGACCAATCCAACCCTGTCTGAACTGCAACAAACTTCCAGTCTGAATGCTTTGCATGTAATTCCCGCAAATATGGCTTATAGCTTTCCGGAAATCCCTGTGCAGTCAGGTATGCCTCAAAATTCTCATCCGCAGATGGCTGTTGTGAGCCGCCGGTTTCCGTAATACTTACATATTCCGCAGACACATACCCGGTGTAACTGACACCATCTTCAACCTTTACAAATGACACATGATACCACTGTGCATTGGGCCGGTCCAGAATCGTCAACCGCTGACCGCCATTTATTTGCGTAATGCTTGGCGTTGACGTAGAAGCCCCCTGCCTTACATTCAGATTAGTAACACCCGGTGTAACCTGTACAATCGTTTCTGCCATAACTACTTCTGTATCCATTCGGATATTCGTATTCATAGATAACCCTGCCGCCAGACAAAGGCTCAGACCCAGAGCCACAAACCGTCTGGCCCACGTTCTTTTCCTCTTCATGTACATTCCCCTTTTATTTCTGTTTTCTATCAATAAACCACAAAATATGCCTAGTTAATACTAGTGTACCACAAGATAGAAGAAAAAGACATTATTTTTCTTATTTTTCCATGATTTCCTATAACTTTACATAAAAAAGCATTGTTCAGACAAATGATTTCCGGCATTCGTCCGACAATGCTCTTTCTTATTTGTTTTTCTTTGTTTTCTTGTGTTAGAAAGCTGTTCCGTTCTCCCTATGCTTCATCAATTGCCTTTCCTATATCATGACGCATATATTTATTCTCAAATGTTATCCATTCCGTTGCTTTGTAGGCATTGGCTCTTGCCTCCTTCAAATCGGCTCCCTTTGCTGTAATTCCGATAACCCGTCCTCCGTTGGTAACAATCTTGCCGTCCTTATATGCGGTTCCCGCATGAAATGCATAGTAGCCATCCTTATCCTTGAAATTCTCAAGTCCATGAATCTCAAAGCCCTTTTCGTAAGCTACCGGGTATCCGTCTGATGCCAGCACTACACATACCGCAGCATTATCTTCAAATTGCAAATCAATTTTATCCAGAGTTCCGTCGATGCAGGCCTCCATCACATCGATAATGTCATTTTTCATTCTAGGCAGAACCACCTGTGCTTCAGGGTCCCCAAATCTTGCATTATACTCCAACACCTTTGTTCCCTTTGGTGTTATCATTAAGCCGCAGAACAAAATGCCGACAAAATCTCTGCCTTCAGCTTTCATGGCTGCCATGGTCTTTTCATAGACCTCCTTCTGGCAGAATGCATCTATTTCCTTTGTATAGAACGGGCTTGGGGAAAAGGTTCCCATACCGCCGGTATTTAAGCCCTTATCTCCGTCCTTGGCACGCTTATGGTCCTGTGCGGAGGTCATTGTCTTGATGTGGGTTCCGTCACAATATGCCAGTACCGATACCTCACGTCCGGTCATAAATTCTTCAATGACCATCCGATTTCCGGCACTGCCAAACTGCTTATCCAGCATAATCGTCTTTACACCTGCTTTTGCTTCTTCCAAATCATTACATATCAGAACACCTTTTCCCAATGCAAGTCCGTCTGCTTTTAACACAATCGGAAACTCTGCCTTGGTTTCAAGATATTGAATTGCCGCTTCCGCATCCTCAAAGGTCTCATATGCGGCTGTCGGAATCTGATATTTCTTCATCAAATCCTTAGAAAATGCTTTTGAGCCTTCGATGATGGCAGCATTTTTTCTTGGTCCGAATACCCGAAGCCCTTCTGCTTCAAACGCATCTACTATTCCGCCTACTAACGGGTCATCCATACCGATAATGGTAAGGTCGATTGCCTGCTCTTTTGCAAAAGCAACTAACTTATCGAACTCCATTGCCTGAATGGCTACACACTCTGCCAATTGTGCAATCCCGGCATTTCCCGGTGCACAGTATATTTTATCGACACGACTGCTTTCACTTACCTTCTGGGCAATGGCGTGTTCTCTTCCGCCGCTTCCTACGATTAATACCTTCATTTCGTTTCCTCCTTTATGATATGACCGTTTTTCCGTCTACAACCGTCACTCTGTTATTTGCTATCAGGTCAATTGCCTGTGGAAGCAGCTTCCACTCTGCCTGTTCCATTACCCGCTGCTGTAAGAGCTTCGGGGTATCTCCCGGCTGTACCTCAACTGCCTTCTGTAACAGAATCGGTCCGGTATCCGTTCCTTTATCCACAAAATGAACCGTAGCTCCTACCACCTTGACACCTCTTGCCAGAGCCGCCTCATGTACCTTTAAACCATAGTAGCCGGTTCCGCAAAATGCCGGTATTAATGACGGATGAATATTAATGATACGATTCTCATATTGTTCAATCATCATTTCCGGAATCACCACCAGAAATCCCGCCAGTACAATCAAGTCTACCTGATAAGAATTAACGGTATCTAATAATGCCTGATTAAATGTCGCCCGGTCTGCATAGTCCTTTGGGGATACACAGACTGCCGGTATTCCGGCTGTCTCTGCCCGTTCTAACGCTTTTACTCCATAATTATTACTGATTACTACCGCAATTTCTGTATTGGTAATGGTACCATCTGCAACCCGGTCAATAATTGCCTGTAGATTCGTTCCTCCGCCGGACACCATAACTGCAATTTTTAGCATACGACAACTCCTTTTTCTCCTGCCTCAGCCTTACCAACTATATATGCAGCTTCCCCGGCTGCCTGTAATGCCTGCAAGGTTCTCTCTGCATCCGCAGAATCAACGGCAAGCACCATGCCAAGTCCCATATTGTAAGTGTTATACATCATTTTTTCTTCTATATTTCCGGTCTTTTGTAACAAGGTAAAAATCGGTGGAATCGGATAAGAATCCTTCTTTACCACAGCCTTTACTCCCTCCGGAAGCATTCTTGGAATATTTTCATAGAATCCGCCACCGGTGATATGGCTACAGCCCTTAATCGTAATTCCTGCATCCTTCACAGACCGCAATGCCTTTACATAGATTCTGGTTGGAGCCAGTAATGCCGCTCCCAAGGTGGTGCCTAACTCATCATAATAGGTATTCAGTGCCTCCTCTGTCATATCAAATACTTTTCTTACCAGTGAAAATCCGTTGCTGTGTACTCCGCTGGAGGCAATTCCGATTAACGTATCTCCTTCGCAGATATGCTCGCCTGTAATCATATTCTTTTTATCACAGACACCAACCGCAAAGCCTGCAATATCATATTCATCCTCTGCCATCAAGCCCGGATGCTCTGCTGTCTCGCCCCCGATTAACGCTGCATCGGATTGCAGACATCCTTCTGCAACACCGCTTACAATCGTTGCTATCTTTTCAGGATAATTCTTTCCACACGCAATATAATCTAAGAAAAACAACGGTTCTCCGCCTGCACACGCAATATCATTTACACACATTGCAACCGCATCGATTCCTATGGTATCGTGTTTATCCAATACCATTGCAAGCTTTACCTTTGTTCCGCATCCATCCGTTCCGGATAATAACACAGGTTCTTCCATTTCTTTTATCTTTGCCAATGAAAACGCACCGGAAAATCCGCCTAATCCACCTAAGACCTCTGGTCTCATTGTTTTCTTTACATGTTCTTTCATCAATTCTACCGACTTGTAACCTGCTTCAATATCAACTCCGGCATTTTTGTAATCCATGTTCTTTTCCTCCTGAAACGGTATGTTTATTTTCTTCTGCAATAAACGCTTTTCACATTTAGCTACATCCGCTTTATTATAATTTATGCGTCTTCATTTGTAAAGCAATATGACTTTTCCTTCCCTTCGTTTTTCCTTTGTTTTCTTTTATTTTTCTTTCTGCTTACGTGTATGCCGGCTAATATTCAACATATGTTCATATATTATTCACAATAAATTGACATTTTTTTGTGATTTATGATGTATTTTTCTCTCTATTTATGATAAACTGATAATAGTTCTTGTTTCAGGAGGAGTCAATATGTCAAAAAAGAAATATACAATCGGTCTTTTTATTTGTCACTTAGATAATGACTATGCTTATGACATATGCAAAGGTGTTAACTATGCCGCCAAAGAACTGGATATAAATCTGGTAATCTTTCCCGGTATGTATATTAATGCCGCTTATAACGATCCGGCAAACGCTAAATATGATTATCAGTATAACTCTATTTTCTATTATGCAAGGCCGGAATCAATAGATGCCTTGATTGTATCCATCGGTACAATCGGTACTTTTTTGAATACAGCAGATAATCTCGCTTTCCTAAACCGGTTTCAAGGAATTCCGATTCTGACCTTGGAATCCGAGCTTCCGGGCTATCCGTCCTTACTCATTGACAGTAAGCAGGGACTACGGGATGTCATCCAACACTTGATTCACCATCACCAGAGAAAGCATATCGGTTTCATCAGCGGAAGAGCGGGAAATACCGATGCACAAGAGCGTCTGGATACTTACCGCTCCGTACTGGAGGAGGAAGGTATTCCGGTAAATGAGGATTATATTACATACGGTAACTTTTCTGAATTTTGCGAAGACTTAGTAGAGGACCTTCTGGATGCACATCCGGAAATTGATGCTCTTTGCTTTGCCAATGACCAAATGGCTCTCGGCGGTTATCAGGTATTGAACCGACGCGGAATCCGAATCGGAACCGACATTGCAGTTACCGGCTTTGATGATGTTCCTCTTGCACTGGCACTGGAACCGTCTCTGACTACAGTTCGTGCAAACGCAAGTGAGTTAGGTTATCGGGCGGTACATGAAATACTGCACCTGATTGAGACTGGCACCACTACTACATCCCGATTACCTTCTTCCATGATTGTGCGGGAATCCTGTGGTTGTTCAACCGTTATATCGGAGAACCTTGCAAATAATCACTCTGTTACCGGCACAGATAATAAGGAGGCGTTATTATCCACCCTTCTTACTTCTGTATTTGCAAATGATAAGGGCACCTTTATTTATCAGCGTTTGCTTGCGTGCTTCCGACCGTATGTGGAGCTGATACTGGATGCCATTTTAGATACTTCGCATACATCCTTTCCGGTTGATAAAATGAAAGAAGCTGTCCGGCAATATTTGGATTCAGATTTGCCGATTTACTATTCCATTACACAGTTAAATTATTGTTTTCATACGTTAGATAAATTAGTTCTGCCTTTGATTCCGACACCGGAAAAGCAGGTTGCTTTTTGCCTTGCTTCCAAGGCGGTTTCCTTGGAATTACTGAATGCCGAATCCAGTGTGCATTATAATGAAAAGCACGAATACAAAACAAATATCTGGATTTCAAGCTATATTATCCGGGATACAATGACAAACAGCAATAATGCAGAATTAATTTACAGTCAGATTGCAGATAAGCTTGAGAAGCTGAGTCTTAATTCCTCTTATCTGTATACCTTAAAGGAGGATGATGTACATTTAAATTCTGACGGAAGCTGGCATGTGCCTGATGCTCTGCAACTACAGGTATATAACAAAGACCATATTACCGTTCCGCTTACCAAAACAGAATGTCTGATTCCGGTATCTGATCTGTTTCGTAATCAGTATATGCCGCAAAAACGAAGATTTACTATGATATTGACTCCGATTTTTACCAGTGAGCATCATCATGGTGTATTTTTAAGTGAACCGGACATTTCTTACTTCCATCATGTGTACTCCATCAGCCTACAGCTTGGCACTGCACTGAAGTTCTTAGAAATGTTTGAGGAGCAGCAGCAGACCAACCAGCAATTAGAATACACGCTATCGGTTCTTCATGAAAAGAACCGGCAGCTAAGTAAAATATCAACCATTGACGAACTGACCGGTCTGAAGAATCGACGTGGCTTTTTGTCAGAAGCCCAGACTATCATTTCTTCTGCCATTAACCATGGGCAGCGTGCCATTCTTTTGTTTGCAGATATGGATAACTTAAAGATTGTAAATGACAAGTTCGGTCATGAGGACGGAGATTTTGCCCTCCGAACCATTGCAACGGCATTGAAAACCAGTCTGCGTAACAATGATATTATCGGACGAATCGGTGGGGATGAATTTGTAGCCTTTGCATTGCTTGGAAGCCAGCAGTCCATCAACACAATTTCCAGCCGTATTCATAAGAAGCTGGCAGATATGAATGAAACCTGTGAAAAGCCTTATTATATCGAAGCCAGTATCGGTATTGTTGACTTTATATGTGATGAAAATACGGATATTCAAACTCTGATTAAGCAGGCGGATGAAGCATTGTACGAGAACAAATCCCATAAGCGTGCTTCTATCCTTAAGAATCCTTCCTAGCTTCATCCATACATTATAATTATTTCATATAACTACAAAAACAGACAAGGGATATTCCTGTATTCACACAGTACTCCTTTGTCTGTTTTTCTATATAATTCCATTTAACTCCTGATACAGACTCTTGGCATAGCTGTCTGTCATGCCGCACACCAAATCCGTCACCAGTAAAATCCGAAGATACAGCTTCTCATCTTCCGTTTTCCCCTTGGAATCCATATAATACCGCTCTACATAATTTTCCGAAATCAAGGTCACTACCTTTTCATCAATTGTTCCAAGCTCCTTATCGGTATCAAAGTATATTGCTGCCTTTACGAATTTGTCCAGCAAGAACTCCAGCATATGACCGGCTGACAATTCCAGCTTATATATCGGTTCGGATATAAAGGCATTATGATAAGCGATACTGCCCATAGCTTCCATCAGTCCTTCTGCGTAGGTTCCGCAAAATAAATCTTTCCCATAGGTGCCATTCATAATTTCATCATAATGTGAAATAAAGCCATGCGTTGCACACTTAATCAAATAGCTCTGCACATTCATTGCCCAGTTCTGGACTGCATAAAATTCCGGATTTCCATAATCCCTGTCTAATGCCTTTCGATAATGATGCCGCAGCTCCTCCAACGGGTCAAAATAATTGATAACCCAGACCGGACTCTGCTTATTCAGCCGTCCCAGCTCCCGCTCTAACATTCCATAGGTAATACAGCCCTTTTTCACTGCATCTTCAATATCGGCAGTCTTATATGCAATATCATCTGCGGCTTCCAGAATAAAGGTCATCGGATTACGACAGCCATGCGTACCGGTTGCTTCCTGAATTTCCCGAAATACCTCTCTGTCCGCATAAAAATATCCCATCTTTTTATACTTTATATCCTCCGCACCCGGAGCCGTTTCCAGTGATGAAATCGGATATTTCAAAATGGTGCTTAACAATGCATACGTCAGATTCATTCCATATTCATCGGAGAAAAAATGAAGCTTACTAACCAGACGCAATGCCTGTGCATTTCCTTCAAACTGATAAAAGTCCTGCTTCATTTGTTCGGATAACATCTCCTCTACCCGTCTGTCAAAGAACATCATTTCAGGCAATCGCTCCCGAAACCACTGACGAATGGCGGTTTCACCAAAATGTCCGAATGGCGGATTTCCTATGTCATGAATTAAACCTGCACATTGCAGTACATTACACATATCCTCTACCGTTCTCCATGTGAAGGCGGAATCCTTCCTTGCCGCCAACAGATTCTTCCCGATATTTTGTCCCAAGGAACGTGCAAAGGAAGACACCTCTAAGGAATGGGTTAATCTGGTTCGGATAAAGTCACTCTTATCCAGCGGAAATACCTGTGTTTTGTCCTGCAACCGCCGAAAGGATGCACTTCCTATGATTTTCTGATAGTCTTTTTCATATTCCGTTCTCAAATCCCTGCCACCGGCGGCTGAGCTTCCTGCCGTTATTGGCTTTCTTCTTCTCGAACATAATAATTGATTCCAATCCATGTCTAACTTCCTTAATTTCAATTTGTTATCTTACCGTCACTCCAAAAACAATATATTCAGTATACCAAAGTATCTCGTCCATTTCAAATAGAATACCGTATATTCCCAAGGAACCTGCATATACTATCAGCATAGAACAAATAAGAAAGGATTCTGTTATGAACGATACATTTCCATTTCAGGTAGAACCGCTTCCATATCCTTATGATGGTCTGGAGCCTGAGCTATGTAAGGATATTTTATTATTTCACCACGATAAGCACTATAAGGCTTATGTTGACCAGCTCAACAGCATTTTGTCTGATTTTCCAAAGCTGCAATCTATGACTCTGGAGGATTTGATTATACATCTTGACGAATTACCGGAAGACATCCAGACATCTATCCGTAATCAGGCAGGCGGTGTCTATAATCATCAGTTATATTTCCGCTGTATGCAGGGGGATGGCTTCCAATTACCGGAGGGCGAGCTTATGAATGCCATTCACCGCGATTTCGAATCCTATGATAACTTTACCCGCAGCTTCACCAATGCTGCCGTTAAGCAATTCGGCTCCGGCTATGCATGGCTGGTAAGCAAAAAAGGCAAGCTCTCCATACTCAGTACACCGAACCAGAATACGCCTCTTACCGAATCACAAACGCCTATTCTATGCATTGATGTATGGGAACATGCCTATTATTTACAATATCAAAACCGTCGTGCCGATTATATTGCCAACTGGTTCCAACTCATTCACTGGAATTATGTTGATACACTTTACCAGCTCACCTTATAATTCTTTCTACTGGAATGAAAGTAATTCCGATACTTCCTTTCTCTGTGGTGCTTCCGGTTGAAATGCCGGATAGCCGATTGCAACTAAGGCTGCAACCTTCTGGTTTTCAGGAATTGTAATAACCTCTGCAATCTTATCTTCATCAAAAATTCCCATAATGACAGAACCCAGACCTTTTTCATGTGCAGCAAGACAGAAGGTTTGGGTTGCAATTCCTGCATCAAACATTTCCCAACGGTCTTCCTTGGATGTGGTATAGGAGCCATCCTTTTCGTAACCAGAACGGTTCTTTACCATCGTAACCACTACCAATGCCGGACAACGGCTGATGGTTTTTGTATTATATTCAAAGCCCAATACGCAATCGTTGGCAATCTTCTGAATTTTATCCCGGTCCTCTACTACAATATAACGTGTAATCTGTGTATTCTTCCATGAAGGTGCATAAGCAGCGGCTCCAACTACCTCCTCTAAGACCTCATGCGAAACTGCTTCATCCTGAAATTTCCGACAACTCCGTCTGGTTTTAATACATTCCATTGTTTCCATGTGCATACACCTTTCCTTTCCGCTCCGCTAACACTCGGAGCCTGCTGACCTCTGCCATTCTCTTAATACGGCTTCCAGTTCTTCTCTTGTTTCAATTTCATTTACTTTACCGCGTATCTTTGTGGAATTCGGATACCCACTTGTATACCACGATACATGCTTCCGCATTTCGTGGACACCGGTATAAGAACCCTTAAATGCAATCATACTATCGAGATGCCTTAAAATCATATCTACCACCTCGTCTACGGATGGTCTGTCCGGCATGACTCCGGTATCCATTGCTTTCTTTATTTGTCCGAAAATCCAAGGATTTCCTTTTGCACCTCTGCCTATCATACAGGCATCACAGCCCGTTTCCTGTTTCATCCGAAGTGCATCCTCTGCCGTAAGAATATCTCCGTTTCCGATTACGGGAATTCTCACCGCCTCTTTTACCTGCCTTATAATATCCCAGTCTGCCTCACCGGAATAATATTGTACTCTGGTCCGCCCATGAACCGCTACGGCTGCTGCCCCGCTTTCCTCTGCTATCTTCGCAATCTGAACCGCATTTACATGTGCCTCATCGATTCCCTTCCGAATCTTAATCGTGACGGGAATGGATACCGCTCCATGAATGGCTGCCACAATCTCTCCAACCAACTCCGGCTTCTGCATCAACGCAGAGCCTTCCCCGTTATTAAATACCTTGGGAACCGGGCATCCCATATTAATATCAATAAAATCAAATCCGACTGCCTCTACCTGTTTTGCCATTTCTGCCATTAACGCTGCATCCGAGCCAAATAGCTGTAGTCCAATCGGATGCTCTGCGGGATGTAATGCCAATAGTGGTATGGTATTTTTATTCTTATAGTACATAGCCTTGGCACTTACCATTTCTGTATATAATACGTCACATCCCTGTTCTTTGCAAAGCAGTCGAAAGGGCAGGTCTGTTACTCCAGCCATGGGTGCCAGTATTAGTTTATCACGGAGTTCAATATTGCCGATTTGGATTGCCATATTACCGCTCCTGCTTCTCATAAATCAGTCGCAGACCCTTTAGTGTCAAATCTGCATCATATATATCTATGACCTTTGTTTCCTGCGAAATAATCTTGCCAAGTCCGCCGGTTGCAACGACCTTTATATTCTTGAGTCCGGCTTCTTCCTGAATCTTCCTAACGATATACTCGGTCTGTCCGATACCGCCATATATCAGACCTGCCTGCATACTTGTAACCGTATTCTTTGCAAGAATACTTTCCGGCTTCCGAATCTCAATTTCCGGCAGCTTTGCCGCATTATTCCACAAGGTATTTGCAGAAATACGAATACCCGGTGATATAACACCTGCTACCAGACTTCCTTCTTCGGTTACGAGGTCATGCGTGGTTGCGGTTCCGAAATCGATTACCACCACCGGACCTCCGTATAACTCATATGCCGCTACCGCATCCACGATACGGTCTGCTCCCAATTCTCTCGGATTCTCCGTAGCCAGCTTAATTCCGGTTCGGATTCCGGGGCCCACGATAATCGGCTGCACATGAAAATACTTCAAGATTCCGCTTGTCAGCGAATGCATCACATCTGGCACCACAGAAGCTATGATTACAGCCCGTATCTCCTTCATCGGTATCTTCCTTGCCGCCAATAAATCCATGAAAAAAATTCCATATTCATCCGACGTTCTTGGAATCTTCGTTGTCATACGAAAGGTTCCTTTTATATCCGCTCCGTCAAACAGACCGATGGTTATATTTGAATTTCCTACATCTATTGTTACTAACATCTGTTGCTCTCCTTATAGTTTTCATTTTTCCTATGAAGCTGTAAGGATTCTATATTTCATAATCAACACAGCATCGACTGGTCTTTACCGTTCCGATTTCTTCCGCAACCGCCATATGTGCCGGATGAATCGTATACATTGCACAATCCTCAATGCTGTCAAAATCAGCTATCAGTACAAGCTGTGCATTATCCTCCGGTGCAAGCTCCGAGTTCACGCCAACCTCCATTTTTTTCAGAAATGGTATCTCTGCCGGCAATGCCATCAGCTTTTCACCTAAACGTGCTGCTTCCTGCAAAGGTGTACGACCTTCCTTCCCCCGAATTCCAAACATAACTACATGACGTATCATTTCTGTTTTCCTCCTGTTCTACTATCTATTTCATTTCCATTAAGCTTCATTCTACTGTGTAAATGCTTCTGTATCCAAAGATTCTCCCAGAAAAAACACCTTATAATAGGCTTCTAAGGATTCCAGAAGCTCTTTTCGTTCTTCCCTCATCTGTTTTATCTTTAATGCACTTCCAATATCATCATACAGCAAATCTCCTTCATTGGCTGCTGTTATGAAGTTCAGATTTCCCTTTGCATCATATTCCAAGGTCAGAATCCCGCCGATTTCTTCTGTAAACAACACACACATAATCTGCAGTTCACGCTGTATGGACTGCGGTAAATTTTCAAAATCTTCATTTAAATAATACTTTTCTTCATATTTTGAAGATGCACATAATATTACCTGCTCCTGATACATAATATCTCCTTCTCGTATGCACTATTCTTCTGCCCAGAACGTAATGGCATCCTTCCAATCAATATACCACCCATTTCTTCCGAGTGAATACCGGAACATATATCTTGCATAAATATCGTCCTTTGATACAAATGCATTCATCCAATATCTGGAATCCGCAGAATTTTCCCGGTTATCTCCCATAACGAAATAGGAATCCTCCGGTACATCCCAGCTTGTAACTCCGGGTTGTAATTCTGTAGTTACTCCTTGTGTATAATCATCCGCAAGCAGGCATTCATTCACATATACGCCGTCCTCCCGTATCTCAATGTGGTCTCCCGGACAACCTATCACACGTTTCACCATAAACTCCTGATATTCTTCACTCCAGAAAATGATAATATCACCATGCTCCGGTCCCTGAAACCAATATACCATACGATTTCCTACAATCTTGTCTCCTGTCATTATCGTAGTTTCCATAGAGCCTGACGGAACTCTCGCATGAAAGAACATTACCTGCGTCAGTAATAATGCAAACAGCACTCCGTATAACACAGGAAGAGCTACTGCACGTAGAAAACCTTCTGACTCTCCATCTTCCTTTTCCTTTTTACCGGACTTTACCGCAGCACTTCTGGTCTTTTTTTCCACCACTTTCTCACTGTCTGTTAATAACTCTTTAATTTCATTATCTTCCATATCATACTTCCTAATTTATATTCTATTTCCTATCTTATCCATTATAGCATAAAAGACTGTAAATAACCATCAAATAGCGTTTTTCCTCTGAAAACGGCCATATCAGATATTGACGGTCTCTGATAAGCAACCTGTGCTCCTGACTCTGCTTCCATAATTCCTGCTCCATCTGCCATGCGCCTTCCACTCTCGGAAGCTTCAGATTGACTAAGCCTTCTTCCCCGTAGCTTTCAAGCTGTGATATAATCTCTGTCTCCACTTCCGGATTTTCTGCATACATGGTTGTATATTCCAGCCCCAGATATAATTCCCTTCCTAATAGTGGGAACTCATTCAAGAATTTTTCTGCCGTCATATCATTTACCTGCTGCAACCACTGTATCGCTGCTTTCCGCACTTCCTCTGTCAGTTTATTTCCAAGCTGATAGGTTCTGACTGCTAACGCTACATATAGCTGACTATGTAATCCAAGGCAAATCACTTTGTCAAAGATGGCAACTCCGCTTTTTCGCATTTCCTTTAATATATCTTTGGTCATCAGAGCCTGTTCTGCGAATGCCTGCATATACTTCTGCCACCACATATTTAATGCATCAATACCTTCCAGACACGCTGCATCATATTGCTGTATCAGCTCGTCCGGCATAGCAATCAAATCTGTCTTTATCCGATGTATCCGTTCCCTACACTGTGGAGCTTGCTCCAGCACTTCGGTTATTGCTTCCTGCATAGCTTCTTCATTAATATCACTTAACCATATCTCTGTCTCTTTTTGAAGCAGCCATTCCAAGTCCAAATCATCACAGCCGCCGGCTCCGAGAATCAATATCCGTTCTCCATGCCGACATTCGGATGCTATATAATTTGTCACATCCAAGCGGTACTGCTGCCACCTTCTATTTGCTTCCGGTATCCGCTCATTTCCATGCATACCACAATACTCCTGTTAAAATATTCTTGTGAACGCTATCATATCATTTATACCGATATTGTGCAACATTAACTACGCATCCGGCTCAGAAAATCTCATCCACAAATAGCAATATACCGATATGGGTGTCAGGTTCTCAAGTACCTCTATTCCCAATCGCTGATATTCCTTCATGGTCTCATAGCCGCCTTCCTGCTGCGTTGCTCCTACCAGATATATCGGAATTTCCAGCTCCTTTGCATTTTGGGTGAACTTTTCCAGCTCTTCTCCGACTGCTATTGTGCCGGAATGATAGCTCTCTATCATAACTGCCTTGATAGTTTTGTCCAGTTCCGGATAACACATCCCCGGATAACTTCGTATCCACTTTATAAATTCCGAATGTTTCTGTAACCCATGGTATTCTATGTCAGGAAGTTCTCTGCAAGTATCTTTCCTTGGTGGCATTACGCAAAAGTCTCCTTTCTCGTCATATACTCCCACATATGCCTGATGCATACTGTATAGTTCATCCTCAAAGGTCTGATGTGCCAGTACTTTTCTTGCCATATGCACATAGGTCTTTTTGTCTTTGTTCTGATAGACAACACTGACCCCTGCTATTCCTTGCCGAACCGTTTCAACACCAAACCGGAAATTCTCTAATCCATTCGCCCGTAAATCCTCTAACGGGTAATTGCTGGATACTAAAACCACAGGAAGCAATATCTTCTGCAACGCCCAATCCAGCATGGTTGACGTATATGCCAGCGTATCGGTCCCATGACAGATTACAATGCCTTGGTATACATCTTCCTGTATACATGCTTTAACCTCTTGTATCAGCCGATTCAAATAATCACCGTTCAAATTCTCACTTAATATCTGATATGGCATCCTGACCTCAAACGATACATCTTTTGCCTGTACCGGATATTGTTTCCGATACTTTTCTATAATTAAATATGGAGCCTCCCGGTTAGGTGCAATCCATCCCTGCTCACATTTACTTCCGATGGTTCCTCCTGTAATAATAACAGCCAGTTTCATAAGTTTCCTCCGAATCAAATTCAAATTTATCTCACTTTTTCTCAACATAGCAAAGTCTTTGTTGACTGTCAACCCTTTTCAGTGTATTATGAGATAAGTACAATGATGGGTACAATACTAAACGATAAAGGGGGATTATCATGGGATTTCAATTATCCAATGATGATGACAATAAGTCATCTGTTAACACCAGTCCGAGAATTCATTCCGCTCCGGACACAGTTTCAAATTATTCAGACCTTGACTTCAATCCAGAGGAGGATAACAGTGTATTCATAGCAAATCAATACCAGCATACCGCACCGGTCACACCAAGCTATAGTACCTCTTCTTCTTCCGCAACGTACAAAGATTCTTCATTTCCACCAATTCTAATGATTATTGGAGTGTTATGTAATGTTATTTTCTTAATTCTTGCAGCATTTGTATTCAAAAAAATTGGCACCGGTACTTACACAGATGCAGAGCTTTTAAGTCAGCTTTCCAGCTATAGTGCATTAACGATTATCGGAAATCTCCTGTTACTTGCTGATGCAATTATCATGGTTGCAAAGGGCAACGGCTTCAGTTTAATCGTTTGGTTCTTTCTGTTCCAGCCTGCATATTACTATAAACGATGCAGTAGAAACGGTGATTCCAGCTTAATTGCTACCATATTGCTTTTTGCCTTAATTGCTTCTGCAGTTTTTTATATGCAAACCGTACTGTCACTTGCACAAAATGGTTCTGCCACGATGCAAGGGGATGCCAGTGCTACTACAGAAGTAATTTCCATGACAGAGGATGAGTGCAGGGAAATGTTTAGCGGGTATCATTATACCATTAATGATAAAGATTACTATATGCTCACCATGATCGAATCAAATGTTTCAAACCCTACTTATTCCTATGTTGCCGCAACTACAGGGGAACCGGCACATATATCTGTAAAGGGTGAAACTACAATTAACGGTTCGTCCCAGAACATTGAATTACGTTTTAATTACAGAACCTTAGATTTGCAAGGCTATACACTTGGTCTAAAGACCTACACCAGTTCTGATGCTACCGCCTCTTTACAGCGGAAAATGCTTGAAAATACTCCACCACAATAATAAAAGATTTACAATTTGTAGTTTATAATAACTAAAAATATTATTTACAACGAGAAGTCCCATAAACACTCGGTTTATAGGACTTCTCGTTTATCATTTTGAAGTTTAAATTTTAGTTATTATACAATACCCTGTGCATTCATAGCATCAACAACCTTTAAGAATCCGGCAATGTTAGCACCTGCTACATAATCACCTGCGGTTGCATACTTCTTAGCAGCATCATCGATATTGTGGAAGATATTTTCCATAATACCCTGCAACTTAGAATCAACCTCTTCAAAGGTCCATGATAATCTCTCGCTGTTCTGGCTCATTTCCAATGCGGAAGTAGCAACACCACCGGCATTTGCAGCCTTACCAGGTGCAAAGAGGATTCCATTTTCCTGTAAATACTTTGTAGCATCCAAAGTTGTAGGCATATTAGCACCTTCTGCAACTGCGATACAGCCATTTGCTACCAACTGCTTTGCATCATCAATTAATAATTCGTTCTGTGTTGCACAAGGAAGAGCAACATCACACTTAATTGACCATACACCACGTCCCTCATGATACTGAGCACTTGGACGAGCTGCTGCATACTCTGTCAATCTTGCACGTTTTACTTCCTTTACTTCCTTTAACAATGCAACATCAATTCCTTCTGGGTCATATACCCAACCGGTAGAATCAGATACGGTTACTACCTTAGCACCCATCTGCTGTGCCTTCTGTGCTGCATAGATAGCAACATTACCAGAACCGGAAATACATACTGTCTTGCCTGCAATATCATGACCATTGCACTTTAACATTTCTCTGGTTAAGTACAACAGACCATATCCTGTAGCCTCTGTTCTTGCTAAAGAACCACCATATGATAAGCCCTTACCGGTCAGTACACCTTCATATAATCCACGGATTCTCTTGTACTGTCCATACATATAACCAATTTCTCTTGCACCGGTTCCAATATCACCAGCAGGTACGTCTGTGTCTGCACCGATATACTTACACAGCTCTGTCATAAAGCTCTGGCAGAAAGCCATAACTTCTCTGTCTGACTTGCCCTTCGGGTCGAAATCAGAACCACCCTTACCACCGCCGATTGGCAGACCTGTCAGGGAATTCTTGAAAATCTGTTCAAAACCTAAGAACTTAATAATACCAATATTTACAGATGGATGAAGTCTCAAACCACCCTTATAAGGTCCGATTGCGGAATTGAACTGTACACGGTATCCGGTATTTACCTGAACCTGTCCCTTATCATCAACCCATGGTACACGGAACTTAAACTGACGCTCTGGCTCACAGAGACGCTCCAGTAAAGCATCCTTCTTAAAAGCCTCTTCATTTGCTTCAATAACCGGACGAAGAGAATTTAATACCTCGTCTACTGCTTGTAAAAATTCTGGTTCACTTGCATTCTTCTTCTGTACCAATGCAAGCACGTCATCAACATATGACATCACAAACTCCTCCTTTTAATATTACTCCTTTGTGCAAAAACATATATCTGCATCATCCACTGAGGTCGCGAACTCACATGGTCAAAAAAACTCTGAAACAAATAACGTTTCAGAGGATAGATGCTACGCCTTTGTACCGCCTATTATTATAGTATACTTTTCACAGTATTTCAACGTAAAATATCATAAGAATTTATCAAAAACTAAGAAAGTGGAACTCTTTCATTCAAATAGTTAAATATCTTTTGTCCAAATTCACGTTTATTGCTGAAATGCAGTACATATTTCTGCTTGCCAACCTGAATCTGTATCATAAAATAATCCAAATCCGGAGATGGTTCAATCCACTGCAAGCCGGTAACTTCCGTATACGGAATCACCCGCTCTCCGTTGTGAAGAATTAAATGTATATGTTCTTCCGTAAATTCATAGGTAATATCATATGCCTGTATCCGCAGGGATGCCCGAATCAGATAGACACCATAAAATGCCGCTACCGCCGCAACTGCAATTACTAAAAACCGCATGGCAGGCAACTTCCATACAATAATCATTCCCAAAATACCCAGCAACAAGAATACGCTTCCCAAGATTCGGTAGCCTTGTCTTCCGGCTTTACTCTTTTTTACTGTATATGTTAGTTCCATCTGCTACCTCCTTTTTACCTCGCTGTCGCTCGCTTATCGATTTTGCTGTCGCTCGGTCACCGGCTTCGCCTTCTTACTGCCTCGCTATCGCTCGGTTATTGGTTTCGCTGAAGCCCTACCTCGCTGTCGCTCGGTCACCGGCTTCGCCTTATACAACATAGCGGTAATTAATTGCTTTGTATGCAAGCATACAGCAATCATTACCGCTATGTTGTGCATGGCTTCAGCTTATCTGTATATGATATCTTCTCTTCCTGGTCCGTTTGATATCATTGTGATAGGGAATCCGATTTGTTCTTCTACAAATTCAATATACTTCCGGCAATTTTCCGGCAATTCCTCGTATTTCTTAATTCCGCGAATGTCGCATTTCCAGCCTGGTAAATTCTTCAAAACAGGCTTTGATTTTTCCAACAGATTCGTGGTCGGGAAGTCTGTGGTAACTTCTCCGTTTACTTCATATCCTACGCATACCGGTATTTCATCCAAATATCCCAATACATCCAAAACGGTAAATGCAACATCGGTTGTTCCCTGAATCCGGCAGCCATACTTTGATGCTACGCAGTCAAACCATCCCATTCTTCTAGGTCTTCCGGTAGTTGCACCATATTCACCGCCGTCACCGCCGCGTTTTCTTAATTCATCTGCAACTTCCTCATCCAGAATTTCGCTTACGAATGCTCCGGCACCGACTGCACTAGAGTATGCCTTACATACGGTAATAACCTTCTTAATCTCATATGGCGGAATACCTGCACCAATTGCTCCGTATCCTGCAAGTGTTGAAGATGATGTTACCATTGGATAAATTCCATGGTCCGGGTCCTTTAAGGAACCTAACTGTCCTTCCAGCAAAATATTTTTACCCTCTTTGATTGCCTGATACAAATATGCAGAGGTATCACACACATACGGCTCAATCATTTGCTTATACTGCATTAATGTCTCAAATATTTCGTCTGCCTTTAATAACGGCTTATGATATAAATGCTCCAGCAATACATTCTTTTGAACCAATACACGCTCAATCTTTTCCTTTAATGCATCCTCGTCAAACAGTTCACTTACCTGAAAACCGATTTTTGCATATTTATCTGAATAAAATGGTGCAATTCCCGATTTTGTAGAACCAAATGATTTTCCGGCTAATCTTGCCTCCTCATAGGTATCAAACAATACATGATACGGCATAACCATCTGAGCCCGGTTTGATACTAAAATCTTCGGCTTCGGCACACCCCTTGACACTATTTCCTCAATTTCGCCAACCAGCTTTGGAATATCCAATGCCACACCGTTTCCGATAATGCTCGTTGTATGATTATAAAACACACCGGATGGAAGTGTATGCAATGCAAATTTTCCGTAATTATTTACGATTGTATGACCTGCATTTGCTCCTCCCTGAAACCGTACAATAATGTCTGATTCCTGTGCCAATGTATCTGTAATCTTTCCTTTTCCTTCGTCGCCCCAATTTGCTCCGACAATTGCCTTAACCATAATATCCTCCTGATGTATTTCCGTTAAAATTCTTTTTTCGTTGTCCTTCTATTCACCACAACGCATTTTTAAGTATATCTTACATCAGCCCATAAGTAAAATCAATATTGTTTATGCAATCCATAAGCATAGCTTATATGCATCTATTGCAAAAGCTCCATCAGCTTTCCGGCAGCAATTGACAGCGGCAGCCGTTCATCATTTACCACACAAATTTGCCGCTTCGGTATCTGTTTATCAAATTGCAGGACAAATAGCTCGTCTGTCTGGATATATCGTTCTGCAAAATCCCGAACCACACATCCGATTCCAAGATTCTGCAATGCAAACTGAACAATCATGTCACTGGTTGCAAGCTCAAATTCCGGCTCTAATGTCACTTGATTTTCTGCTAAAAATGCATCCACGTATCGTCTGGTACTGGTATCCTTTTCCAGACAGATAATCGGCATACCCGCAAGATTTTCATACCGAAGCATTTTCTGCTTATAGCTCCAGAAGCGGCTGCCTGCCACAAATACATCCTGAATTTTCCGAACCGGCAGCACACACAGATGCCGTTCTTCCTCAAATGGATGACTGACAATCCCGAAATCAATCCGCCCTGCCCGCAAATGTTCAATTGTCTGCGGGGTTGGTGCATTCGTAACCGTAACCTTAATATCCGGATATAAATGATGGTATCTTCTTAAATATGGTAACAGATAGAATTGCAACGTCATATCACTGGCACCAATTCGTATTTCTCCCGTCCGCATATTCAGCATTTCCTGCAGTTTCTGCTCTCCTAATGCAATCTGCTCATATCCGTTTTTTACATAAGAAAAAAGGGTGTCCCCTTCGTTGGTCAGTTTCACCCCTTTTGCGGTTCGTATAAATAATTTCGTTCCAAGTGCAAGCTCTAACTGCTTAATTCCCTGACTTACCGCAGGCTGGGAGAGACATAGCTCTCCTGCCGCCGCAGTAATGCTCTGGTCTTTTGCAACATGATAAAATATCTTATAGTATTCCAAGCTAATATTCATATATCACTCCGACTCTGACACTTCCGTTCTTTATACGTTATCCTGTTCTTAGACATTAATTTCTGCAACCATTCCTAAAATGTCCTTGTTGCTATCCAAAATCGGCTGTACCACCTCAGCTAAAAATTCCTCTGTCTGCTGTGGTGCTCTTCCTACAAAATTCTTTGGCTCTAATAAGGCTTCTATCTCTTCCTTACTCATACCAAATGCCGGGTCAGCGGCAATCCGGTCTACCAAATCATTTTCTTTTCCTTCCTTCTTAACAACAGCTCCCGCTGCCATGGAATGCTCCCGAATCCTTTCGTGCAATTCCTGACGATTTCCGCCTCGCTTAACTGCATCCATCATAATATTTTCTGTTGCCATGAACGGAATTTCCTTCATGAAACGCTGATAAATAACCTTATCATATACTACCAGCCCATCTACAACATTCAGATACAAATCTAAAATGCCATCAATTGCAAGGAACGCCTCCGGAACTGAAATCCGCTTATTTGCAGAATCATCCAGCGTCCGTTCAAACCACTGGGTTGCTGCTGTAATCGCAGGATTTATGGCATCTGCCATTACATAGTTTGCAAGAGAAGCTATTCTTTCACTCCGCATTGGATTTCTCTTATATGCCATTGCAGACGAACCGATTTGATTCTTCTCAAACGGCTCCTCGATTTCCTTTAAGTGCTGTAACAAACGAATATCATTTGAAAATTTATGTGCACTCTGTGCAATACCGGACAATACATTCAGGATTCTGGAATCTACCTTCCGGGAATAAGTCTGTCCCGATACCGGATAGCAGGCTTCAAAGCCCATTTTTTCTGCTATCTTCTTATCAATCTGGCGTACCTTTTCATGGTCTCCGTTGAAAAGCTCCAGAAAGCTTGCCTGTGTTCCGGTTGTTCCCTTAGAGCCTAAGAGCTTCTGCTGCCCAATCATGTATTCCAAATCATTCAAATCCAATAATAATTCCTGCATCCAAAGTGTTGCACGTTTTCCGACAGTGGTTGGCTGTGCCGGCTGAAAATGTGTAAATGCAAGTGTCGGCAAATCCTTATAAGTATTTGCAAACTTAGCCAGCTCATTTATTACATTAATCAGCTTTTTCCGTACCAGCTTCATTGCCTCTGTCATGATAATAACATCAGTATTATCACCTACGTAACAACTGGTTGCACCCAGATGGATAATACCGGCTGCTTTCGGACACTGTTGTCCATATGCATACACATGGCTCATAACATCATGCCGCACCAGCTTCTCACGAGCCTGTGCAACCTCATAATTAATATCGTCTGCATGTGCTTTTAATTCATCAATCTGCTCCTGCGTAATTACCGGTTTTCCGTTTTCGCTCAGTCCTAACTCCTGCTCGGTTTCAGCTAATGCAATCCACAACTTTCTCCATGTCTTGAATTTCATATCCGGTGAAAATATATATTGCATTTCCTTACTTGCATAGCGTGCAGATAACGGACTTTGATAAATATCGTGATTACTCATTTAATTTCCTCCCAATGTTCTTATTTCCTGGTTTTATTATTTCCTCGTTTGAATGCTTCATGCTCTCCGCGAATGTCCTCTGTCGGCGGCTTAATCGGATAATTTCCGCTGAAGCACGCATCGCAGTAGCCCTGACTGCCGCAAATCAGCTCCGGCAATCTATTTAACTCAAGATACCCTAAGGAATCCGCACCAATAATCTCACAGATTTCATCCACCGTCTTATTATGTGCAATCAACTGGTCTTCATCCGGTATATCGGTTCCGAAATAACATGGATGCAAAAACGGAGGCGAACTGATTCTTACATGAACCTCGGTTGCACCTGCATCCTTTAACATACCAACGATTCTGTCACTGGTTGTTCCACGTACAATCGAATCATCAATCATTACTATCCGTTTTCCCTTAACAACATCCTTCAGTACATTTAACTTGACATTCACACTGGATTCCCGCTGACTCTGCTTCGGTTTTATAAAGGTTCTGCCTACATAGGTATTCTTAATAAATGCAGTTCCATACGGAATCCCGGACTCTAATGCATATCCCATAGCGGCGGCATTTCCGGATTCCGGAACACCTACAACCAAATCCGCCTCTACCGGATGGTCCTTTGCCAGACAGCGGCCCGCAATAATTCTGGATTCATAGACACTCATGCGGTCAATATGACTGTCCGGACGTGCGAAATAAATATATTCAAAAATACACCTTGCCTGCTTTTCCTGACACATATCCTTTACAGACTGGATTCCGTTATCCGGTGAAATCGTTACAATTTCCCCCGGCTCTACATCACGAATGAACTCTGCTCCTACCGTATCCAATGCACAGCTTTCCGATGCCAGAAAATATGCATTGCCCCGCTTTCCGATACAAAGCGGGCGAAAACCAAACGGGTCTCTTGCACCTATCAGCTTTCTCGGACTCATAATTACAAGTGAATATGCACCTTCTATTTTCCGCATGGCTCTGGCAACAGCCTCCTCTACGGTACTGCTGTTTAACCGTTCCCTTGCGATATGATATGCTATGACCTCTGAATCAATCGTTGTCTGAAAAATAGCTCCGGTATATTCCAATTCCCGTCTTAACTCCGGTGCGTTTGTCAGATTTCCGTTATGAGCCAGTGCCAATGTACCTTTTACATAATTTAAAACCAATGGCTGGGCATTCTCTCTGGTACTCGAACCTGCGGTGGAATACCGCACATGACCCACACCGATATTTCCCTTTAACTTCTCCAGATTTTCAGGCTCAAACACTTCATTTACCAAGCCCATTCCTTTGTAAGACAGTACCTTTCCCTTCGGTCCTTCCGTATCGGATACTGCAATACCGCAACTTTCCTGCCCCCTGTGCTGAAGGGAAAACAACCCATAATAGATGGATGGTGCCACATCTTCTCCATCAAAATCATACACACCAAAGACTCCACATTCTTCGTGCAACGCTTCTTCCTCATACGTGTAATCCATAATCTGCTCGGACATTCCTGTTCTCCTTGTCATTCCTTCTTTTGTCAGTTCCTTGTCAAATTCAGTCATCAATTATTATGTCCTTTTTCCCATTAACTGTCAATGGGGGATTCCGCTTTCTGTAGGTTTTACCAATTCCCTCTTTCACATCATTTGGTGATTTGTTATAATAAACAAAAATGCAATCTATAAGGAGGATAAATCATGGCAGAAAAAAGAAAATACAGACGGCTTCCACTGATTCTGACCCTTGATGTTTCTTCCCTGTTTAATCAGGATGAAGAATTGCAGATTGATACTGCCACGTTTAATGTATTTAATATTTCCAAATCCGGCATCGGCTTTACTTCTACTTCCGTTTTACCTTTGGGATATTACTTTAATGCCACCATACAATTTGACGGTTCGGACGACCTGTTAAAGTATGTAGTAAAAATCATCCGGACAGAGGAATTAGAAGCAGGTGAGCATCTATATGGCTGTGAATTTGTCGGTCTTGCCAGCATTTATGATTACCTGTTTGAGCAATACGAATCTCATATAGACGGTCAGCCGCCAATGTAACACACACGGACATGATTCGGGGAATCCATCTGAACGGACAGGATTCCCCGCTTTAATTTTGCGGTTAAAATTCTTGTGCAAGCCGCATCTATCTGACCTTCCGTTATCGTGCCATTCTGTACTGCCTCCATGACTCCCTGATAGCAGTTATCGTATTCATCCGGCATCAAAATCATATCACAGCCTGCCTGTACCGCCATAACAGCCGCTTCCGCCTGTGTATAATTATCTGTAATAGAACCCATTTGAAAGGAATCTGTAATCACAACACCTTCATAGCCCAATTCCTCCCGCAACAGACCTGTAACCACTGCATTTGACAGGGTAGACGGTGTATCTGTCTCTAACTCGGTCAAAACCAGATGGGAAATCAAGATGGCATCGGTATCTTCTTCTATCGCTGCTGCAAAGGGCAGAAATTCCCTTGTCCGCAATTGGTCTAATGAAGTACCTACAAATTGCAGGCTTTTATGCGTATTGCCGGTTACATCCCCATGTCCCGGAAAATGCTTTGCAACCGCACTCACGCCCTGCTCCTGTATGCCCTTAACCTCTGCTGCCACCATATCTGCAACCAGATTTGCATCTGTACCAAAGGAACGATTGCCGATTTCATAATTTGCCGCCTGTGTCAATACATCTGCATCCGGTGCAAAATCCATGTTAAATCCCAGATTGGACAATCCCTCTCCCAAGGTCACACCTGTTTCGTATGCTTTCTGACTGTCTCCGGAATCTCCGATTGTCCGCATCGGTCCTACATTTTCCATCGTAATTTCCTCTGCACTTCCCAACCGGCTAACCACTCCGCCTTCTTCATCAACACCTACAAATAGCGGAATCGTTGAGGACTCCTGCAGTCCACGTATTACTTCCTGTACCTGTGCATCTGATTGTATATTTTTTCCCATCAGAATGACACCACCTGGTTGATAGCTCTGTAGATTATTTATCTGTTGTTGACCGACATTTGCATTCCCGTTTGATAATCTTGCTTTCGGATTCTGCAGATTTCCCAGTGTTACATAGAATAACTGTCCCACCTTTTCTTCCAGCGTCATCGATGCAACATAACGTTCTAACAACTGCTGCTGTGTCGGTGTCACATTTTCATCACTTACGGTCTGCATCATCACCGGGTCAGACACAGATATACGCAAAGGCTCCTGCATCCCACAGCCGGTCAGCAGCAATAAGCCTCCCAGTATTCCTGCCAGACCCTTTATCCGTTTTTTCTTATTCTGCCATTTGTATTCCCATTTCATTGTATTACGCTCTCTTTTCTCTCTTTCGTACCTGACTCCTGCTTTACCAAAGCAAAACATCCCACCATCCATATAGACAGTGGGATACTTCGTCTTTTTATAATAGCTCCTTCAGCATTTTGTTTACTGCTCCCGGGTCTGCTTTTCCTTTCATTGCTTTCATGGTCTGTCCGACTAAGAATCCGATTGCTTTCTCTTTTCCGTTCTTATAGTCAGAAACTGACTGCGGATTTGCGGCAATCACTTCTTCAACCACACTTCGCAATGCCCCTTCATCATTTACGGTTTTTAAGCCATGTGCTTCTACATACTCCTCCGGATTAACATCCTGTTCAAAAATCTGTTCAAAGACTTCCTTTGCCACAGTACCGTTAATCTCCTTTGCCTCTACCATCTGAATCAATTTTGCCAGATTTTCAGCAGAAAATGACAATTCATCTGCTTCCTTTTCATGCTCCTTTAACAGCCGCATGGTTTCCACCATCAACCAGTTTGAAACCTTCTTCGGTGCAGCACCCAATGCGATTGTCTCCTCAAACAAATCTGCCATCTTCTTAGAAGCCGTAATAATATCAATATCATATTCCGGAATATCGTATTCCTGCTTATATCTCTGCTGTTTCTCTGCACGCAGCTCCGGCTGTCTTGCCTGAATTTCCTCCAACCATTCATCACTAACGATTATTGGAACCAAATCCGGGTCCGGGAAGTATCGGTAATCCTGTGCATCCTCTTTGGAACGCATCGCATAAGAATATCCCTTTGTATCATCCCAGCGGCGGGTTTCCTGTGTAACGGACTTTCCTTCTTCCAATAAATCAATCTGCCGCTCCTGCTCATTTTCGATTGCTCTCGCAATTGCTTTAAATGAATTTAAGTTCTTCATTTCCGTACGGGTACCGTACTGCTCTGCTCCAACCTCCCGTACAGACAAATTCACATCCGCACGCATGGAGCCTTCGTTTAACTTACAATCCGAAGCACCCAGATATTGGATAATCATTCTTAATTTATCCAGATAAGCAATAACCTCGTCTGCGGAACGCATATCCGGCTCTGAAACTATCTCAATCAACGGTACACCGGAACGGTTAAAGTCTACTAAAGATGTATCATCATATGGGTCATGCACCAGCTTTCCTGCATCCTCCTCCATATGAATCTCATGGATTCCTACCTGCTTCTTAGTACCATTTACTTCTATCTCTACATATCCATTTCTGCAGATTGGATAATAGAGCTGTGAAATCTGATAATTCTGCGGGTTATCCGGATAGAAATAATTCTTCCGGTCAAATTTACAATTTCTGGTAATGGAGCAGTTCGTTGCAAGACCTACGGCAATTGCCTTTTCCACTACTCCTTTATTCAATACAGGCAAAGAACCCGGCATACCTGTACATACCGGACAGGTATGTGTATTCGGTGCTCCACCAAATGCGGTACTACAGCCGCAGAAAATCTTTGTTTTTGTTGCCAGTTCCACATGAACTTCCAAACCGATTACTGTTTCGTATGCTTTACTCATGATTAAAGCCCCCTTTCCGTCAAAGTCGTTGGCCGACGATACTGCATGGTCTGTTCAAATGCATATGCAGCCCGAATCATTGACTTCTCATCAAAAGGCTTTGCCAATAATTGCAACCCTACCGGCAATCCATTGGAATCATATCCGCAAGGAAGAGAAATACCCGGCAATCCTGCCAGATTAACAGAAACCGTATAAATATCTCCCAGATACATCTTCAATGGGTCGGAAAGGCTTTCACCTAACTTCAATGCGGTTGTCGGTGCAACCGGTCCCAATATTACATCATAGGCTTCAAATGCCTTATCAAATGCCTGCTTAATCAATGCCTTGGTTCTTAATGCTTTAATATAATATGCATCATAATAACCGGAGCTTAATACAAAGGAGCCAAGCATGATTCTTCGCTTAACCTCTGCCCCGAAGCCCTCGGACCTTGTCTTTTTATACATATTGTGCAAATCCGTATAGCTCTCTGTCCGATAGCCGTATTTTACACCATCAAACCGTTCCAGATTAGAGCTTGCTTCCGCAGATGCAATGATATAATATGCCGGAATCGCATACTCTACTAAGCTCAAATCAAATTCTTCTACAATTGCACCCTTTTCTTCTAATGTCTTAGCTGCCGCTAAAACCTGTTCCTTTACCTCGGAATCAATACCGGCTCCGAAATAGTCTCTTGGTATTCCTATTTTCATTCCTGCCACATCATCTACCAGTGCAGACGTAAAATCTGTATCTTTGCGGTCTACAGATGTGGAATCCTTCTTATCATGTGTACTGATAACCTCTAATACGGTAGCACAGTCTGTAACATCCTTTGCCAGAGGTCCAATCTGGTCTAAGGATGAACCATATGCAATCAATCCATATCGGGAAACCCGTCCATAGGTCGGCTTAATACCGGTTACACCGCAAAATGCTGCCGGTTGCCGGATAGAACCGCCTGTATCCGAACCCAGAGCATATGGTACTTCTTCTGCAGAAACCGAAGCCGCAGAACCACCGGAGGAACCACCGGGTACGCGTTCCAAATCCCATGGATTCTTTGTAACACCAAAATAAGAAGTCTCAGTTGTAGACCCCATAGCAAATTCATCCATATTTGTTTTACCAACAATCACAGCTCCCGCCTTTTGCAACTGCACAACTGCCTCTGCGGTAAAGGTCGGTTTAAAATTATATAATATTTTGGAGCTGCAGGTCGTCAGCATACCATCTATACACATATTATCCTTAATCGCAACCGGAACACCGGCTAAAGGACCTGTCAATTCTCCGTCTTTTATTTTCTTCTGTATTATCTCTGCCTGCTTTAATGCACCTTGTTCATCTACCGTCACAAAGCTGTGATAATCTTCTTCCAGTTTCTTAATCCGGTCTAAAGATGCCTGTGTTGCTTCTGCTACCGAAATCTCTCCGGATGCTATCTTTTTTCCCAGCTCTACTGCGGTCATACTCATCATGTCCATATCTGTTTCCTCCCTAGTCAAATGTCTTTGGCACCTGATAACAGCCATCCTTGCGTTCAGGAGCATTCTTTAACATCTGGTCACGATTATCACCATTTGTTACTATATCTTCGCGAAATACATTATGCACATCAAAGGTATGGCTCATTGGCTCCACACCTTCTGTATCCAATTCATTCAGCTTACCTACATAGGCAAGCATATCGCTCATGTCTTTCTTTGCCCGTTCCTTTTCTTCCTCTGAAAGTTCCAGTTTAGCAAGTATTCCTACATATTCGATGGTTTCATCTGTAATTGTCATCTGAAACTGCCTCCTTATTCCACTTTCTCTTTTTTTGTTCCCTTCTTCTCCAGTACATTTTTTAATGCCTGTAATCCAAATATTATAATACCACCGGATACAAAATATACAAACCCAAACGTTTTCCACGATAACGGTTCTACCGGCTCACTGATTGCAGTCGGTCCCATTACAATCGCATAGAAGGAACCAATCATCATACCCACAATCAAATACATCATAGCACTTCTATGCTTTTCAAGTCCATACCGTAATGCTTTTACAACTGTAAAAATTCCTGCCAATACTCCACAGCCAAACACAAACAATGCCGGAACGTACGCCATATTCAGGGTTAAAAACCCTTTAATTGCAAACATAATCGGTTGATATACGCCAAATACCAGCATCAGTGTTGAACCGGATATGCCCGGAAGCACCATTGCGGAAATTGCACACATTGCTGCAACAAACAGGTACAGGCATAACCAGACGGTAAGATTTGATATGCTCAAATCAACAACGCCCTTAATGAGAGCATGCTTGGAAAAATATGTAATTGCAACTACCAATGCCGCTCCTAATACAGCAAACACTATATTTCCGTATTTTCCCTTGAAGGATTCTTTTTCCTCTACCAGAATAATCGGAATCGCAAAGAGAATAAATCCGATAAACAAAGAACTAATCTGGTAAATATGCGACTCAAAAATACTGGTGATTACCATAGCTGCCAAAGCCATACCGACAATCCAGCCGCTTCCAAGCTTTAACAGAAATAAAAATGCCGCCTTTCTCTTTTCCTTGTCTTTGCTGACAATATTATTCAAAGAGCCAATAAACTCGTCATAAATACCCAGAATAAATGCTATCGTTCCACCGGATACTCCAGGTACACTATCTGCCAGTGCCATTAGAAATCCGCCCAATATTTTCATAATCATTTTTTTATTTTTCCTTTCATTTCCAATAATTTATTAGTTGTGGAAATGCTATCACGTATTCGTAAATTCTGTCAAGTCTCCGTTAAGGGTTCCCCCTTTGGTTTTACGGTCATTTTCCTGCTACAATAAAAAAGTGTGTATATAAGAGTTCTGACAGCATCCATCCGCCTCAAATATTCATGTACTCTTATTATACACACCTTATATTACTTTGCAGATATTATGAATGCTTACATCGTTGCCCGTCTGCGTAACAGCCGGTATCTGACATTCTGCCTTTCATTAAATAATGCAAACATCGGATATGTTAGCTGTTCCGTAATGTTGACAATATAGGCACAATCATTTTCTACACCCGGTTTCTTTTGCTCGTATCGCTCATGCTGGACTCTTAAATATTCCATTGCATCTGTCATTTCATAATATTGCTTTGGATTCTCCCAAAGGGATTCCAGATACCCACGCAACTCGTCCTGCTGCTTCTTTTCAAATACGCAATGTTCCTTCAAATTATACTGCCATACCTTATTATGCGGTGCGGTAAAATAATCTGCCAGATAATGTGTTACATACCCCATCCGATATGCGGAAAGCATATTCCACCTTCCACATTCCTCCAGCTTTTCTAACCGCTGCTCTACTCGATGACTCGTTGCATCATAGGTGTGTCCCTTAACCATAGAACGAAGCATGAAATCCGGTGCCACACTTCCGACTTTAAACATAAATGCAATCACTGGTCTTTCGTTGTCACGAATCAAATAATCAGCCAGCCGCCAATGACTTTTTTTCCTCATTCATATTCCTCCAATACATGATAAATCTATATGCAAAATACCTTTCCTTTTTACCCACTCTTAGTATAAAAGTAACTTGTCTGCTTGTCTATATTTTTTACATACTTTTTTCATATTTTTTTAACTTTTTCTCTCTTGTATTCATAACTATTCGGAGAAATTCTGTCTTTCTTCCTCCTTTATTTATGCTATAGGCTTTTTTCTTGACATCCCTGTTTTCGGCTTATATAATAAAAGTTAAACTATAAGTAGAAGAGAGAGGCTTTCAAGTATGAGCAAAATCATTTTAACCGGTGATCGTCCAACCGGCAAATTACATTTGGGACACTATGTTGGTTCGCTGAAGCGGCGTGTAGAATTACAAAATTCCGGTGAATATGATAAAATATTTATTATGATTGCAGATGCTCAGGCATTAACGGATAATGCCGACCATCCGGAAAAGGTTCGTCAGAACATTATTGAGGTTGCCTTAGATTACCTCTCTTGCGGATTAGACCCTGCAAAATCACATTTATTTATCCAGTCACAGATTCCAGAATTAACAGAGTTGACTTTCTATTATATGAATCTGGTTACAGTATCCCGGTTGCAGAGAAATCCAACCGTAAAATCCGAAATTCAACAGCGAAATTTTGAAACCAGTATTCCAGTTGGATTTTTTACATATCCAATCAGCCAGACGGCTGACATTACAGCCTTTAAAGCAACTACTGTACCGGTTGGTGAGGACCAGCTTCCTATGCTGGAGCAAGCCAGAGAAATTGTCCGGAAGTTCAATTCCGTATATGGAGATACACTGGTAGAGCCGGAAGCACTTATCCCGAAAAACAGTGTCTGCTCACGATTACCGGGTACTGACGGAAAGGCAAAAATGAGTAAATCTCTTGGCAACTGCATCTATTTGTCAGATTCCGAAGAGGATGTAAAGCAAAAAATATTTAGTATGTATACCGACCCAAATCATATTAAGGTCACCGACCCGGGGTCTCTGGAAGGAAATACAGTATTTACCTATCTGGATGCGTTTGCAACTGATGCGGATTTTGAGGAGTTCTTACCGGAATATAAGAATCTGGATGCCCTAAAGGAGCATTATCAACGCGGAGGTCTGGGTGACATGAAGGTGAAACGATTCCTGAATGCGGTTATCCAAAAGGAATTAGCACCTATCCGGGCAAGACGTAAGGAGCTGGAAAAGGATATTCCTGCTATTTATAAAATCCTTCAGGAAGGCAGCCGGATTGCAGAGGCAGAAGCAGCTAAGACCTTAGCAGAGGTAAAAGCCTCTATGCGAATTAACTACTTTGATGATACTGAATTAATGAAAGCCCAGCAGGAAAAATATAATCCGGAGGCATAGACAGAGGTTCATTATGAGTCATACTACATCAGAATCACCTTATGAAAACAAAATCATAACGATACCAAATCTGTTAAGCTTGTTGCGAATTTTACTGCTTCCTGTATTTGTGTATTTTTACTTGAAGGCAATTAATCATTCTCAATTCCCGATTATTGCAACGATTGTTCTGGCTGTTTCAGCCTTAACGGACTTGGCAGACGGTAAAATTGCGAGAAAGTATAATATGATTTCCCGGCTTGGAAAGGTTCTGGACCCTATTGCAGATAAATTAACCCATATTACCATTGCATTTTGTCTTTGCTGGCAATTTCCAAAAATGATATATATTCTGGGTCTTCTAGTAATCAAAGAATTAAGTATGATGTTCATGGCATTATATGGTACATTCCGCAAGAATAAGAAAATTTGGGATTCCGCCCAATGGTACGGAAAGGTATGTACCACTTTGGTTTTTATCATATTCATTGCTTTGGTACTATTTCCTACGATGCCTTCCACCGCAGTTACAATTCTTATGATTATCTGCGGTATCGCATTAGCCGGAAGCCTGTTCATGTATATTCGGATGTTCTGGCATCTAAATTCTAAATATTATGCCCGGAAGCATTCCGAAGCGGATGACGATACAAAAAACAATACAAAGTCGGAATGTGAACAAAATAAGCAACAATAAAATTAGGAACTTGAGACCGGAACAACATGAGACTCAAAAAAAAGAACGTATCATCTACGTTCTTTTTTATGGGCAATATCCATGCGTTTCGGTAAATTCATAATCCCGAAACAAGGCATCCACTGCCATCTGATATTCCGTAAATCGATTTGCTTTCCGAACCTTCTTTAATGCCCGTTCTACATCTTCAAATATGGTTCCCCAATAATTCCATAATTCCTTCATTTTGAACAGGGTATTTCGTTCTCCGAATGAAATCTGCTGATAGCTCTCTAATACATCATCGTGGAATTCTCGTAACTCTGTCTTTGTTAAGGCTTCACCGCCCCGGATTTCTCTTGCCAGTGCCGGATTTGCCAACAGTCCTCTACCAAGCATCATTGCCTGTAATGCAGTACCCGCATAGGTCTGTTCCATACGAGCCGCGTCCTCTTTGCAAAAAATATTGGCGTTATAGCAGATTGGCTGTTCTAATGTCAGTGCCTGTTCAAATGCTTCCATTCTGGGAAGTCCTTTATAAAAATCACTCCGATACCTTGGATGTATAATAACCTCTGCAATCGGATATTGTTTATAGACTTCCAAAAGCTCACCAAAATCCATATCCTCTGTCATGCCCAGTCGCGTCTTTACCGTAATAGCCGCTTTCCACTCTGCCTTAAATACCGCTTCAAAAAAGAACCGTAGCTGCTCGGTATCCTGTAGCATACCGGCTCCTTTTCCCTTTGATACTACCGTTCCGGACGGGCATCCCAGATTCAGATCAATCTCCCGATAGCCCATTTCCTCTAATGCCTTTCCTGCCCGGATGAACCCGTCTGCACTACAGGTCAATACCTGTGGAACCAATGGGATTCCAAGATTATTTTCCGGAAGAACATCCCGCTCCTCCTTCGGTGCCAGTACACGCTTTTGATTCGGCTGTAAAAACGGGGCATAGACCTTATCCAGATTCGGAAAATGCCGCCAATATGCATTTCTATAGATATACCCTGTAATTCCCTCCATGGGTGCAAAATATAATCGCATAGATTTATTCCTCATTTATCTTTACCAAATGCTCCGGTTCCAGACCGGAAAGCTGCATCATCGGTTTCCACAAAATCACATGAAACAACGCAACTGCCCGTCCGACTCCAACCATTGCCACAATTGTTCCCAATCCAATTCCGATTAGCTTTCCCCGGCAGATAAGTCCAAGTGTCACAGATAATGCGATACATCCAATATCAAACAGATTTTTGGTAAGTCCTAAGCTCTTCCCGGTTCTGTCCGATATAGTCTGGACAATTCCGTCTCCCGGATTTAGCACCAGCCGCATACTGACTGACATTACTACACCTAAGCCTGTCAGCAATACTGCCCCATCGTTGTATTGCCAAAATTTCAGTCCAGAATTTCAGATACGCAATAAGCAATGGAAATAATCGGAGATACACCAAGTCCTGTTTTGGTATTCAGGGTGATTTCAAATGCCAGTATCACCATACCCATTAAATAAATCAGTCCCCGCATTATTTTCTTTTGCATATCTTTTCCGTCCTCTCCCTATTCCGTCTGCGTTTTCAACTATTTTTTCAAAATGTCAAGTGTATGTGCTGCCGCACCAATTAAATCCTGCCGCTCACAGGTTGCCAAATGGTATTGCATAAACCATTCAAAGGCTTCCTCATCCATGTTGTTTAATGTTTGCCGCATATAATTTGCCGGTCCGTCCGGAGACAGAATCTGCACTCTTGTAAGCCCTGCCGCCTCATTCAACGCATCGATGTCCTCTACCCTTACATAATCATACAGGTTCTCCGGCTTTGAAATACTGTGATAATCGTCCGTCAACCGCTGCTGCTCCATACATTCCCGGATATGCTGTTCCTTAAATGCATAGGTTAATACGCAATATTCGTTCATGCAGTATGCTACCAGAATATACCCGCCGGGTTTTGTTACCCGCCGGGCTTCTGTCAATGCCTTTACCTTATCTTCATAGGAAAATAAATGATACATGGGACCGAACAGCAGAGTTACATCGTACTGTTCGTCTCCTAATTTTTTCAGATTCAATGCATTTCCCTGCAATGCTCTTACCGTACTTTTCTTCTGCTTTAAGATTCCCAGATTATATCGTACCAGTTCCACCGCTGTCACCGCATATCCTTCATTTGCAAGTGCTACGGAATATTTTCCGGTTCCCGCACCTATATCCAATACCTGAATATCCGAAGTCTCCCGCCCGGAAGCCGCAACCGCTTCGAGGCACTTGTGAATATAATGCATAGAGGTTCGAAATTCAACCTGTCCATAGCGGGAATTCAGACGTTTTTCTTCATTGAACTTATTATAATATTGCTCTAATTCTGTCATTTTCTTCATTCCGACATCTCCGCAATCGTACACTGCTATTTCGAAATTGTTCCATCCTTTAACCGCTTTGCATAATCTCTGGTTTCCTTTATTACTACACCACTCAATGCAAATAATGCAATCATATTCGGAATTGCCATCAAACCGTTAAAAATATCTGCGATTGTCCAGACAGCCGCAACCGTCATATATGGTCCGATAAATACTGCCAGTATGTATAACCAACGATAGACTATAATACCCTTTTTCTTGCCGCCAAATAAATATTCCAGACAACGCTCAGAATAGTAATCCCAGCCAAGAATGGTTGTAAAGGCAAAGAATACCAGACACATCATAAGAATGAATGATGTTACCCGCTCCGGAAGGAATGGGATACCCATATTAAATGCATAGCCTGTAACCTGAACACCTTCTAAACCTTCCACCTGCCATGCACCTGTCAATACAATGGACAAGCCTGTCATAGTACAGATTACAATGGTATCAATAAATGTACCCGTCATGGATACCAGACCCTGTCTTACCGGTTCCTTTGTCTGTGCTGCTGCTGCCGCAATCGGAGCAGAACCCAGACCGGATTCATTTGAGAAAATACCTCTGGCAATACCCTTCTGCATTGCAATCAATACCGTTCCTACAACACCACCGGTAACTGCTTTCGGATTAAAGGCTCCCTTTACGATCAAAGCAACGGCTGCCGGTACTTCTCCGATATTACAAATTAACAAAGTCACACAAAATACCACATAAATAATTGCCATAAACGGAACTATTGCCTGAGATACCTTAGAGATTCTTTTTACACCGCCAATCAATACTGCCGCTACACATACACTCAATATCAAGGATGCTATAATAACGGTCCATGAATAATTTCCCAATAACGGAATATCCACTGACCAACTGTTATTCGGGTCAAAGAATGTATTCACCGCAGAGGAAATACCATTTACCTGCGAAAAAGTACCGATTCCAAACAAACCTACACAGACACCAAAGAATGCAAATACCTTTGCCAGCCATTTCCACTTTTGTCCCATTCCACGCTCAATATAGTAGAATGGTCCGCCCAATGCATGATTATCTTTATCTACCACCCGGTACTTGACTGCCAGAAGACCTTCCGAATATTTCGTTGCCATACCAAAGAATGCTGCAACCTCCATCCAGAACAAGGCTCCCGGTCCACCTGCCGCAATTGCTGTTGCAACGCCGACAATATTACCGGTTCCTATTGTAGCTGACAATGCCGTACATAAGGCTCCAAAGGAGGTAATTTCTCCATGTCCGTCTTCCTCATTCTTTACCATGTACTTCAGTGCCAACGGCAGCTTCCGTACCTGTAACAAGCCCAGACGAATTGTTAAATAGATTCCACCTGCTAATATTAGCACAATCAGCGGAACACCCCAAACAATCGTATCCAATTTGTCCAAAAACACATTAAATACCTTCCAGATTAAATCTGCCACACCGGAGGCATCATACTTAACCAGCATCTGCTCCAGCCATGGATTTCCTGTAACAACCATCATTTCTCCAGCTCTCCTCACTCTTTTTTTCTCTTAACTTCTACAAAACATAACAAATTAAGGCTATCACACAGAATTGGGAATGTCAAGAAAATGCCCTGTTTCCAACCGTTTACAGCAATCCTATTTTTACTTTTTAATGTTTATCATTAAATAATTGTTGACTTTCAATAATTAGTCTGTTATATTGCATTTAACGATAAACATTAAATATTTATCATTTATCAAAGGGAGGATATTACTATGAAACAAGAAGCCATTCAAAAAATTAACCGCATGGGAAAAATCGGTCAAATTGTAAGCTACATCTTGCAGGTTATTACCATCATCGGAATTATTATTCTTTTGGCAGGCTCTTTTGCTTGTCTGATTGCTCCAAAGGATTCCTTAAAATTCAAGATGTATTATAACATGGACATCTGGTTTGACCCGAATGCACTTGGCATTTCCCAGACCGCGGAGGAGCAGACCAACATGCTTAAACAGCTTACTTCCGATACGGATGCATCCGATACCGATATTACCATGGATGGTTCTGCCTATCTGCTGCATACAACGGATTCCGAATATGATGCTCCGGCTCTGACTATCCGTAGTTTTTTAGGATTGTTTGTAAGCTACCTGTTATACCTTATTATGACATTTATTACATTATGCTTCATTCAAAATCTTTGCAGGGCCTTCCGGTACTGCGAATCTCCATTTGCTCCCGCCATTACTAAGAAAATGTCACAGTTTGCTTTTTCACTGATTCCATGGGTATTTCTTTCTTCTATATCCCATTCCTTTACGCTCGGAGCCATGGGAAATAAATTCACGCTCCAGTTGGGTGTGAATCTTAACATGGTGCTTATCATATTGGTTATATTTGCATTGGTATTCATATTTAAGTACGGTGCCATTCTGCAACAGGAATCGGATGAAACCTTATAATGCATTAAAACTATATTATACATAATTAAGAAAGGCAGGCTATAAAGCATGGGTAAAATCATATTACGACTGGACCGGGTCATGGCAGACCGGAAAATGAGTTTAAATGAATTGTCCGAGCGGGTTGGTGTCTCTAATGTCAACCTGTCCAAAATAAAAACCGGTAAAATAAGTGCCATTCGCTTTTCCACACTGGAAGCTATCTGCGAGGTCTTGCACTGTCAGCCGGGTGATATTTTAGAATACGAACCGGATACTCCGTCTTCTCCATGATTTCTTTCAGAAACTTTACGATTAACTTTATATTTTTTTAGAATTTTACGATAGTATGACGATTCACTAAAATCCCTTTTCCAAGCGGTTTTAGTTCGCTATACTACACAGGAACAAACAGAAAGGAGTTATTCATGGATTCGCTTATACATATTGAAAACATCAGTAAAATCTATAATCCGGGCGAAAATGAGGTCCACGCTCTGGACCATGTATCCCTAGATATTCAAACCGGTGAATTTGTGGCAATTATCGGTCAGTCCGGTTCCGGAAAGTCCACACTCATGAATATGCTGGGTTGTCTGGATACACCGACCTCCGGAAGCTATATCTTATCCGGTGAAGATGTGTCCTGTATGACAGACAATCAGTTATCGGATATTCGCAATAAGCAAATCGGTTTTATTTTTCAGGGATTTAACCTGATTTCCAATCTTACCGCATTAGAAAATGTAGAGCTTCCCCTTATCTATCGGGGAATGCCTGCAAAGGAACGACACGATTGTTCCCTCGAAGCCTTAAAAATTGTAGGTTTGGAGCATCGTATCGACCATAAGCCCTCAGAAATGAGTGGTGGTCAGCAGCAGCGGGTTGCAATTGCAAGAGCCATTGCAGCCAAGCCACCGGTCATATTGGCAGATGAGCCAACCGGTAATCTGGATTCTGCATCCACAAAGGAAATTATGAAAATTCTTCACGAACTGCATGACAGCGGCAGAACCGTCATCCTTATCACACATGATGACCAGATTGCCGCAAATGCCAAACGTGTTGTAAGAATCATGGACGGTAAAATCGAATCCGATTTTATCAGAGAATAATCAGGAGGTTAAAGTATGTCAGAACAAGTTACACAAAAAAAGAAATCAAAAAAGAAGCTCATATTTATAATTGTAGGAATTGTTATTGCCTTCCTTATCTTATGTATCGTAGGCATTAACCTCTTAGCTTCCAAACTTACCAATATGCTGCCGAAAGTTGATGTTGCCAATCCGGTTGTCGGAGATATTTCTTCCAGCATCCAGACCAGCGGAACTATCACCAGCGGTGATGTTACTTCTTATACCACATCCGTAGCTGCGGCTGTCAGCGAGGTTAATATCAAGCCGGGACAATCCGTAAAGACCGGTGATACTCTGCTGACCTTTGATACCAGCACCTTAGAGGAGCAATATAATGAAGCAGCACTTACTGCACGTTCTACGCAATTATCAAACCAGACCACGGTGGAAACCTCAAATAAGACCAGCTCTGATTTGGATAAGGCTAAGAAAAATGTAACCGACCTTAAAGCAAAAATCTCTGCCGTAGAAGCTGATATTAAGCAGTTGCAGGAAAGCAGTACTGGCGAGGACCCGAACAGCAATCTAATGGTTGCTTTGGCAGAGAAGCGGGAACGTCTTGCTTCGGTATTAGATGAAATCCAGACCATGATTGACACAAATCCGGATACTACAGCCCTTGCTACCAATCAGGATTATTTGAATAAATGTAATGAACGTGACACCCTGACGGCTTCTGTTAATAATCTGGAAAAAATTATCAGCATTATGCCGGATAGCAGCAGCAGTCTTACCGATGCCATTACTGCTAAGAGCAGCGAACTTGCAGACCTGCAATCCCAACTGGCTCAACAGGAATCCTTAGTTACCAGTGCAGAGGCAGGAATTTTGACCTCTACCCAGAAAGAGCAGTTAAATATCTCCAATCAATTATCTAATCTTCAGGTAGAAGCTGCCGCAACTTCCTTAGAAGAAGGCAAGGCCGGCATTGTTGCTGACCGCGACGGTATTGTAACCTCCGTAGAAATCACCAAGGGGGCTTCTGCCACTCCGGGTATTGCTCTGTTCAGCATTGCTTCTACGGATAATATGAAGGTTACCGTACCGTTATCGAAAAAGGATTTAGAAACCGTTGCCTTAGGTCAATCCGCAACCATTACCTTATTAAATCATGAATACAAGGGCGAGGTTACTTACATCAGCAAAATTGCTACCACCTCTCCTTCCGGTGCCACTAACATTGAGGCAGAGGTTACTATCTTGAATCCGGATGAAAATCTGGTTCTTGGTCTGGATGCAAAGGTTGTTATTCACACCGCTTCCCTTACCAATATCCTGACTATCCCGAATCTTGCTGTAAATGTTGACAATACCGGTTCCTTTGTATATGCCGTAGAAAACGGTCTTGTTGTAAAAAAGTACATTACTACCGGAATCAGTGATGTTACCAACTGCGAAGTTAAAGACGGCATTGATGAATCTACCGTTGTAATTACAACCATTACTGCTGATATTACCGAAGGCATGCCGGTTCTGCCTCAATTCCCGGACGGCAGTACCGGAACCGATATGAAAACTGAACCAGCCACCGATACCGCCAGTGAAGAATCATAATAGGAGGAATGGATATGTCACAATTTTTAGAATACATAAAAATGGCATTCTTTAATATTCTCTCCAATAAGGTTCGTTCGCTCTTAACCATGCTTGGCATTATTATTGGTATTTCTTCCGTTATTTTAATTATGTCACTAGGAAACGGTGCCAAGGATATGATTACCGGTCAATTAGACAATATTGCCAATGGGCAGGTTGCTATTATGGCAGTGGATACCAACAATCCAATTACACTAGATGACCTTGAGTATATTAAAGAAAATGTTCCGGGAATTCGTACCTACCAGTACAGCCAGACCGTAGAAGGAAAGGCTGTTACACAAAAAGGAGAATTTGATGCTTATCTATTTGGGTGTGCTCCCGACAATTATTTATTTGAGCAGTATTACCTGCTCAGTAAGGGGCATTATTTTACTGAGGATGATTATACAAACGGAAAGATGGTCTGCTATCTGAGCGAAGCGGAAGCCATCCGGCTCTTTGGAAATACAGATGTGCTTGGTATGACTATAGAGGTAAATGCAAACGGAAGAATCTTGGAATACACGATTGTCGGATTAACAACGGAAGCCGAAAATACTTCCCTGATTAATTTTGATTATGAGAATTCTCCGATTTACCTGAATGTACCTCTCACTTCGTTGGAATCCGGTTTGGGGATGCCTATTTCCTATGATAACTATTCTGCCACCCTGCTTTTAGCAGACGATGCAGATTCCAAGGCAGTATGCAATACCACCATTAATATTCTGGAATCCAGACATAACTGCAAAGGTGAAAACGACTATATCATTCAGAGTTTCAGTGACTATATGACAACAATTAATACCGTTATTAATACCATTACTATCTTCATTGCACTGGTTGCTGCTATTTCATTAATTGTCGGTGGTGTCGGTGTTATGAATATTATGCTGGTGTCTGTTACAGAACGTACAAGAGAAATCGGTATCCGAAAAGCCTTAGGTGCAAAGACCAGCTCTATTATGCTGCAATTCCTGTCGGAATCTGCCATAATTACCATGTTAGGCGGTCTGCTCGGCATTCTGTTTGGATTAGTCGGATCCTTTCTGATTACAAGAATTGTCGCTCTGGCGGCTCCTACCTATGCCTTTACACCTTCCATCAGTATTGGTGCAATTCTTATGGCAACGCTCTTCTCCTCTGCGGTTGGTATCTTCTTCGGTATCTATCCGGCAAGGAAAGCGGCACGCTTAAGCCCGATTGAAGCATTACGAAGAATGTAGTTTGTTCTTTGATTCACAATAGCAATTACAAAAATACCGCCTAAGCAGTCCGGAATAAGGAGAATCCAATAAGGTGAATCCCTTTCCATATGCTTAGGCGGTCATTTTTATTTACAATTATATTTCTATTTATAATTATATTTTTATTTAAATCTATATCAAAAATTATATAAAGGTTATAATTCCTAAGGACTTTAATAACAACGTCAACAGAAGAATCGGTGCAATTACCTTAATCATTACAATGTATAAGCCTTTTCTTCCAAACTTATGTCCGGTCTTTTCCACTTCATCAATTACGGTCTTCGGCTTCACTATCCAGCCAATTAAAATACAGGTTGAAATTGCCACAACCGGCATGAGGATATTGTTGCTGATATAATCCATAATATCCAGAATCTGTGCATGTGCTCCGTTTGGCAGTGTAATATCAAAGTACCATTTATTATATCCCAAACATACTGCCAGACCACCAACTAAAGCAATAATAGTTTCAATGATTGCTGCCTTAGTCCGAGACAGGTGGAACTTATCCATCAAGCTTGCAACCACCGCTTCCATAATCGAAATAGAGCTTGTCAGTGCCGCAAACAATACCATTGCAAAGAATAAGCATCCAATAATATTTCCTACTTTTCCCATTTCACTAAATACCTTCGGTAAGGATATGAACATCAGACTCGGACCGGATGCTGCCATTCCCTCTGTTCCCATAAATGTATACACCGCAGGTATAATCATAACACCTGCCAAAAACGCTACCAAGGTATCAAAGATTTCAATCTGATTAATGGAGGTTACAAGATTTGCATCGTCCTGTACATAAGAACCGTAGGCTATCATAATTCCCATCGCTACGCTCAAGCTAAAGAATAACTGTCCCATTGCATCCAATAATACGCTGAAAAAGCCCTTAACCGTTAAGCCTTGCAGATTCGGAATCACGTATATTTTCAAACCTTCCAGACCGGTTCTTGTTACCCCTTCTACATCTGTGTAACGAATGGTAAGTGCAAAAATAGAAATTGCAATAACCAGCAGAATCAAAATCGGCATAATTATCTTAGAGGATGATTCAATTCCTTTTTCCACGCCACGAAATACAATAAAGGCTGTTACACCTAAAAATACAACGGTTAATACAATCGGCTGCACTTCTCCTGTAATAAAGCCGGTAAAATATCCGTCCTCTGCTGCCGCTGTTCCTTCACCGGTTAAAAATGCCAGAAAATACTTCACTACCCAGCCACCGATTACACAATAGTACGGCATGATAATCATAGGAACCAGACAGGAAATAACTCCCAAAAATCCCCAACCCTTTTTAACCTTACTATAAGCGGTCAGTGGGCTTTGCTTTGTCTTTCTTCCGATTGCAATTTCTGTTGTTAATAATGTGAATCCAAAGGTAACTGCCAGAATAATATAGATAACCAGAAACAGTCCTCCGCCATCCTTCGCTGCTAAATACGGAAATCTCCAGATATTTCCCAGACCTACAGCACTACCGGCGGCTGCCATAACAAAGCCAAGCGAGCCGGTAAATGAATTTCTCTTTTTTTCGTTTCCCATCTTTCTCCTTTCGGGGTATTATGTTTCCCCTCTCTCCTCATATATTTATTCTAAAAACAAAAGAATACCGCTATTATATCACAACTTGGTTCGCTTGGCTATCATTTGTTTTTTAATACTATCAGAGTATATTATCTAAGAATCTTTTCAACACCATCTACGCAAGGACTTGATACAGCATTAAACAATCTACGGCAGTCAATTTCTTCTGTTTTAGAATTTCAAGACAAAAAAGAGCCAAGAATGTTGATTTTTCAACACTCTCAGCTCTAGGTTCCATGCGGGCAACAGGACTTGAACCTGCACGTCGGGGACACTAGAACCTAAATCTAGCGCGTCTGCCAATTCCGCCATGCCCGCTTGCACAAATTCGATTATAACAACTTTTCTTTCTATAGGCAAGTTCTTTTTTGCCCGAATATCTGCATGGAATAATTACATTGAACCCTCTCTTTCAGATACCTATGATTCCGGATTCCAGCCCTCCTGCTTTACTATCAATTCCACCCTTCCTGCCTTTCCATGCGGTTGTTCTGTCATGTACTCTGTTGCATCTTCTGCTGTATCTTCCGCCGTATCCTCTGTAATATATTCTATAACTTCCTCCACACTGTATCTTGCAGGTTTTCTTTCTGATGTATTCCTATACTGCTGCCGGTTCTGAATCGAATTGGCACCCATCAGTACCAAGAAACCAATGGCTCCGAGGATTCCCAATATACGTCCAATCCAAACCGCTATTTCACTTCCAAATTGCTTTCGCTCCTTATGATTCATTGCAACACCTTCCTTCTGTGTTGTCCTTACCATAACAGGATACCTTATCATATCAGCAACAATCCGGCATCAAATCAGCATCACAATTCATAAATTTTTATAAACCAATTAGCTCTAACTATATCCGATGTTATACCCATCATGAAAGAACACACAATTCAGATTAATTGTATTTCCCTGTCCGTCCGTTATGGAATATGTCACAGTCACTGTATAACCATCATATAAAGGATATTCATTTTCTTCTATGTAATCTTCTTCTAAATCCTTTCCTTCAAAGCCCTTCATGCTTTTTAATTCCACATTCCACATATCATAATAATCGGTCAAAATTTTTCGCAGTTCTTCCTCCTGTGCCTGAAAATCATCCAACTCTATGCAGTCATCCATGCCATAACACTCATATGCAAGTACCATTCCTGTTTCGTCATCTAAAATGATATGTGCAGACCAATTCGTAAATATAATAGAGCAATTCCAGATTCCATAGCTCATTCCATCCTTATCATCAATTATGAGTATATAATCATACCAATCCTCCTGCATATCCTCCTTTACATAGGTATATCCTCCACTCACTGCATTTAATGTGAAGGTATTCATAGCCTCCCATGTTATATCTTCGATTTCCTCTTGTGTACGATATGCATATGCATTGCTTTCCACCTCAATTAACGTATTCGCTCCATCACGGATACCTTTCATCCGATTTATCAACACGTTTGACACCTGAAGTGACACATCTCTTACCGCATAATCCTCTACGGCTGCCGCCTGTTTGGAATCCTGCCAGTTAATCCACCATTTCGGCATCAGATAGCCGCCTGCAAGCACACATAGAGCCAGTATCATATAACTAATTTGCTTTACTCGTTTCTTCATGCTCTCTGCCTTCCCGCAATACTACAATTACCCGCATTCCATGCGGTAAATTATTTGCAAACCGAATCGTTCCCTGATGCAATTCGGCAATCCGCTCACACAAGGTCAGACCAAGCCCTGCACCTCCCAGCTTTCGGGAACGTGCCTTATCCACACGATAAAAAGCTTCTGTCAATCGTTGCATATCCTCCTTTGTCGCACCGGGTCCATCATCCGCCACCTCTAGCTGACACCCATCCGTCAACAACTTCAATTCAATCGTAATCCGGCCGCCCTTATCCACCATTGCCTTCCGGCTGTTATCCAACAGATTCATAAGTAAAGAGCGAAATAAATCCGGCTCCAACAGACAACTTCCCGCCTCGCACTGTTCTTCTATTCTAATCTCACTCTTTTGATAAATCGGACGCAGATACTCTGTCAGCTCATGAACAATTGCCTTCGGAGATACCGTCACAAATGTAAGATCTCCCTTATCAATCGATACAATATCCAGCATTTTATGAGACAACCGTTCCAGTCGTTTACCTTCCGTATAAATATAATTAGCTGCCTCTGCTTCCTCCTCGGTTGACAAGGTCTGCCGCCGAATCAAATCCGCATAACCGATAATCGAAGTCATAGGAGTCTTTAGTTCATGTGCAAAGCTTCCCATAAACTGCTCCTGACGCTCTACTGTTTCCTGCATGGCATCCACGTTTTTCTCTAAATGCTCTGCCATCTGATTAAAGTCCTGTGCCAGACTTCCTATCTCATCATCTGACTTTATCATGGAACGATACGAAAGATTACCGGATGCTAACCGTCTGGTTGCCTTTGACAGCTTTGATAACGGACGGGTCAGCATATACGCAATCAGATATACAATTACCAGACAGATTCCCAGCATACTGAAATACACCCTTGTATATACCCTCTGTTGTGCTTCTCTAGTCTCATATATCGATGTAATATCATATGCCGCATTTAAAACCAACTGCTCCTCGCCAAAGGATACGATACCGGACACCTGTAAATATTTTCTTCCGGCATCATCCGAGAAATTACAGATTCTGCATATTCCGGACTCCAACTGTTGCCTTTGGTCCAAAAAATAATCCCATATATTTCCGGACTGATACAGCACCTTCTCTTTTCCCTGTAGCTGCAAGGCAGCCCATGAGGTACTGCCTTCTCTGGATAACTGTTTCAAAACATCCGATACCATATTTTCATCCTGCCATTGTCCGGATTGATTCAAGACCTGCAAAGTATCCAGAATCATCTGATAAGAATCCCTTGCACCCTCTTTTTCCCGTTCCAAGGCAGAACGAAAGGAACCGGAGATTAATACCGTTCCTCCGATTCCATAAAATATTGCCAGCATACTAATCATACACAAGGTTATCTTATACCGAAACTTCATAGCTTCACCTCAAATCGATAGCCTACCTTCGGAATTGCCTGTAGCTCCTGTTCCAGTCCCAGCTTCTTTCTCAATCGCTGTACGTGGAGGTCTACGGTCTTACTACCGTATTCCAGTTCTCCTCCCCATACACGTTCATAAATCGTATCCCGATAAAGTGCCGTATTCTGATTCCTTATAAACAGCACCAGCAATTCATATTCTTTTCGTGTCAATGCCACCTCATGTCCTGCCTTCAACACACGCATGGAGCGTAGGTCTACCGTAATGTCTCCCACCGTAATTAAGTCCTCTGCTTTCTTATACCGCCTCAGTACTACCTCAACTCTCGCTAACAACTCCATAACATCAAACGGCTTGACAATGTAATCCTCCGCTCCCAGCCGCAGACCCTTAACACGATCCTGAATCCGGTCCTTTGCAGTCAGGAATATAACCGGGATTCCCATTGGCACCAGTGTATCCATTAATTCAAATCCATCCATTCCCGGCAGCATCACATCTAACAGAATCAAATCATACTGTTTTTCCTGCAATTGCTCTAATGCCTCCATGCCGTCATATACACAATCCGCATAATAGCCTGCCTGCTTCAACGTAATTTTTATATAATTTGCAATTGGCTGTTCATCATCCACCACTAATATTTTTATCATTTTATATTCCCATATCTGCCGTAATTGGTTCAAAGGTTCGCATATCCTTATGAGAATCCTTCTCCTTCTTTGCTGCTTCTATTGCTTCCTTACAAAATACATCCTGTGCGGAAATTTTTTCCTTGCCGCGCAAATCCTGCTTTACGTAGGTGCCATCCGGCTGTAACAAATATGCCTTTAGTGTATCTGCCAGTTGTACATCCAGAATATGCTTTGCCTGCTCTTTCGCCTGCTTATCTTCTACCGGGAACATAATCTCTACCCGCTTATCCAGATTTCGAGGCATCCAATCCGCACTTCCCATGTAAATTTCTTCAAAGCCGTCATTATAGCAATATAAAATTCTGGCATGCTCCAAGAAATTACCGACAATGGAACGTACAGTAATGTTCTCGCTCAAGCCCGGTACACCTGCTCGCAGACAGCAAATTCCCCGCACAATCAATTCAATCTTAACACCGGCTTCTGATGCCTCATATAAGGCTTCCATCACCTTCGGGTCACATAAGGAATTCATTTTCGCTATAATATGTGCCTGCTTTCCTTCTCTTGCATTATCAGCCTCCCGTCGAATCAAATCCAGAACCGTATTCTTCATCCAGATTGGTGCGACAATCAGCTTATTCCAGCTTGCCGGCTCAGAATATCCGGACAGCATATTAAAAACTGCTGTTGCATCCTCACCTATAGAATCCGATGCCGTCAGGATTCCCGTATCTGTATACAGCTTTGCCGTTACATCATTGTAGTTACCGGTTCCCAGATGAACATAGCGTTTGATGCCATCCTCTTCCCGTCGTACGACCAATGAAATCTTGGAATGCGTCTTGAGTCCTACCAAGCCATAAATAACATGGCATCCTGTTTTTTCCAGCATTTTTGCCCAGTTAATATTATTTTCTTCATCAAATCTTGCCTTTAACTCTACCAATACTGTAACCTGCTTGCCGTTCTCGGCTGCCTGTGCAAGAGCCGCAATAATCGGCGAATGACTGGATACCCGGTACAAGGTCTGTTTAATTGCCAACACCTGTGGGTCAACGGCTGCCTGTGCAATAAACTGCACTACCGGATCAAAGGTTTCATATGGATGATGCAGGAAAATATCCTTTCGCTTAATCTGTTCAAAAATATTCTCCTCCTGATTTAATTCCGGAACCGGCTGTGGGGCGTACTTCGGATTCTTAAGATGCTCAAAGCCATCCAAGCCGCTTAGCTTACTAAGGAAGGTCAGGTCTAACGGTCCGTTAATTGCAATAATATGCTCCTTCTCTACATGGAGCTGCTTACTTAACTCCTTTAACAGCTCTTTATCAATTCCTTCTTCGACCTCCAGACGGATTACTTCTCCCCATTGCCGCTGTTTAATCTGCTTTTCAATCTCCTTTAATAAGTCTGCGGCATCATCCTCATCTATCGTCAAATCCGCATTTCGCATAATCCGGTACGGGAACGCACAGGTTACTTCATAATTCAGGAACAGCTTGGAAATATTCTTTTCAATTACCTGTTCCAGTAAAATAACCTCCTGTACACCCTCCTGATTGCTTGGCACATGTACGATTCTGGGAAGTACAGACGGAACCTGAACGGTTGCAATCTCAACCTCCTCTGAATCCTGTTTCCGGATTAATGCTCCGATATTCAGAGTTTTATTTCGAATCAACGGAAATGGTCTGGATGCATCTACTGCCATTGGTGTTAATACCGGATACACATCCTTATCAAAAAAATCATCCACATAGCTTTGCTGTGCTTCCGTCAGATTTTCATGTCTGGTAATCACACGCAGACCATTTTTTTCCAGCAACGGAAGCAAGGAACGATTATAAGTAACATACTGACTGCTCATAAATTCCTTTGTCTTAGGAATAATTGCTTCCAACTGCTTCTTCGGTGACAACCCGGCAATATCTGCCTTCTCATATCCGGCATGTACCATATCCATCAAAGATGCTACACGCACCATAAAAAACTCATCCAGATTAGACGCTGTAATTCCAAGGAATTTAATCCTCTCAAATGGTCTTATTGTCTTATCCTTTGCTTCACCTAAAATCCGATAATTAAATTCCAGCCATGACAATTCCCGATTTACATAGTTTTCCGGCTTCTTCAATTCCTTCTTTTCCTTTTTTGTCAACTTCTTCTCCACCATTATACGTTCCTCCTCTGCTTTAAGACCGGTCTGATTCCATATATCTGTTCAAAGAAGTCTGCTTTTTCCTTAAATAAGGCAGCCTCCAAGGTAATATTGTTCACCGTATCTACCAGAATAATCATTTTCTTATCTTTTACCTGTATATTGAATTTTTCAACCTTCTGCTTATGTGACCGGTCCAGTGCATTCGCAACCCTTAAAATAGCCGCCAGCTTGGCAACTGTAGTATAGGACGCATCACCTATAGCAGTCTTTACCTGTGCATATGCCGGAAGATACAGCGTATTATACCGCACAGCATTTGCAACCTCTTCCCGTTCCTTATGGGAAAGACCCATCATTTCCGTAGACATAATGATACTATACGAATTATTTGCCACATTCTGCATATTAATAAATTTACCGCAATCGTGAAGAATGCAGGCTATTTCTAATTGCAATCTCTGGATTCTTCCCATACCATGCTGCTTCTTCATGGCATCAAATATTGCAAGTGCCAGCGTTGATATATATTCGATATGAGTTTTGTTACATTTGTATCGCTTCGCCATTGCCATTGCGGATGCAATAATATCATCCTCGAATTTTCTTCCAATTGCCGTTTTATGTGTACTGTCCATATAATCTGCTACGATTCCGTCACACAGGTTAATGTCGTGCAGAAAAATCTCGTCTGCCTTGGTTGTCTCAACTAATATCCGGTAAATGATAATTGCCGGACGTATCAGCGTTGCACGTTCAAACGGAATACCATAATGCAATGCCATTTCCTGCGGAGACATATGCAGAATCTTCTCGTAGATATAATCTATCTGTTCCCTTGTCATCAGCTTAGAAAGCTTTAACTCCGGTGCAATCTTCTGTAGTGCCTGAATCTCATCCCCGATTGCAATAACATTCTTGATATTCTTATCCCCCAGATACATTGTCTTAAAGGTATTTAATTCATTCTGAACATATTCCTCAATAACCTCATCCCCATTTGTAACGCGGGACTCAATGCCGGACATCATATCCCGGACACGAATTGAGCCTATTTTAATGTTCTGAGTTGCGGTTAATAACTGCTTTTCAAACAGCGAAATCTGAATACTACCGGCCCCCATATCCAGTAAGGCTGTATTCTTACTGGTAATTTCATCAAATTCCTTCATGGTCGAGCCGCAGCCCTTCAGCATCATAAAACGATGCTCCGAATTACTGAGAATCGATACCTGAAAACCGGTGCGTTGTTCAATCTGCTCGATAATCAACAGACTGTTGCTTGCCTCCCGAATCGCACTGGTTGCATATGCCCGGTATTCCTGACAATCGTATTCCTTCATTTTGGATTTGAACTTCATCAGGCAATCACATAATTCATTAATCTTTTCGTTACTTACATATCCCAGACGATAAGTATCACTTCCCAATTCCAGAATATGACTGACACAATCTATTTCCCGGAATCCCCATTTTGCAGTTATCTCAAATATCTTCATGGATATATCACTTGAGCCTACATTAATTGCCGCAAACATCTGATATGCCATATCTACGCCTCCATTCCTTGTTCCTGTCTTTTATACTGATTCCTGTTTTTCCTCAATTATTTTTTTCTTATACTTCAATGCAATAATTTCCTAACAGCTTAAAATCCGAGGACTCGCTCCGCACACCGTTAATCGCATTCTGTACGGAAACATCTCCGAGGTTTCCGTCAAAGGTAATAAAGAACCGGTATTCCCATTTTCGCTCCGGCAACGGTTCTGACTCAATACTGGTCATATTCAGACCATTAAATATAAAATGTCCCAGTGCATTATAAAGGCTTCCGCTTTCGTGCGGCAGGGTAAAGCTGATGCTGATATTATCCGCATCCTTCGTATATAGCTTCTGATTGCTCAATACAACAAACCGCGTTGTATTGTTCTTCTGTGTATTAATGGACGGATTTAACACCTCCAAATCATAAAGCTGGGCTGCACGGACACTTGCAACCGCAGCCTGCGTAACATCCCCATCCTGCTGAATCTTTCTGGCACTGACAGCCGTATTTTCCATTGCAATCTGCTTAAAGCCCTGTGCATCCAGAAACGGCTTCGTCTGCATCAATGCCTGTGGATGCGAATATACAGTCTCAATATCCGCTATATTGGCACCTTTTACACCCAAAAGTGCCTGTGATACCTCAAGGTCGATTCCACCGACAATCGTTACATCATACTCCTGTAGCAGATGATAGACTCCTGCAACAAAACCCGCAGAGGAATTTTCAATCGGAAGCACACCGTAATCTGCTTCCCCCTTTGCAATCCGCTCTACAATATCTTCAAAATGCTCTACATTGGCACTCTGAATATCCGCACCAAAGAACTTTATCATTGCCTGTTCACTAAAAGCCCCCGGTACCCCTTGATAAATCACTCTTGTATCCTTCGTCACCGATAAATGGTCTACCTGCTGATATTCCGTAGTAAGCCAGTGTTGTCTGTCTCCCAACAGCTTATATTGATACCGTCTGCTGATAGACATAATCTGCAAAAATAATTCTTCTATACTATACCGGTTAAATTCACTATCCGCTAATTCTCCTAACCGCTTTAGCTTATCCTGCTCCCGCGTCCGGTCATAGATTGCCTTTCCGGATTCCCGCTTTGCCTCTGCCACTTCTCCCGCAAGCTCCATCCGTTTCTGAAACAGCTCTACAATCCGGTTGTCCACATCATCAATTTCAACACGTATCTGATTCAAATCCACTTTTTCTTAGTCCTCTCTTCTGCTTTCTATATACATCAAAGTCAATTAAATCCTTATTATTCGGCACAGGAATTATCAAGTGCCTGCAACATTTGTCTTACCGTCAGACCACTACATGGATGATGCAGATTCGGCTCTAATTCCGCCAATGGCTCCAATACGAACCTTCGCAAAGGAATCTCCGGATGCGGAATACACAAATCTGCGGTTTCAATCAGCTCCTTATCGTAAAAGAGTATATCTATATCCAGCGTTCTCGGTCCCCAATGTATCTCTCTGGTTCGGTTTCTCTCCTGTTCCACTCTATGAATATCTACAAGTACCTCCTCCGGTGTCGACAAAGTTTCGCAAACTATACAGGCATTTAAAAATGCATCCTGATTCAAATATCCGTATGGCTCCGTTTCTATATAAGAAGACACTCTGACTGCCCGATATTCTGCGTTTTCCTGCAATTGTCGAACCGCATAATCTAAATGTTCCTTTCGATTTCCGATATTTGAGCCGATGCTAAAGACTACCTTATGCCAGCATCGTTTGATTTTGACCGAAACCGTATCAATGGGAAGCATAATCGGTGCCCATGGCTTTTTAATTTCCAATTCTATACTTTTTAAGCTGTCATACTGTTGCAGTAAGCGTTCTGCAATGGTCTCTGCTACCGTTTCCAGCAGCTTATAGTTCCGTTCCTCCATAATCCTTTTAATGGTATGGCAAACATCACCATAATGAATCGAATACTCTAAGGAATCCGTCTTTCCTGCTATTCTTGTATCGGTATATAATACTGCTGATACCAAGAACTTCTGTCCCAGAGTATTTTCCTCCTCATATACACCATGATGCCCGAATACCTCCAGATTTGAGATTCTGATTTCGTCCATGCCTATTAACCTCTTTTCCGCTTATTTTCCGGCACGTAGCATTGCCAAGGTCATTTTGACCGCCCGGAGATTCTTTTCCACATCATGTACCCGTATAATGGAACAACCCTTCATAACACCAAATACCGTTGTTGCAATCGTGCCTTCCTCGCGTTCATTTACCGGAAGCTCCAAGGTAAGTCCAATCATGGATTTCCTGGATGTGCCGAGTAAAACCGGATAGCCAAGATCCTGTAAGCGTTCCAACTGATTCATTAACTCCAGATTCTGATTCAAATCCTTTGCAAATCCGATTCCGGGGTCTATACATATGCTATCCCTATCAATTCCAGCCTGTAATGCCAATTGCACACTTTCCCGTAAGTCTGACAAAACATCCTCTATATAATTCTGATATACCGCTTCTTTACGATTATGCATCAGGCAACAGGCAACTTTGCCCTCTGCAATCACCTGAGCCATGGTGCCATCCCATTTCAGTCCCCAGATGTCATTTAACATATCTGCTCCTACCTGAATACCGGCTCTTGCCACATCCGACTTATATGTATCCAATGAAATCGGAATATCCATTCGGCTTTTAACCGCTTCAATAATCGGACAAACTCTCTGTATTTCTTCCTCACTGGTGATTTTTATATGATTGGGTCTCGTTGACTCTCCGCCAATATCCAAAATGTCTGCTCCTGCCTTTATCAGCTCCTCGGCATGGAATAATGCCCGGTCCATCTCTGCATAACATCCGCCATCCGAAAAAGAATCGGGTGTTACATTCAAAATCCCCATCATATACACCTCATGTTCGGTGTCAAATACTCGTTTTCCTACTTTCACTTTTTTCAAGCCCTCCAATTTCCAGCATTTTCAATACCTTATCGAATGATTTCGTATTTCCTCTGTCCAATAACACGTTTCTCTAGCCTTACAGCAATAGCAGTTTCGTGATAATTTATCTGCTTCATACAGTAGTTTTTTGCAACAGTCTACAGTCTTATCACTTTTATCCAATCCTATTTTGTCTTTATCGGCTTTATTACTGCTATCCCAATCCCCATGCTTATGTGCTACGATTGCCTGTATGATGCAGCTTATCTCTGTTTCAGAAAAACCACATTCCTGTAAAATACTCTCTGCCAATTGCTTTCCCGCACTATGATGGGATTCTCCGGTCTGATATTCTCTGCATCTTCCTATATCATGCAGTAATGCCATTGCATAAACAATATCCTGCTCCAAGGGCTTTCCATCCTCCAGATTCCGTATATAGGCAATTCTTGCCACATCCAGTGCATGTTCTATCGTATGCTTACAATAGATTCTCGTCTGTTCCGCAAGCTCAATCTGCTCCATACAGGACCGAAACAGAGGATGCTTTCTAATCCGTTCAATTCGTTCCATGCTATTCCCCGATTCTTCCGATATAATAAAGAGAGCCAAATGCCAGAATCACATCCTCCGACTCTGCTTCCTGCTTTGCTCGCTGATATGCCTCCTCCGGAGTTGCTGCGATTTCCACCTGCGAGCAATACTTCTGTACTTCTTGTGCCAATGTTTCTGCCGGTAATGCCCTTTTATTTTCAGGAACTGTCAGAACATATACCTTCCATGCCATAGGAACCAAAAGAGCTAACATATCACGATACTGCTTATCTCCTAATATCCCTATTATATAAAGAATCCTTCTGTTTGTAAAATGCTTTGTCATCTGTTCATAGAGCTTTCTTGCGGCATCCATATTATGAGCCCCATCCCGTATTACATATGGTTGTCGGGAAAGAATCTCAAATCTGGCTCTCCAATGGGTGTTTGCAAGCCCTTTTTGAATATTCACATTTTTTAAACCATTTTCAGAACTATTATTCAAGACTTTTCTTGTTATTTCAAGTGCTTCTAATGCTGTAATTGCGTTATATATCTGATATTTTCCCAGCATTTGTAATTCATAGTTCACATTTTTATAAGCAAACTTCTCGTGATTCAAATCCTCCGAAACCACCTTCAAAGCCGCCAAATCCGGCACTATCATCTCACAATTATGTATTCTGCACTGTTCTTCTATCACCGGCATTGCCTTTTCATTCTCCGGATAGACTACACAGGGAACCCTGTCCCTTAAAATTCCTGTTTTTTCTCTTGTAATGGCTTCTACCGTATCTCCGAGAATTGCCATATGGTCAAGACTAATGGATGCCAGTATGGTACAGACCGGATGTGCAACGACATTGGTGGCATCCAGCCTGCCGCCCATTCCGGTTTCCAACAGTACAATATCTGTCTGTTCTTCCAAAAAATACAAAAAGGCAACCGCTGTCTCAATTTCAAAGGCAGTTACCTTCTGCTTGCCGTCTGCCTCCATATCCTGTACGCACTGCATCACACGTTCTAAATACTGCGGATATACAGACTCCGGCATTGGCTCTCCATTTATCTGAAATCGTTCTAAATAGCAAAATACGGTAGGGGAGCTATATTTTCCTACCTTATAACCTTCCTGCAGCAATGCCTGCTCCATATAGGCTAATATGGAACCCTTCCCATTGGTTCCCGCTATATGAACCACCTTACACTGATTCTGGGGTTCACCAAGCCGCTGCAACAGCTCCTTAATATGTTCAAGCCCCAATACGCTTCCTAATTGATTTCGTTCTTCTATATACTGATATGCTTCTGTAATATTCATGCTACTTTCCTGCTGCTCCCTGCCACTCTCTGTCATTCCTAAGCTATTGTGTCCTAAGCCGTTTCTTTTAATCCGTTGCTCCTAATCTGCTGCATCCTGAAATCCACTGTCATACGGAACGTGCTGTATTAACGGTGTATCCTCATCAATCGGAAGTATTTCATAGCCTTCTTCTTTTAATATATCAATCAAGCCCTGCAAACTCTCTACGGTTGTGTGTCTTGACTGCATATCATGCATCAAAACAATTGATGTATTATTCTGTCTTACGCTTGTCATAATATTATCTATCAGCTTATCTGCCGATAATTCATTTGTCACCGCGTCTCCGTTCAATGCATTCCAATCATAATAGGTAATTCCCTGTTCGTTCAGATACGCAATACATTCCTGCATCGGAACATGGCATACTGTATTACTGCTTCCGCCCGGAAACCGATAAATCGTCGGATATACTCCGGTACGGTCATATAAGAATTGTGACAGGCTGCTTACATCTGCTTCAAAGGAATCTAAGGACGCATAGACCTGATTATAATCATGTGTATAGGAATGCATACCCAGCGTATGTCCTTCCTTTAATATCCGGCTGTAATACGGCCAATAGGATTCATCCTCTCTTGCAATCACAAAAAAGGTAGCCTTCACATCATTTGCTGCTAATATATCCAGAATCTGACCGGTATAAATACTCGGACCGTCATCAAAGGTAAGATATACCCGCTTGGATTCCTGCTGCGTTTCCGAATCCGGTTCTGTTTCATTCCCGGCACCGCCTGTTCCCTCCGTATTTTCCAAATTATCCCTTCCGGTCAGAAAATCAACATCAACATTGGGATTTGACATTAGAGCTTCTCCACTGGAAATCAAGGTAGTAATATCCTTGTCACTTCCCATGACCTCTACTACCTCCTTCTCTAGCCGTCCAATCCAGCCCAGCATACAAAGACTCGCAATTATCGGCACAATTGTACCTACCAGAAATCCGATTACGATTCCTTGCTTGATTCGCTCAATTCGCCTTCTTCTATTTTGACTGTTCTGTTGAGAATCCTTCCAATCCTCAGCATACTCCTGATACTGTTCCATCTCTGTCTACACCCTGATTTTTATTGTATCCTTAGTATAACGCAAAATCTCCAATCTATACAGCCCTAACTTTGAGGAATTTCATTTTTTCTGTAAGATACCATAATAAGACAAAAGACCGCTCCGAATCCGGAACGGTCTTGCATCTATATCTGGGAGAGATTTTACTGTTCAAATAACAAGTCACCATATGTTGGGAATGGCCATGCTTCTTTTGCTACCAAAAGCTCCAGTGCATCTGCCGGCTCTCTTACGGTTCCCATAGATAAGAATACCTTATCGTGATAATATTTTGCCCATGCAGTAATATCATCCTCATAGTCGGCTGCCTTATCTACCAGCTCCTTAAATGCTGCGGTTGCACTCTTTAATTCTAAGAGCTTCTCGTCAATTGCCTGAATCAATTCCTTCTGTGCCTTAGGCTCTACACCAATCAGATTAATATTCTTAGCTTCGATTGCAAGCTTACCTTCATAATCCATGACTGCCGGTATAATCTGCTTATTTGCCATTTCAATCATGGTACGTGCTTCAATATTAATCTTCTTTGCGTAATTCTCAAGCATTACTTCTGCTCTTGCTTCCAGCTCTGTCTTACTCATGACACCCATACGCTTGAACACTTCAATCGTCTTATCGGTTGTCAGGTAAGGAACTGCTTCTACCATGCAAGGGATGTTCGGAAGTCCACGTTTTGCAGCTTCCTCTACCCATTCTTCGGAATAACCGTTACCATTGAAGATAATTTTCTGATGCTCGGTCAGCATTTCCCGAATCAGGGTCTTAATGCAGGCATCCTTATCCTCTGCAGCATCCAGCTTATCTGCAATCAAGGATAATTCGTTGGCAACGATGGTATTTAACATCATAGTCGGCTGTGAAATTGGCTGTGTAGAACCTACCATACGGAACTCAAAACGGTTACCGGTAAATGCAAACGGTGATGTACGGTTCCGGTCTGTTGCGTCCATCTTGAAGCTTGGCAGGGTAGATACCCCGGACTCATAAACCTTTGCCGGCTTACTATGCTCAGCATATCCTTTTTCAATAATCTGGTCTACAACACCCTCAAGCTGCTCACCTAAGAATGCAGAAATAATTGCAGGAGGTGCCTCATTTGCTCCTAATCTATGGTCATTACCTGCTGAAGATGCAGACAATCTTAATATCTCAGCATTATTATCGACAGCGGCTAATACGGCTGCTAAGAATAACTGGAACTGATAGTTGGTTTCAGGGGTATCACCCGGGTCCATCAGGTTCTCACCGTCACTGGTGCTAAAGGACCAGTTATTATGCTTGCCGGAACCATTTACACCTGCAAATGGCTTTTCATATAACAGACAAGCCAAGTCATCCCGAAGTGCAACCTTCTGTAAGGTCTCCATTAACAGATAGTTGTTATCACTTGCAACATTCGTGGTACCGAAAATCGGAGCAATCTCATGCTGTGCCGGTGCAACCTCGTTATGCTGTGTCTTAGCGGTAATGCCATATTTCCAAAGTTCTGCATTCAAATCATTCATGAAAGTAGATACCTTTTCTTTGATATTTCCGAAGTACTGGTCATCCAATTCCTGACCCTTTGGTGCCGGTGCTCCGAACAAAGTACGTCCGGTCAACTTCAAATCTTCCCGCTTCATATATTTTGCTTTATCAACTAAGAAATATTCCTGCTCCGGTCCGACATTAGCTGTTACCTTAATCGGCTCTTTACCGAAATACTTCAATACACGCTTTGCTTCTCTGCTTAATGCATCCATAGAACGAAGCAATGGGGTCTTAAAATCCAAGGAATCTCCGGTATAAGATGTAAATGCTGTCGGAATACATAATACAGAGCAGCCATCCAAGCTGGTCTTTACATATGCCGGTGATGTACAATCCCAAGCTGTATAACCTCTTGCGGCACAGGTAGCACGAATACCGCCTGATGGGAATGAAGATGCATCCGGCTCTGCCTTAATTAATTCCTTACCGGTGAACTCCATCATAACCTTACCGCCGCCAACCGGGGTAATAAATGCATCATGCTTTTCTGCACTTGTCTCTGTCAACGGATAAAATACATGTGTATAATGGGTAGCACCTAGTTCAATAGCCCAATCCTTCATTGCCAACGCTACATCGTCTGCTACCTCACTGTTTAACGGTTCTCCAAAATCTATTGTTTTTCTTAATTCTCGATATGTAGACTTTGGAAGACGCTCCTTCATTGTTGCATCATCAAATACATAGGAACCAAATACCTCTGTTACTTTTTGCATAATCCTTACTTCCTTTCCTGTATACTTCAGCGGGGAAAGTATGTCTAACAAGAAAAAAAGGTGTACTCAACTAAGAGAACACCTTTGTTCCATACACATTCCGTACGCTTGTTACATTTAAGATATACTATCTCATCCGAAATTGCAAGCCCTTTTTCTTGAATTTTTTGGACATTTTTCACCCATTTTTTATCAATTCGCGTTCCGCTCCGGCTGTCTTTTACGGAAGCACCTGATTTTTAAGCTCTGTGCCTTCCTCGACTGCTTTGGCATTTTCCATGGTAATTCGTGCAATCGCTTCCATGGCATCCTTTGTAAAAAATGCCTGATGAGAGGTCAGCACAACATTCCGGAAGCTCGTCAGTCGAATCAGGTCCTCATCCGTAATAATATCATTGGATTTGTCCTCAAAGAAATAGGCATCCTCTTCCTCGTAAACATCCAGCCCGACTCCGGTAAATTTTCTTTTCATCAGACCATCAATCAAGTCTGCTGTATTTATTAAGCCGCCTCTTGATGTATTTACCAGAATTACTCCATCCTTCATCTTAGCAATACTGTGCTTATTAATGATATGTTTAGTATCCTTTGTCAATGGACAATGGAGGCTTATCACATCCGATTCCCGAAACAACCGGTCTAAATCCACATATTCTACATCCAAGTCCTTTGCCGGATACGGGTCATATGCCAATATCCGCATTTTGAACCCCTTTAGAATATCTATCATCATTTGTCCGATTTTTCCTGTACCTATCACACCTGCGGTTTTTCCCACCAAGTCAATTCCCATCAGACCGTTGATATTATAATTAAAATCTCTGGTTCTTACATATGCCCGGTGAATCTGTCGATTTACCGTCAATAACAGTCCCATGGCATATTCCGCAACGGCTTCAGGAGAGTAACTAGGCACACGAAGCACCTTAATGCCAGCCTCCTTTGCTGTCTTCAAATCCACATTATTAAATCCGGCACACCGAAGCAAAATAGTATGAATGCCAACCTCCTGCAATGCCTTTATTGTCTCTTTCCCGGCATCATCGTTGACAAAGATACAGACGGCATCATAATTTCTTGCCAGAACTGCAGTATCTTCATTTAACTTTACTTCCTGAAACTTAATCTTATAGCCCATTTCCTCGCTTAAAGGCTGAAACCATATTTTATCATAGGGCTTTGTATCATAAAACATTATCTTCATGCCACTTCACCTCTTTCAGATATATTCACCTGATATTTTTCTTAGTATGCGGATGAATCCGGTTTTTATTCGTCTATTTACAGGTACAGAAAAAGAAGCAAAACGTATCGCCTGCTTCTTATCTCTGTCTGGAATGTTCCTTGCCGTCATCCGCAGACAGCAAATAAGGATTTTCCATCAACTATTCAACTGTATATGGGGCAATTGCTTCCAAAATATCAGAAACATCTCCGTCTTTATGGATAATCATATCCAACGGCTGAGACAAATCCAAACTGAAAATACCCATAATAGACTTGGCATCAATTGTATATCTGCTGGAACTAATGTCAAAATCACAATCGAACTTAATCAATGTGTTTACAAAGTTCTTTACCTTGTCGATGGAATCCAGTAATACTTTTACTTTCGTCATGTCACCTAACTCCTTTCCCATATCTTACCTTATCACAGCCCTATTATAACGCATTATTTTCATTTCGACAATACCTTTAATAACGCTTCTACTGTAAGTTTTACATCTTCCATGTTGGCATTTTCTCCCATATGCCCTATCCGAATCAGCTTTCCGGCAAATACATCAAAGGAACCCGCCAGCATAATTCCGGCTTCTTTTGCAACTGCATCCAGTATTTCCTTGGCTTGTCTGCCCTCCGGAACCTCAAGTGCAGTCACTGTATTGGCATATCCGCTGTTGCCATATATTTTGTAGCCTGCCTGAGTAAGCGTCTGTCTCACATAGTCTGCCACCTGCTGATGCCGCTCATAAATCTGCTTATCCGCTGCCACATTTTCAAGAGCCGTCCGCAGACCGTATATATCACTGATTGGCATAGTATAAGGGAACCACTGGTCCTGATAATAGGATTCAAAGTTCAGAAGATTTGCATAAAAGGAGGCTACCGGCACCTTACGTGCATGCATACTGTGGCTGGCATCCGGGCTTACCGTTACAAAGGTAAGTCCCACCGGTGCAGATAATGCTTTCTGTGAACCACCGCAGACTATATCTATTTTCCAGTCATCAACCTGTACCGGTTCTCCAAACATAGATGCTACTGCATCCACAACTGTTAAAATACCGTATGACTTTAACAGTGGGCATAACTCCTCGATTGGATTCAGTCTGCCGCTTGGGGTGTCACAGTGTACCACTGTGGCATACTTAAATGCATGGTCCCGTTCCAGATAATCCCGCAATGCAGCAGCATCTACTGCTTCCTGATAATCACTGGTATACAGAACCGGTTCACCACCATATATCCGCACGAAATCAGCGAACCCTCGTCCAAATACACCGTTATCAATTACCAGTACCCGGTCACCGGGTTCTGTGAGAGATGCACATGCTGCTTCTAATCCCAGAATCCCTTCTCCACTTAAAATATATGCAGGATTTTTTGTATTTAGAAGCTTACTGATTAATTCACAGGTTTCCTTGTAATAATCGTAAAATGTTGGGTCCAAATCCGGATTTGTAGTCTCAAGACTTCGTGCCAGCCGTACATTTTCTCTGACTCTGGTTGGTCCGGGGGTCATTAATTTCAGCATGTTCATCTACTTCCTTTCTTTTTTCTCGTTTCCTATTTTTCTTACATTCTCTTACTTGCTTATTCCTGCAATTGCTTGTTTGCTTCTTGCTCTCCTATTACCGCTTTGTATAGAGCAGTCCTGCCTTATTCAGAATCTTCTCCAACGGAACAATCAGAATTAATACCGGAATTGCTGCCAATACTATCTGTAAGGTATTACCCGGAAATGATACCAATGGTTCTAACAGATTGTGATAGAAAATGGCTTCAAATATATAATACCCTGCAAGCTTCACAAATAATGCAACTAAAATTGCCAAAACCTTGAAACCAAAGCCCTGCTTCTTTTCTACTATCAACCCAACCAAAAAGCCCATCAGACCACAGGTGATAAAGGTGCAAGGTGCATAAATGGTCCAGCTTGACATAATATCAAAAATTGCCATTCCAAACGCACCTGCAAAAAAACCCGTTCGCTTTCCATACAGCATAGCTGCTAAAAACAGCGGAATGTTTCCTAAGTGAATCAATCCACCATAACCAAAAGGCAGCTTCACATTGACACAGGCTGTGAATACTAGTGTCAGTGCTATAAATAAGCCTGTCACTGTAATTTCCTTCACATATCTACCTGCAGAATGTGTCTGTGCTGCCTTTTCTTGTGTATCCTTTGTCAATACCGCTTCTTTTACTTCTTTCATGTTCAAAACCTCGCCTTCATAATTTCTGTTGCCTAGTCTACTATGGATGTGGCTATATTAAAATATCCAGTTTTGAACTTTTTTATAGTACCAGATTAAAATACATAGCAACGCAGGATTGCAAATGCCATATATGTCAGATAAATTGTTATATAAATCACGCCCTCTATACGGCTCACCCGCTTACCCGTTGCACTGCATATTAACATAACAATCGATACGCCCGCCAAAATTGCGGTATCTGTGATTGCTTCTATTCCTCCGTTTCCGGTCAGTCTAATCGGTGACAAAACAGAGGACATACCGAGAATAAATAAAATATTAAATAAGCAGGAGCCTACCGCATTTCCCAATGCAAGTCCGCTTTCTCCTTTTCTTGACGCAACTATAGAAGTTACCAACTCCGGCAAAGAGGTTCCCATTGCCACAATCGTTAAACCTACCAGCATCGGACTCATACCAAATGACAGGGCTATCCGTTGTGCATTATCAACTACCAAATCACCGCCCCAGATAATTGCAAGCAGACCACCGACAATAAATGCGAGTATCACAGGAATCGGTCTTACCTTTTCGCCATCTTCCTCTTTTTCCTCACCGGTTTCTGCTGCGTGTTCTTTCCGCTTTTTTAAGGCAGAGCGAACTACCACAACCAGATATGCCACCATTCCAAGCAAAAGTATAATTCCTTCCCAGCGTTCCAATGTACCATTTATCAAAAACAGCAATAATAGTAAGGTTACTATAATATTCACCGGCATATCCCGCTTCAGAATCTCCATATCCGTTGCAAATGCCTGAATTGCCGCACATACACCGATTACAATAAGCAAATTAAATATATTAGAGCCGATTACATTACTAATCGCAATCTCATTACTTCCGCTCAGACCTGCCGTAATACTGACTGCCGCCTCCGGAGCACTGGTTCCCATGGCTACAATTGTCAGACCGATTACCACAGAAGGCACCTTTAACAGCCTTGCTACAGCGGAAGCTCCGTCTACAAAGAAATCCGCTCCCTTAATCAGTAATACAAATCCAATAATCAAATATACATATACCAGTACCGGAATCCGCTCCGGCAATGTCATACATGTATTCCACATATTCACAATTGTCTCCATGACTTATAATCCTTTCCTCTCACCGATATTAAAATCCGATCTTTACCAGTTACGTTCTTCCTTCTTTCGAAGCAGCTCATCCATGTCCAGAGCATCCTCCTGTGTTGACTGCTGTTTCTCCTTCTTTGACTTCTGTTTTCTTGTTTTTTGTTTCTCCTGCTTCTTTGCTTTCTTATCCTTAGCTTCCTCTGATGTTGATTGACTGTTCATAGCTTTTTGCTCGCTTGATGCCGTCTGACCGTTCACAGACTTCTGTTTGCCTGATACCTGTTTTCCGGTTGCAGACTTTTTATCTGCCTTTGCCTGCTTTTCTTTTTTTGCTTGATTTGCTGATTTGCGTTTCCGGTTCTTTATCAGCATCTGTATCCATTCCCGATATTCCAGATTCATACGTCTGGATGCCACATCAAGTAAGAACAGTATCAGTGCTACTATCAGCAGCGGAATTGACAGATTCGTTCTTGCCTTGACTGCCTCCAGCTTATCTGCAAATACAGAATCCTCATAGGTAATATAACTTCCGTTTACCTGTGACACAAAGGAGGTCAAGCCATCCGTTACCAAATCGAATCGATATTCCGGCGAATACTGCATAGCCGTTGCGGTAATCATACTGCTTTGAACCTCTTCACCCTTGCGATTTTGCAGACTGATGGTATAGATTCCAATGTCCTCCATCTCCATATTTGCCTGATATTCGCCCGGTGCAACCGGGTCCAGCTCTATTTCCCGCGTATTTCCGTCTGCATCAGTGCAGACTGCCTTTACCGTTGTATCGGTATCGTATTGCTCGGTATGATAGGTTATCACAGCCGAGCTGCCTTCCTGAGCAATTTCCAGACTATCTCCGTCCAGATTCGTATTGGACACTACATAATTTACCATATTATCCCATAACTGTACATAGTTTTCCCAATTTGCCCAATTTGCCGTCCATTTATTACTGGCATCCGTATTCCATGCAATCGTACGTCCCAGACCGTATTGCCATGTTGTCAGAATCGGGTCGCCCTCATCCGACTGGAAAATAACCGTTGCCCTTGACTTCGGGGATGCACCCACATAACCTAACAGCGTTGGCACACCATTATCGGTAAGTCCATCAATTAATTCGGACTGGCTGGTAATAACCGGAGTAAATTCGCGATTTACCACATAGCTCTTGCCGGATAAAATTATTTCCTGCGTGAAAATCTTCGGAATACCGGTTCCCACATCCGTATAGTAATATCTGCCTCCACACTGATTTGCCAGACGCTCTAACAATCTCTGGTCGGAGTCCGCTCCAACCGCAACCGTTGACAGTGTAATTCCTGCACTATTAATCTTATCCAGCACCTCATTATACTGGTCATAATAATCCTGTCCGTCTGTCAGCAGAATAATATGCTTAATCTGTGCATCGGACTGGCTTAACTGGTTCGTTGCCTCCTCTAATGCCGGGAAAATGCTCGTACCGCCACCAAAGCCAATCGTTGCAATTCCATTATTGATTGCCTCTGTATTGGATGCATTTTGCATCGGAACCGCCCAGTCGTAGGTATCATCAAATACCAGAACTCCTACCTCATCCGTTCCACGCAAGGTCTTAACCCCTTCCAAAGCTGCCTGCTTTGCCAAATCCAGACAGGTTGCAGAGGAATCCCCGCCTACCGGGGTTGTCATACTGCCGGAGTGGTCGATTACCATGGCAATTGCCATAGACGGAACTTCTTGCTCGCCCTGCATAAACATATTTACCGGCAATACGGTTTCAAGTGAAGTATCCTGATAACCGCCCATGGCAAAGCTCTGGTCGCCACCCGTACAGATTAATCCGCCCGCATAGTCACGCACATAGCTCTCCAGAATGTCAAGAAATCCCTGATGAAGATTCAGACTGTTGACATTCACCATAATTACAGCCTTGTATTCAATTAACTTACTCATTTCCACCGGTGCTGCAGTTGGTGTCATCTTATCATAGTTTACGCCACAACTATCCAGAATCTTTGCCAGTTCTTCCCCTTCGCCCGGATTTCCTTCTATTAACAAAACCTTTGGCTCTGATTCTACCTGTGTAAATGCACAATATTCATTGTTCATGCTGACAGTATCATTTACCGGCTCTACCATAACCCGGTAATCCTGCGTGCCGTTACTTCCGGCGGTATCCTGAAAGACAAATTGATTCAGTCCGTTTGTCAAGGATACGGTTGACTGTCCCTTTAAATTCCTGCCGGAATATAGACTGACAACTGCCTGTGTCGATACATTACTTTCAATGGATACCTTAATATTGAAGGTATCCCCGATATGCACCGTATCCGGAAGTTCCAGATTGCTGACATAGACTTCCTCTCCCATGCTCTGTTCCAGTTGTATTACCTTCACATCCACATTCTGTGAGGTGACTGCTCCTGCCATTTTCTCAATATTTCCGGCATTTTCAAGTCCGTCTGTAATAAGTACCAGCCGCTTCGCTGTATCATCCGGAAAGATTGTCAATGCGGAAGATACTGCCTTTTCCAGATTCGTTGCCGTACTAACCGGCTGTGTTGTCAGCTCTGCAAAGGTCTTTTTCTCCGTTACGAACTGGTCTACCAGCACATCTTCGCCAAATACAACCACACCAACCTGATTTTTCTTCGGCATATCCTCTATGCTTGTCCGGATATAGGTCTCTATGTCCGTCAGATTTTCCTTATTACTGTCTGACATATCTACCAGAAAAATGGTCGTAATCTGCTTCGTTGTAAGCTTAACACTTAAGCCGCACAGCGTAAGCACCAGAAGCCCTGCGATTATGCCCCGCATCACCATATATTCTACTTTTTTCTGCTTATTACTAATTCGGATAAATCGTCCGGATATTATCACTCCGGCAATAATTACCGGAATTAGCAATAACCACCAAGGATTACTCAATTCAATGCTCATGATTGCCTCCACGTTCTAGTGCTGACGCACATATACGAACCATTCTGCTGCCAATGCAAGTAACAACAGACATAGAATCAGATTCCGTAAATCTCTGCCGCCGGACAGATTCTTTTCATCTTCTCCCACGGTTTCCGTTTCCTCTACAGTTTCTCCGTCCAGATGGGATTCCTTTTCTACCGGGAATCGAACAACGAATGCCTCCTGTTGTTCTTCCCCTTCCACCGTCTGGGCTACATGATATACACCGGCACTGGCGGTATTTGTATAGGCGTTTGTCATAACCGCTGCCGGAAGGGTTGATGTAGTTCCGTCCGGAGCTGTAACCACTAAATCGGAGCCATTTAGATTACCGTTAAATACTATCTTATCACCGGTTTCATAGGTATCCTCCGACACCATACCACCCTTCATCATATAATCCATCAGATTTGAAACCAAAATCGGAAATTCTGCCTGCAAGGCTAAATCGGAATTATGAATATCAAATCCAATCACCGCAATTCTTCTGCCGTTTTGCTCTCCGTAGTATCCAACGGATTCCGAACCGCTGTTAATAAAACTGTCTGCCCATAACGGACGTTCATATTCCACTGCCTGCGATGCTCCAAATTCAAATCCGGATACATAATTTGTAATATCGGTTTCCTCAAAGGACAGACTTACATTGGAAACTGCCTGTTTCTCGGTAATACCCTCACCGGCTGCAGGTGCAAAGTACATAATATTACCGCTTGCCGGAATACTATCCGGTGTTATACCGTCAAATATATACAAATCATAGCTGTCACTTGCACTGACTGCTGATGCCTGATTTGTCTTATACAATTCCACCCATGGAATATTTGTAATTGCCTTTTCCAGAAATACATTATCATTTGTAACCAGCAGCACACGTTTCTGTCCTTCTGTTCGAACAGCCGCATATGCCCGGTTATCGGCATTCATATCGTCCTTATTATTAATCTCTGCCATCAGCATCGTTCCCTGAAAATCCAGATTCTGAAAATACACAACCTGAGAACCGCCTGCCGGAATCACCACACTTTGTACCATTAATAAGGTGTCATCCCCATAAAGATTCACATCTGTTGTTACATCCTCACCTGTACCATTGGTAATCTTTCCGATAGCGGTTATTGTCTGATTGCCGTTTTCATCCTGCTCCATACCATAGCTTAAATAATCCATTGATAAATTCTTATAATCGGTATACAGGTTCACAACGGTTGCATCAATATTTCCCAATTCTACCGGTCCATCCGTAAAGAAAATTGCTTCATAGGCCTCCCACTGGTACACCATAGACTGCACAACACTTGTGGATGCATTTGCATCCCCGCTCAAATCCGTTACAGCCAGTTGGTTCAGTGCCTTTTTCAGTTCGGATTTATCAGTTACATTGGTCTTAATAATCCCTGCCTCCTGATTTGAGGTCAGAACGGTAACCTGCGAGGTCTCACTTAAGGAATCCACATAGTTACAGGCACGCTCTACCGCTTCTTCAAACCGGGTCTTATTCTCATTATATTGGATTCCCATACTGGCACTGGTATCCATTACGATTACCACATTATCGTACTTCTTTCCGCCATGCTTCAAATACGGTGCCATCAATGCCAGAATCAGAAGCAGCACCGTCAAAATCTGAAGAATCATCAACAGATTGTTCTTCAGCTTGTCCCAAGGCGTTGTTGCCTCCATGTTATTATTCAATTCCTTCCAGAGCATTCCGGAAGAAAACCGATATTCCTTTGCTCTCTGCTTTAACATATACAGCAGAATAATTGCCGGTATCAATATCAGAAAAGCAAGGGGCCACCAATTTGTAATTGTCATTTTTCTCTCTCCTTACTTTCGGACAATGATTCCCTGATTGCATACATGATCAAACAGGAACTTTTCCAGTGGCTCATCTGCAATCATCCGAATGTATGTCAGTTCATATTTTCTAGCCAATGCTTCCAAACGCTCCTGCATCTTTTGTAACGCTTGATAATACTGTTCAACCGAAGAACGATTCAGGTTCAGCCGTACCTCCTGTCCGGTTTCTATATCCAGAAGGTTTACCGCACCTTCTCCGTCAATTTCTACCTCCTGCCTTGCCAATACCTGTATCAGAATTACCTGCTGCTTCTTGTATTTTAAGTATTTCACAGCCTCCTCGATTCCCCGCTCATCCAGAAAATCACTGATTACAATCGATACTCCGCTGCCGCGAAACTGTCTTGCCTGTATTGCACGATTCAGATTCGTTCCGCCTTGAAATTCCATCCGCTCCAATTCCCGCATAATGTATTGAAATGCCTGCTTCCCTGCTCTCCCCTTTCCTTGGGTCAGGTGGTCATCCTGCATTTCACTCACATATACCCGGTCCAGATTACTTAATACCAGATACGCCAAGGCTCCTGCAAGCTGCAAGGCAATCCTTGACTTTTTCGGTTCGCCAAAATCCATGGAAGCCGAGGTATCCACAAATATCTGAAAAATACCCTCCTTCTCCTCCATGAAGCGTTTGATATACAGCTTATCCAAGCGACCATAGGCTCCCCAATCAATTCTGCGAATATCATCACCGGGGATGTATTCCCGATAATCGGAAAACTCCACAGAGCTTCCCTTGGCATTTGACTTCCTGCCTCCGCCGATTCCATGTGTCATACGAGTGTTCATGGCAATTGCAAGCTGACCCATTTTCTCAAAAAATACCGAATCAAACAATTTCTCGCCCATGAGCTTCTCCTTATACCTGTACCTGAATTAACTGTGCAATAATCTTATCCGGAGTCACATTGTCGGACAAGGCTTCAAAATTACAAATCATTCGATGCCGCAATACCGGAAATGCCACATATTGAATATCCTCAAAGGATACATTAAACCGATTCTCCATTAAGGCTCTTGCCTTTGCGGTCTTGATGATTGCCTGTGCCGCACGCGGGCTGGCTCCGTTTAATACATATTTCTTCGTAATATCCGGTACATCCTTCATTTCCGGATGTGTATTATAGACTAAATTCATCGCATAATCCATAACTGCATCTGCAATCGGCATATCATAGATAGCCTGACGAATCTTTAATATATCCGCTGCCGTCATGACCGGAGCAGTAACGGTTTCCTGCTGATTTACCGTTAAATTAACTATTTCCTTTAGTTCCTCCTTGGAAGGAAACCGAACATTCAGCTTGAATAAGAAACGGTCCAACTGTGCCTCCGGCAATGGGTATGTACCCTCATTTTCAATCGGATTCTGGGTTGCCAGTACGATAAACGGCTTTGGCATCAGATAGGTCTGCTTGCCGACTGTAACTGTCTTTTCCTGCATTGCCTCCAATAATGCAGATTGTGTTTTCGGGGTCGCACGATTAATCTCATCCGCCAGAACAATATTGGAGAATATCGGTCCTGCTTCGAACTGGAACTTATTCTGTCCATCCTCTTTTACAATCAGATTCGTACCGGTTACATCCGCAGGCATCAAGTCCGGGGTAAACTGGATTCTCGAAAATGCAAGATTCATGCTCTTGGCAATTGCCTTTACCATCTGTGTTTTACCGACACCCGGAACACCCTCCAGCAATACATTGCCATCTGTTAAAATTGCAATTATCATCTGTCTTATAATTGCCTTCTGACCGATAATCGATTTTCCTATTTCTTCCTCGCAACGAAGTATCTGCTCAATCATTTGTTTCATTTCCTGTTCATTTTGAATCATTTTCCTGTCTCCTCTATTTATTTAATTCTTCAAAATATGATTTAACAATATCCTGTACACCGCTCGGATAATTTGAGCCTTGCACCTTGTTATATGCATTCTGGGAATAATCTCCGATTACCTGTTGATAATCTACCGAGGTGCCTGCCCATGCTTCTCCGCCCCGCTGTGTAATTCCGGTGCCGTTTGAATTAATTTTCCCTTCCAGTCTTTCATTATCCTGAACGCCTAAATCCGGAATGGTAATCATCTGTCCGTTGGCATTTGCGGTCTGTTGCTGTCCCTGATTGCTGCCGGTATCATATCCGCTGCCGCCCTGACCGCCGGAGCCGTTTTGTCCGTTTTGTCCATTCTGATTTCCTGACCCATTTTGTCCACTTTGTCCGTTCTGGCTATTTTGACCGTTCTGGTTATTCTGTCCATTCTGGTTGTTCTGACCGTTCTGGTTATTCTGACCGTTCTGGTTATTCTGTCCATTCTGGTTATTCTGACCGTTCTGGTTATTCTGTCCATTCTGGTTGTTCTGACCGTTCTGGTTATTTTGTCCATTCTGATTGTTACTTGCCTGCTGGTTATTTTGACCGTTCTGGTTGTTCTGATTATTGCTTGCCTGCTGTGCGGTCTGTTGTTCATTTGCAACTGCCTGTGCTACATCCTGTAGCTGCTGTCCGCTTGCTGTATTATTTGCAACTGCGGATGCGGCATTCTGCATGGTCTGGTTTCCGGTTGCCTGTCCTAACCGCTGTAATTCATTTGCAATTGCCTGTCGGTCGCTCTGGCTGGTGGCATCCCCCAGATTCTGTATATCCTTCTGCAAGTCATTTAAGTCCTCTGCCAACTGCTGCTCGGCAGTCTTTTCCTCGCCTGACATTGCGTTTGCAAGTGTCTGTAATTCTTCTCTTACACTTCGCTGCTGTGCCTGCTCTGCCTCCTGCGTCATTTTAACCTCAATCCGCTCTTTGGCTCTTGCCAGCTCCTCTGCAGTTTCCGCCTGCTGCAATTCCTTTTTGGCATCCTGCAAGGTGGAAATCATAGCCTGCTTCTCTTCATCAGAGAGTGCATCCAGCTTCTCTATATGTTCAATGGTATCTTCTACCTTCTTAATCTCCTCGTCTGCCTGTCTGACAATCTCATGATGCTCCTTTGCCTGCTCCTTTGCCGGCGTTGGTATAAAGCTCACTACCGTAAAGCAGGCGGCAAGTCCCAGCATCGTTACTACTAACTGCCAGCGAACCTTTAACGGAAATACCTTCCGAACGGAAATCTGCCCGATTCGCTGTAACGTATCCTGCTTCTGCATCCGACTGACGGTATCCTCTTTTCCAATCAGTCCGTAGGAGGTAATCAGCCGCTCCTGCATTCCATGAGCATCCAGCTTTAATGCTGCAGTTTCCATATCCGGTCTTTTTACAAATCCCATAATAATTCCTGCCGTCAACCCCAAAACAGCCCCGGCAATCGAAAATACCGGAGCATAATACCATGGATGTATTAATGCAATCACGGAAAAAATCAACGCTACCGCAAAGCCTGCAATTGCTCCGAATACACCGAGCTTCAACACCTTCTGCTCGGTTATCCGTCGCCTTACCTTCTTTATGAACTTCGTGATTCTTATATCGCTCTGGCTCATATGTCAGCCTCCTTCTACTTCGAATCCAATCTATTCTTCTGTTTTACCAATATTGTTTTCCACCTGTTCGGAAGCTACTCCGGTCACATTCGGCTGTATTAATTCCTCTGTTATATCCTGTCCGCTATCCGGCTGTACCGGCTTATATAATTGCGGGCTTGGCTGTATCTGCTGCACCGGAGTTCCGGCTGCCGGCATTACCGGAGTTGCATTTTGCGACTGCTTTCTCTTTTTCTGCTTGCGAATCGGATTTAATTTCCTCGCTGCCAGCCAGAGGAAGAAATAACTGATTGCTCCGCACACAACTACATTCATCGGTATCCATGCCTTTGCAAGAATCGGCATGATAACGCCAAATATATCCGCCTCCTTCATCATTTCAGCCAATGATGGGGCATCAATTGTCCGCAACATGTAGTCCAAAAAGCCTGTCAACGGATTTCCTATCATAATCATTGGCAAAAGACCAAAGTTCGGGTTCGGCGGTGCAACCACATCCCGGTATATGCTTTCATATGCAATCGCACCTATTCCCATCAGTCCGCCAAATACAGCAACCGGAATGATAAATAACGCAAATTCAATCACAAACGTCATGACAATCGATACTATAGTCTTTTTAAAGGTACAAGAACAGCATATACCGACGCTTCCAATATAAATTGCCAGTACAACCATCATGAAAATATAGCCTATCAGTGACAGCCAGTTCATGCCGCCCAGCACAAATGCAATTGCCATAATCGGAACACTGGAGATAATAAATATCATAAAATTAGACAACGCTGCCAATAATTTTCCCCATACAATCGACATTGGCTTCTTTGGTGTGGTAAGCATAATTTCCAAAGTCTGCTTTTCCCGCTCACCGGAAACTGTACCGGCAGTCAGAATCGGAACAATCAACAGCATAATTCCTATCTGAATCCATCCGATTACCTCATAAATATACAGGAAACCGGAATAATCCATACCACCACCGTTGCCGCCGGAGGCTACCGCAATTAAAATGGCAATTACCGCAACAATTGCTAATACAATATCATAGAACATAACCGTTAACGGAAGCCGGATGCTTCTGGCCCCCAGTTTAAGTTCCTTCATCAATATCGGATTCAGCATTTTCCGCTTCTTCGTTGTATCTGCCATTACTTTGCACCTCCTGTGATTTCCATGAACAATGTCTCCAAGTTACCCGGTTCTCTATGGAAATTCGAGATTCGCACTCCATTCATAACCAAATTCGTTAATAGCTGTGCCATTTCTGCATCATCCCCGGCAAAGGAAAGAATCACCGAATCATCCCGAATGGATATTTTCTCTACCATTGGGGTCTGCTTCAATATCTGAATGGCAGCTTCTTTATTCTCCAGTATCTGAATCGTTAACGGATTCGTATGGCGGGATCGTCTGGTTACATCCTCTACCTTACCGCTTGCAACCAGATTACCTTTTTCCATTACTCCGATACTGTTACACATTTCTCCCAACTCCGGAAGAATATGAGAGCTGATAATAATCGTTTTTCCCATGGCACCCAGATTCTTCATAATTTCCTTCATTTCAAATCTAGCTCTTGGGTCCAAACCGGATGCCGGCTCATCCAGAATCAACAATTGAGGATTATGAATCAAGGCTCTTGCTACGCACAGACGCTGCTTCATACCTCTGGATAGCCCATCTACATAGGCATCCTGCTTATCCGTCAGATTTACAAGATCTAACAGCCCCATGGAGGTCTTTTTCAGACTTTCGCCTTCCATGCCGTACATATTTCCGTAAAACTCCATGTATTCCATAACCTTAAAATTATCATATACACCGAAGAAATCCGGAACATATCCAACCTTCCGCTTTATTAATTCATTCTGATTTAACGCATCTACGCCATCAATATATACTTCTCCCCAATCTGCCTGCAACAGTCCGCAGATAATTCGCATGGTGGTGGTCTTTCCTGCTCCGTTTGGTCCGACAAAGCCGAATACATCACCCTTGTCTATATGCAGATTCAGGTTATTCAACGCCCGATACCTTCCATAGGTTTTCGTTAAATTTCGTATTGTAACCATTACCGTTCACCTCCCACCAATGAAATATTCGGTGCATAATACCATTCATCCGGATTATCCGTATAATATCGAATCTGCATCCAGCCCTGTTCATTTACATACGGAGTCAGGTCTCCCGACATACCGTTCTCGTCAAACACATCCTCGTAGGTCTGCGTTGTATAATTATATAACTGAACGTTACTATACAAAGGACCATAATAGTAATCACCACCATTATCTCCGTTTGCGGCATAGTCTGTATTAATCAGCTTCGCCCCGGTCAAATCCAGATAACTGAAATCATACAACACCTGCATCTCGTCTTCTCCATACATATCCAAATCCGATGTATCATAAAAGTAATCAAAATCCTGCGGATAGGCATCTGTATACGAAATATTATCTCCTCCTACCATGTAATCATTAATGCTATTTATAAAGACTGCGTACTTCTGATATTCCTCCGGAATCTGGTTAAAGTAAGAAACCGCTACTGCTGCCGCATACACCTTTGTATCCTTTTTCTGTACCAAATCGGATTCATAATTATCAATCATTCCGAATACAACTCCCTGATTCGTAGTAAGACTATTTGCAATGGTTTCCATAATGTTATATACATTCTGATTATCTAACAGCTTCCGATTCTCTTCTGTTCTTGCGAAGAATAATTCCTGCGGAGTCTCCGCCATCCAATCGGACATATCATAGCTGACATAGGAAAGCGGCTTCAAATCCGCCAGCTCAATGTTCGCACTTTCTCCGTTCTTTAAGTCTCCCAGATATACATAGTATGAATTATAGCAGATCACTACATTCTTCAAATCATATCCCGTCTGATTCGTTACGGTTCCGGTAAAGCCGTTCAGGGTACAGCTCAGATTCGTTACCAAATCACTTCCCGGCTGATAGGTCTCCTTTTGTGTCTTTATATGCTGTTGTGTAAATGCCATTGACGGCTTCACTACAAGCTGTGCTGCCATTCCTTCCGAACGAACCCCACATGCATAATCGGTACTTCCGGATGCATAGCTGCTGCTATACGTTGTATCCTCTCTTGCACTTACAAGCTGATAGCCCTCCGACAAATCAATGGTATATGCCTTGGTCTTTGGACTCTGAATCGTCATAAAGGTCTGGTTCGTAATCGTTCCCTGATTAAATTCCACAAAGGATACCGCATCAATGAACGGCTTATGAATCCGGTACAGCATACTCGTTCCGTAGATAACAACTGTAAATACGACTGCGATTACCGGCATTACAATCCACATTTTTTCCCGCCGGTCCTTTGCCTTTAAAATCAGATACATGACCGGTCCGATACAGATTACATATACAAAGAACACTCCACCGTACAATAATGCATTCGGAACCCGATTTCTATCAACACCCTTAACCGCACTTTGTAAATCCCAGTTCTCATATGCCACACCGGAATCATATGCAATCTGGTTATTCGTGTATTCGGTTCCCGCATTTTCCAATATATTTTTGGCTAAAATACTGTTAACATTTCTCCAGCCTACAATCGGCTCCATTGCAAGGTCATAGCTAAGAATCAGGATACTACCTTTTCCGTAACCGCTCTGAATAGCCGCAGCTCCGGTTGCAATCGTTCCCTGCACATCCGTCCAGCCGTCACCTGTAATTCCTGCCACATCCACCGGCTTTGCATCTTCATAGCTGTCCATAACCAGAACATCCTGCTTCGTTAATCCATTTACGCTCACAGCTCCTAAATACTCCTGTAAGCCTCCCATTACCACTGATGCCTTTGAACCGGTTCCCAGAATCAAAACGCCTCCGTCGGATACCCAGCTCATAATCGCATTTTTCTGTTCCTGTGAAAGCTGCGTGGTATTGTAGTTATCAATCAGAATATAATTACAGGTACTTAAGCCCTCTCCCAGCTCCGGTATATTATCGGCTGTCAACCGTAATACCTTTGTAGACGTACTGCTGTAGCCTACATCTATGGTAACACCGTCAAAATAATTCAGTCCCTGATAATCATCACTTAAGATTCCCACAACTGCATTTTGACCCACTATCATAGACTGAAACTGCATTTGCTTGGAATACAGTATCTTTCCCTTTTCATTCTCCAACTCCACTCTCAGATACGCAACCGCATCTATATCCGGAATCAAAACAGAAAAGCTCTTATTCCCTCCGCTTGGAATTGCCACTGTTTTTTCATAGGCAATGCTCTGTTTTTCATATGTTGCCGGAACAATGACCCGAAGTACGCCACTGAAATCCTTTCCGGTATTTCCTACGGTCAGTGTAATCGGCATAGCGGTTCCTTCCACAGCCACACCGTCTAATCCGGATTCCATGGTTACTGTATAATCTGAATTTTCCACATCCTGCTCCGAATCATCCGCAAATACTCCCGTCGGAAACATCACTGTAAGCATCACCGCCAATAGGATACTTAGAAATAAGCTTTTCTTTTTCATAGTTTTGTTCCTTTCTAACTTAATTGAAATACAACCTCAAAGACCGTTCCATGCTCGTCGGAGCCTGCATGGATGGTTCCGTTATGCATTTCAAAAATATTCTTCGCAATTGCCAGTCCTAACCCGGTTCCACCTTCCGTAGAACGGGCGGTATCCGTCCGATAGAACTTATCAAATACCTTATCCAGCTCTTTTCTCGGAATAATTTTCCCGTAATTCGTAATTGCAACACGTACCTGATGCTTATCCTGCAAATTATTGATTTCCACCCGAATCTGTTTTCCTTCCGCTCCGTACTTGATTGCATTTCCCATCAGGTTTCCGAATGCCCGGAACAACAGCTCGCCATCTCCGTCAATATAGACCTTTTCCGGTGGAAATATGGTATAGCACTCTAAGTGGTGGTCGTTCAGACTCGGATAAAATTCATCCAGCATCTGCTCCATAAACTGCTTCATTTCCAACCGCTGTCTGGTAATTACGATTTTATTCTTTTCATATCTGGTGAAATCAAATAAGTCCGTTACCAGTCCTTCCATCCGGGCTGCCTTCTCATATGCGATATGAATGTATTTTCTTTGAGTCTCTGTATCCAGATTCGGCTGCTCCTGAAGCAGGTCCAGATAACCGATTACAGAGGTCAACGGAGTTCTGAGGTCATGTGCAACATTGGTAATCAGCTCATCCTTAATATGCTCCGCCTCCCGCTCCTTGGCTATGGTGGTCTTAAGTTCTGCCTGCATGGCATTTACAGCTCTGGCAAGGTCTGTTAATTCTCCACTGTACCGGATGGGAATGGCGGTATTCAAATCACCGTTCTTAATCCGCTCTACACCATTTACTATTTCACGCAGATAGGAAACCATCGGGGCTGACAACAAAATATAGTATAAAAAGAAGAAAATAACCGACAATATACCAAGGGTTGTCCATAAGCCCGCTCCTGCATGCTGAAGCAGATAAATATTGTTCTCTAGCTGTGGGATGAAATCAATTCGTTGTCCCCAGCTCGTAATATTTACCTGCATCAGCCGAATTGCCAGAAGAACACCTAAGTCTGTCAACACCGTCATGCCGCAGCTAAAAAATACATATAACGCTAATTTGAATCGAAAGCTTTGAAAAATATTATCCTTCAACCTTATATCCAACTCCCCATACAGTCTTAATCAGCTCCGGCTTCTTTGAATCCAGCTCTATCTTTTCCCGCAGTCGGCGAATATGTACCATAACCGTATTATTCACCTCATATACCTGCTCCTTCCATACCTGTTCAAAGATTTCGTCTGTACTGTAGACTCTGCCAGGATGACTTGCTAACAGCCAAAGAATCTCAAATTCAATCGGTGTTAATGCAATCTCCTCACCATTCCGGCTTACCCGGTGTGCATCCTTTTCTATTAACAGGCTGCCGATTGTAATGGACTGACCGACTAACGCCGCCGTATTAATATTCTGGTAACGCTTTAACTGCGATTTTACTCTGGCAGTAAGCTCCAACGGGTTAAACGGTTTGGTTACATAGTCATCCACACCCGTTCCGAAGCCCAGAATCTTATCCATATCTGCGGTCTTGGCACTTAACATAATAATCGGAATATTACTGCTCTTTCGAATCCGTCTGCATACCTCCAGACCATCCATTTCCGGCATCATAACATCCAGAATAATTACCTTAATTTCCGGATGCTCCTGAAGCTGCTTTAAGCACTCGACACCATTGGATGCCTTTATTACCTCAAATCCATCGTTTGTCAGGTAGATTTCCACCAAATCCGCAATCTCCTGCTCATCATCTACTACCAGAATTGTTGCCATTCCTCATACCCCCAACTGCATTTATCCCTGTCATCGTATCACAGATTTTTCCGTATGACCTTACAAAGTTCTTAAGAAATACCGTTAATTTTAATTCTTTTTTTATCTTTGTTATCTCATACCTTAAAACAGCTTCCGCCGATAAATTCCCGCAGAATCGAATTATTCGGAACAGCCTCGCTGCTGACACCCAGAAAATAATCCATAAATTTTAACAGCCGCTTTGCTTCCTGATACTCCTCTGCTTCATGCGGAATTGCAAATAACAATGGCTCCGCGTACTGTTTAATAACAGATAATTCATAGATTAATGCCGAGTTAAACATCACATCCGCTTCTTCCTGATACGGAAAAATATTCTGTTCTTCTCCCCGTCTTACCGAGTTCCACATTGCAATCGTATCCTGTGCGGAATTACCTCTGGTTCTGGCATCCCGTACGATTCTGCGAATCAGTCTTCCGTCAGTGGTCGGTATCCGGTTATGCATATCAATATTCAGACTGGTTAAGGCACTAATGTAGATTTTGAACTTACTGCTATCCGGAAGCTGACTTGTCATCTTCGGATTCAGACCATGAATACCTTCTATTACCAGAACATCCCCAGCATTTAACTGCTTATAATCTCCTTTATATTCCCGCATACCGGTCTGGAAATTAAACCGCGGCAATTCTACCACCTCCCCGGCTAAGAGCTTTGACATATCTTCGTTAAACTTCTTCAAATCAATTGCTTCTATACATTCAAAATCATAGCTTCCGTCTGCATTTTTCGGTGTATCCTGCCGATTTACAAAATAATCATCCAATGCTATCGGATGTGGATGCATTCCGTATGCCCGAAGCTGAATGCTTAACCGATGTGAAAACGTAGTCTTTCCGGAAGAGCTTGGACCTGCAATCAATACAATCTTCTTGCCCTCCCGTTCAATCCGTTCTGCAATCTCTGCTATTTTCTTCTCCTGAAGTGCCTCCTGCACAAGCATCAAATCACCGATTCCGCCCTCTGCAATTACATCATTCAAGGCTCCTACGGTATCTACACCCAGCATGGTACTCCAATCCTCGGATTCCTTTAATACCTTAAACAGCTTCTTCTTCGCTTCAAACGGTGCCAATTCCTCCGGTGCCTTTTTCGTCGGCATCTGTAATACAAAGCCGGAGCTGTACAGAATCAAATCAAAGCACTTTAAGTATCCGGTACTCGGCACCATATAACCATACAGATAGTCTTCATAACCCTCAATGCCATAGAGATTCGTTGCAGACACACGCCGATATTGGAACAGTCGTACCTTATCGTCCATTCCCTCTGCCGCAAACCGTTTAATTGCCGTTGCAGTACTGATGCTCTCCTTCCGAATCGGTATATCCTCCCATACCAGTTCCTTCATACGACGCTTTACGGCATACAGCAAATCCTGTGTAATTCCATCCTGCAAGCCTTCCGCTTCACAATAATAGCCATGTCCCAGAGAATACATAACCCGAACCTGAACATCCGTATCTCCCATTACATCATGGATTGCTTTCAGCATTAAAAGCGTAGCACTCCGCTTATAGGACTGAAAGCCAATCTCATCCGCTGTTGTGAGGAAGCGAATCTCTACCTCGTCCTGTATCGGCTTAAACAGTTCACACAGCTTATCATTCATATACGCAAGAACAATATCATGCGACTCCCGCTCCTGATATTGCTTTGCCAAGGTCAAGAGCGTGGTTCCCTCCGGCACCTCGACCTGTTCCCCATACACTTTAATTGTCAGATTTCCCATAATTCTACCTCCTTACGCTCTATCGGCTATTTATAAAATAGTAATCGGGCTTCCCGTATCCATACCTATAATTTCTAATTCTCCGATATCCGCCTGACACTGCTTCAGATAATCCACCATGAATGAAATAAAAATATGTTCCAGTCCGTAATGGGTCGCATCCAGAATCGGCAGTCCGCAATCAACGGCATCAATTCCCTCATGGTGTCCAATATCACCTGTAATCAGCAATTCGGCACCTGCTTTTTGTGCATTTTCTATTTCACTTTTTCCAGACCCAGGACAAATAGCAATTTTCCGTACCTTTTGTTCCGGTCCTCCATATAAAATCACATTTTCTAAGTCAAACTTTTCTTTTACCAAAGCAGCTATATTACGCACCGACTGTGCCTCCGGCAGCATTCCGACCCGCCCGATTCCCTGCGGGATTCCATTTTCTATCACCGTCACGTCTAACGGCTCCTGCTCCTTTAAGTTCAACCTGCCTGCTGCCAATTCTGCCATACCGCCCTTAATGTCAAAGTTCGTATGCATGGCATAATATGCAATCCGGTTTCCCGCCAGCTTCAAAATTCTTCTTCCGACCATGCTCTGCGTATTGACCTGTTTGAGTGGTCGAAAAATCATCGGGTGATGTGTAAGCAGCAAATCCGCTTGTGCCTCCACTGCTTTATCAATCACATAATCCGAAGCATCCAAAGCTACCATAATACGCTGAATTTCCTGATTTTCGTCCCCGACTAACAGCCCTACATTATCCCATTCTTCCGCATAATGCAGTGGTGACAGCCGTTCAAGACAGTTCATGATGCTTTTTAATCTCATAATATCCCTGTGCCTCCCGATTCCATTTAAGCAGCTCCTGTAGCTCTGCTAACCGCTGATTCGCCTTTTCTGTCGCCTGATGGTTTAACTGCTCCTGCAATTGGGTCAATTGCCGTTCCTCACGCTCCAGATATTGCTTTAAAACAGGAGACTGTTTCTCTAATAACAGCTTTCCGTATTGTTCCTCTGCTTCTGACCACAGCTTATCTGTATCTGTATCTGCATCTGCAGCCGTATCAGAAGCAGACGGTTTTGCTTTCATGACCGTATAATACTTTCCATCCTCCTGCAGCATATCCTCTGCCGTAATTTCATATCCGATTCTATGTAAATACCGCCGTACCTCCGGTATATCGGACTGCGGCTGTACTATCAAGGTCTCGGTTCCCAGCCGTTTATTGCTTCCCTTTGTCAGAATGTCAATCATTAACGGCCCGCCCATTCCGGCTAACAAAATAGTATCTGCTTCTCCCGGCTGCAACCGTTCCAGACCATCCGATAACCGACATTCTATCCTTGTCTGTAGCTGTTTCTGTCTGATGTTGGCTTCTGCCCTTGACAAAGGTCCTTTTCTGACATCCATTGCCAGCACATGGTCGGCAATCCCCTGCTCTACCAGATAAATCGACACATAGCCATGGTCACAGCCAATGTCCGCTGCCCGTTCACAGGGTTCTACCATATCTGCTACCCGCTGCATCCGCAATGATAATCCCATATCTATTCCTCTAAAAAGTCTTTCAGCTTCCGGCTCCGGCTCGGATGTCTTAATTTCCGGAGTGCCTTTGCCTCAATCTGCCGAATCCGTTCTCTGGTTACATTAAATTCCTTACCAACCTCTTCCAAGGTTCTTGCCCGTCCGTCATCTAAGCCAAACCGCAGACGCAGCACCTTCTGTTCCCGGTCTGTCAGTGTATCCAATACCTCTACCAACTGCTCCTTTAACAAGGTAAATGCTGCCGCATCTGCCGGCACCGGTACATTTTCATCCTGAATAAAGTCACCTAAGTGGCTGTCCTCCTCCTCACCGATAGGAGTCTCTAAGGATACCGGCTCCTGCGAAATTTTCAATATCTCACGTACCCGCTCTACCGGCATATTCATTTCCTTTGCAATCTCCTCCGGTGACGGTTCTCTGCCAAGCTCCTGCAATAACTGCCGCTGTACCCGAACCAGCTTATTAATGGTTTCTACCATATGCACCGGTATCCGGATTGTTCTTGCCTGGTCTGCAATGGCTCTGGTAATTGCCTGACGAATCCACCATGTCGCATACGTCGAGAACTTATAGCCCTTGCGATAATCAAACTTCTCAACCGCCTTAATCAAGCCCAGATTACCCTCCTGAATCAAGTCAAGGAACAGCATTCCACGTCCTACATAACGCTTTGCAATACTAACTACCAGACGAAGATTTGCCTCCGCTAACTTCTTCTTCGCATTTTCACCTGCCGGTCCGCCTTCTTCCATTACCTGCGCCAGAGCAATTTCCTCCTCTGCACTTAACAGCGGCACCTTACCAATCTCTTTTAAATACATCCGAACCGGGTCCTCAATGCTGACTCCCTCCGGTATGGATATATCAATCTGCTCAACCTCTTCCTCTTCCAAATCAAATGGGATGTCATCCGGTTCTTCATCGGTCATGGATAATACATCAATATTGTTATTCTCTAATACATCATACACAATTTCCATGCGTTGCTCATTCAGGTCAACACCTGAAAAATGTCCCAATACCTCCTTATCCTCCAGCACATTCTTCTTCTTTCTGGCAACCTCAATCAAAGATTTCAACTGCTCCTCGAATTTTGCGTCCATATCCTTCTTCTCTTCTTTTACTTCCATGGTTTTCCATCCTTCCATATCATAATCATATTTTAACCACAGGTGAGCGAAATATTCCATGTTGTAATTTCACTCTTCTGTTTGATAATATCCTGTAGCTTTTTGTAATCCTGTAGATGTGCCAGTTGGTACTGTATACTCTCTTCCTTTACCTTTCGCACAATCTCCGTCACCACAATGCCATTATCCTCCGGTGACGGCTCTAGCTTCAGTGTTGTCTGCAAAATTGCTCCAACCCTTGATTGTTCCTCCATGTCCTCATATTGGTTAATCAGCTTGGCGGGATTCACTTCTCCGGTTGTCTCATACTGCTCAAACAACTGCTCTGCCAGCCGCCGATATTCCTCCTCGGTAAAATCCTCCGGCCCGATTCTTCCCTTTAATTGCGGGAACAATTGCTGCGGATAATTCACCAGCCATGTAAGCAAAAGTCTCTGCGGCTGATGCTTCCGTTGTTCTATGCGTTCCTGCCTTCTTATATCCTGCGGCTTCTCCTCCTGGACAGCTTCTTCATACTGCTTCCGGTCCGTCACATACTTGCCGTAGCGGTTCACCGACTCAGTCAGCTTCTTGCGGTCCATAAAGTACTGATTGGCAATTGCTTCAATATAATTATCCCGCTCCAACGGGTCTTGCAGAACAGACACGATTTTCACGATTTCCTGCTGGAACTTGGTACGTTCCTCCGGGTCCTGTTGATTAAACTGCTCGGATGCCACCCGTACCAGAAACATCACACTGCTCTCAGCCTGTCGGATTCGTTCCTCAAACGCTTCCTTCCCCTCTGCCTTAACAAATTCATCCGGGTCCTTATGGGGTCGCATATTAATGACCCTGGCAGAGATTCCGACCTCCCGCAATATCGGGATAGCTTTCTTTGCCGCAGAGACTCCCGCACCGTCACTGTCATATGCCAGATACACCTTATCGGTATACCGCTTTAGCAGCATTGCCTGCTGGATGGTAAATGCAGTTCCCAACGAGGCGGTGGAATTATCAAAGCCTGCCTGATGCATGGATATTACATCCATATAGCCCTCACACAAAATGAAGCCTTCCCGCTTTGACCTTCTTGCCAGATGAAATCCATACAGATGCCTGCGTTTTTCATATATCTTTGTCTCTTGGGAATTTACATATTTCGGCAGACCGTCACCCATTACTCTGCCGCCAAATCCAATTACCTTTCCATTCAAGTCCATGATAGGGAACATGACCCGATTCCAGAACACATCTGACGGTCCCTGCTTCTCGTCAAAGCGAACCAGCCCGGAATCAATTAACAGACGGTCATCATAGCCCTTGCTCCGCAGGAACTGATACAGGTCATCCCGATATAATCTGGAATACCCCAGTCCGAACTTATGAATGGTCTCCTGTGACAGCCCCCGGTTCGTCAGATATTCCATAGCCGCTGCCCCGTCTGCCTGCCGCAGTGCATAGTAGAAATATCCCGCTGCCGCCTTGTTCATATCCTTCAAGGCACTCTTATAATCGGCTTCCTTCTTCTCCTGCAGCGTCATTTCCCGCTGTGGCAAAGCAACCCCTGCCCGATTCGCCAGATATTCAATGGCTTCCGGAAACGTATAGTTCTCATATTGCTGCAAAAAGGTATAGACCGTTCCGGCCGCCCCGCATCCAAAGCAGTGATAAAGCTGCTTTTCCCGGCTTACGTGAAAGGAGGGCGTTTTCTCATTATGAAACGGACAGCACGCAGTATAGGTACTGCCCTTCTTTTTCAAGCTCACATAAGAATTAATTACATCCACAATATCATTGCGTGAACGAATCTCTTCCACTAACTCTTCTGAATAATACATTCGCTACCTCTGTTTTTCCATCTTACTTACTGCCGGTGACTATCCCCGCCATGCCTTCGGGACAAAAATGTTGCAGAAGGTATGAACCGCATAGGTATCCGTCATGCCGGCTATGTAGTCACATACCACAATTTCCGTTGCTTCCCCCTCCGCTATCATCTGTCGGTATTCCTCCGGCATATCGTCCGGCTTCTCGTAATAGTATGTAAATAATTGCCGTATCATTGTCTCTGCCTTCTTTTCCTCGCTCTTCGCCTTCGGATTGAAGTACACATGACGAAACATATAGCTTCTTAATACCTGCATTGCTTCCGCTATCGGAGCAGACATACAAATGTCATTGCGATTCTCACTATTCTTCACAATATCGTGTATCATGGAATTAATTCTATCCCTTGTAGAATGTCCCAGTCTGTTTACGGCAAGCTCCGGCAAATCCGCTTCCGAAATAATCTCTGCCCGAATCGCATCATCTATATCATGATTAATATATGCTATCTTATCCGCAAACCGAACCACCTTACCTTCCATGGTGGCAGGAATCCCGCTGGAACGATGATTCAATATTCCATCGCGTACCTCCCATGTCAGATTCAGTCCTTTTCCTTTCTTCTCCAGACGTTCCACTACCCGGATACTCTGTTCATTATGGTGAAATAACGCCCTAGGCGAACCGTCTTCGCAAAACAGCCGTTTCTGATATTCCTCTGTTCCCTGCATATCGGCATCTGTTAATTGTGTTTCCAGCAAATCCCATAACGCGGCACTCAACGCCCGTTCTCCTGCATGCCCAAACGGTGTATGTCCCAAATCATGCCCCAAGGCAATTGCCTCGGTCAAGTCCTCATTCAATCGCAATGCCCTTGAAATCGTTCGGGCATTCTGTGCAACCTCTAACGTATGTGTCAGACGGGTCCGATAGTGGTCGCCCTCCGGTGACAGAAATACCTGCGTCTTATCTTTCAAACGTCGAAATGACTTTGAGTGAATAATTCTGTCCCTATCCCGCTGATAGATTGGTCGCAAATCACATTCCGGTTCTTCTACATCCCTTCCCCTTGATTTGCTGCTCAAAGCAGCGTAGGGGCTTAAATACTTGCATTCCCATTCTTCCTGCTTTTCCCGAATCGTCATTGCTGTCCTCCTTCATTTCTCCGATAATTTACAGCCTACTATATTTATTCTACACGTTTTTCGGAAATCCTCTTTTTACACCCAAAAAAATATTCAAAAGAGCAGGCATTTTGCCTGCTCCTCTGTGAAAAATAATATGCAGTTTGTAATATAGGGGATTAACCCTTAACACTACCTACAGCAACACCCTGAATAATATATCTTGATAAGAAGATATATACAACTACTACAGGGAGAATTGATAACAAGATACACATGTATACCTGACCCATATCGAACTTCAGGAAGTCAGCACCTCTCAATGTAGCAATCAAGATAGGTAATGTCTTCAAATTATCCTTACTGATAATCAAGTTCGGAGTGAAGTAATTGTTCCAGCTTGTTACGAATGCGAAGATTGCCTGTACTGCAATCGCCGGCTTCATAATCGGAAGGACAATGGAATTAAAGGTTCTGAACTCGTTTGAACCGTCAATACGTGCTGCCTCCACAATTTCCAACGGCAACGCACCTTCCATGTACTGCTTCATGAAGAAGTATACAACCGGTGCTGCGATTGTAGGAACAATCAACGGAATATAGTTATCCAATAACTTAAAGGTTCTCATCAAGTCTACGAAACCAAGTGCAGTAACCTGAGTCGGAATCATCATGATAGCCATGATAAAGGTCTGAATTGCCTTTCTGCCCTTGAAGTCATATGCATGCAATGCATATGCGGTTAAGGTAGATGAGTAGGTTGTACATACTGCACAGCCCGCTGCGATGAGGAAGGAATTCAACAGGCATCGAAGAACCGGTAAGTTACCGTTATGAATAACGCTGTTGAAATTCTGGATTACTCTGGTTCCCGGCAAAATTGAGAATCCTTTCTGGATGTCTGCATGTGCACGGGTTGAATTCACAATCAAAATATAGAAGGAGAAGAGACATATAATACTTAATAGAATCAATACCACATATCTGACTGCCTTCACACGAGCTATATGTGCATGATAGCTCTTATCATTACTTGCTGTCTTAGCCATGTTTCACTTCTCCTTTCCTAATATTCATCCTGTCTGGTATTAATCCGGTAAATAATAAAGCTCAGGATACCCGTTACCACAAACAGGATAACCGATAACGCACCGGAAGTACCGTAGTTTTTACTATACAAGTGCTTATTCAGCCACATAATCAATGTCATGGTCGTGTTGTTCGGAGAACCCAGAGAGTTTGTCAAAATCTGAGGTACATCGAACATCTGGATACCACCAATCAAAGACGTAATTAATACATAGATAAAGATTGGCTTCAACAATGGCATTGTAATTCTCGTAAATGTCTGCATGGAGTTTGCTCCATCCACGTTAGCAGCCTCGAAGAGGGATGTATCAATACCCATGATACCTGCCATTAACATAATGGTTGTATTACCAAACCACATTAAGAAGTTCATTAATGCTACCAGGAATCGTGTTGACCATGTATATGTCAACCAACGAACGCCTTCTCCGCCCATTGCCTGAAGCAGGTTATTCACCGGACCTGCATCTGAGAACAAGGTAAAGAATAACATTGCAAACGCAGATGCCATGATTAAGTTTGGTAAATAAATAACTGTCTTGAAGAACTGCTCGCCCTTCAGACGAATCTGTGTATCGGCAAACCATACACCTAATAATAAAGATACTAAAATCTGTGGAATAAATCCGGCAACCCACATAATTAAGGTATTGCCTGTATATTTCAGTAACTCACCACTCGTCAACATCGAGATGTAGTTCTGAATTCCTACAAAATTAGGACCAACCTGTGTCAACCCACCCATAGCCATATACTTCTCAAAGAAGCTATAGTACACGGTACTAATCAATGGTACCAATGAAAAGACAGTGTAAACGAGGAAGAACGGTATCAGGAAGATGTAGCCCCATTTTGTATAACTAACAACTTTGCTTTTCTTTGCTGCTGCCATACTATTTTCTCACCTCACGTATATAATTTCCTGCTAATTCCTTCTGTCAAAAGGTATTAAAAAACATGCCTGCCTTTACAGACAGGCATGTTCTTGAGTCTCACTCTAAATTATCAGCCTAATAATTACTCAGCTGCAGGTACCTGTAATTCTGGATACTTGGTCTGAATTGTCTGATAGAAGTTAGCTAATGCTGTATCGTAATCAGCAACTGTTCCATCGAAGTAATCCTTCATAGCACCCTGGAATTCTTCGTTACATCCCTGATCGTAAGGACCAGCGTTGCTCATGTCAATCTTTGGAGCTGCCTCAGTAAACAGAGCAATGTGATTCTGTCCGCCTAAGAAGTCAGACTGGAAATCAGAGCTAGCGATTTCTTCCATAGCTGGCTCATTGTTGGTGTAATCCTGTGTCTCTTCAGTAATAGCCTTAGCAATTGCCGGATCACAAGTCATAGAGTACATAATATCATGTACTAATGTTGGGTTATCAGTACCGGTAGCACCGCAAATCCATGAACCACCCCAGTAGTAAGCTGCAGGTCCTTCACAAACTGCCCAGTCACCGAAGATACCATTACCAACTGCTTCTTCAGCATCCTGATCTGCCAATGAGTTACCCATCAATGTGAAGTTAATACCCCATGTTGAGTAGAAGAAACCAAATGTCTTACCGTTTGGTCCCTGCTCAGCAGCCCATTCTGCAGACCACAGAGAAGCCTTGTTGTTATAACCCTTATCGGTAAATTCCTTAGTCTGGTCAACCCATTCCTTTAACTTAGGGTCAACAGTTACAACACCGTCAACAACCCATCCCTGAGATACGTTGTTAGAGAATGGACGATATGCATCATCATAACCAGCTAACATAAAGTAACCAGCTGCCTTCATCTTCTCTGCTGTAGCATTGAAGGTTGGCCAATCCTTAACGGATTCCTGAACGGTTGCAGGATCATCGCTTCCTAATACTTCCTTAGCGATTGAACGTCTGTAAGCAAACAGACCAGGAGTTGCCTGCCATGAAACAGCCTTAACAGCACCGTCATCGCTTGTTACGATGTCCTTGGTGTACTGATACATATCAGCCATATCATCTGCAGTAATACCTAAATCTTCAACGTTCATAGTAACGTCAGCGTTAACATACTTTAATGCGTAGTCAGCCTCGATTAAGAACATATCTACCTTATCATCTGCTGCTGCACTCTCGTTGTTAGGCAATGTAGCATCCAACTTGTTCTGATAAGCATTATCATCAGAAGGAGTTACAACGAAGTTAACTCTGGTGCCATCATCCATAACACCACCGTTTGCTGGATTCTTAACATCATCTGCTGTGTAACCTGGCATAAAGCTAGCCATACGACTAGCAAACTCATCGTTCCAGCAATAAATGTTGAATACTGTTCCTTCTTCTCCAGCTGCCTCGCTAGATCCGCCTTCCTCTGAGCTAGCGTCGTTTCCGCCGTTAGATGCAGTTGTAGAATCATCGTTTCCGCTACAAGCTACTAACGATAATCCCATAGCTAAAGCTAAAGATAACGCTAATACTTTTTTGAATTTTTTCACGAAAAAACCCTCCTTTAAAATGTGTGTGTGTTAGTCGTCCCCGGCTTCCGTGACTTAAACTCGATTCCATATTCAATTATCTTTCCTATGTAGTCTTGTCCAAGTCATTTCTTCCAAACTTCGACTAAGTATTATTTGTTGCTTCCGCAACTCTACATTTGTCATTATAGGACATAGTGACTAATTTAGCAAGTCCTTTTTTGGTTTTTTTCGGTTCATTGCACATTTTTACCAGTTTTTTTCACTTCAGGATTCGCCTTTTCTCCTTTTTTCGTTGTTTTTTATCCATTTTTTCAAATACACTTCCCGTTATTATCTGTTTTTATTGTATATTTTTTGTTAACAATAATATATATTGCAAATTATCTTTTAATTGTGCAACTTTATATATAGTTATTTGATATATTTGTATTTTTCTGACTTCTTAGAACCTTTCACTTCTGTTTTCTTTTTCTTTTTCATTCTTTTTTTCAAAACTGTTTCAAAATTGTTACAAATGGTTTTTTAGTAATTTCTTCCTATTTGACTTTTATTCCGTTTCTTCTGCTTATCTAATTTGCACAACGTTTTTTCACTTGAAAAAGGAACCGCATGGGTATCGGTTCCTTTTTTGGTGATTTTTACTACAGCCAGACTCTATGCTTCCCCTTCTTCTGCTGCCATTGCATCGACCATATTCATTACCTGCCGTTTTCTTGCCAGTTCATCATTTGCCAGATATTCGTCATAGGTGGTCTGCTTATCTATTAATCCGGTATTGGTCAATTCCATGATTCGGTTTGCAGTAGTCTGTAATAACTGGTGGTCCTGTGAGGAGAACAGAATTACGCCCGGAAACTTCATCATTCCGTTATTCAATGCCGTAATGGATTCCATATCCAGATGGTTGGTTGGTTCATCCATAATCAGAACATTGGAGCCCATAATCATTAGCTTTGAAAGCAGGCATCGTACCTTTTCACCCCCGGATAAGACCTTCACCTTCTTCACGCCGTCCTCTCCGGCAAACAGCATACGTCCCAAGAAGCCTCGGACATAGGTTGCATCCTTTTCTTCCGAGAATTGGGTCAGCCAGTCTACTATCACATAATCATTGTCAAATTCTTTATTAAAGTCCTTCGGGAAATAACCCTGTGAGGTTGTAACTCCCCACTTATAGGTTCCTTCATCCGGCTCCATTTCTCCTGCCAGAATCTGGAACAGGGTGGTGGTTGCGATGGTATTCGGTCCTACAAATGCCACCTTGTCATTCTTATTCACCGTAAAGGTAATGTTATCCAATACCTTTACGCCATCTATCGTCTTAGATAGTTTCTCCACCGTCAGAACTTCATTTCCAATCTCACGATTCGGGCGAAAATCAATATACGGATATTTTCTGCTGGACGGTCTTATATCGTCCAGTTCAATCTTCTCCAATGCACGCTTTCTGGAGGTTGCCTGCTTGGACTTTGATGCATTCGCAGAAAACCGCTGAATAAATTCCTGTAATTCCTTGATCTTTTCTTCTTTCTTCTTGTTTGCTTCCTTCTGCTGCTTAATCATTAACTGGCTGGATTCATACCAGAAATCATAATTACCGGCATATAACTGAATCTTGCCATAGTCCACATCTGCGGTATGTGTGCAGACCTTATTCAGGAAATAACGGTCATGCGAAACCACAATTACCGTATTATCAAAATTAATCAAGAACTCCTCTAACCATGCAATGGCATCCAAATCCAAGTGGTTGGTCGGCTCATCCAGTAACAGTACATCCGGATTACCGAACAATGCCTGTGCCAGCAATACCTTTACCTTTTGTGCTGCCGGAAGCTCAGCCATAACCTTATCGTGCCATTCGGTCTCGATTCCCAGACCATTTAACAGGGTTGCGGCATCGGACTCTGCTTCCCATCCGTTCATATTGGCAAATTCGCCTTCCAGCTCTGCTGCCTTTACACCATCTTCATCTGTGAAATCCTCTTTTGCATAGATGGCATCCTTTTCCTTCATAATCTCATACAGACGTTGGTTTCCCATAATAACGGTATCCAACACCGAATATTCATCATACTGGAAATGGTCCTGCTTCAAGATAGAAAGCCGTTCACCGGGGTCCATAATGATTTCACCTTTGGTCGGTTCCAGCTCTCCGGACAATATTTTCAGAAAGGTTGATTTACCAGCTCCATTTGCACCAATCAATCCATAGCAGTTACCCGGTGTAAACTTAATATTCACATCCTCAAACAACGCTTTCTTTCCAAGTCTTAGTGTAACATTCACTGCACTTATCATCTTGCTATCCTCTCTTCCTCTTCCGCCTGTTCGGTATTTGTCTGCAATACGGTGATGCGGACTCTTTCCACACGCGACTTATCTGCTTCCAGCACCTCAAAGACTGCCTGCTTATCCTGTGCCACTTCTCCTGCTTCCGGTAAGTGGTCCAGCAATTCTATTATATAACCTCCTATCGAGTCATAGTCTTCCGACTCGATGTTCAGTCCAAGCATATCATTTACATCATCTATTTTCGCTCCGCCATCCACTTCATACTGATTTTCGGAAACCTGCTTGATGACTTCTTCTTCGTATTCATCATATTCATCCCGAATCTCGCCTACGATTTCTTCTAACAGGTCTTCGAGTGTAATCATACCTGCCGCTGTTCCGTATTCATCCAACACGATAGTAATGGATACCGAATGTTTTCTCATTTCTTCCAGTATACCGGAGGTTTTCTGATATTCATAGGTATAGTATGGTTCCCGCATCAGCTTTCGGATGTCAAAGACATCTTTTTTCAGTTCCCGATAGAAAAACAGGTCTTTCATGTAGAGGATTCCGACTATATTCTCCTTATTCTCTTCATATATCGGAAGCCTGCTGTACTGCTCCTCTTGAAACAGCCTCAAAACCTCTTCATAGTCCGCATCTACCGATGCCATGGCTATGTCAGTTCGGGGAATCATAATGTCCTTTGCTATGGAATCACCAAAATCCACTACATTGGTAATCATTTCCTTTTCTTCCCCTTCGATTACACCATCCTCATGACTGACATTTACGATGGTTCGCAATTCAGATTCTGTCATCTGGCGGTTCATGGCATTCGTATCCACCCGCAAAATCTTATAAATCAATCCGCAGAACTTATCCAACAACCAGATTACCGGAGTTAATATAACGGATAATACTTTTATCGGAAATGCATAAAATAATGCAAACGGTTCACTATAAACCGTTGCAAGGTTCTTTGGTGTAATTTCGCCAAAAATTAAAACCAAAAGGGTTAAGATTCCGGTGGCAGCACCTACAGCCGCACTTCCAAACGTATTCGTAACAAACATGGTTGCTAAGGAAGATGCTGAAATATTGACAATATTATTTCCGATTAATATGGTACTTAATACCTTGCCCGGCTTTTCCATTAGCTTTAGTACCATTGCCGCCCGCTTATTTCCTTCTTCGGCTAATGCTTTCATTTTGTAGATATTCACAGTTGTCAGGGATGTCTCTGCCGAGGAGAACAAACCGGATAATACCAACAATATTATAATTACAATTAACTGCACGACAGAACCACCCTGTATCGCGGAACTACTATCCAAAAATAACCACTCCTTTTTCTTTGAACTATATATTTTGCCACAAAGTTGTATTCCATTTTACCTATCTGCTTCACTCTTGTCAACTTTTCCATTATATTTTTCAAAAATCTGCACATACTATCAAGGAATCATTTTGATTCAGACATTCTTACAGTGATGTCTAATTCTATTTTCAGAAAGGAGTCCTTACCATGCGTAGTTCTCAGGAAACTTATATGGATGTTGCCGAGCGTTGCAGTGCCTACGAACATGTAGACAAGCCAAACTGCTTCTGTAATGAAGCACCGAACAGCCCAAGCTGCTTAAATTGCAAGCATTTTGCCAAGGACGAACATTGTACTCTGGACCTGTATGATGCTATCGTAACCAAACTCTAAGCTCTTATGCAAAGAGAACCCGCAAGCACTATCACTTACGGGTTCTCTTTCTGTTTTAAGTTTTATCCTTAATTGTTAATCAGCTTATCTTCGCCATTCCAGCTATACAGCTTACGAATCTCTTCTCCGACAATCTCAGAAGGATGTTCAGCATGTAACTTTCTCATGGTCTTGAAGTGTACCTGACGGCCTGCAGGTGACATATCTAACAGGAACTCTTTTGCAAAGCTTCCGTCCTGAATGTCTGCCAATACCTTCTTCATTGCCTTCTTGGTGTCTTCTGTTACAATCTTAGGTCCGGTTACATAATCACCGTATTCTGCTGTATTGGAAATAGAATAACGCATTCCTGAGAAGCCTGACTGATAAATCAAATCAACAATCAGCTTCATTTCATGGATACATTCAAAGTATGCATTTCTTGGGTCATAGCCTGCTTCTACCAAAGTCTCAAAACCAGCCTGCATCAATGCACATACACCACCGCAAAGAACTGCCTGCTCACCAAAGAGGTCTGTCTCGGTTTCTGTACGGAAGGTAGTCTCTAATACGCCGGCTCTTGCTCCACCGATTGCCAATGCATATGCAAGTGCCATATCCAATGCCTTACCGGTAGCATCCTGCTCTACAGCAACCAGACAAGGAGTACCCTTACCTGCCTGATATTCAGAACGTACGGTATGTCCCGGTGCCTTTGGTGCAATCATGGTTACATCTACATCCTTAGGAGGTACGATACATCCGTAATGAATGTTGAAACCATGTGCGAACATTAACATATTACCCGGCTCCAGATTCGGCTCAATGTCTTTCTTATACATATCTGCCTGTAATTCATCATTAATCAGAATCATAATGATGTCTGCCTTCTTAGCAGCTTCTGCTGCTGTGTATACCTGAAAGCCCTGAGCTTCTGCCTTTGCCCATGACTTGCTGCCTTCATACAAACCAATGATTACATTACAGCCGGATTCCTTTGCATTCAATGCATGTGCATGTCCCTGGCTTCCGTAACCAATGACTGCAATGGTCTTGCCGTCTAATAACGATAAGTTACAGTCTTCCTGATAAAAAATTCTTGCTTTTGCCATTTTATTACATCCTCCTGTAATAGATAAAATTTATAGCATTACTTTATTAATATTAATAAAATTAAAAAAGTAATTACTTATCACTGTAGTGTCCGCGAACCAGACCTGCAAGACCGGTTCTTACAATTGACTGAATGTGGAAGCTGTCTAACAATTCCAAAAATGCCTCCACCTTGTTAATGTTACCTGTTAATTCTATCATTAATGAGCCTACGGATACATCCACAATCTTTGCACGAAATGCATCTGCCACTGCGATAATCTGCGGTTTTTCTTCTTTGTCTGCCTTTACCTTTACCAGTACCAGTTCCCGGCATACAGATTCACCGTCTTTTAATTCCGTAACCTGAATCACATCTTCTAATTTATATAATTGCTTTTCAATCTGGTCCAGTGTCCGGTCATCACCGCTGACAACAACTGTCATGCGGGAATATTTCGGATTCTCGGTTATTCCTACCGTTAAACTATCAATATTATACCCTCTCCGGCTGAACATACCGGATACGCGGCTTAATACACCAGATGAATTCACAACTAACAGCGACAATACCCGTTTTTTCATGTTATGTATACCACCCTTCCAATTTCTATCCATTGTACTCCAAATATAATTAAAATACAACAGTCATTGTATCAACTATTTGCTTCCTTGTCAAACATCAGTCTGCCAATAATGCCTCGGCAACGCGGACTGCTTCGGCTGCATCCTTGGAATATCCGTCTGCTCCGATTTCATCTGCAAAGCTCTGGGTAATGACTGCTCCGCCAATCATAACCTTGGCATTTACCTTCCGCTCCTTTGCATATTCAACGACATCCTTCATCCGCATCATGGTAGTTGTCATCAGTGCCGATAACGCAATGATTGCCGCATGCTCCCGCTCTGCCGTTGCCACTATCTCTTCCTTCGGAACATCCTTTCCTAAGTCCAGCACCCGATACCCATAGTTTCGCAGCATCAGAGCCACAAGATTCTTACCTATATCATGTATATCTCCTTCTACCGTCGCAATTACGATGGTCGGCATCTCGGCACCGGTATTCTTTTTCTCTAACTTCGGCTCTAAATACTGAATCGCAGTCTCCATAGTTTCTGCACTGGCAATTAGCTGCGGTAAAAAGTATATCTTCTTATTAAAGAGTTCTCCAACCTCGTTAATGGCAGGAATCAGCCGCTCATTAATAATTGCTTCCGGAGTCTGTCCCTGTGCAAGCTCCACTTCTACCTTTTCCAGTATTCTGCCTTTATTTCCTTTCAGAACCGCTTCCACCACCGGATGTACTTCCTTCTTTTCACCGGTTTCTGCTTTATTTACAGCCGTTACCACGACACTGGTTGCGTGTGTATTCACCCGCTCAATATAGCGTACATCTGCCTGTTCTTTATTTAATAGTAAATCCGATGCAAATGCTGCATTCATCAGCATTGCCTGTGACGGATTGGCAATTGCCATCGTCAGACCGTTTGCAATCGCCATGGTTAAAAATGCAGTATTGACATTAATACGCTCCGGCAATCCAAAGGAAATATTAGACAGTCCGCAGATTGTCGGGATTTCAAGCTCCTGCTTGCAGTATGCTATCGTCTGCAGAGTCTCCAAGGCTGCCTTTTTATTTGCTCCGACGGTTGCAACCAAGCCGTCCACTACAATATCCTCTTTGGTAAAGCCAAGTTCCCATGCCTGTGTCAATATCTGATTAATAATGCCATGCTTTTCTTCTATCGTTTCCGGCAAGCCTTCATCTGACAGCGGCAGTAAGATAAACATGGCTCCGTACTTCTTGGCAATCGGCAGCAATTCGTCTACCTTCGGATGCTCATAGGAAATGGAATTAATCAAAGCTCTGCCCGGATACTGACGGAGTGCCGCTTCGATGACTTCTACATAGCTGGAATCAATGCAGAGTGGAAGATTTACCGCTGTGCTGACGGACCGAATCGTTTTTAACATCATTTCCTTTTCGTCAATTCCGTTCATTCCCATGTTAATATCCAGAATGGAAGCTCCCTGCTCCTGCTGGTCTTCTGCCATATCAAGAACCATTTCCAGACTGCCTTCCCGCAGCTCTGCCTGTAATTTCTTCTTACCGGTCGGATTAATTCGCTCTCCGACTACAAGGAATGGTCCGTCCAGTTCTAATTCTATGGTCTTTCGTTCCGAGGACAGCAGTCTTCTCTTGGTTTTATTTACCTCCGGTGTTTCCATTGCCTTAACACCTCTTGCCAGTGCCATAATGTGAGCCGGTGTGGTTCCGCAGCAGCCGCCCAAGATTCCGGCTCCTGCCTCGACCAATCTCTGTCCTGCCTCCGCAAATTCCTCCGGTGTCATGGCATAGACGGTCTCTCCGTTTACCAGCTCCGGCATTCCTGCATTTGGCTTTGCTATAATCGGAATATTGGCATATTCCTTCATTTCACGAATGATTTCGCACATTTCATCCGGTCCGGTTGAGCAATTTGCTCCTATGGCATCTACTCCGAGACTCTGCAATACATTTACTGCTGTTTTCGGATCTGTGCCAAAGAGTGTTCTTCCGTCCTCGTTAAAGGTCAGGGTGACAAATATCGGAAGGTCACAGGTTTCCTTTGCCGCAATTACGGCTGCTCTGGTTTCTGCCAGACTCATCATGGTTTCAACTACAAGAAGGTCCACACCTGCTTCTGTCAGATATTGAATCTGTTCTTTGTATACGTCAATTAATTCTTCCAGTTGGAGATTGCCCATTGGTGCAAGTTGCTTACCGGTCATGGTTATATCTCCGGCTATATAACCCCGACAGCCGGCTTTTACAATTGCCTGTTTGGAAATTCCCACTAATTCTTTATTGATTTCTTCTATCCGTTCTTCTAAGCCGTATTCTGCCAGCTTAATCCGATTTCCGGTAAAGGTCGGAGCATATATAATGTGGCTGCCTGCTTCAATATAGGCTGCCTGCAAGTCAATCATGACCTGTGGATGTTCCAGTATCCACTGCTCCGGGCATACACCTATCGGCATTCCTGCCTGCAAAAGATTACTTCCTGTTGCACCATCCAATATCACAATTCTACTATTCATTAAATTATGCAGTTGTTCTCTTGTCATGTCTTTTCTCCTCTATATGTATGCACCTATGTTATCTTTTCAAGCAATTTTACTTCATTGCATATGGAATGTCAAATACCGGAGGGGAGCCTTATTGCCGGTCTTATACAACTATAATGGAATGACGATTCACTTTTCCGACTATTTTTCCATGTATACCAAGTGTAATGGTCGTACCGGACACCTGCACAATCTGAAGTGTGTTTCGGTAAAATTCCTGTCCAAACGGTTTTCCGGTTGTTAGATCCTGACTTTTCGGCTTTAATCGAACCCAGATTCCAACTCGCAGGATGCGGGATGCCGATACCGTACCTCCCAGCTTCCGTAACAGATTCCGATTCTGCTCCGAGGTTCCCCGATAATCCTGTACCCGCTCTACCAAGCCGGAGTAAACTGCATATTTCCCCCGCATAGTGTAATCAGAAGGATAGCCTTTCGTATTTAACGCTCCCACTAAGGAATCTCCTATATATCCATGCAGATTCGGTTGTCCCTGCGTTTCCTTCCGCAGCTTTAATAATTCCACATAACCTTCAATTCCATGCAGCATCCCCATTGAAGAATACTGCCATATCGTATAGGCTCCGGAATAGGTACAGTCCTTATAGTGCTGTATTATCCATTTTCCCCAATTTTGAATCCGTTTATCCGTAAATAAATGGGTACACCAATATTTATTGGCACATAGTCCCGGCATACTTCCCTCTTGCATGATTTCTTTTCCGTAGCATTCCATGAGTCTGCCTCTCTCCTCTGCCGTCATGGCAAGCATAGCTTTTTCTGCTTCCGGCTTTATAAATACCGGAAATTCCGGAATGGTTCCTTTTTTGTGAGAAAGCATACGATTTACCTCGGCAGCCTCCCGCTCTGCTTCCTCCTCGGTTTGAACGGTTGTTTTTAAATAAATACCATAGGGTATACCGTAATATTCACAAGCATCTGCATTATATTCAAACCAAGCATCCTTCTGCCATTTTTTCTGACCGTTTCCCAGACACAGCATAACAAATAAGGAGTCTGCTTCCGGTGTTTCCTTCCGAAGCATTTCCCAATTGATTTTCCCCTGCTGCTGACTAACCGCAATTCCGTTTTGCATAGTTTTTCCCCTTTTCTTTCTACTATGTATCCTATGCAGGTAAACGGGTGCTTCACCACTTATTTTTCCCAATATTTTCCTCGGATACCGTAGCAAAGAGGGTGAATTTATGTTATACTGCAATCAGTATTTTGTTGAATAAAAACGAGGAGCGTGACAAGTATGAATCAGGATAATGTATACACAAATGGGGCTATGTTGAATTGGACGGGATATTTTGCAGAAATGATGGACATTAGTCCGGAAAAGATTAAACTTTTGAATATCTGTCAAAAGAAAAAGAACGTAATTCCGTCGATTGAATCGCATAAGCGTGTGTTGGTATTTGCGGATGCCAGCCATAAAAACCTCTGCTATGAAATCTGGGAGGCCGGCTTAGGTGATTGTGATGTCTGGTATGGCACCGGCACAGAACCCGGCGGCACTATCAACAATGCTAAAATCAAGGACATGATTAATACAGAAATTAAAGAACCTACGGTATTTTTTATTCTAAATGAGAATACGCGGGAATCTTACAAAATCGGAATTAAAAACGAAAACTTCAGTCGCGGTCCGGTGCATTATGTCGGCAGCGAGATTCGTGCCGTCATCATGAGTCTGCTTCATGTAGATGCACAGGATGTCATCTGCATTGTCAGTGGTGAAAGTATTGCTATTGAGGCTGCTATCGTAGCCAGCGAAGGAACTATTATTGCCGTTGAGCATGACAAGGCTTCTCAGGCTGCCATGGAGGCAAATGTGGAGAAATTCGGTGTTCATAATATTGAGATTGTTCCGGATATGTCACCGTCCTCACTTTCCACACTTCCAACTCCTCGTCTTGCATTTATTGTTGCTACTAAGAATCTGGAGCAGCATATCCAGAATCTGTTAGCTCTGAATCCAGATATGCAGTTCGTTATCTATACGTTGGAATTAGATATTCTTTCCGGAATTAAGGCTTTGTTTGAGAAATATCACATCCGGAATATGGAGGTTCTGCAGATTACGGTATCAAAGCTTGACAGTAAGAGTGTATTTGTTACCCAGCCGTCACCATGGTTAATCTCCGGTGAGGCATAGGAAAGAGAGTAAAATAATGGCATACGCAAGATTGCATATGCCATTATTTTTATTACTATGTTTTGTTATGTTTTAATTAAGGTTCTTAAAGCTACCTTCCTACTTTAACGGAAGCAAATCAATGCTTAACTTCTTAATTACCTGCAAGGTCTTATTCCGAACTTCTTCTGCTTCATAAACTTCCAACATCATATCCTTGTCAAACTTATTATCCATCAGAAAATCTACCCAGTCCGCCAGATATGTCTTTACATATTGTACATTTTCCTCGCTGGTATTCTTCATGGAGTTCTCAACATTATTGATGTAGTCTACAATCGTCGGTCCCTGCTGCTGTGCCGCTACCGGAGTCGGAGTATCGGATTCATCCGATAATTCGATTACTTTACCGGTCTTTGTGATGATTACCCGCTTATTCGGCTTCTCTGCCGGCTTTACTGCGGATGCTGTATTTCTGCTTAAGTACAGCTCAACTACCTTTACCAGACACGCAACACTGTAGGTTACTTCCTCCGGAGACTGTGCATCTCTGCCTTTTTCTTCGTATTGATTCCACAGCCATTCACTCTTATATAACATATCTGCTATTACAGCATGGCTTGTTAATACCCGCAATTCTTCTTCTACCTGTGCAGAAGGCTTACCAAACAGACCTGTCTTTTGTGCCGGAACGGATTTCTTATAACGGATTGGAAGTGTTATCTCAGAGAAGGTCTTTGCAAACATCTTCTCAGCCTTGGCTGCCTCGTAGCCGTTACTTAATATGTATTTCTCCGGATTATTCAGACCATTTGTAATCATGTCATCCGCAGTCATAAATATCAGATGCTTCTGACGGTCTTCCAGCATTTTCTTAATTTCGTGGTTTACCTTGCTCTTTTCAATAATGGAATTTTTACGAATCTTAAATGCTTTAATCTTCTCCTTGATGCTGAATAAGGACTTCAGCAAAGCCGGATTGCCGTTTACATAATTACCAATCCAGTTCAATTCCACATATTGATGTTCAATTCGATTTGACAATTCATAGACACTGTAGCCGTCAAATACAACATTCAAGGTTGTATACAGCATTTCCAGAATCTCATATTTCTCTTCCCATGAACGTCCGGCATTATCTTGATTTACCAATGCCTTGATGCCGCACTCATGGAACACCAAATTATATTCAAATAAGCCTTCAAATACATTGCTCTTGTCACTTAAGCCTGCTCCGACACCTAATATCTGAAGATTCCGCTTCATTTCCGGTTCATCCTCAATGTAACGGTATACCTTCCGAATGAAGTTGGAAACCTCCGCAATCAACGAATCAATCCGTCGATTGTAGATGTCCTGCTTTGAGATAGCGGTCACAACCGCCCGGCTTAATACATTTGCATACTGGGTACTTTGGCAGTTGCGAATCAACTCTTTAAAGCTCTCGTATACGTTTAAGTTATCTACCGGAATATGCTCTGCATTCAAACCATAAAATTCAAATGCCTTGTCATAATCCTGATTCTTAATAAATGCATTGAACATACCAATGCTTAACTGAATCTTATAATCATTTCCTACATTATCGTCTTCTACAAAATAATCATATAAGACTTCCAGATTATTCAGGAAGGAATCACACTTGGCAATGTTGGTAGGAATGTTCATTTCCAATACCACATTAATCAAATCCATGTAACCCATAATCGCCTTATCGAAGTTCTTCGGGCGTTCATCCGTTTCCATAATCTGATAATAGGTATTAATCAACAACGGTGCAATCCGTTCTCCTATCAGACGCATCGATACGGTAAAGTGTTCGGTCTGATATAAATACAACAGCCAGATACTGTAACGATACAGACCGGTTGTGCTAATCATAGCATCTACATTATCCGGTTCAATATTTCCGTATACGAACTTAAACAGTGGTTCAATCCATTCTTCGAGTTCAAATTTGCCCGGCTTCTTAATCTGTTCATCTACAAACTCAGCTAATTCATACAGCTTCGTACATTGTGCTTTGACTTCCTCATCTACCATCATGGAAGCCAAATCAAAATTGCTGTCCTTCAGGTAATCAATTACCAACGTATAAAATCCGTCTTCCACCTGTTCATTCAAAAAACGAATCAACAGCCCTTTATTGCTGGATGCTGCAATTGATAACACGCTGTTCTCCTGAGAGGCAGTTATATTTGCTGGTAACATCATTTCAATATACCCCCTTGTCGCTTAATTTTATGCAGGTACGCACACCTGAATCTCATTTTTATGTGTATTATGTATAAATAATCTATTACTAATGGATATTTTAGCACAAGAGAGTGAAATGTTCAATATTGAATCTCTGTCTGTTCGTGGTATTTTCCCAATATATTTTGTGCAATTTGACGAACATTTTTCTCAAAATCAGACCGAGGTCTGCTCCTGTCATTCTTCCATATGATAATTTTCGGCGAATCTGCACAATTCCATATTATATATGGTACTAATTACCTTTTTGCCGGACAAACGCATTTCCTCCGCACAGACCACACTTCCGGCATATGCCAGCACAAGATTCATGCCGATGGCAGGAAGCAATTCCTCCGGTTCTGCCCTTCTTTCACTGCTTATCCGGACACTCTCCTGTTCCAGTTGTATGTCATAGACGGTCTCTGACTCTGCATCCTCCAATGGGCAGAACATCCCCCGCATGATAAATTCAGGATACTTGTCCTCGTCTATGCTTGGAATACAGCACCGGTGGAGTCTTGCAATGCTCGCCAGACTGTTCAGCATCTCTACCTCCTCCAGTATATCAATTGCTTTTACCATCTGTCTGCCGTTCTTCTGTATCCATGTGATTGCCGCTCCCAACAGGTATACATCAAACAATCCAATTCCCGAAACCAGCAGATGTATCACCGGCTTTCTTGTCCAGTTATACAGTTCATACAGTATCTTCATTTTAACCATTTGCGGCAATAAGGTTCTCACACCCTCACTAACGCCTAAGTAGTTCGGCACCTTTTTTCCTACAAGATAGTATTGAAGGGTCTTCAGATATGGTGCATCATACCCAGAATATGCAAACAACCACAGCATATTCTCTATCTCTCCGATTACCAGAAAAGGCTTATACAAATCAGCCAGGCGCTTCTGTACCTTCTTTTTCGCAAGGAGTGTAATTATAATCCCCATGATAGCATAGCCAAGCAAAAGAAGTACATGCCAGCGTCCTACTGCCACACCTAAGCCAATGATACAAAAACCGCACAAATACGTACCGCTTGCCATATACAGCCAAAGCGGGTTCTCTACATTTGCTTCTTCCACCAGTTTACTTAAATTTTCCTTCCATCTTCTTTCATCCAAGCCGCTTTGCTTACATTTTTTCTCATACAGACAGCCATATCCGTCCAAAACCACATTTACCATTATTCTTTGGGCCATTCCCTGTACCGCCTGCTGTCGGTGGCAAAATTCTTTCTCGGTCATATCCGGACATTTCAACACCTCTGCCAATTTCTTCTTACCGCCTGTTGTATGTGCATGGCAAATGTACTGATATAATGAGCCTTCGCCAAATATCTTCTTATCTGTTTGTGCCATCTGGTCTTCGGATGTATATTCTGCTCCGGTATCCGGAATTTTTTCCCATTCCCCGCTTACCCGCTGTAGAAATCGTTCATGTCCAAGTTTTTTTGCTTCTAAATCATCCCGGTCATCCAATGCTGTAATCAGTCTTCCCAGTAATATTATCGTGAACATCAGCCCTACAAAAATCAAAAATGCACCAAACAGATTGTATTGACAAAACCAAATAACCGCTCCTCCTATCGTTACAATCACCGACAGTACGCTATTTGCACTAACCGCCCTGATTTGTTTTTTTGCTTTCTCTACTTCTTCGTAATATTTGGCGACACTTGACCGCATTTCCGCAGTATCCTGCCGAAGCTCCTCTTCTCTTTTTTCTTTTTCCATATTTTTTTCCTTTGCTTATCTGTTTTCCATATTACTATTATCTTTTATCGCGAAATCACAATTGCCTGCCTGCCTAATTCGTCATAACGCTGCTGTACCAATTCCTTCTCATATCCAATCACTTCATCCCCATAATCCGGGTCATTAAAATAGTAATAGTCCTCATCTGCACCGACCAGAACCAGACAATGTTCTCCTGCCAGCCATTGAAACTGTGTTCCATCCTCTAAGGTCCACCGGTTTCCTTCCTTCGGCGGCTTCATTTGAATCGTTGCCCAAAGAATTACAGGGGTATCCTGTGCCAGATATGTTCTCTCTATGGTTGCTAAATCTGTATCTTTTATATTAACCGCATATCGCTCTCTTTGCAAGAGTTTATTTATTGCATTTATCAAAGGTTCTGCATAACATCCGTATCCATTGGATTTTTCGGGATTTCCGATAAAATATTTGTGCGGACTGACACCGATTCCATCTGTATTTACCGGTGTATCGACTTTATCGATTGCCTCATATAGTTGCTGCGGAGTTATGGTTTCTCCATAATACTGCAGCACCATAGCGGCACTTACCAGTTCGCACCCGGTTTTATAACCGCTGTCCTTCTGACTCAACAACGGTACTTCTATAAGTGCATCTCCTTCTTCTGCATATTTCAACAGTGGAAGGGTCTCATGTGACAGCATCGGTATACTATAGTGTGCCTGTAATGGCTTGCTTTTCTCGGCTTCGGCTGCCTCGCTGATTTTTTCCCAGTTTTTTGCATATGCATATATCCCTATCAGGCATAGTAAGGATACGAGAAGAATTATTCCTAACAGCTTTAGTTTTTTATTGGTTCTTTTGCGTTTCATATGTCGGAATCGTTCCTCCTGATTTTCTCCTGATTGTAATTACGCACTAGCTCTTTTTCATTTTAGTATATATGCTTTTTGATTGCATTGCAATCATATCAAGGCTTACGTGTATACGATTCCTGTTTCTTCCAGATTCTAATTGATTTTTTTACAGTTTCGTATTAAAATATCTAATATGTGAAATAATATTATAAAAAGGAGAGAACGAAATTGAGTAAAAAGAGCGGAACAATTATCAAGCTGCTTGCTATTGCTGCAGGTGTAGCAGCAGTCGGAACTGCATGTTACTTATACAAGGACAAAATTAAAGATTTTTTTGAAAAACTGGATGTCAGAACAAAGTTCGATACTGCAAAGTCTTTTGTTACAGACAAGGTTCTCGGCAACAAAGAAGAGGATTTCTTCGATGATGCAGATTTCTTTGATGATGACGAGGATGATACCGAAGCTGCTGATGCAGGCAGCCGCGGATATACTTCCATAACCATTAGCAGTGATGATTCGACTGGCGAGGAGCCGGCTTCTGCACCGGAGGTTTCTGCAACCGAGTCAACCGTATCGGCTGTAGATGCCGCTGAAGATGAGGATACCGAGGATATTCCTTATGAAAATGAGGGGTTATCTGATGTTTCCGAGGACGAGGACGTTCTGGCAGAAGAAACTTCTTTAGATGGTTCTTTATAGGATTTTTGAGAGTAATAAAAGGCTGCTCCATGGAATTGTGGAGTAGCCTTTTGTATTGTATCATATTTTATTCGTTTGCTTCTGAATCGATTCCTTCCGGCTTTTCTGTTGTTTCCGGCTCTGCGGAACATGCTTTTGATTTTGATGCTGTTTCTTCCGGTTCTGCGGCCGGCTCTTCTTTTTCCGCACTTATTTCCTCTAAGTCAAATACCTTCATGGTCCGGTTATCAATCTCCGGATTCAAACGAATCAAGGTTGCCATAATCTCATCAGCACAGCTTTCAGAATAGAAATCCCGTTCATAAAACATTTTTTCGGGATTAGACATGGTAAGTCGGTATACCTGCCGTTTTCCATGCATTTTTTGAATTACATGCTTAGAAATATAACGGATAAAGTCTATCCGGATAAAGTCGGTTGTCATCCAACGGCTGATAATCAGATAATCTTCTGTCACATAATAGTTATAGTTATGCTGAAGCATCCGGTTCTTAAATTGGGACTGGACTTCTTCATACACCAGTCTTCTGTCACCGATTTCACTTAGCTGTCTGGTTGCAGGATGCCGCTCCGGGTGAATCATCCACACGATAGAGCTGACAATAATTACACAGGCACCAACGCTTGGCAGAATTAAGACTATCCACATTAATATAATTTCCAGATATGGATAATCCGGCTCACTGATTAAAATAGGATTCACAAATGTATTAAAATCATTATAATCCAGCCCCAATTCCTGTGAAAATCCGTTTTTCATAGCCTCGGCAGTTGCGGAATCCTTTAACATTTTTCCGCGTACTGTCACATTTTCTATTACCGGCTCCGGATTCTTGGTTTTGATTAAAAAGAATACGCAGGTGTTTTCCATAAAGGAATAATAGTATGCACCGGTCAGGCGTTCATCCTCATAATAATTATATCCGGTATACTTTAGTTGTAATGGATTGACCGTTACATTGTATGCCCGCTCTCCATACCATTTATCCAAATCTGTCAATTGTTCTATTTTGTGATTTGTCATCCGGTAAATTATCGGGTAATGTCTCGATACTCCCAAAACCGCCACCAATACAAGAATGGTAGGAATTAAGATTGTGATTGTATTTTTAAACAGTAAGCTTCTCAAGCTTTTCTGCTTGTGTTTTTTTGTTTTTTCTAGTTCCATTGCTTTCACTTTCATTACTTCCACGTAGTTTCTCTTTGCTTACTATACTACATCTTGCCGTTTGCCACAACTCGTTTGTTACAACTATTTGACACAACTTCTTCTTACGTTCTATAATTGACGAAAAAGCAGAAAGGAGATTATCTATGAATGCATATACCAGCTTCGCACAAGTCTATGATACTTTTATGGACAATGTTCCATATGAAGAAGGTTGTCACTATCTATGCAAATTACTGTCACAATACGGTATCCGTCACGGATTGCTTGCCGAATTAGGCTGTGGAACCGGAACTCTGACAGAGCTTATGGCTTCTTCCGGCTATAATATGATAGGAATTGACAATTCCGTAGACATGTTAAATATCGCAGAAGCAAAGCGGATTACATCCGGGCATGACATCTTATATCTGTTACAGGATATGCAGGATTTTGAATTGTACGGAACCGTTCAAGGTATCATTAGCTTTTGTGATAGTATCAACTACATTACAGACCCCAAGGATTTGCTTAAAACCTTTCAATTGGTAAATAATTATCTGGACCCCGGAGGAACCTTTATTTTTGACTTTCACACCCAGTATTATTATGAGGAGATATTAGGGGAAACAACGGTTGCCGAGGATAGAGATACTATGAGCTTTATCTGGGATAATTATTATGATGCCGAGACTGCCATTAATGAATATTCGCTTAGTATCTTTGTGAAGGAGGATTCCGGACTGTATCGGAAATTTCAGGAGGAGCATTTTCAGCGTGCCTATACGCTCCCTGTCATCCGGAAATATCTGGCTGATGCAGGGTTGACCTATCTGACCGCTTATGATGAGCTTAGCCTGAATCCACCAACGCCAACCAGCACCCGCATTCATGTAATTGCCAGAGAATACGGCAAACAATAATTTATTTGGGAAAGGATTTTCACATGACTTCAGATTATATTATTCGAGGAACTGCTGCGGATGAACAGGTTCGTTTCTTTGCAGCCACCACTAAAAATATGGTAGAGACCGCCAGAGAAATACATAATACCAGTCCGGTTGCAACTGCTGCCCTTGGCAGACTTCTGACCGCAGGTGCCATGATGGGCAGTATGGGTAAGAGTGACTCCGATTTAACGACCTTGCAGATTCAGTGTTCAGGACCGATTGGAGGCTTAACGGTTACGGCTGACGGTGCTGCTCACGTCAAGGGCTATGTTGTTCATCCCGACATTTTACTTCCGCCAAGCGACAAGGGAAAGCTGGATGTAGGACGTGCCTTAGACCTCGGCATTTTGCGTGTTGTCAAGGATTTAGGACTTAAAGAGCCTTATGTCGGTCAGACTCAACTGGTTTCCGGTGAAATTGCCGAAGACCTGACTTATTATTTTGCTACCAGCGAACAGGTTCCGAGTTCGGTTGCCCTGGGTGTTCTGATGGAAAAGAACAATACCGTAAAGCAGGCGGGCGGCTTCATCATTCAAATGCTGCCATTTGCCAGTGATGCTTTAGTAGATGCATTGGAGCAACGGTTACAGGGCTTTTCTTCCATTACCAGCCTGTTTGAACAGGGCATGACACCGGAGGATATGATGGAACAGCTTTTTAGCGGCTATGACCTTCATATTCGGGACCGGATTCCGACTGCTTATCAATGCAATTGTTCCAAAGAGCGAGTTTATCGTGCCGTAGTCAGCATTGGTCGCAAGGATATAGAGGAAATGATTGCCGACCAAAAGCCGATTGAGGTCAACTGCCAGTTCTGCGGCAAGCATTATACGTTTTCCGTTGATGAGCTTCGGCAGATGCTTTCTGAATAAAAGAATCCGAGGATACGGTTAAACAAAAAGCGGTTGCTTTCTGTGAATTTTCATTCACCAAAGCAACCGTTTTTTCGTTTCATTACGTTTTTTATTTAGACTGTGTATTTCGCTTTGCACGCATACGCATGGTTGGGTCTAATATCTTCTTACGGATTCTGAGACTCTTTGGGGTAATCTCCAATAATTCATCCGTATCTATAAATTCCAATGCCTGCTCTAAGCTTAAGATTCTTGGTGGCACCAGCTTCAAGGCATCATCCGAACCGGAGGAACGGGTATTTGTCAAATGTTTGGTCTTACATACATTTACTTCTATATCATCTGTCTTACCGTTTTGTCCGACTACCATACCGCCGTATACAGCTTCGCCCGGTCCAATAAATAAGGTTCCTCGTTCCTGTGCGTTAAATAAGCCATAGGTAATACTGGTTCCGCTCTCGTATGCAATCAAGGAACCCTGATTCCGGTATTGAATGTCTCCTTTATATGGTCCATAGCCGTCAAAAATAGTATTGATGACACCGGTTCCCTTTGTAGATGTCATAAACTCACTTCGGAATCCAATGAGTCCGCGTGATGGGATGTTAAATTCCAAACGGATGTTACCGTCTGACATTGGTGCCATTCCCTGTAATTCTCCCTTACGCTGTGTCAGCATATTAATGACTGTACCGGAGAAGTCTTCCGGAACATCTACTACTGCTATTTCCATTGGCTCCAGCTTCTTGCCACGCTCATCGGTCTTATAGATTACCTCTGCCTTACTAACCGCAAATTCATATCCTTCCCGACGCATATTTTCAATTAATACAGACAAATGGAGCTCGCCTCTGCCTGATACCTTATATGCTTCTGTGGTATCGGTTTCCTCTACCCGCAGGCTGACATCTGTATTTAACTCCCGGAACAGTCTGTCCCGAAGATGTCTGGAGGTAACGAATTTACCTTCCTTTCCTGCCAGTGGTGAGTCATTTACCATGAATTGCATGGATATTGTCGGCTCTGATATTTTCTGAAATGGAATCGGATTCGGTGCTTCCGGTGAACACAGGGTATCTCCGATATGAATATCGGCAATTCCGGAAATTGCTACGATGGCTCCTATCTGTGCTTCATTTACTTCTACTTTATTTAAACCGTCAAATTCATATAATTTTCCGATTTTAACCTTCTGATGCTTATCCGGGTCATGGTGATTTACCAGTACAACCTCCTGATTCAGCTTCAGGGAACCGTTATCTACCTTACCGACTCCGATTCTTCCTACATATTCATTATAATCAATGGTACTAATCAATACCTGTGTCGGTGCTTCCGGGTCTCCCTCCGGTGCCGGAATATGTTCGATGATTGCATCAAATAACGGCTTCATATCGGTGCCGGCTGTATCTATATCCCTGCTTGCCACACCGGTCTTAGCGGATGCATAGATAAACGGACAATCCAACTGTTCATCACTGGCATCTAAGTCCATCAAAAGCTCTAATACCTCATCCACTACCTCCTTTGGTCTTGCCTCCGGCCGGTCAATCTTATTGATACATACAATTACGCTTAAGTTTAACTCCAATGCCTTTTTTAATACGAACTTTGTCTGCGGCATGGCTCCTTCGAAAGCATCTACTACCAAAATCACACCGTTTACCATTTTCAAAACACGCTCTACTTCACCGCCAAAGTCTGCATGTCCCGGTGTATCTATAATATTAATCTTATATTCTCCATATTTAACAGCCGTATTTTTAGAAAGAATTGTAATACCTCTTTCCCGCTCAATATCATTTGAGTCCATGACACGTTCTGCCACTTCCTGATTCTCGCGGAATACGCCACTCTGCTTCAGCAATTCATCAACTAATGTGGTTTTTCCATGATCGACATGTGCAATAATTGCTACATTTCGAATATCCTCTCTTGCAATTTTCATAAATAGCCTTCTTTCATTATTCTATGCATTCTTCTTTTTCACAGCGATTTACATTCTAACATAGAGCTTCTTCCTTGGCAAGATTGAGTTATGCAAATAGCTCTGCTAATTTTATTACTTCTATCGTACCGCCGCTGACCTCCGTTACCTGTTTTACAAATGCCGCATATACCGGTGTATATACCCAGACTGTCATAATGACCTTATCGGTATATTCTGTATTCACAATTTCCGCATCGGTCTGCTCTACAAGATATTTTAGCTTTCCCAAATCGGAATATTCTAATTCCATTTTTCCTTCCGTCAATGAACGTACTGTGTGAACATCACTGGCGGCAATTCCGGCTCTGGCGGCTTCTGTATATGCCCGTACCAAGCCACCGGTTCCGAGCAGTGTTCCTCCGAAATACCGGGTCACAACAATGCATATATTTTTAATTCCGCTTCCTTTAATTACTTCCAGAATCGGTTTTCCGGCTGTTCCCTGCGGCTCTCCGTCATCCGAACAGCGTTCCAAGGGCTGTGCATCCGTTCCGATGCTGTATGCAAAACAATTATGTCTTGCATCATAATGCTGCTTCCGAATACGGTCTATAAATGCTACTGCTTCCCCTTCGGATGAAACAGGTGCGGTATAGCCGATAAACCTTGATTTCTTTTCAACAATTTCATCCGTTCCTCCGGACCGTATTGCCAGATATTCTTCCATAGTAATCCTCCGTTTTTCGTATCCTGCTATAGTATATCGTTTCCGAATTAGAAGTGCAATTCCAAACTGTATAGAATATGGTCTTTTCGGGTATATTCCACCCATATCCGTCGATTTTATGAAGAAACTATGACAGTTCTATTTTTTTCTTTATTTCAAGAATCGAATTTGATATAATAGGTGAGATGTATGATTTTGACGGCTAACACATTTCTTTCATACATATAAGGAGGTGCTTTCATGAATTACAATAAAAATGGGGCAATAAAAAAGCAAAAGCATCTGGTTTCCAAAGCCAGTAAGAATAAACAAAAGGTTAAGGTTTCTGTTTTCAAAATCTTTTTGGTATGCATTGTTGCTTTTGTAGCTGTCTGTGCGGGTGCGGGATTCGGTATGATAAACGGGATTCTGGACAACGCACCTGATATTGATGATATTAATGTTGTTCCGGAGGGCTTTCAGACCTGTATTTATAATCAGGACGGTGAACTGGTAACCACATTATCGAGCATCAATTCCAATCGTCAATATGTATATTATAAGGATATTCCAAACGATTTGGTAAATGCTTATATTGCGATTGAGGATGAACGATTCCGCCAGCATAACGGTGTGGATATTCGCGGTATTTTACGTGCGGCTGTAGAGGGTGTCCGAAACGGCTTCCACTTCGACCAGGGTGCCAGTACCATTACACAGCAGTTAATTAAAAATGAGGTCTTTAATGTTGGTATGGACGAGGATACGTTTATGGAGTCCTTAGAACGTAAAATTCAGGAGCAGTATCTGGCAATTGAATTAGAAAAGCGTCTGTCCAAGGACGAAATTCTGGAATATTACTTAAACAGTATTTATTTGGGTCAGGGCTGCCATGGTATAGAAACTGCTTCCCAGACCTATTTTGGAAAGGATTTGTCAGAGCTTACCATTTCCGAATGTGCGGTCATTGCTGCTATTACACAGAATCCTTCTAAGTATGACCCGATTAAGCATCCGGATTTTAACGCAGAGCGTCGTCAAAGTGTTCTGAATAAAATGCTGGATTTAGGCTTTATTACCCAGTCTGAATACGATACTGCCTGTGCGGATGATGTTTATTCCCGCGTAGAGCTGCATTACGATACCGTCAGTGAGACCGAGAATGTTAATTCTTATTTCATTGATGCAACTATTAATGCTTTAACGGATCAGTTAATGAACGAATACGGCTATACCAAAACACAGGCATCCAATGCTATCTATGCAGGTGGTTTGTCTGTATATATTACACAGGATGCAGACATTCAGGAAATCTGTGATACGGTCTTAAATGACCCGGACAATTATCCTGCTACTACACAGGTATCCCTATCCTACCAGCTTACCTTGGAGGATGCGGACAATAATCTAATTAACTTCAGCACTAATAACCTGTTAGCTCATTTTAAGGAAAAATCGGGCAATCCGAATTATTCTCTGATTTACTCCGGCGAAGAAGCTGCCAGAGCTGCTGCGGATGAATTTATGGCAGATATGATAGAGGAAAATCCGGGAAGTTCTCTTTATCTGGAAAATTATGATACAACTATACAGCCACAGATTTCATTTTCTCTGATGGACCAGTCTAACGGTCAGGTTAAGGCAATTGTCGGTGGACGTGGTGAGAAAAAAGGAAATTTGACTCTGAATCGTGCAACCGATTCCGCAAGACAGCCGGGTTCCTGTTTCAAGGTACTGGCAGCTTTCGTACCGGCTTTGGACGCTTCGGGCATGACCCTGGCAACGACCTATGAGGATGCTCCGTTTAACTATACAAATGGCCGTCCGGTTGCAAACTGGTGGGGTGGCAGCTATCGTGGTTTCAATTCTATACGGGATGCTATTCGGGATTCCATGAACGTCATTGCAGTTAAGACCATTACGGATGTAGGTCCTGAAGTATCGTTCCAATACCTGATTGATATGGGCTTTACTACACTGGTTGAAAACGAAACCTATGCAGATGGTACTGTTTATTCCGATATTCAACAATCCTTAGCCTTAGGTGGTATTACAAACGGTGTTACAAATGTGGAAATCAATGCCGCTTATGCATCCATTGCAAACTGCGGTGTATATACGAAACCGATTTATTATACAAAGGTTCTGGATCATGATGGTAACGTGTTAATCGATAACCAGCCGGAAACCAAGCAGGTTATGCAACCGACTACCGCATGGCTGTTAAATAACGCAATGAAGGATGTTATCACCTCCGGTACCGGTGGTCCGTGTGCATTATCCAGCGGAATGCCTGTATCCGGTAAGACCGGTACTTCTTCTAAGGACTATGATTTGTGGTTCTGCGGTTCGACCCCTTACTATACAGCTTCTATCTGGCTGGGATATGATATTAATACCTCTCTGCCGGCAGGAAGCGGAAGCCTGCATGAGCGGATGTGGTCCAAGATTATGCAGCAGATTGTGGAATTAGAAGGACAGGAAATCAAGGACTTCCCGAAGGTAGACGGTATTACCAGTGCAACGGTTTGTAAAACTACCGGACTTCTGCCGAAGGATGGTTGCGAAACAAAGACGGAATATTTTGCAGTCGGTACGGTTCCGACCGTAACCTGCGGTGCGGAAACCATTCTGATGTGTGAGGAATCAAATCTTCCGGCAACAGATAATTGCCCGAGCACCTACTCCTTGACTTATTTTGTGGAGGAGGATGGTTCTATCTATCTTCCGTATGCATTCCAGGATAAGAGTATTCCGGATGGTTTTCAGGATATGACCTGTGATTTACACTCCTCTTCGGATTCATCTACGTCTGAGAACCAAGACGGAAACGGCTATGTAATTACCTCTTCTGTCAACGGTACAGGTGGAACGATTACGGAAAGTGCTCAGGTTCCTGCCGGTGGCTCTAAAGCCTTTTATATCACACCGGCAGACGGATATAAGATTGCTGATGTTATCGTAGATGGCAACAGTGTGGGTCCTGTTTCTGTATATACCTTTAAGGATGTATTAAAGAATCATACGATTGTGGTTAAATTTACTGCTACCGGCGGTAACAACCCGGCAACAGAAACTACAACATCGACTCCGACTACTACGACTACAGAAGCTACTACGACAACCACCACAGAGGCAACGACGGAGCCAACCTCGGAAGTTCCGCCGACACCTTAGTATATAACCCGGTATAAGTTTTAATTGAAACTGTAAAAGCAGATGTGAGACTGAATGCTTCACATCTGCTTTTTATTTATATTAAAGAATAAATCCCGGGATTTATTCCATTACTTTTTCATCTTTGGTTTGAAGATTAAGGATGCCAGATAGGAGAATATCAGTGCCGCGGAGGTTCCTACGGCTGCCATTTTGAAGCCACCCCGGAATAACCCGATAAAACCGTCTGCATCAACTGCCTCCCGAATTCCCTTCCAGAGGTTATAGCCAAAGCCTGTAAGCGGTACTGCTGCCCCTCCTCCGGCAAATTCCAGCAACGGTTCATATAAGCCTATGGCTCCCAGTATAGCTCCGGTACATACCAGTGTTACCATAACCCTGCCGGGCAGCATCTTGGTTGTATCCATTAGTATCTGCGATAATACACAAATAGCTCCACCGATTACAAATGCCCATACATAATTCATTTCTTCACCCCCCGATTCTCAATCATAATTCCGTGTGCGATTCCCGGAACTGATTGTCCTTCGTTAAAGCTTACCGGAGACAGTAAAGCACCTGTCGGAACAAATAATACCCGGTTCCATTCCCGGTGCTTTAATTTGTCCAGTATCATTCCTGCTAATGTTACGGCAGAGCAGCCGCATCCGGAGCCGCCGCTGTGCGTATCCTGTTTGCTGTTATCATAGATTTCGATTCCGCAATCTATATGCTGGTCCATAATGTCGTATCCGTTATCATTTAACAGCTTTATCAAAATTCCTTTTCCTACCTTTCCTAAATCACCGGTAATAATCCTATCATAGTAGTCCGGCTGTATCCGGAAATCCCGTAGATTCTGATAGATTAGGGATGCTGCTGCCGGTGCCATAGCTGCACCCATGTTCATAGAATCCCGTATTCCATAATCTGTAATCGTACCGGTGGTAATGCCTCTGATTACAATATCTCCAGGTTGGGATGACAGTATAAAGGCACCACTTCCTGTAACCGTCCAGGTAGCACTAAGGGGTCTTTGATTGCCGTACTCCAAGGGAAACCGAAACTGCTTCTCCGCACTTCCGAAGTGACTGGATGCAACTGTCAACACCTGTTCTGCGTATCCTGCTGCCACAGTCATTGCACCTAATGCCAGACCTTCTCCCGCAGTCGAGCAGGCACCATACAAGCCAAACATCGGAATATCCATGTCTTTTACACCAAATGTAGATGCGATTAATTGTCCTAACAAATCTCCTGCAAATACATAGCGAATATCTTCTTTTTTCAATCCCGACTTTTCAATGGCTTTCATACATGCCTGATGTACCAGTTCACTTTCGCCTTCCTCCCATGAATCTTTTCCCAGTAATGGGTCCTCCACTATTACGTCATAATAATTAGATAGCGGACCATCCCCTTCTTTTTTGCCTACGACAGAAGCACTGCTTAAAATGCAAGGCGGCTGCTCAAATTCTAAGCTTTGCTTTCCTATTGTTTGCTGCATGTCTTCACCTCCAATTTAATAACTATTATTCCGACATTTTCGTAATCTATGTGAAAGCAAGAAAAAAAATAACTGGCAAATATTCCGGTTATTTCCAGATTATTTACCAGTTATTAGGTTTGCGTTTTTTGTATATTTTGTATATTTGTTATTTTTATGATTGGTGCTTATTTTTGCTATTGATGATTGCTTAATTTATTTTTGGCTATTGACCTTTTGTTTATGTTTTTTAACTATGATTGCTATTGGTTTTGGCTATCATTTTTGCTTATCGGTTATGATTTGTTTTTCTTTTGTCTGTCTACCATAATAACTATCACCAAACCTGCTGCCGCCAAAAGAACAACTGCCATAACAACCCAAATCCATGCATGATTGCCTGTTTGTGCGGTCTGCATCTGCATTCCATCTATTCCCTGCTCCTGCGGATTCATCGGCTCTCTATCAATTATAATCGTATAATCGGATGCATGGGTAAATGTCAATTCCGCATTTCCTGCTTCATCAATCATTCCGGCACACATAAACTCAAGTCCCTCGCTCTCTGGATTATAATAGAACAGATTTGCATAAAGCCCTGCATTCTTTCCATCCATTTGAATCGTCAAAATAGCAGTAAATCCAAACTCTCCATCATAGGCAAGGGTCAGGTTCATATAGTACCGTTCTCCGGTAATGTTGTTAATAACTTCTACCGGAATGGTTTTTCCTGCCTTTTCTCCTGTTGTTACGCCAAGGTCAATGTCCTTTACCTTCTGTGCCGTTACACTCAAACCGTTTACAGTCCACAAAATACCATTCCCCATATCAAAAATTATGGTTACATTGCGGTCTTTTATGCTGTCAAATATCTCTCCCGGAACCATAGTTGTTCCGTTCATATCCACCTGAATCGTTTCCCCTTCGGCTGCGGTTTCCAACTGTTCCATTATAAGCTGCCAGCCTTCTTTACCGTTTTCATCCTTAATAAATGGATTTCCCGGTTCTTGGCTTATATTAGAGTCCGACCCATTTTGTATAGCACTGTTCCCGGCTGTATTTTCTGCGGTTTTGTTACTTCCGGTGGTCTGCGTTCCGCTTCCAGTTGTTTGCGGTCTGCTTTCGTTTGTCTGTGCTTCGCTTTCTGTGGTCTGTGATTCACTTTCGGTTGTCTGCGGTTTGCTTTCGGTCGTTCCTTCTGACGTTCCCGATTGTCCGTTATTGTTATCATTATCTCCCGGCTGTGCATCACCGCTACTTGCACGTACAACAGTGATACTTATGGTTGTCATTTTATAATTAGCTTTATCTGCCCCTGTATAAATGGCGTCTCCTATTTTTGCAACTCCGCTCTCCAGTGTCTGGGTTTTATCTACCCATTCCCAGCCCTGCGGCAATGTTACATCACCAAAGGTTTTACAACTGCTTTCTACGGTCATTTGCGTTTCCGGTACATACGGTGGCATCTCTGCCTGATTTACAACTATCGCAGCTATGCCGCTTATACCCTTATAGGCTACCGCATCCTCCGGTGTAAAGATATATTCAGCCTGATATACACCTGCCTCCGGCATTGTATCCGGTTCCTTCCATTTAAGGGTTCCCGCTACTGCTGTATGCGTGCCTTCTTCATAAAATACTACCTTCTTAAAGCCCAGAGCGGAGAGCTTCTCACCATAGGTCAACGTCCCGGCTGCTTCAACCTTCATACCTTCCGCTAACTGAACTGTCTTTTGTTCCACTATTCCTAAGTTAAAGACAATTCCGTTTCCGTTGTTAATTGTACAGTTTTCGCTCATTACCGGAATCGTTACCGTTGCTGTTTTTGGTTCATAGGTTGCCTGTGGTGCTATTTTATACAGGATTTCTTCTCCCTGCTCATATGGCAGCGTTTCAAAAAATTCTGTATTTGCTACATCATTCGTTATCGGTGTTCCGTTTATAGTGATTGTCATTCCGCTTACTGCAGTTTCATTTGTGCCGCCATCACCATAGGTGATTGCACCCAGCCGTTTTGCATTTAAGCTGTTTTCGGAAATCATATTATACACAACCTGACTTCCGAGCGTATAACTAAAGCTTCTCTTAAGTTCCGGTATTGTCACATTATCCTTTGCTATATTTACCTTTACCGTCAGTACATCTCCTCCGGTATAATTCTTCGTTTCCGGCAATATAATTCTAATCTCTGCACTTCCGGCACCCTTTAATGTCACCTTACCGTCCGTAGAGACAGAAAGCAGTTTCTCAGCAATATCTGCATCAGTAATTGATACACCGTTTCCATTCTCTGCCTTTGTTACTTCGTACTGAAGTGCGGCTTCCGAATGGTTTGCGGAAACACCCAGATAGAAGGTTGCATACTCACCGGCATATCGGTATTGCACATTCTGAATATCCTTATAGGCAGCATCCTGTATCAGCCGTCCTTGTGCCTGCGTAATATGCAGGGTTCCTGTTTCCTTTGCATTGCCGGTATCCGCCAGATTCTCATAATATCTTGCCGTTACAGCGTAATTACCGCTATCCGAGGTTACTGTAAAGTCATAATCCCCCACATCAGAGGTCTTTGTTGCTTCTGTTTTCAAAGTAAGGGTTGCTGCAAGCATCTCTTGCGTATCAGCCCCTACTAATCCGCCATCCGCAGCAATTGCAAATTCTATCTGTGGGAGGTCGCTACCGTACGAAGTGGACATATCTTCCACATGAATGACAAGCGGACGCTTTGCAATTACAGGAATCACATTTACTATAACGCTTTCATATGTATCTCCATAGGTCGCTGCATCTGGTGTAAATGTCACCTGACAGGTTGTTGTACCGCCAATCTGTAACAGGGTATTACCGGTATCTGTAACCTTCCACTCACCGGTAATTACCTCATCACCATACTTAGCAACACCATCCTTTGTTACGATTAAGTCCTTCGCTGTATCTCCGTAGATACCGCTTACCTCAGGTAAAGAATCTACCCTTGGCATTGCCTTTGTGGTTGTGAAGGACTGAACGACTACCTGCGACATATTACCGGCTTTATCAAAGGCTGCCAGCCAAAGCATACATTCCTTGCTTGGTTTCAGTCCGGTAATATCAAACTCATTTATGCCTTCTGTTCCTTCTATCCGATACACCGTTTTATAATCACTCGGCGTAATCAAATAGTTGCCACTGGCTTCTCCTTCTGAAACATTTGGTATCCATATATCATTTTCTTTTACAGCAAACGGCGGACATTTTCCTGTACCTGTAGCAGTATCATCCACGTATTCATTCTTCCTGTAATCATTAACTTCTGCTACAAACGCTTCATATTCTGTACGGCTTGCAAACTCTCCTTCACTGACATAGAAGTATAACAATGCTCCGGTTTCGTCCAGTGTAACCTGAATCGTTGCATTTGTATCTGTCAGTGTAGCGTTTTCCTTACTCGGAAGCGTTACCACCGGAGTTGAAACCATTGTATCTATCACCAGACCGTCCGAACAGATATAATCACTCCGATTGCCTGCAACATCTACCGCATAGGCATAAATCACCTGATTACCGTCCTGTTCCATAAATACTTTTCCGTTTGCGGCTTCTGTAAATTTATTTTGCTTTACATAGGAATCCAGTGTTTCCTTCGTCAACACCTGATAGGTGTCCTTATTTGCAGCCATATCTATATAGTAATAGTAGGTTGATACCCCGGATAATGTGTCCGTTGCTTGGATGGTTGCATCTGCTGTTTTAATATAGTATCCAAAGGTAATTGCTTTTAACAGCTCTTTCCAGTTTTTGGTCTTGATAGTAATACCATCCTGTGTACCGCTATAGGCCGGTGCCGTCTTGTCAATCTTAACGGTAATCGTTTTCTCCAGAGAAACTGCGTCATCCGATACATCTCTTAACCGATAGGAGATTACAGAACCGTCTTTTGAGCTGCTTGTTTCTTCTACCGTAAAGCTCTGTCCGAAGCCATCCGCATAATCATAGCTGCCGTTCTTTGCCGGACAAACGGTGTAGCCCTCCGGTGCAGTTATTACTACATCCTGTGCGGTCCATTCCTGCGTCGAGGCTTCTGCCTCTGCTGTAATGTCCTTCTGGATGATTTCGTATTCCAGCACATAGTCTCCGGTATAGGCTCCGATTCCTCTAATCGTTACGCTTGCTTTTGAATTACCTGTAGAAATCTCGGTATTATTCCGGTAGGTATCCGGAACAATTTCAATTTCACTTCCGAGGTTCAAATAGTAACCACCTTTATATCTGAAATACCTACTTGTTAAATCTGCCTGCGTCACTGCAACCGGCTGACCGGTATAGTATTTCTTTATTACTCCATGGGTAACCTGATTTTCAATATTTTTTGGCAAAACCAGCATTTTCTCTGAGCATACACTGCCGGAGTAATAATTTCCCTCTGCTTCGACTTTACAATATATCCATTTGTTGGCCGCTGCCACCGGTATTCTGCAGTTACTTGTCAAACTCGTAGTCGGCTGTGCATCTTGAACCGTTCCGTTTACCTTGGTCACCTGACCGTTTTCATCCTCATAATACCATGTGTAGATATATTTTTCTTCAGACTGTCCTGCTGCCGGTGCATAAGTTGCCGTTAAATTATCATCCCATATACCACTTCCGGTCAGGGTCACAGTTCCGCCAATAGACGGCAATACATACACTTCCACATTCTGAATACTTTCTGCCTGAGCTGCCTCAGCAGAAATATCTGCTCCGGTTGTTATATCCCTGTAACGATACCCTCTCCCCAATATATTGCCGACATTACTGCCGGAGTTTAGTGTTCCTGCAAATTTTCCTCCGGTCAGAACATATTTGAAATAACCTACGTTTACTTCATTATAAAAGGTTCCGCCCGTTATTCTCAGATTACCGGCTGTTCCGTTAATGGTTCCCGCTTTCTCTAAAAAGCTACCGCTTTGAATTACCATTTGGGTATTATAACTAAAATCAAATAGCTTCTGGACCTTCGGATATTTACAATCACCGTCAAACCTTCCGCCTCCGACACTATCTAAAACGGTCAGAGACGCGTCTCTCGCTAATGAAAAGATTGTCTTATATAACTCATCGTTATATATAGCCGTAAGTGTCTTTCCGTTCAAATCGATGGTGTAATCTGCCTGCTGTCCAATGCTAATTGTCTCAGAAATGCTTATATCCTGTAACAGCTTCACTGTACTTCCGGGATTCTCCTCTGCCTTTGCAAGTGCTTCTGCAAAGGATTCATACAGTACTCCCTGTGTTTCTCCCTTTAAGACCACTTCTGCCGAAGGGGATGCACTAAAGGATACTTCTACTACCTCCGATACGGTTCCTCCCAGTTGTGCGAGCATATAAAAATGATACTCCTGACTATTCCGACAACTAACCGTTATTTCCTGTGAAGTTCCACTTATAGTTACCATGGTTCCATTGTTCTGAACGGTTTCTTTCTCCGGCTTTGTTTCATCCCCTTCCAGATACCAGAGCGTTGTTCCTGCATAATTCAGGGTCACCTTTAACTTTGCTTCCGCATTGCCCACAGATAACACATCTGTCGTCATCAGAAGCTCTCCCGGTTTTTGCATCAGCACTCGGTTCTCCCCGGATGACGAAATACTTTGCCCGGTCTGTACGATTGCGTTTCCCTGATTCATTCCGGATACGGTTACAGAAATATCTGTATTCGCATTCCCTTCCGGAAGATATACGGTCATGGTTCCGTAATGTTGGCTTATGTAGCTGATTTTGTCCGGAGCATAATAATACTCTGCACTTAATTGTGTTCCTCCCTGTTTCATTGCAACACTTTCCACGATTAAATCCTGTGTAAGTGCTGTATCATAAAATTCCAGAATCACCGGATACAATGGGGTTCCCACTTCAAGCTCATATTGCAGCTTTCCGGTTTCAAAGGTCGCATCTGTCCGATAAGTTCTTCCGTCTATTGTAATCGCAAAATTCTTCTTACCGCTTAACGGTCCGGATATAAATTTTGCAGTTATCTTTGCCATTCCGGGTGTGTCTACGGTTACGGCTGCGTTTCTTGCAGCCTCTACCCCATCCATAGTAATATCCCCAGAGGTATTTTGTTCAAATCTTCCGTCATATATCTTAAATAGAATCGTATACTGTACGATTTCATCCGGTGCAGGGCTTATTTCTCCATTACATTTTAAAATAACATCCTTCTCAACCTCTACAGAACCGGCTTTTACGCTGCTTTCATTAAACACATCTCCATAACCGATGTTACCTTCTGTTGTGATATTTCCTCCGGTAATCTTAATGTTACCGCAGGATAAGTCACCTGTCTGCTGTCCAAGATAACCGGCTCCGATTGCGGCTCCTTTTCCGATTCGGGTTGCCGTTACGGTTCCCCCTGTTATGGTGATGGAGGATACCCAGCCTGCCATTCCGCCACCGATTGCGGCTGCCTGTTCTCCACCAACAGCCGTTACAGTTCCGCCGTTAATCACAATGTTTCCGTTGGTTCCCTCAAATGAGCCGCCGATTCCGGCTGCCGAGGTATAGAGATAACCATACATTCTGTATGTTCCGCCAACAGCTTCTATGGTTCCGCCTTCGATAATAATATTTCCCACTGACTGCGGTGTTCCTGGCTGATTTCCCATTTTTCCGTCACCATTTGCACCGATTCCGGCTGCAGCACCGTAATAATCTCCACCTACAGCTTTCAACTGTCCGCTACTGTCCTTCGTAATCCTTAAGGTGCTTCCTGCTTCCACACAGATTCCGGCACCACCGGTGGCTCCTTTTAAGTAATTGTTTCCCTCCAGCGTCAGGTTCAAGGTTGCATTATCCGTAAGGGTAATGGCTGCCAGCGTTGCTTCTAGCTTATTATCACTGGATTCGCTACGGTTGATACTCAAATCACGAATTGTCAGATTGACGGTAGTACCTTTGATAATAATACCTTTTTCACAGGATTTCTTGGAATTACCATTTGCATCCTGAAAATCCGAAAAGCTTCCGGTCAGTATTGCATTGTTGTAGGTGCTTTGATTGCCGGCATCAATGACAAATTCATATTGACTGTTAACCGGAAGTGAATCTAACTTATATACCTGACCGTTTGCTAAAAGCATGGTCTGCATTTCTCCCACCAGAACATAAATCACAGGAAGCTGTGCCTGCTCTGAAAGTACATATGTGTTTCCCTCTGCATCTGTCTCAGGCAGTATCGGGTCATAGACATATACCGAGCCATTCCGGCTTCCGTCAAATACAGAACCATCACTTTCTTCCGGATTGAGTTTCCATTCGATTCCGGATAGCGTAAGCTCCTTTTTCTCTGTTTCTGTTGCAGCAGAGGTCTCTCCGTCCGCACCTTCACTTACCGTCACATTAAGACTTTCCGGCAGAACTATATCCGTTTCCTTTGCTCCAAGCTGCAATGCCTGTTCCCTCACTGTTTCCGAAAGCTCTGCAAAGTCAAGAATCCGGTACTGCCGTCCGGTGTTTTCTTCCTCTGTTTCTTCCTCCGTTTCTGTTTCCAATGAGGTTCCTATCTCCTGTGCATTTATATACAAGGAACCTGTATTGACCGTAACAGACCCTGCCATCACCATCGCTAAAAATAACGCAAGTCCCCGCTTTAAGAATTTTATGTTTTTCCTATTTCTTTTTTTCTTCATCCCTCTTACACCTTTTTCACTTCATTTTTATTCTACATATACACTTACTTATCCGAACGTGCATATGCTTATCTGCTATTGCCCCTATTTGGCTATCCAGACAAATTGCTTCTATATTTTATAACATAAATAAGAAAAAACAATATACCAAGCATCAAAAGACATTTAACAGCACGAAACGTTCAACTTTCAATTGAGGTTTATTCCGGATTTTGCTATACTTTCAATAGAGTTAAAATAAACAGAAATGGGGCTTTTTTATGCGTCTTGCACTAATTGATGACATAGAAGACGAACTCAAACGGACAACAGAGCTGTTGTCTTCCTTTGCCGAAAAGAACCACCTTAATTTTATAACCGATACTTATAAAAGCGGCGAAGCGTTTCTTTCCGCATTTGTTCCTTATACTTACGATATTGTGTTTATGGATATTTATATGGGCAGCGGCATGACCGGTATTGAAACCGCACGCAAAATGCGTGAAACAGACAACCGTACCCTATTAATTTTTTTAACCAGCAGCGGTGAACATATGGGAGATGCGTTTTCCGTTCATGCGTTTGATTATGTAGAAAAGCCCATTGTTCCGGAAAAGCTATTTTCCTGCTTAAAGGATTGCCAAAACCAACTGCCAAAGCAGGAGGAATATTTGTCCTTTACCGCAAACGGTCTGGAGGTTCGTCTTTTTTACAGCGAAATTGCTTTTTTGCGTTCTTCCGGTCACTCTACCGTTATCTCCTGCGTATCAGGGCGGGAATATACACCATATATCTCATTTTCCAAGTTAACCAGTGACCTTGTAAAAAGCGGATATTTTCTTTTGGTAAGCAGAGGTATTCTGGTGAATATGAATCACATTGATGGCTTTACAGCTAAGAACTGTCTGTTGCAAAACGGTCTGACTGTACCGATTACGATACGGAAGCAAAAGCAATTAGAACAGGTCTGGCACAATTATAATTTTTCTAAGCTGCATCATGAGGCAGCAGAAAGGAATTAATAATCATGAATTTTCTTACTGAATTTATACAATTTCTGGTTCTGGTTCCATCTGCAATCTTATGTCTGTTGCCTATGAAAAATCAGCTTGTAATCTCCGTCCGGAAGCTGGTTCTGATTGGTACTGCCCTTTTGCTTGTGGTAATTACCGTCTGTGCTTATCTGGCTGCCATTACAAATATACCTACGAATGCCATTTTGTTACCTGCTGCCCTGCTTCTGTTTGCCGGATACCAAAAGCTGCTAAAAACACATTTTTATGTGAATATATCCGTATTCTTGCTCGTAATGGCATTAATGTCCTTTCCGGCGAACATTTCACTTGCCATTGATTGCCAGCTTCATCCTTATGAAAATTCCACGATTCATTGTATGACCTGCAATCTATTTCAGTTAGCCTTCAGTTTCTTTTTTGTTTTTCTGTTTGGTTATATTTTCTGGCATTTTTTCAGCCAGCTTATTGATAAAATCGATTCTGCAAGGGTCTGGATTGTAACCCTGCCGGTTCCTTTGATTTTTACATTACTGAATATTCTGATGCGTCCTCATAAATATGAAACAATACTTGCGAGCAGAGTGTATCAGATGTATCTATGCTACTTATGTCTTGCTTTTTTCCTTCTTGTTGTAATCTATGTGATTTTTTATATGGTGGCAATGGAGCTTCTTCGCAATGCCCGGAATGAAGAACGAATCCGATTATTTGAAATGCAGGAGAGCCAGTACTATGCCCAGCAGCGTTATATCACAGAAACCTCCCGTCAGCGTCATGATTTCCGTCAACAGCTTTTAAGTATGGCAGCTATGGCACAAAATCAGGAATATACTGCTTTGACAGAGTATCTTTCCGGTTATCTTTTCACGATGCCGGAAACCGTAACGACTTACTGCACAAATGTTCCGGTGAATGCTCTGTTAAACTACTATGCTGCTTTCATGGAGCAGGAACAAATTAAATGCAACTGGAAAATCAGTCTCCCGCCAGAGCTTCATATTACAGATACAGAATTATGCAGTCTTTTGGGAAACCTTCTGGAAAATGTCTGTCATGGCTGTAAGACACTTCCGAACGAGGAACGCTTTCATTCTCTGACTATCCAGATGGAGCATGGGAACTGTCTGTATATTGTTTCCTCCAACAGCTTTGATGGGGTTGTTAAGCAAAAGAACACTTCCTACCTCCCCACACAAAAGGGGGGCTCCGGCATCGGTCTTTCCTCGATTGCTGCCATTGCTGACAAGTATCAGGGAATCGCACAGTTTTCCCATACCGGACGGGAATTTATTTCCAATATTGTGCTAATAAACCCTGCCTCCTTTTGTGCTGAGGTACAATGATTTTCGATTTTTATACCAGTGTTCCTATCCACGAAGCAATTTCGTCATCCTTTGCATTATTGAGAAGCTTCTCGGAAACAAACTGTGCTGATGCATCTACCGATGGCTGCAAACGCTCTACTGTCTTTCCAAATCCACTTCCACCAGAGGTTGCAAACAATGCAAGCTTCTTATTTGAAAAATCATAGCTTTCTAAAAATGTATTAATAATCGTCGGAGCAACATACCACCAAATCGGAAATCCAATGATAACGGTATCATACTGCTTCATATCTGCTACCTTGTCCGCAATTGCAGGTCTAGAAGAAGGGTCATTCATCTCTACGCTGCTTCTGGACTGCTTATTCATCCAATCCAAATCTTCCTTTGTATATGGCTCCTGCGGGCGAATTTCAAATAAATCTGCTCCTGCTGCCTCTGCCACTCTCTTTGCTGTCTTGGCGGTTACTCCGCTTGCACTAAAATATGCTACTAATGTCTTTTCCATGATAGATCGCCTTTCTGTTTGCTTATGCATGTCTTAACGCTCCTGTTTCCTTAACAGGGGGTTTTCATCATTTACACTGTCATTATAGCACAACTTATCTGAAAGGAACCACGTATCTTCACATACATGGTTCCTGTTTGAATCTATTTGCTTGAATTTATCTGTTCTAATTTACGTTAATTGAATTTCCTCATCTTCCAGCAAGCTATATTCTTTTAACAGTGCCTCCTGATACGCTTCGTCCGAAGCGGATTTCACTATATCATCAGTCCGTCCATCTTCTGCCAATTTGATAATCAGCGTATTTATAAGTTGTCGTTCTTCCCTTTTTCCTTCCCTTCGCAGCCATATGTCACGTTCCCAACTTTTCATATACTGAACACCTACTTCCTTGTCCTGCTTTACTGTGTTTACATGCTTATGGATTGCCCGAATGCTCTCATTGGTTACATTCTCTGCAATACTATTTTCTATATATTTTAGCATATCACATAATTCCTGACTAGCATTTTCTTTGTCTCCTTTGGTATACAAATAGATTCTTCGAACGCCGTCCTCATATGACGTTTGCGGGTCTTCTACACATCGGTTTTTAAACGTATAAACCATACGGTTCTTTCCAAATGGGTCATACGGAAGAATCATAATGATATAGACATTTTTTAAATCCTGATAGTCCCAGCCGGTCTCTAATTGTTTTGCATCAATAATTGCCTGATACAATCTTGTCCGCCAAGGAAGTGCATCCTTTTCATATGTATTTTTCGGCTCAATATCAAATAATTCAGGTTCTACTTCCATATCCATATCCTCTACCGACTCCACATATGCATCCATACGGATTCCCCGCAGGGAGGTGTCCATACCAAGCAGCATCTTCTGTGCCGTTACTTTTACCCGCCCAATAGACCGTCCCAAAATTGTACTTAGCAGAATGCGACAGACTTCTTCGCCGGCTTCCCCTCTTGATAGAATCTCTTGAAACAGGAAATCATCAATTAAATTCAGTTCTTCCAGTCCTCTTCGCTTTTGTTTTTCTTTTTCCATGCTTTGTCCTCCTTGTATTTTCGTTTCCGTAATACTCATTTTTATCTGTATGTAAATTGATGTTATGAAAACGCTTTTTTAATAACTTTTACTTCTACAGAACTTTTAAATCTTTTCTCATGAATAAATGGCTGACCCGCCCGATTCATATCGAATTGTTTCAATAAGAATTTGCATGTTATGCTGTGCATTTATTATATTACGTTTTTACAAATATTTCAAGTATATTTGTAAATATTTTATTTTCTTTTTTAATTATTTGTTTCTATAAGAATAATTAAAAGCACAAAAATAGCCCCTCAGCTATCCACTCTACTATGGAATCACTGACGGACTATATAAGTCTGTTTCTTAGGCAACCGGAAGTAATTTTACTACGAGTGTCACAACTCCCAGACAAGCCAATATCACACCAACCGTACGGTTCAACCGCTTTTCTTCACACCGATTTGCAAATCTTGCTGCCCCAAATGCTCCAAAAACCGTAAATATCATACAAATTATAAGTGCCTTCATATCCAGACGGCAACCCATCATATAATGACTGGAAGCTCCTGACAATGCAATAATCGTCATAATCATGGTACTGGTTCCCACGGCTGTTTTCAAATCATATCCTAATAAGATAGTAAGTGCAAACAGCATCATGGCTCCGCCGCCCACTCCGGCAAATCCGCAAATCAATCCGATTACAATACCTGAACCAATCGACAATGCAATCGTTACGGACTTCTTGTGCTTCTTTTTCTTTTGTGTCTTTTCCTGTGTTATCGGACTTACAATAAACTTAATACCCAGATAGATCGTTGCCGCAATGGAATATAAGCCGATACCATCCGGTGAGGCTAAGGAAAACCGATAACCGATATAGCTTCCCGCAACCGAACATACCAAAGCCGGTCCTAATATTAATAAGCCCCGCTTAATGTCAATGTTCTTATTTTTATAATATGTAAATGACGATAATGCAGATGCCAACACATCTGATGCCAACGCAATTGCTACTACATCATAGGAATCCATTCCTCCCAAAGACACCAACATGGGGGTAATTACGACTGCTGCCGATAAGCCCGCCAAGCCTGTAACAATTCCCGCTCCCAATCCTGCAATTATGCACAAAATAATAAAATACATGAAATCTTCCCCTAATTAAAACAACTTCATGTATTTTATCATTTAATTCTAACTTTTACCAGTAGTTTACCTGCTTTTTATCTGTCTTTACTGTTTTTTAAGAATTTCACCTTATAAGACATGTTGTAAGGTCTGTGACAACACCTCTTTGTTTACCGGCTTCTTTAAGTATGCTGCTATTTCCAAATTCTTTGTCTCTTCTTTTATGACCGCAGCTTCTTTTTCGCTGACTAATATCAGACGCAAATCACTTCCCTGCTCTGTTGTCTGCAATTTATAAATTCCGTCTACACCTTCCATCTCCGGCATTGCATAATCCAATACTGCTATGTCTGCCTTATGCCCCTGCAAATAGTCCAACGCCATTTTTGCGGAATTAACGGCAACTACTTTATACATTTTTTTCAGATACAGCTTCATTTCTTTTAAAAATTCCAAATCATGGTCGATTAAAAGAACTGTCTTCTCCTCCTGAAAAACTGCGGTTTTGGAAAATACTTCTTCTACCCGCTCCAACAGCAGGCTTCGTTCAATCGGCTTTCCGATATACCCTTCTGCTCCGATTGCAGCACAACGCTTCACAGTATCTCGGTCCTGTCTGCCGGTAAAGAAAATTACCGGAAGTTGCTTTCCATTCGGAAGCATTCGAATCTGTTCCAGTGCCGCAAACCCACTCAAACCGGGCATTTCAATGTCCAGCAGCAATAAATCCGCTTTGGTTTCTTCAATTATGTGAATAGCCTGCATACCTGTTAATGCCGCCAGAACCTCAAAGCCTTCCTCTGTCAGATAACGCTGTACTGTTTTTAAACACATCATATCGTCATCGACTACCAGTATTCGCCTTGCCATATCAACCGCCCCCTTATTTTTACTCTATATAGCATATATTAGCATATTTTTCTAAAAATTTGTATATAAATATGCATATTTCCAACCCATTTTATTACAAATCCCCAATCGTGTATGATATAATAGGTGCAAAAGAAAAACAAGCGACTGCGTAGCAGACATTTGTTTTTCTTGCACCTATTAACGAGCGAATATCCTGCGTAGCAGGATGCTAAGCACGCCAGTGCGAATTCGCGAGTCTAGAAAGGATATTTACCACATGAAACAGATTGTTTATGTTGTCCCTGATTATGAGGAAACCCTTATATATGAAGCTGTTGGAAAAATTCTGGATTCTCTTAATGTCCTGTCCGACCTGACCCCTGACACGAAGGTTCTGTTAAAACCGAATCTGGTAATGGCAAAAAAACCGGATGTTCCGGTTACAACCCATCCGCTGGTTGTCAAGTCAGTTGCCCGGTGGTTACAGGAGCATGGCATACATTCTATTACCATTGGCGAAAGCTCCGGGGGTCCATTCACCGCAGAACACATGAAAAATGTCTATCAGACCTGCGGTATGCGGTGCGTAGAACCTTATGCCTCTCTTAATATGGACTTTGGCTTTCAATCTGTTAATGCTCCGGAAGGCTTTGTAAATCATTCGTTTAATATTATTAATGCCATTGCCGAAGCCGATTATATTATTAATTTACCGAAACTAAAGACCCATGCCATGACCGGTTATTCCGGCGGTATTAAGAATCTCTTTGGTTCTGTTCCGGGACTCCAAAAACCACAGCTTCATTATCGTTTTCCGGATATTGAGGATTTTTCCAATATGCTTTTGGAACTGTCTTTGGTTGTTCATCCCCAGATTACAATCATTGATGCGATTGATGCAATGGAGGGAAACGGTCCTACCGGCGGAACCTCTCACCCATTACATTTGCTGTTAGCATCTCGTGATATGTATACGCAGGACTATTTTGCCGCCCAGCTTATGGGATTACAGCCGGAAGAAATTGTTATGCTGCGGCAGGCAATGGAACGTGGTTTGATTCATCCGGACGCTCTAGAACTGGTAGGAGATTCTGTTCCGGATGGGTTGACTGATTTTGTAAAGCCGGATACCTCAAACCTTGATTTCACTTCCAAGGTTCCTTCTTTTCTTCAAAAGCCGTTTGCTGCCGCCATGAAGCGTATATTAAAATCCTATCCAAAGCTGGAGGCGGATAAATGTGTCGGTTGCGGTAAATGTGCAGAAAGCTGTCCGGCTCATATCATTACAATTCAGGATAAGAAGGCGGTCTTTAAGCGAAAGGGATGTATCTCCTGTTTTTGTTGTCAGGAAATGTGTCCTATGAAAGCTATTTCTGTGAAAAAGGCTCTCTAGATTGCAATTAATTATAACTACTGCTATACTGACTATATGAATTTTGATTAAAGGGGTACTCGTTTATGAACCGATTTTGTTCAAGCTGTGGCTGTGTATGTGAAGATACTACCGCCACCGTATGTCCTGTATGTGGCTCTCCATTGCCTGAACTTCCAAAGGCTCCGGAATCGCCAAAAAAATCTCATAAAACACTATGGATTATTCTTGGAAGTGTTGGCGGCGGTTGCCTTTTACTCTTGATTCTTGCCATTATACTGATTTTCCTAATCAAGAGCTGGCTTGGTATTTTCCTCGGAACAGCCAGTACACCTTCTGTGAATATTCCGGGAGTCTTCTCTACGAAGGATTTTCATGAATATTACTATCCGGACTATGACGGTGCTACTTTAAACTCAGAGGCATTTACGGAAACTACTACAGAAATGCCAAGTACGGAGATACCGAATACTGAAACACCAGATACCGAAACATCCGGTACCGAAATGCCGGATACGGAAACGTCAAATACCGAAACACAACGTACCGAATCACCAAATATCGAAGTGCCTAATACCGAACTACCGGATACTGAACTGCCAAGTAACGAGGCGGTCAACCCGGAATTTACTGAATAATATAATTTGAACGGTGATACTCATGTTAACGCAAGGGGGTTTTATTATGCATTCTAATTTCAAGCATCACATACGCATCGGCATTTACTGTCTTATTCTTACTGTCAGTCTGGTGTTATGCGGTTATCATTCCGCACCACCTAAGGAATGGTGCAACAGTCCTACCGGCAGTGCCAAATATTTAGACGGGTCTACTGTGTTAGTCAGTATTTTTCTGGAAGACCCAAGTTCATCTTGGAATGACACTGAAAAATCAGTGGTAATGTCAAAAATGAAAATTGCAACTGACTATCTGATAGATGCAGGTGCTTCATATGGGAAATCGGTTTCCCTGACCTATGACATTTATGAGCATCCTGATTTATGCTATACGCTATACTATGATTCGGATATTAATGATTCCGATGACGCTTCTTATGACCTCTTGGATTATGTGGTTGAATATGTAGATGACAATATCCCTACACAACAGATATTGTCTTCTTACGGTGTTGACAGCATTGCGTATATGTGTTACATCAACAAAAGCGGTGTCTCCTATACGTTTCCTTATTATGCAGGTGATTCCGATATATACTACTACGAAGCCTGCTTCATGTATTTTACCTGTGATGGGGATTATGAGCCGCCTGCGGTATATGCCCATGAAATGTTACATTTATTTGGTGGCAGAGACCTCTATTCTACCAATGAATATGATGGTATTACTACAGAATTTGTGGATTACATTGAAACCAATTATCCAAACGAAATTATGCTTACAACCTACGATGAGGATTGGAACAATGTGCAGGATTATGTATCCAATGACTTAACGGATATCACGGCTTATTTTATCGGCTGGGTAGACAATATTCCGGAGTTGGAAACATTTCCGAGTATCCGAAGCAAGAATCCTGCAAGCTTCAGTGAAACTGATGACACTTCCGGCAATTACGGTGGTCATTGGGGTGACGATGACTATGACGATTCTACAACCTCCACAAGCGGTTCTCATTGGGGAAGCGGAAGTTCAAACAGCACCAGTACTACCACTCCGGATTCCGGATATGACAGTGATTTCGGACAGACTCCGGATGACATTACGATTTGGGATATTATTTTTGTTATTTTATATTATTTATTTCATTAACTCGTACGTGAGGAAATACGTTTGCAACACACTCTTCTAGATTATGCATGGCAACTGATTTCTGCATATAATTACTATCTGAAGATTCTTTTGCATATAGTTCCTCCGATACGGAAAAGCAGGCATCAAACAGCCTGCTTTTTTTACAGGCTTCTATTCCTTCTCCGAAACACCCGGCAAAAGCAATTACCGGGATTTGTAACTGTTTTGCCATCTTTGCTATCCCTGCCGGGGTCTTTCCCATGAGCGTCTGTGCATCCATTCTTCCTTCTCCGGTTATAACACAATCTGCTCCTTTTATTCTCTCTTGAAATTGAAGCTCTTCTAATATTGTTTCGATTCCGGAACGAAGTGTTGCATTCAAAAACATTTGATATGCATATCCCATTCCGCCTGCGGCTCCTACTCCGGCTGTCCTTCTGTTTCCATTTGCCCGAATCGGCCCGGCATCACATGATGCCATGTGTTCTACCAGATTCGCATATCGTTCCATTGCCCGTTCCATTCGTTCTATCGCCGGGGCATCCGCTCCCTTCTGGGGTGCAAACACAGCACTACAACCCTTATCTCCTGTCAACGGATTTGTCACATCACAAATAACCTGAAATGTACAGTTTCTTACCTCCGGAATTACGTCCTCAAAATAAATATCTGCTGTTTTCTCCAGACCAATTGCTCCATATGGTACTTCATTTCCTTTTTCGTCTACAAAATGATACCCCAATGCCTGAAGCATCCCGATACCGCCATCATTTGTTCCGCTGCCACCAAGCCCCAGAATAAATCTCCTACAGCCTTCTTTCATTGCTGCCTTCATCATTTCACCTACACCATAGCTGGTTGTATACAACGGATTTCTCTTATTTTCAGGTATCTGCACTAACCCTGCCGCAGATGCAATTTCCATAATTGCAGTTTTACCCTGCGTGGTTTCGTACATGATATACTTCGCTTCTATCGAACCGCCAAGTGGGTCTGTTACCATGCAATTTTTCCTTTGAATATTATGTTTTCCATACGTCAATGCCTCTACCGTTCCCTCTCCACCGTCCGCAACTGGAATCACTTCTATGTCTGCATCCTTCTTCACTCGTAATATTCCATTTTTAATGGCGGTGCCTGCCTCCAAGGAGGTCATACTTCCCTTAAAAGAGTCTACTGCTACTATCACTTTCATTTTCATGTATCTCCCATATTTATCAACTGCTGTTACTGTTCATTGTACGTTATGAATTTCATAAAAATAAACTCCTTCATCAAAGTATCATACAAATGAAATAGGATTGAGAAGCAATTGACCTGTTTTTAACGGCAGAGGCGCTATTGCTTTTCTACTCTGTATTTAGAAATTATTTCCGTTCCAGCCCCAATTGCTGACAGCCTCATATTTTACATATACGTGGTCCGGAGAAATCCCCAGTACGTTCTGAAATATCTGACAAATCTGTCCTGTTAAAGTAGCAAATGCAGATGGATTTTCATTTCCATACACACTTACTTCCACCATTGCCATCGGCTGACTGTTCTCACCACGAAAATATAACCGATATTCCGGTTCAAATCCGACCATTAACCAATTCTCGGACTTTCCCGGAAGGGTGGTGATGGCTTGTCCCAGTTGGCTCTTAATTATCTGCTCCTGTTCTTTCGTAATTGGTGTACTGATTTTTGAATTAATAAATGGCATTACAGTATCCTCCTCATATATTTCTTCTATTTCGGTATATAGCTTTGCTCCATACCGTTATAAATAATCTCAAGACTGCACCCGATTCAGATAACGCTCCCATGTACATACAACGGAATCACAGGTCACGAATACCTGATAAGACGCTCCTACCGTATGGTCCTCCGGGTCTTCAAATTCTATTCCTAAATTATATCCATCCGGTGTCTTTTTCATTTCAAACAAATATGCTCCTGCACAGGATGCAGGAAATGCTTCTACTTCTTTTTGGGTCAACGGACTGTCCGGAACTTCAGATATTAATACATCATTTGCATCATAATACCGATAGCCGTCCTTGATGATGTTATCTATTTTACCTTTGGCAAGACAAATCCGGGTCGTAGCGGCATAACTTTCGGTATAATTGGTATTCTGACTGTTATTTGCCCGAACTATCAGTGCTTCTACTTCCAACTCTATCCCCTGACCGGTCACTGAAATATGCTGAATCTGGCAGTCATCAAATCGAAATTGCTCTATTTCATCAATACTTTTGTAGGACATTATTATTTTCCACCTCCACGTAAGCATTACGTTCCATCCAAATCAAACAAATTTATAGGTATAATATCGGGATTTCATTTCATTATATCGTAAGCCGTTTAGTCAAGTCAAATGCAACGTTAAATTCCTATGGCTTCGGTACTATTATGGATAACAAATATTGTCTTGTTGTGCGGATGTATCAGATTTATCAATAGATAGTAACTACTTTTGCAAAAATTATTTACAATTTTTATTTGACATTTTTATTTACATATTCTATTATAATTATATGTAAATATTATTTTTGTTTTTTACCTTTTTGTGATTTTTACATATTTAAGACATGATTCATTTAAAGGAGGTTCTTTTTGTCCAATAAACTTACACAATATTTTCCTACAATCCGTTCCCGCGAGGAGGTACTTCGCGATATTAATTTCAATTCCCAGCTCACAGCCATTTTCTATTCCTGGTCGGAATCACAGCAGACAGAATTTTTAGATTTTTGTACTGGGGTACGTGGTGTGAAGATTCTGTATGATGCATTTTTCAAGGAGATTATGAATCCGGAGTATACACCGGAACGACTTTCGGATTTTTTGTCTTTAGTCTTTCGCCAGAAGGTTCAGATTCTGGAGGTTCTTCCGAATGATTCTACTCGAATCGGTGCAGAGTCCTCCTTACTTATTACTGATATTGTAGTTGAGTTGGAAGACCACAGTATTGCAAATGTTGAAGTCCAGAAAATCGGCTACTTCTTTCCCGGTCAACGGAGTGCCTGCTATTCTGCTGACCTCCTTCTGCGTCAGTATAAACGGGTACGGGAACGAAAAAAGCAGGAAAACCGTACGTTTTCCTACCGGGATATTAAGAATGTATACACCGTTGTCCTATTTGAGAGCAGCCCACAGGAATTTCATAATCCAAAATATAAAGATACATATCTGCATTCCTTTTATCCGCAGTCCGATACCGGTATAGTATTAGAATTATTACAAAATTATTGTTTTATACCTCTTGACATTTTCCGAAAATGCACGCAAACTAAAGGTATCACAAATCGTTTAGATGCCTGGCTGACATTTCTTAGTACCGATAATCCGGATTCCATCATAGCACTGATTCAACAATACCCGGAATTTAAGGATTTCTATACGGATGTCTACGAACTGTGCCGGAATACGGAGGACGTTATGGGACTATTTTCAAAAGAACTACAAATGTTAGATGAGAATACCGTACAGTATATGATTGATGATATGCAGGATAAAATTGATGAGCAGGCTTCCACTATCGATGAACAGGCTTCCACTATTGACGAGTTACAGACTTCCAATCAGGAACTGCTACGGAAAATCCATATGCTTGAAGAAGAATTGCATTCTCATACAAAAATATAAAACATATCTAATCTCTCACTTCTATCTATATGATATAAACTAATCAATCATATATGTAATGCCAAAGCAATTCGTATGAATCCTTCGGCAATCATACCCCCTGTAAATACCATTAATGCCACCCGGTATATTTTATCCAGACTTTCACGTTTCCGACTCATCCGGCTCACTTCTTCCAGATGTAATAATCCATCAGGATTAAACTCTTCCTCCCGCACTTTCCAGTAAAGCTCCTGCTGATACAAATCATCCCAATATTGTTTTGATTCTTTTTGGAAATCACCACAGCCGAAAAACTGCTCTTTGATATCGTTTTCTGAAAGCACATTCTGTAATTCTTTACGGCTTAACCGACCGCTTTCAATTGCCAGAAGTAATGCTTCTCTCTGAAATTCTCCATTCTCATAACATAATTGTATTTTATTCACACTAAGTTTTCCCCTTTTCACTCTCTTTGTTTGCTTTTATCCTTCTCCTAATTTTCCTCATCATGTCTATCGAATTATCGATTTCCTGTATCGGAATCTTATCCTATTCAGTCTTGCTTTCTTCGTTTCTAGTCATTCGAATATACTTCAAAATACATCCACCGCCAAACATTGCGTCCCTGTGCCAGAATATGTGATTGTGGAAACAGGAATCTTACATGTTCCGCATTCTGTTCCGGATGTATCGCCATTTCTTCTGAAAACGCAATCAAATCTTGTAAGTCGATTCCTGATTTTAACTGCGGCTCTGTGTAAGTCTTCCAGACTCTAGGGTTTACAATCAGGGCTATGAGACGCATCAGTTCATAAAAAGAACTTGGTTTTGTCCATTTGAATGCTTCTTGTATCACTTCTATTGCCGGAACCGGTAGGAAGGAATGACCTAATGCCTGTTGCATTCTTTTCGGATTCATAAACGCCAGCAATATTTTCAAATCTTGAAATGAAATATCTGCTGGATTGACATGATTCTCATGATACAACTCATAGGTACTCTGTAAATAATCTCGTCCTATAATTTTCAATCCAAAATACTCCTGTGAAAACGGTGTCTGAATTGTAATTTTTTCACCTTCCGGAATCAAAAGCACCCTATTCTGATTCAGACATTCTATTTCTGTCTGTATTCCAGAATTATCTGTGCCTACTGATAAAGCATCACACCACGGAGGAGTTCCATTCCATGCTTTCTCCCCTATTGCCTGCTCTCTTATGATTTTTCTGGCACACCCGAACGGCAGAGCAACATTTCCCGGTACAATTACACTTAACCCGGAATGGATTGCCGCTTCTATGCCCTCTAACTTCCCCAGGCACATAATAATTGAATCCTTTAGTCCCACCGGAACGTCCAATGTAATAAATAATGGTTTATCCTGTTTCACTCCATAAGTCCGCTCCGGCAACATACCATATTTAACCGGATTCACATCACCAATTCCACATAAATACAGCAGAAATGAATTACCTGCCGTGTTTTCTACAATCATTTCTTCTGGTTGCAATCCCACACTTTCTACTGCCATCTTTAACAACAAATATATAGATGCATTACCTACATTCTTTACTGCCTGCAGTTCCCATTCAATCCTGTCTGCGATTTCATCCGGCAAACGGCTGCCATATAATTCTTCTGCTCTATGTACTACACTCTTTCGCAATAAAGCATCCGACTCCGAAATCATCGGATATTTCATTTTTGCCATCTCACTCATACCTTTTCCTGTCCTTTCCTCTACTAAGTTATCAGTAAGCCCTTCTATCTATTAATTAGCAATTTTTAATTTCCTTGAATTTTATTACTCTTGATTATAGACTGAGGAAGCGACACATTATGTCTACATGAAAAAATAATGGTTATAATTTCCTTGCAATTAATATATCCCCTCTGTATAATACAGGTGGCATATTAAATATCAGCAATATAACCAATATGAAAGAGGCAATCTAAATGAGAAAAAGATTAATAACACTAATAACAATTGCATCCCTTGCCATATTAGCCGTAGGCTGTGGCTCAACAGATAGAACTACAAATGATACAACCGAAAATCAAAATAGTACCGAGATTTCTTCGGAAGCCGTATCAAATTCAACTAAGATTACAGAAGATAATTCAGACAAAACAACAGAGGCAATAACAGCTACGGACACTTCTGAAGCTGATGCATATATTGGAACCTGGGGATGTGGTCGTGCCACTCTTGTAATTGATAAATCAAGTGATTCTGGTTATACTGCAACTATTAATTGGGCGGATAGTGCCTTTGCATACTCCATCTGGGAATACTCTTTAGTATATAATCCGGATAATGGTAACATGGTTTGTACAGAAACCGGTAAAAAAACATATGTCCAATATAAGGATGAAAATTCCGAGCCCGAAAGTTCCGTAGAATATACTGATGGTAGTGCTACATTTTCATTAGTAAATAATGCTATTACTTGGGATGATACAAAAGAAAATAGTGGAGAGGATATGAGTTTCACTAAATAGTTAATCATTTGTTACACATGTCTCACCAAAACAACTCAGACATTTATTCATTTCAGACACTGCAAATAAATTTTGCGATATTAAGAATTCATCAACTGAGTAATCACCTTATACTGAACATAACAACACAGGAACTAACCCCCAACTCACACAGTCTATAGGGTTTGTGACTTGTGTGACTTGTTGCTTGTGACTTGCTTGCGACTTTTACGTGTCTTATGGACATAAAAATAGGGCTATTCAGACCGAATTACCTAGTCTGAATAGCCCGAAAAGTCTAGCTTTTAAGCCTTTTATTTAGAATTTACCAGCCTTTGCTGCTTCCTCAACGGAAACGGCTACTGCTACAGTAGCTCCAACCATTGGGTTGTTACCCATACCGATTAAGCCCATCATTTCTACGTGAGCCGGTACAGATGAAGAACCAGCGAACTGTGCATCTGAATGCATACGTCCTAATGTATCTGTCATACCATAAGAAGCAGGACCTGCTGCCATGTTATCCGGATGAAGTGTACGGCCTGTACCACCACCGGAAGCTACTGAGAAGTATTTCTTACCCTGCTCTAAGCATTCCTTCTTATAGGTACCTGCAACCGGATGCTGGAATCTGGTAGGGTTGGTTGAGTTACCGGTAATCGATACGTCAACGCCTTCCTTATGCATGATAGCAACACCTTCCGGTACAGAGTTTGCTCCGTAGCAGTTAACCTTAGCACGAAGACCCTCTGAGTATGACTTACGGAATACTTCCTTAACTTCGTTTGTATATGGATCATATTCAGTCTCAACAAATGTAAATCCGTTGATACGAGAAATAATCTGTGCTGCATCCTTACCAAGACCGTTTAAGATAACTCTTAAAGGCTCTTTACGAACACGGTTAGCCTTCTCAGCGATACCGATAGCACCCTCTGCTGCTGCGAAAGACTCATGACCTGCTAAGAAGCAGAAGCACTTTGTCTCTTCTTCCAGAAGCATCTTACCTAAGTTACCATGTCCTAAACCTACCTTACGGGTATCTGCAACAGAACCCGGAATACAGAAGGACTGTAAACCTTCACCGATTGCTGCTGCTGCGTCTGCTGCTCTTCTGCAATTCTTCTTGATTGCAATTGCAGCACCTACTGTATAAGCCCAGCAAGCATTTTCAAAGCAGATTGGCTGAATCTTCTTAACCTGCTCATATACATCTAAACCAGCATCCTTGGTAATCTTCTCTGCCTCTTCGATAGATGAGATACCATAGCTGTTCAATACTGCATTAATCTTATCAATTCTTCTCTCATATGATTCAAATAAAGCCATTTTCGTTACCTCCTTCTATTATTTAGCCAGTTCTTTATCTGTTCTAGGGTCAATAATCTTAACCGCATCATCTACACGTCCGTACTGTCCGCAAGACTTCTCGTATGCAGTATTCGGGTCATCACCCTTCTTAATAAAGTCTGTCATCTTACCAAGGTTTACGAATTTATAGCCAATGATTAAATCATCTGCATCCAGAGCAATACCGGTTACATAACCTTCTGCCATTTCCAGATAACGAGGACCCTTCTTCAAAGTACCGTACATAGTACCAACCTGTGAACGAAGACCCTTTCCTAAATCCTCCAGACCAGCTCCGATTGGAAGACCTTCCTCTGAGAATGCACTCTGAGAACGACCATATACAATCTGTAAGAATAACTCTCTCATAGCTGTGTTAATCGCATCACATACTAAGTCAGTATTCAAAGCTTCCATAACTGTTAAGCCCGGAAGAATCTCTGCTGACATAGCTGCAGAATGTGTCATACCAGAGCATCCGATTGTCTCAACCAAAGCTTCCTGAATAATACCTTCCTTAACATTCAGTGTCAGCTTACAAGCTCCCTGCTGAGGTGCACACCAGCCTACACCGTGTGTTAAACCGGAAATATCCTTAACTTCCTTTGCCTGAACCCATTTTGCTTCTTCTGGAATCGGTGCACATCCATGATGAACACCCTGAGCAACTGGACACATGTTCTCTACTTCTTGTGAATAAATCATGTTGAAACTCCTTTCAATTGTAAAAGTATTAATCAGGCTTTTATTCTGGAAATAGCCCGAAATAGGAATTATTAACTCAAATCCCATTTGGGTATATTTTCTCATAAATTGACAAAATAGTCTAGGGTTTTTTTAATTTTATTGTGATGTGTTTCATTCTGGCATTCTGACATTTTATTATGATACGCTTGTATGTATCTGCATTTAGAGCTAGAATATTAAAATAAATTATTAACAACGAATCATTATGAGGTGACTGCTATGCGTTACGTTGATTTACACGTTCATTCCAATGCATCGGACGGTACGCTGACTCCCAGCGAGGTCGTGCATCTGGCACTCCAAAAGAATCTGGCTGCTATCGCTCTATCCGACCATGATACGGTCAAGGGTGTACCGGAAGCCATATCCGCCGCAGAAGGTACAACACTGGAGGTCGTTCCCGCTACAGAGCTTTCCTGTTATTACCAGAACGTTGAAATTCATGTTCTTGGGCTTTTCGTAGACTACAAGGATGCGGACTTTCAAGCAAAGCTGGAAGAATTGGAGCAGGAACGGATGCAGCGGAATCTGGATATGATTGCTCTGTTTCAACGAGATAACATTTCTATTACCTTGGAGGAGCTTCAGGCAGGAAATCCGCGAAGCGTGATTACGCGGGCTCATTTTGCCCGGGTTCTGGTAGAAAAGGGCTATTGCAAGGATAAAAATGCTGCATTTGACCGCTATGTGGGTGTTGGCTGTCCTTATTATCTTCCAAAGCCGCAAATTACACCGGAGCTGTCTCTACCACTGATTACCAAGGCAGGCGGCATCCCTATTCTGGCTCATCCTATGCTATATAAATTAGGGTATCGTCAGGTAGAGGAGCTTATTCAATATTTGATTCCTTTGGGCTTAAAGGGCATTGAAGCCTATCATTCCTCCAATAACATTTCACAAAGTGACAAGCTTCGTTCCTTGGCTCTTAAGTATCATCTGGTTGTTTCCGGCGGCTCTGATTTCCATGGTGCAAATAAGCCGGATATTGAGCTTGGAACCGGACGTGGGGGCTTACGCATTACCGAAAGCATTCTGGATGCGATAAAACAACTACGGTAAAAAATATGAAAAAGATGACGGTCACTTCACGAATTGCATTTATTTAAAAGGAGACTGCCACTTCACGAATATATTTTCGGAAGCAGCAGTCTCCTTTTTCGTTTCCAGTTTTATTATCTGTCCGTTATTTTCTGTCCGGCTACTGGTTTCTGTCTGTTATTTTATTAGTCTTCCTTCTTCTTACCTAAGGATAACTTCTTGTTTTTCTTATTATCTTCGTCTTCTTCCTCTTCAGCAGTTGCTTCCTGTGGCTTATCAATCTGAGCTATCGCTGCCTTATTCATAGGGATTCTACAGTTCTTATTGTTACCAAATTCTACAATTACCGTATCATCTACAACATCCAGTACAACACCATAGAATCCGCCTGTGGTCATGATGCTTACACCCGGCTTTAACTGGGTCATCATTTCTTCCTGTTCCTTCTGCTGCTTCTTCTGCGGACGAATTAACATAAACCAGAAAATAGCAAATATTACGACCAGCCAAATTATGGTCCCCCAGATTCCAAGTCCGGAACCGGTTCCGGTTGTAGTGGTTGCTTCTAATAATGTGTATAACATTTCTTGTCCTCCATTTATTCTTGATTTTCAAATCCGGCAAGTTTCGCCTGTTTATATTCCTGATAACAGCCTTTTTCTATGGCTTCCCGAATCTCTTCCATCATCTTATTATAAAAATACAAATTATGCAAGACACAAAGTCGATAGCCGAGCATTTCTTTTGCCTTCAACAGATGCCGGATATAGGCACGACTATAGGTTCGGCATGCGGGACACTGACAACCTTCTTCTATCGGTCTTGCATCCAGCTCAAACTTTGCATTCAACAGATTAATCTTTCCATGATTCGTATACAGATGCCCATGCCTTCCGTTCCGGGTCGGGTATACACAGTCAAAGAAATCAACGCCCCGGTCAACAGCCTCCAGAATATTTGCCGGCGTGCCTACCCCCATCAGATAGGTCGGCTTATTCTCCGGTAAATGCGGCACTGTCACATCCAATATGTGATACATTTCTTCATGGCTCTCACCGACTGCCAGACCGCCAACCGCATATCCGTCCAAATCCATTTCGGCAATCGCATCTGCATGTGCAATCCGAATATCATCAAATACAGCTCCCTGATTAATTCCAAACAACAACTGCTGTGGGTTAATGGTATCCGGCTGCTGATTCAATCTTGCCATTTCATCCTTACAGCGTTGCAGCCAGCGGGCTGTTCTTGCTACGGACTGCTCCACGTAGCTTCGTTCCGCTACACTGGACGGACATTCATCAAACGCCATGGCAATTGTAGATGCCAGATTCGACTGAATCTGCATACTTTCTTCCGGTCCCATAAATATCTTGCGTCCGTCTACATGGGAATGAAAATAAACACCTTCCTCTTTAATTTTCCGAAGCCCTGCCAGTGAGAACACCTGAAAACCGCCGGAATCGGTCAGAATCGGCTTATCCCATACCATAAATTTGTGAAGCCCTCCCAGCTTCCGAATCACCTCATCACCGGGTCTTACATGCAGATGATAGGTGTTGGACAATTCTATCTGTGTTCCTATCTGTTGCAAATCCTCTGTTGCTACTGCTCCTTTAATGGCTGCTGCCGTTCCGACATTCATGAATACCGGGGTCTGTACGGTTCCATGAACAGTCTGAAAGGTTGCACGCTTTGCTTTTCCGTCTTTTGCAATAATCTTATACATAATTACCTCTTCTATCTACATAAGCACGAATGTAGATTCCATCTTCCTGATACTTTTCTTCGATTACCTGTCCGTATTTCCGGACCTGTGCTATTTTTGCCGCTTCTTCATACGGATATAAATGCTCCAGATATACCCGGCTCTCCTGAATCATTTTTCCAATTCCGTTTAATAATTCCTCTAAGCCCTCACCGGATCTTGCCGAAATGCGATAAACCGCATCGGCTTTGAAATCCTTTAGTATCTCCGGTACTTGTTCTTTATCTGTTTTATTAAATGCTGTTACCACCGGTTTTCCCGGTACTTCTAATTCCCGCAGCGTTTCATATACGGTATGCATTTGTAACTCCATTTGGGGATTGGATGCATCTACCACATGCAGGATATAATCAGCATACTTTGCTTCCTCTAGGGTTGACCGAAACGCCTGTATTAAATGATGCGGCAGCTTCCGGATAAACCCAACCGTATCTGTCAGCAATATCTGCTGCCCATCCGGTAATTCCAGATTCCTTGTTGTCGGGTCCAAGGTTGCAAAGAGCTTATCCTCTGATAACACCTGCGAGCTTGTCAGGGTATTTAACAGCGTTGACTTTCCTGCGTTTGTATATCCGACAATACATACCACCGGGATTCCGTTTCCCATCCGTTTTTTTCGCTGGGTACCCCGATTTATCTTTACCTGCTCTAACTCTGCCTTCAGCTTGGAAATGCGTTCCCGAATCACACGCCGATCAATCTCCAACTGCTTTTCTCCGGGTCCTCTGGTTCCGATACCACCGCCCTGTCTGGATAAAATGCTTCCCAGTCCAATCAGGTGTGTAGAACGGTACCGGAGCTGTGCCAGCTCTACCTGAATCTTTCCCTCACTTGTAGATGCCCTTGCTGCAAATATATCTAATATTACCATGGTTCTGTCCATGGTTTTTACCTGCAGCTCCCGTTCCAGATTATTCATCTGTGAGGGGGTCAATTCATCATCACACACGATTCCGGTTGCATTCGTGTCTAAAATCATTTCTCTCAGCTCTGCAACCTTACCGCTTCCGATATAGGTTGCTATATCCATGGTTTGTCGCTTCTGTATAAATTCTCCGACTGAAACCGCTCCTGCTGTCTTTACCAATTCTGCCAATTCCTGCAGGCTGTCTCTTGCGAATGCTTCTTCCCCCAAAGCAACTGCCACCAGAATCACACGTTCCTGTTCTTCCTGATTCTCATATAATTCTGCCATGCATACTCCTTCATTTATTCCAATGTCTGTCTTGTAAATAAGAAATCATATTCCCGCTGTACCTGCTCGGTCACAGGATAGTTCTGCATATATTCCTTAATTAATTCATATGCCTGATTGTAATTTTGTTGATATTCCTCATATACTATCTCTACAAACAGCAGTTGCCGATCACAGCTTCTATCCTGTGATTCCAGACCTTGCTGCAGATACTGATAACAACTGCTGTAAATTCCTTTGTTCAGGTAATAATCTGCCAGCTCCGTACAGGCATATGCATTCCCCGGATTATAGGACAGATACGTGGTCAGATATGAAATCTCCTCTGCTTCTTTTCCCATTTTGACCGCACAGATTCCGGCATATAACGCACATTCCATATGCCCTGCTTCAATAGCTGCCTGAAATGCCGGTAATGCTGCTTCGTAATTCTGATTCTTATAATCTGAAAATGCCTGTGCCATCTGAATCTGTAGCTGCAAGTATTCTGCATTCTGTGATTCCTGAGCTTCTGATTTTAAGAGATGTTCGTATTGCTCCTTGGCGGCTTCGTAGTCACCCATTTGAAAATAGGTATCCGCTAAATACCATCTGGTATCTGTGTCCATTGCTCCGGATAGCAATGCCTGCTTCTTTAATGAAGTCCGGAATGTTTCCTCTGCTTCCTTCCAATTCCCTGTCTGGTATTGTTCGATTCCCAACCGGCGGTATTCCTGTTTTTCTTCAATATTCTTATGAAACCATACAGCAAGTACCACAAACAGCCCTACGCATATCATAAGAATGATTGGAAGCACCCAGCGTTTGGAAGCTTTGCGTTTCATTCTGTCTCTGCTTCTCATAATTACCTCCTACCGGTGCCTGCATTAACGGTTCATAACCGCATCGATTGAATCCATACAAGCTGCCCGGATTCCGCTATGCTCCAATGCTGCCACTCCACGAATGGTAGTTCCGTTCGGCGAACATACCGCATCCTTTAGTACACCCGGATGACTGCCGGTTACCTGCTGCAGCTTCGCACTGCCCAGCATGGTCTGTGCCACTAATCTATATGCGGTTTCTCTTGAAATACCATACTTTACCGCGGCATCTGCATAGGCTTCCATAATTAAATCCATAAATGCCGGTCCGCAGCCGGAGACAGCTCCTCCGATTCCCATAAGACCGGTTGGTAATTGCTCTACCATTCCCAATGAAGAAAACAGCGTTAACATCCATGTATGTTCTTCTTCTGTCAATGAGTTTTCCTCCTCAAAAAGCATAACGCCTTCTCCCACCATTGCCGGAGTATTCGGCATGATACATTGAATCCGCACCGCATCTCCCAGTATTTGCTGATATGTACTATATACCCAGCCGGCAGCTATAGAAAGAATTGCCTTTCCCGTCAGTTCCTTTTGTATTTCTCCTAATACAGACGCAATCTGATATGGCTTGCAGGCTATCACAATCATATCGGAAGCTGCCACCAGTTCCTTTAAGGAAGCTGCCGGTACAAATCCAATGCGTTCACTGTTCCTTACCAGTTTTTCTTTATGTGGGGCATAAGCAAATAAATCTGTCTTCTGTACGTTACCTGAACGAAGGAAGCCCTCTGCAATTGCCTGTGCCATATTTCCCATTCCAATAAATCCGATTTTACTCATAGCCGGTCTCCTTGTAAAATGTCATTTTTATCATTATATTTATTATATGCCTGACCAATGGAAAGTCAAGAACCGGTTATCTGCTAAGTTGACTTTCCCTTTTTTGTATGCTACGGTTATTATACTTATAATACCTATTTTAAAGGAACAGATTGCGAGGCTCAGATGACACCGATTAAGAATGAAACAATTGAATTTACGATATTGATGCCTTGTCTGAATGAATATAAAACGCTTGCTATCTGTATTGAGGAGGCTTCTGCCTATATTCAGGAGCATGCTTTATCTGCTGAAATTCTAATAGCAGATAATGGCAGCACAGATGGGTCCTACGAGCTTGCAGAACAGCTTGGAGTCCGGGTAGTACGGATAGATGCTCCGGGATATGGCAATGCCCTGATTGGCGGCATCCGGGCAGCAAGGGGTACTTATATCATTATGGGCGACTGTGATTACAGCTATGATTTCTATCATATAGATGCTTTTATTCAAGGTCTGCGGGATGGATATGATTTGGTTATTGGCAATCGGTTTCAAGGACAGATGGAGTCCGGTGCCATGCCGTTTTCCCATAAATATCTTGGTGTTCCTTTCCTGTCATGGGTCGGAAGACTTCGTTATCATACCTTTGTTGGAGATTTTCACTGCGGATTACGTGGCTGCTCTGCGGCTTCTGCAAAATCCATGAATTTCACCTGCAGCGGCATGGAATTTGCATCGGAAATGATTGGAGCATACGCCCTTCACAACTGTTCCATTCTGGAGGTTCCAATTAACCTGCGTTGTGACAAGCGGGGCGGTCCTTCCCATCTGCACAGCATTTCCGATGGACTGCGTCACCTACGATATATGCTGACACGATAGAAAGGCTACAATCAATCCACCCCGTTCTGCATAATAGCTACAGATTCCTCTTGCATTCAGTATGGTAATTCTTACTTTTGGAAATTGATGTTTTATCATATGTGCTAATTGCTCTGCACCTTTTCGATTGAAGCAATGACTGATAATGACCTCACCTTCGGTAAATTCCTGCTCTGTCATAGCTTTTACTATTTTTTCATATATCCGTCCGGTTCCCCTTATTTTATGCAGAATTTCCAGTCTTCCGTCCTGCGTTCCTTTACCGATAACGCATAATTTGAGCTTGTTTACCGCATAACCGACTAACCAATGCATTCTTCCGGCTTTTATCAGATTTTGAAAGCTGACTAATGCAAATATTATGTGTGTGCGTTCTATTGTTTCTTTTAGATGCTCTGCAATGGCTTCATATTCTTTTCCTGCCTGAATATCCCGCAGAACCTCACGCACAAGGATTCCAATTCCCGAGCCTGCCATTTTAGAATCCCATACATGGATATGCCTGTCCGGATATTGTTCCAAAAACATATGTCTGGCGGCTACAGCACTCCGATAGCTGCCTGACAAGGCACCGGACATTGTAATTACAATTACCTGCTCTGCACCTTCGTATGCTGACATCCACGCTGCCGGGGAAGGGCAGGCGGTTTTTCCTGCTTTCTGGCTTTCTTCCATGGAACGCAGCATTTCTTCTATCTTCAGATTTTTATTATCAATATAATCTTCTTCACCAACCGTAATTATAAATGGTACACATTCATAGCCGATACGGGTTCTGTCTATTTCTGTTTCCGGTATATCACAGCCGGAATCTGTTACGATTTTCCATTTCATGCAAATGTGAACTCCTTTACATCCTGTCTACCTTTAGCTTGTCACATTTCCGTTATTTTATTCTTCCGGTTTCAGCGGTCTATCTTTTTATTCTTTTAATTTGCGGTTTGCATAGTTTGATTTCTATTTTTTAACTTCCGGTTCCGTTATAGGACATCGCACCCTTCATCCACACTTTATAGCTTAATATAAAAAACAATATTCCGTATATCGGTGTCAGCCAGACGAGCCATGATACCTCCTCCGGTCTTAAAAACAGTTGACTTGGATAAAATGCCATAAAGCCAATCGGTATTATAAAGGTAAATACTGCACGTAATATCGGACCAAAGATGGTTGTCGGATATTTTGCATAATCCCGCAGCGTGCAAGACAGTTGCAATACAAAGAAAGAATTTACAATCCAAAAGCAGGTAGCAGCCGCAAGATTCAAAACTGCTATTACAAATAATGATGCCGAAAAAGCAATCACCAGAAACAACAGTAGTGTATATATATGAAATGGCAAAGACAGCTTTATCCATGCATAAATTACAGCGGCTACTCCGAATGCAAATTGTCCAAGTCCCTTTATATCAAATACCTCCGACATATAGTAAAAGAACAGATTAATCGGTCGAAAGCAATACTTGATAAAATCACCGGAATATACCTGTAGCCGTAAATTCCAGTTATTATCAAACAGGCATTGTGCCGGGGTTGCCGAAATCAGGGAAAATCCATATAAAAACAACATTTCATAATAATTCCAGCCATTAATTGTCGGAAAGCTCTGAAAAACAAGCCAGAAACTAATCAGACCTGCAAAATTAGTTGCAAGAATCCCTACCATAGATATGATAAAGTCTGCCCGATAGCTCATTTTGCTCTTAATATCCTGTATCAATATCTTTCTATATATTCTTGCGTAGTAGGATATATTTCTCTTTTTCATAATCTATCCTCCATTCACAGTTATTTTCTTTAGTGACACCCGGAAAAACCATTCGCTTACCACTCTCAATATCACTAACCAGATAATTTGCAGTCCCAGAATCTTTCCGCATTCCAATCCTGTGTATTCATTATGTAACAATAGCTGCATCGGGGAATTACAAATTGTCTGAAACGGGAGAACCATGGCAATCTTTCGTAAAACATCCGGGAAAAAGGCAAGCGGTATGGTTGCCCCGCTTAAAATTCCCACAATCACTTCCTTCATAATATTAATTCCCCAGATAGACTCCGTATACATACAGATAACTCCTACTATAAAATTAATATAATAATTAATCAGAACGCTACAGACAACACTGACAACAAACCATAACAGATTTATCCCCAACGGTATTGCTCCCTTTGAAACTATGTAAACCACAATTGCTGTCGGCAGGAATGTGATAAAGAATTTCACTACCATCTCACCACTGCCCTGACAGAACAGCCATGTACGATACTGCATAGGCTTTAACAGGTCTACTACTATTTTTCCGGTCTGAATATCCCTACCCATATTCCAGACTATCCACATTTCCATGAAATTGAATAACGCGGATGCAAATACCAGATAAATCATAGTATCCGAAAACGTCATACCATTTACAATCTCTGTTCCTGCAGATGCGTAAATGGCTTTCCACAAATAGTAAATCAATAACAGATATAAGAGATTACATACAACCGTTATCAACATAGATAATCGAAATTGCATGCTTTCCATAATACCTGCCCGTAATAAGGTTATATATTTCTTAAGCTTCATGCAATTCCTCCCTCGTAAATCTTTCGAATCACACTTTCGGTTGATATTTCCATCAAACGCATATCGTATATATTATGAACCTTCTGAATTGCATTCATCACCTGCACAACATTTGCAACGGATTCATTAATCAGAATCTCTATCTGTCCTTCTCTCTCATTGACCGCAAATGCACCCGGTTCCTTCCATTCCTGCTCCAAAATAGCTGTCACAGAGCTTACCATTTGTTCTAATTTCTGTTTGTCCGTCTGTTCTGCCTTCTTTAGCAGGGAAAGAATTAAGGTTCGATAAGAGCCAAATAATTCGGTCAAATGCTCTATATCGTTGTCATATAACTTAGAGCCTTTATCTATAATGGCAATCCGCTGGCATAATGCATCTACATCCCCCATGTCATGCGTTGTCAAGATAATGGTGGTATGCTTTTCCTGATTTAATGCCTTTATTAATTCCCGGATTTTAGCTTTCATGGCAACATCCAGCCCAATCGTCGGCTCATCAAGAAACACTACACATGGATTATGTAAAAAGGATGCCAGAATATCACATAAGGTCCTCTGTCCCAGTGACATCTGTCGCACCGGCTTGTGCATCAGACCTTCCATATCCACAATGGTTGCATATAATTCCATCATGTCCTTGTATGCCTGTTCTTGTACCTGATAAATATCCTTTAATATCTGAAACGACTCAATTGCCGGCAATGCCCACCACAACTGTGAGCGTTGTCCAAATACTACGCCGATATTTTGTGCATTCTGGCTCCGCTTCCGATACGGAACAATGCCATTACAGACAATCGTTCCGCTGGTAGGCTCTAGCACCCCTGTCATCATTTTAATGGTGGTGGATTTCCCTGCTCCATTTGGTCCTAAATACCCTACAATCTCTCCGGGCATTATATCCATTGATACCTGATTCACAGCCTTTACAATCTTATAATCTCTGGAGAAAAGGTCTTGAATACTCCCCTTTAAGCCTTCATGCCGATTCAACACTTTAAATTCCTTAGATACTTCCTGTAATGATATAATTGGTTCCATTTCTCCCCTCCCCAAATCATCTTTCTTTTGTAATAGTAGGCATATTATATGTTAATACCTATCTAAAGTCAATACTTTTTTCGAACATTTGTTCTCGTTTTGTTTTTAAATTTCTTTTTATAAAACAAAAACCGGCAGAAACCTTACACATTTAATTCCTGCCGATTATATTGACTTATTTTATTTTGTGATTGCTTCTATTCTTTGATTGCTTTTATTCTTCCACTTCTGTGAAATCTGCCACCTGTGGCGAAGCTGCCGGATTGGCTGTTACATCCTGTACCTGTGTCTGCGACTTTGTATTTTCTTTTGTCTGATTCATTTTCTGTGCCACAAAATCAGATACCACATGGCTTAAATCAATTCCCATGCTGTCACCGATTCCGTTTATTACCTGCTTAAAGGATGTTGTTACATCCTCTGTCAGTCTTGCGGTGTTACCGGAGCCATACATGGTGATGCTGTCGATATTTTCCAATGGTCTTGCAACCTCTTTGGCTACCAACGGATACATCTGGCAGAGCATTTCAATAATTGCCGCTTCTCCGTACTTCTGCATAGCTTCTGCCTTCTTATCAATACCGGCTGCCTCTGCTTCTGCTTTTGCCTGAATTGCTTCTGCTTCCGCCTTACCCTTTGCAGCAATACCGGCTGCCTCCTGCTCCATGGCATACTTTAAGGCATCTGCTTCTATTTTCTTGGCTTCTGCCTGCTGGGCTGCCTCGTACTTTCTTGCCTCTGCTTCTCGCTGCTTCTTATAAAGCTCCACATCTGCCATCTGCTGCTGTTCGTATTTCTTAGCATCTGCTTGCTTACGAATGGTTGCATTTAAGGTCTGCTCCTGTACCTCGGCTTCCTTTTGCTTTAATTCAACCTCCCGCTCCTGTCTTGCGATGTTGGCATTCGTAGTTGATACTTCTATTGTACGACGCTGCTCCTGCTCTTGAATCTTATAAGCTGCATCTGCTTCCGCTGCTTTTGTATCCTGAATGGTTTTCAATTCCGACTTCTTAATGGATAATTCATTCTGCTTGATTGCGATTTCGGTCTCTGCCTTTACGCTGGCATCATTTGCCTCTTTTCTTGCCTGTGCCTGTGCAATTGCCACATCACGGTCTGCGTTTGCCTTGGCAATTGACGCATTCTTCTGAATCGTTGCCATGTTATCCTGACCTAATGCCGGAATCAAATCATTCTGGTCTGTTACGTGCTGGATGTTGCAGGAAATAATTTCAATACCCAGACGGTTCATATCAAGCTGTGCTTTTTCCTGCACCTGGTCACCGAAGGTCTTCCGGTCATTACAAAGGTCCTTTAAAGAAATCGTTCCGATGATTTCACGCATATTACCCTGAAGCGAATCTACCAGTGCTTCTGTAATTGCGGTTTCATTCATATTCAGGAAGTTTCGCATTGCCCGCTGGATTCCTTCTCCGTCGGTCATGACACGAACCTTTGCTACTGCATCTATATTTACACCGATAAAGTCTAAGGTCGGAACAAAGTCCCCGGTCTTAATGTCTATGGACATCTGCCGTACAATTAACTTATCTAACCGCTCAAAGAACGGCACCTTAATTCCTGCCTTACCAATAAGCACCCGCGGCTCCTTCTTGATTCCGGAAATGATATACGCAACATCCGGTGGTGCTTTCACATAGCTTGTTATTAAGATAATAAACACTACAATTACAACTACGATAATCCCTATAATTAGTATAATTGGCATTTTCCCTCTCCTTTTCATCCGATATACTTGTCTGTTTCAAAAGGCTACATATACAGTATACTAGCTACGTTCCTAAAACACAAGGAGCGAGATTCTTACGATTCTCATACCTTTTTCAACGCTTCATCCAGTGTATGCCATCCAAGAACCGCACATTTTACTCTTGCCGGCATATGGGATATATCTTTCAGTGCAGACGCTTCTTCCAATTCTTCTATTTCTGCATCCGAGGCTTCCCCCTGTATCATTTTCAAAAAAAGCTCTCCTAAGTGTCTGGCTTCTTCCTCGGTTTTACCAATTACCATTCCCAGCATAATATCCGCAGAAGCCTGTGATATGGCACAACCATCACCCACAAAGGCTCCGTCCTTGATAATTCCGTCTTCCACCTTCAGCTTCAGCCATATATCATCTCCACAATTCGGATTCACACCCTCCAGCACTACGTTTGCATCCGGAAGGTCATGCTTAAAATCGGGACGTATATTATGCTCTGTCAGAATTTCATTATAAAAGCTTCTATTCTCCATATCCCATTCTCCTTCTTACCTGTGCGACACTCTTGACAAATGCACCCACTTCTTCGGTAGTATTATAAAACATAAAGCTGGCTCTGGTTGTATTGTATACCTTTAAGAAGGTCAATAACGGCTGTGCACAATGGTGTCCGGCTCTTACGTCAATGCCATCGGCTGCCAGAATCTCACTGACATCATGCGGATGTACCTGCTCAATGGTAAAGGAAACGATTCCTGTATGATTCTCCGGCTTTTCCGAGCCGATGATATGCACATGGGGAAGCTCTGATAAGCCGTCCATTGCCTGCTTTGTCAGCTCTAACTCTTTCTTTTCTATGGTCTCAAATCCAAGCTCCTTTATATACCGGATGGCGGCTGCCAGTCCGGCTGCTCCGGCTGCATTTACGGTTCCTGCTTCGAACTTATGCGGCAGTTCTGCATAAACGGCTCCCTCCCGACTGACGGATTGTATCATTTCGCCACCGGTCAGAAATGGTGGCATATTTTCCAGCAGTTCCTGTCTTCCGTACAATACACCGATGCCCATAGGTGCCATTAATTTATGTCCGGAAAATGCCAGAAAATCCGCTCCCAGCTCCTTTACATTAATTTCCATATGCGGAGCACTCTGGGCAGCATCCACCACTACAACTGCTCCAAAGGAATGTGCCAAATCCGCCATTTTCCGAACCGGATTCACACAACCCAGCACGTTTGAGACATGGCCTACTGCCAACAGCTTTGTCTTTTCATGAATTGCTTCTGTTAATGCCTGCTCTGTCAGGGTTCCGTCCGGTTCACATTCCAGATATTTTAAGGTCGCACCTGTCATACTTGCCGCCATCTGCCAAGGCAGAAGATTGCTGTGATGCTCCATAATCGTAACCACGATTTCGTCTCCCGGCTTTAAGTTCTTTAATGCATAGCTATATGCGACCAGATTCAGACTTTCTGTGGTATTACGTGTAAATATGATTTCCTTCTCGGATTCCGCATGGATAAAGTTCTGTACCTCCTTGCGGGCATTTTCATATACCTCTGTTGCATCCAGACTTAACGGGTAGAAGCCCCGCAGCGGATTGGCATTTGTCTCTTCATAAAATATACGCTCGGCTTCTATTACGCTTCTTGGCTTCTGTGCGGTTGCTGCATTATCGATATAAATGGTATGATTCTGCTTTAGTAAGGGAAAATCCTCTCTGTAATTACGTTCTGTCATATGCCATCACCTCCGCCAGTTGCTGTTCGACCAGCTCCTCTGTTGCTGTATCCTTAATTTTACGGCAAAGCACATCCAGCTTTCCCTTTGTCATTATCTCTTCCGCTGCCTCTACTCCGATTCCTCTGGTTGCAAAATAGAACATGGTATCTTCGTCCAATTCTCCGATGGTTGCACCATGTGAGCCTTCTACATCCTCTTCTGCACAAAGAATTAACGGAATGGTTTTATTTATTACATCATCCCCCAGAAGCAATACCTGCTCGGTCTCCGCTCCCTTTGATTCGGAAGAACCCTTCTTAAAATCAATAGAACCGCGGAAAATCTTCTGTGCTGCATCTTTTAGTGTACCATCCACCTGTATGAAGCTGTTCGTCTTCTTACCGATATGATTGACTATCAGGTTCATATCCAGTATCTGCTGCTTCTGTCCCAGATAGCCTATTGCAATCTGGACATCGGACTGGTTTCCGTCTAACTCGGTCCGGATTCCGTTATAGAGATTACCCTTGCCGATTACTAACTGAAGAATATCCAGTCTTGCCTGCTCGTCACATACACAGCCAATGTCATTTAACAGCTCTGTTTCTTCGCCCTGCATGAATACCTGAATCAATCTTACATGACTGTTTGCCTGTGCCTGTATCTGTGTCCGGAATGCAAGCTGCTTTGTCGATACATCTCCTGCCGGAAATGTCTGAATTACCGTAATGTCTGACTCCTGCTCTGCTCGTATATATATAAGTCCTACTGCCCCTTTTTCTTCCAGGCTTCCTACCTTTACCCGGACCGTTTCACCGCAATTTGTCCGGTCTGCCTGTATGCCGATGCTCTGTGCTTCGATATTATTAAATAAACTATCCGCACCCCTGCCTGCACCGGTTTCGATTGCAGACAGCATTTCTTTTGTTATTTCAATCGGCTTACCGCCCTCTAACATCATCTGACAGGATGGCAATTCTGTATTCCATAAAAGTGCTGTTTCATTCAGGTTCAGCCAGTGCCAGGTCTTTGACGGAAGAGCATTTATATTCATTTCTTTCATTTGTTCCATGTTCAGCACCTCCTTAGCCTATGCTACCCTTCATTTCCAGTCGAATCAGGTTATTCATTTCAAGTGCATACTCCAGCGGCAGCTCCTTCGATACATTATCCGCAAATCCGCTGACAATACATGCTCTGGCATCCTCCTCGCTCATGCCGCGGCTCATCAGATAGAATACGGCATCGTCACTGATACTGCCAATCTGTGCCTCATGCCCTACGTTTGCCTTTCTGGTACGAATATCCATTGCCGGTATGGTGTCCGAACGGGATATAGAATCCAGCATCAGCGACTGACAGGATACTGCCGACTTTGAATGCTCCGCTTCCTTCGTTACTACCACAGAGGAGCGGAAGGTACTGATTCCGCCATCCTTGGATATGGAACGGGTATTCATATAGGAGCTGGTATCCGGTGCGGCATGAACCACCTTTGCTCCGGTATCGAGGTTCTGACCTTTTCCGGCAAAGGTTACACCGGTAAATTCCATCCTCGCTCCCCTTCCTTTCAGAATACTCATCGGATACAGATAGGATACATGAGAGCCAAAGGAACCGGATACCCATTCAATGGTTCCGCCCTCTGCAACCGTTGCCCGCTTGGTATTCAGGTTATACATATTCTTCGACCAGTTCTCAATGGTAGAATATCGAAGCTTCGCATTTTTTCCGACAAACAGTTCTACGCAACCTGCATGAAGATTGGCAACATTATATTTCGGTGCAGAACAGCCTTCGATGAAATGAAGGTCGGCACCCTCGTCCACGATAATCAAGGTATGTTCAAACTGTCCTGCTCCCGGAGCATTTAAGCGAAAATAAGACTGTAACGGAATCTCTACGGATACACCCGGCGGTACATACACGAAGGAGCCGCCCGACCATACAGCTCCGTGGAGTGCCGCAAATTTATGGTCATTCGGGCGTACCAGCTTCATGAAATGCTTCTTAACCATATCCGCATATTCACCATGCAAGGCACTTTCCATATCGGTGTATACTACACCCTTCTCTGCAACCTCCTCCCGGACATTGTGATAAACCAGCTCTGAATCGTACTGAGCCCCTACTCCGGCTAAGGATTTCCGTTCTGCCTGTGGGATTCCCAAGCGTTCAAAGGTATTCTTAATATCCTCCGGCACATCCGACCATTTTGCTTTCATTTTCGTGTTAGGGCGTACATAGGTTACAATGTTATCCATGTTCAGCCCCTCGATTGACGGTCCCCAATCCGGAACCTGCATATTGTTATATATCTGTAGGGACTGCAGCCGAAAGGTCTGCATCCATGTCGGGTCATTCTTTTCCTTGGATAATTGCTCTACAATCTCCGGTGTCAGACCTGCCTTTAACTTATAGGCATCCTTCTCCTCGTCTTTGAAATCATATATATTCCGATTAATATCTTCTACATATGTCTTTTCCTTCATATCGGCGGTCTCTCCTTTCCTCTCATGCATCCTGTCCCTGTGTTTCGTACCGGCCAAAGCCCTCGGCATTAATCTCGTCAACTAAAGAGGCATTTCCTGTCCGAATTATCCTGCCGTCTACCATTACATGTGTATAATCTACCGATAAGGATTCCAGAATTTTCGTACTGTGTGTAATGATTAACAGACTGCCCTTGCAATTCTTCTGGTAGGCTTCGATACCTGCGGATACGGTTCGAACCGCATCTACGTCCAGGCCGGAATCTGTCTCATCGAGAATTGCCAAAGCCGGCTTTAACATCAAGAGCTGTAAAATCTCTGCCTTTTTCTTCTCACCACCGGAGAAGCCTACATTCAAATCCCGCTCTGCATAGGAGGCATCCATTTGCAACAGCTCCATGGTCTTTTCCAATTCCTTTTTATAATCCCATAATTTGATTCGCTTTCCGGTCTTTTGCTCCAATGCGTTTCGGATAAAGGAGCTTAAGGTAACACCCGGCACCTCTAACGGATTCTGGAAGGACAGGAACAGTCCTGCCTTTGACCGCTCATTTACCGGTTCTTCTGTTATATTCTTTCCCTGAAACCAAATCTCACCCTTTTTAATCTCGTACTTCGGATTTCCCATCAGGGCATATCCGAGTGTAGATTTACCTGTACCATTCGGTCCCATCAGTACATGGGTTTCTCCCTTTCCGATAGATAGGTTAATTCCATGAAGAATTTCCTTTTCTTCCACATCTACATATAAATCGTTTACCTTTAATAATTCTTTATCTGACATATCGTTGCCTCCTTATCTGCTCTTGCTTATCTGATTTTGCTTGTATTATTGTGCGGGATGCTTGGCTCCGTTTGCCACATCCTCTAAGGTCATACTGTCAAAGTAGTTATTGATTAAGTCTGCCAAGCCCTGCCAAATCGGAAGTGTATAGCACATCTCGGAACGTTCGCAGGGAAGGGAATCATCCTTTAAGCATGCCACCGGTGCCAAGGAACCCTCGGTCAGCTTCAGGATTTCTCCTATATTATAGTCCTTTGGTTCTCTGGTTAACCGATAACCGCCGCCATGTCCGCTGGCTGCCTCTATCAGATGATTCTTGGATAACAGCCGGGTAATACTTTCCAGATATTTTTGGGACAACGCCTCTTCCTGTGAAATTTCCTTTAACGGAATAAAGCTGTTATCATGATGCATTGCCAGATATACCATGACCCGCAACGCATATCTTCCTTTTGAAGAGATTACCATTCTGTCTGCCTCCTCTCTTTTCCTCCTATATTTCCTTTCAGCAAATTTCTCTCTTAAATTATGCTACAGAAAGAATATACCTATTCACCTACCATGTCAATAGGTGAATAGAGCAAAATAAAATAAATCACTCATTTCTTTGTAAATTGCTTATAGTATGTACCATACTGCCAATAAGATTCCAAGGAAAATGAGACTTGCCACGGTAAATTTTAAAAGATATTTTCCTCTAAGCTCCGGGACTTCACCCGCAACGTATTTAAAACTAATCAGACTTGCCATGGATGCAATCAGCGTTCCAAGTCCGCCTAAATTGACTCCCACAATTAACTCCGTATAGTTATCGGAAAAGCCGGACAACAGAATTGCTGCCGGAACATTACTCATAACCTGACTGGCAAGGATTGCGGTCAATATCTCCCTTCCATCTATGATTGTTTGAAGTGCATGACTGAATATCGGAATCCTGCCCAGATTTCCGATGAATATAAATAATGCCGCAAAGGTTCCCAGCAAAGAATAGTCTACCTGTTTTAATATCTGACGTTTGCGGATTACGGTATATAAGACTACCAATACCAACGGAATCCAATACGGAAGAATGTGTGCTACCGTCAACAGACTGATTGCAAACAAAAGAAGATAAGCAATCAGAACTTCTATATTCTGATTGCCTTCTGCTTTCATTTCCTTGTGTGTATTATTTGTAGCAGCTACTCTCTTTGAAGTTTCCGACGTTTCTTCTGTTACAACAGAATGTCTCCGCTCTTTAAATGCTGCAATCCCTATCCAGCATACCAGCAGTATCAACGCCATGACTGTATATGGCAGCATAAGCATCACAAATTTCAAGATTCCGATTCCGGATTTTTCATATAAATAAAGATTCTGCGGATTGCCTATCGGTGTAAGCATACTTCCCAGATTTGCGGCAATGGTCTGCATCACAATGGTTTTAAGCATCCAATGTTGTCTAAGCTTTGGAGTCAGCCGCCGCATCACGATGATAGTAAGTGGTACAAACGTGATAAGTGCCACATCATTTGTAATTAACATCGACAAAAAGAAGCATAGTAACACGAGAATGCCGACAATTCCGGTCATGTTCTTTACCCATTTTAACAAGCCCTGTGCCATTTGCTCAAAAAATCCAATACTTCCCAAGCCTGCCACTACCGTCATCAGGCAGAACAGAATGCACAAGGTCCGAATGTCAATATAAGCTATATATCCTCTATCCGGCGGAATTATAAACATTGATACAACCGCCAATATGATTGCAATGGAAAGCACAGTTTCCCGCTTCCAAAATTCCAGAAGTGCCCGTGTAATTCGTTTCATCCGCAGTATTACGCTCCTAAATAATTCTTTTCAACATAATCACAAATACTCTTGCTGTCTTCCAGCATACGACAGCCTACGATATACATACCTATCTTTAAGTCCTCTTTTCCCATAAAGCCGCCAATGCCAAGCTCTTCACTCAGGTTGCCGACAATGCTCTCAATGGTGCTTTTTGCACCAATATTTTTAAGCAATCCCGTTTATAAATATTCTCACACTTTCCTGAATATACTGTTCCTGCTCTAATTCCGTTAATTTATTGCCAAAGGAGCCTTTTAAAAACACAAATCCAAAATTCATGGAAAGAAATGTCATTGCCAAACCCTCAAAGTCTGTACTTTTGATTTTCCCGATTCGGTGCATTTCCTTGAAATATCGAATTAACACCTGTCGGAACGTCTGCGGAACCCTTACTATTCCTTCGGCTGTTTCCGAAATATTCCTATAAGCGTGTCAATCCTTAATCCCCTAGCTACTTCTCACAGAAAAACTCAATTTCTTCTCCGAGCGGGCCTTTACAAAATGCAATCCTTGCCGGAAATTCCGGTTTGGATGCTATCACAATATCCTTTGGCTCTATGAAGACCTCATAGCCTGCCTCCCGTACAGCGGTTATGCAGGCATCCACATCGGATACTGCTAAGGCAAAATGACGGATTACTCCTTTGGGAAGGGCTTCGTCTCCGTCTGTGAATACCTCTAACAAGCCGCTTCCGGTGTCCAACATAACTCCGTTTTTCCAGCTTCTGATAACCGGTATCCCTAATATATCCCGATAAAACCGGAGAACCTCTGCATATTCTTCCTCATTACAGCATTTCATGGATACATGATGGATGCCCTCCACCGGACCTTTTTTCAAATCAAAACCTTTTCGCTTCTTTGCCTCTTCCAGTAACAGCTTGGATTCCTCAAAGGAATCCGGCAGATATGCCGCCATCCATTCCTTTCCCTTTTTCTCCTGCTGTTTTATCGTTTCCCATTGTTTCTTTCGTTCTTCTGAATCCAAGTTCTGAGATTTTTCAAATACCTGCGGATGCCTGCGTATCATTTTCTCGGTTATCCCATGCATGACCTCTCCTAAGTCAAACAAGCCTTCTTCCTCTGCAATCTCTGCGTGCATCACGATCTGTAAGAGCAAATCTCCTAATTCTTCCTTTAGATTCTCTGCATTTCCGGTCTGCTTCCAGATATTAATGCCACCAATTACCTCTGCCGCCTCTTCGATGCATTCCGGCTTTAAGGATTCGTGGGTCTGTATTTTGTCCCACGGGCAGCCGTCCTCTGAACGAAGTCTGGTTACTACCTGCTTTAACTTTAGCAGCTCCGATGCTAATTGCGTTTCCTTGTCTTTTAAAGAATCCATGCTGGCGTTCCTCCGTTATTTGCTTATTCTATCCTTTGGTTAATACTTTTCTACAATATTTATTTGCTCCGCAATTCGGACATTTTAATTTCCGCTTTGTAAGTGTGTGGGGTCCCATTATATACTCACCCATTTCCGGCACAAATCGTTCCTTACATTCGGGACATTCAAATGCCCCTGCTTCCCGGTCCAGTACACATGCAATCCCAATTCCGACTACTATTACAACCATTCCGATTATAATTAACAAAATCCGCAGCCAGTTTTCCATCGGAACTGCCCCTGATACTACAAACAATGGGGTTGCCGCCAGAATCACCAGTCCGGCAACCAATGCCGACAATATAATTTTCTTTTTGCTTTCCTGTGCTTCTTTTACTAAATTCACCATATTTTCCTCCGCTTTCTTCCGATATTCTGTATCGGATACCCGTTCACCGGTCAACAATTCATTTACCGATATGTCCAGTTCTTCACACAAGGGCAATAATAACGAGACTTCCGGGAAGCCATTTCCCGTTTCCCTTAATTAAAGATATTGCTTGAAAAAAAGAAAGGTCAGTCGATTTTGCCGATGAAGCGGTAGTAGATTTCTACTTCCTGCTCACGGCTTCCGTCCTCGCCCTTGACAGCTTCGTGGACGGTTATTTTTTCAATTAGAGTGTTCAGAAGTTCGGCGGTCAGCTCCACAGGGTTGACATACTGTTTCATTAGGGCAATCCACTTTTCAGCATCCGCTGCGGTCTGTACGGCGGCTTCCATCATTTCGTGAAGCTGTCTTATTTTTGTTTCAAGCTCCTTTTGCTCGTTCTGGTACTT